>Ga0209794_1001576_pt1 | contig 16396 bp, 20 predicted proteins | sample EBPBio232013_DNA_FD_185869 | JGI IMG/M metagenome (GOLD analysis project Ga0209794, IMG submission 185869) | Wastewater treatment Type I Accumulibacter community from EBPR Bioreactor in Madison, WI, USA - Reactor 1_5/23/2013_ DNA (SPAdes)... | ecosystem: Engineered > Bioreactor > EBPR >... | reverse complement strand
CCCGAGGCCGAGTAGAGGCTGGCAGCAAGCCCCGCCCTGCGCGCCGGGCCGCCCTGCGCGGCGCGCGTTGACCCGTAGCGTCCCGTCAGCCTCTATCCCGTGAACCGCCCCTCCCGAGGCGGAGACGCTGCGCGGGCATCCGTCCCCGCGGGAGGATGATGCCGTGACCACCGCCACTGCCGGGGACCGGCGGCCCGCCGCCGAAACGACCACTTTCGGCATCCTTGCGGCCCTTAGCCTCTGCCATTTCTTCAACGACGTGATGCAGTCGCTGATCACGGCGATCTATCCGTTGCTGAAGGACAATTACGCCCTCGATTTCGGCCAGATCGGGCTTCTGACCCTGGTCTTCAACGGCACGGCCTCGCTGCTCCAGCCGCTGATCGGCTTCTACACCGACAAGCGGCCCCAGCCCTATTCGCTGGTTGTCGGCATGGGCTCCTCGCTCGCCGGCCTGTTCGTGCTCGCCTATGCGACCAGCTACGGGCTGCTGCTGGTCGGCGCGGCGCTGGTCGGCCTTGGATCGGCGATCTTCCATCCGGAATCCTCGCGCATGGCGCGCCTCGCGTCAGGCGGCCGGCACGGCCTCGCACAGTCGCTGTTCCAGGTCGGCGGCAATGTCGGCACAGCGGCCGGCCCGCTCTTCGCCGCCTTCATCATTCTGCCCCGGGGCCAGGAGAGCCTTGCCTGGTTCGCAGGCCTCGCGCTGACCGGCATGGTCGTGCTCGCCCGCGTCGGCGCCTGGTATGCCGGCAGGCGCGCCGCGGCGGCCAAATCCCCCGCGCCTGCGGTGCTGCCGCCCGCCCTGCCTCGCGGACTGGTGCTGAGAACCCTGATCGTTCTCGCCCTGCTGATCTTCTCCAAATACATCTACATTGCGAGTCTCTCGAGCTACTACACGTTCTACGCCATCGAGCGCTTCGGCGTGTCGGTACAGGGCTCGCAGATCCTGTTGTTCATGTTCCTCGGCGGTCTCGCAGCCGGCACGCTGCTCGGCGGCCCGATCGGCGACCGCTTCGGACGCAAGCTGGTCATCTGGGGTTCGATCCTCGGCGCCCTGCCCTTCACCCTCGTCCTGCCCTATGCGGGCCTCGTCGGCACGGCCGTCCTCACCGTGGTGATCGGTCTGATCATGGCCTCCGCCTTCTCCGCCATCCTCGTCTATGCGCAGGAACTGGTGCCGGGGAAGGTCGGCATGATCTCCGGACTGTTCTTCGGCTTCGCCTTCGGCATGGGCGGCATCGGCGCGGCGGTGCTCGGCCAGATCGCCGACGCGCGTGGCATCGGCTTCGTCTTCACCGTCTGCTCGTTCCTGCCGCTGATCGGGCTCCTCACCATCTTCCTCCCGGACATCGAGGCCGAGCGCCGCAAGGCCGCCGCGTGACGCCGCCATATCCGCGCCCGGACGGCTCGGCTACAAGCGGCGCGTGAGCGACACAGAAGCCGACCGCCTGCCCGGCAATCCGCGCGCATGGACGCGGCGCGAGACGCTGGCCGTTGCCGCCACGATCCTCGCCTTCTGGGCCATCACGGTCGCGGCCTACACCGTCGAGGCGGTGACCATTCCGTGGGACGCCAAGTCGCAGTTCTACAATTTCTTCCGCTTCGTCGGCCGAGCCCTCTCGCAGTGCGAACTGCCGCTGTGGAATCCCTACCATTTCTCGGGATTTCCCTCGGTCGCCGACCCGCAATCCCTGCTGTTCTCGCCGACCTTCCTGATCGCCGCGTGGCTGGCGCCCAAGGCGCCGATGGGCGCCTTCGACGCGATCGCGCTGGCCCATCTCGCCGGCGCGGCTGCCGCCACCGCCGCGCTCTGCGCGCGCCGGGGCTTCGCGCCGCAGGCGGCCGTGCTCGCAGCCGCCATCGTGTTCTTCGGCGGCCCAGCCATGGGCCGGCTCCAGCATATCGGCCTCGTCGTCTCCTACGCCTGGCTGCCGGTCTGCCTCCTGTTCCTCGAACGCGCGCTCGACCGCCGTTCGTGGCGCTGGTCGGTCGCCTTCGGCATCGCCGCCGCCGTGATGGCGCTGGGCCGTGACCAGATCGCCTTCCTCGGCTGCCTCGTGCTGGTCGCTTTCGCGCTGACCCATGCGGCTACGCACCGCCCGCTCGTAGGCTGGCTGCGCTCGCGAGGGCCATGCATTCTGCTGATGGGCGCGGTTGGCGCTGCCATTCTCGCCGTGCCGCTGCTGCTGACCCTCCAGTTCGCTGCCTTCTCCAACCGGCCGATGGTGGCGTTCCAGACCGCGGCCTATGGCTCGCTCGACCCGTTCAACCTGATCGGTCTGTTCGCGGCCGACATGTTCGGCGGGCTGCAGCGCACCGACCTCTATTTCGGGCCCGGCACGCCGCATTGGCCGAATTTCGACTGGACCGACCGCTCCGTGAACTTCCTGCATGTCGGCGCGGTCGCAACGCTGCTCACGGTCGGGATCGGCCTTGCGGGCGGCGCGGCATTCCGTCCGGGGATGCGCTTTTTCGCCGGTCTCGGCGCGGCGAGCCTCGTCTATGCGCTCGGCGCGCACACGCCGCTGTTCCGCTTCGCCTTTGAGCTCATCCCGGGCGTGTCCCTCTATCGCCGGCCGGCCGATGCCACTTTCATCCTCATCCTCGCCATCGCGATGATCGCCGGCGGCAGCCTCGACGCAGCGATGCGCGGCCGGCTGGCCTTGAACCGGATCTCGCTCGCCGCCTTCGCGGCGCTCGCGGCGGTCGGCGTCGGCTTCGCCCTCGCCCGCGCGCCGACCTCCACCCATCTCGTCGTGGCCCTGACCGCGCTCGGCGGCGCGGCGGTCGTCTGCGCCGTCACGCTCTGGCTGCTGCGCCGGTTGCGCACGCCCGAAAGAGTCACGCTCGCCGCCACGGCCCTCGCGGCGCTCGCGATAGCCGAGCTCTGCTTCCACAACGTCACGACGCCGATCAATGCCGAGGCGAAGAGCGTCTATGCCGTGTTCCGCGACGAGCCCTCGCCCGATCGCGCCGCGCTGTCGATCCTGCTCGCCGCGTCGAATGGCGATCATGCCGCCGGCCGCCGCCCGCGCGTCGAAATTCTCGGACCGGAGAACGGCTGGCAGAATGCCGGCATGACCTACGGGATCGAGGCGACGCTCGGCTACAATCCGCTACGCTTCGCGCTCTACGAACGCGCGACGGGCGCCGCGGAGACCGCCCACGAGCCGCGCCTGCGGCCCTTTCCGCAGACATTCCGCGGTTATCGTTCGCTGCTCGCCCGCCTTCTCGGCATCGAACTCGTCATGTTCGACAAGCCGCTCGGCGAGATGCCCGCGGGCCTGCCGCGCCCCCGGCTCGAAACGCTGATGCAGGGTCCACCCTACTGGATCTACCGCCTGCCCCGGGCAGCGCCACGCGCCCTGCTGGCCGCCCGCTACCGCGCCATCGACGTCGAGGCGACCCTGCAGGCTGGCGAGATCCCCGCCTTCGACATCGAATCCGAAGTGCTGATCTCGCGCGGCGATCCGGTCGAGGCGGTGCCTCCCGCGACCGACGATCCCGGCCGCCCGACGCCGGGTCGCGTCGCCATTGCCGACTATCGCCTCAACTCCGTGCGGCTGGTGGCCGAGACCGAGGTCGCCAGCATCCTCGTTCTGCACGACCTCGACTATCCCGGCTGGGAGGTCACCGTGAACGGCCAGCGCCGGCCGCTGCTGCGCGCCAACGTGCTGTTCCGCGGCGTCGAACTGACGCCGGGCCGGCATGAGATCGTCTTTCGATTTCGCCCCTTCAGCGCCGAGAACCTGTCGGCAGCGCTGGCGACCGTGCGCGGCAAGCGCTGAGGTCAGGCCCGCACGGGCGCCTGCGATTCGAGCCAGGCCCGAGCCCAGCCGAGCGCCTGCGCGATCTCGTCCTTGCTCATCTCGGCGGCGACTTCCTGGCGCTGGGCAGCGGCCTCGCGGTCGCCGCGCAGCGCCGCGATGTTGAACCACATGTGGGCGGCAACCAGATCGCGCGGAACCACCCGGCCCGCCGCATAGAGCGTGCCGAGCTCGCGGGGCGCGTAGTTCTCCAGTTCCATCGGCACGATGGACGGGGCATCAGCCTCGGCGAGGACCATCACCATGGGCGATCTCCGATCACGCAGCGTCACGGCAGACCAGGCCATGACGTCCGCCGGCTACCTCTTTCGCGGCAGTGTGCTTCCCAAGGGTCAATGATCGATTAACGCTACGTCAGCCTTAAGCAAGCGTGCCCCGGCGACACTGGACGGCCGGCGCGGGCCGCGCGACATTGGTCGCAAGGCGCGCTGCAACCGACGCGCCGCGGAGGAAATCCCATGAAGACCATCGCCCTCGCCGGCGCGGCGCTCGCCCTCGCCCTGACTGCCGCCCCGGCCCTCGCCCAGAGCCCGACCGGGACCTTCGTCAGCCAGTCCGGCGATACGCGCGTGCGCTTCGCCGATTGCGGCGGCCAGATCTGCGGCACCATCGTCTCGGTGCGCGGCCAGACGACCGACGAGAAGAACGAGAACGCCTCGCTCCGCTCGCGCGCGCTCGCGGGCGTGCGCATGATCACCATGCGCCCCAATGGTCCGAATGCGTGGCAGGGCACGCTCTACAACTACCAGGACGGCAAGACCTATAACGGCCGCATGACCATGCCGTCGGCCAATTCCATGTCGCTGTCGGGCTGCGTCCTCGGCGGCATGATCTGCCGCTCGCAGACCTGGACGCGGGTGAACTGAGGCACGGACGACAAGGGCGGCCTTCCGGCCGCCCTCATCCGAACGCAACTCGCCCGGTCAGCGCGCCTTCTGCCCGAACAGCACCGCCTGCGCCGCCGGATCGTCGCGCAGCTGGTTCGGATTGCGGTCCGCCTTGTTGACCATGAGGCCGCGCTGCACGGCCGGACGGGCGAGCATGCGTTCGAGCCACGCCTTCACATTCGGGAACTCGTTGATGTCCTGCCCCTGCCGCTCCCAGGCCTTGGCCCAGCCGATGCAGGCGATATCGGCGATCGTGTAGTCGTCGCAGATATAGTCGCGGCCCTCGAGGCGGCGGTTGAGCACGCCATAGAGGCGGTTCGCCTCGTTGGTATAGCGGTTGATGGCATATTCGAGCTTTTCCGGCGCGTAGATGCGGAAATGGTGGGTCTGGCCGAGCATCGGCCCGAAACCGGCCATCTGCCACATCAGCCATTCCTCGACCGCGACGCGCTTGCGCTCGTCCTGCGGGTAGAACTGGCCGGTCTTGCGCCCGAGATACATGAGGATGGCCCCGGACTCGAAGACCGAGATCGGCTCGCCGCCCGGCCCGTCGGGGTCGACGATGGCCGGCATGCGGTTGTTCGGTGCGATCTTCAGGAAGTCCGGCTTGAACTGGTCGCCCTTGCCGATGTTCACGGTGATCACGTTGTAGGGGAGCCCGCATTCCTCCAGCATGATCGTGATCTTCCAGCCATTCGGCGTCGGCCAGTAGTGAAGATCGATGGGGCGCTGCGACATGTAGGGTCTCCGGACGTTCCTTCCGCGACGGTCCGGCCTCGATGCCGGCGGGCCGCGGAGCCGGAGGCTACCACGCCGGGCGGCCCGGCCAAGCCCTCCGCCCTTCCATCCGTGCAATGCCTCATTTGCAGGCGGGCGAGGACAGGACAGACTGCAACCTTCCGGCGTTCATCGCCCGTTCGGCAACCGGGCGCGACACTGGCGCGGATCGAGGGAGGATCGCCGCATGAAACCCAATCGGATGAAACTGCACTGGCTCGCGGCTGCCGCCGCGCTCGTCCTCACCGTGGACGTCGCCGCCGCCCAGTCGACCACACAGACGCGTACGCGCAGCGGCTCGTCGGCATCCACGTCTCAGACGACGCCGGCCGCCGGCGCGACCACGACCCGCCGGCCGCGCTCGGCCGCCCAGCTCCGCAACGACCAGCTGATGCGCGACTGCGGCGCGGAATGGCGCGGCAACAGGACGGCCCTGCAGGCGCAGGGAAAAACCTGGCGCAGCTTCCTGCCGGAATGCCGGGCCCGCCGCTCGCGCGGCTGAGGCCCGTCAGTCCAGCGCCATCTTGAAGCCCTCGTGGCTTCGGGCGAAGCCGAGCCGCTCGTAGAAGCGGTGCGCGTCCTTTCGGCTCTTGCTGGATGACAGCTCCAGGAGGCCGATGCCGAGCGCCCGTGCCTCGGCGACGGCATGGCGCATCATCGCCGCGCCGACGCCCGAACCGCGCAGCGCCGGGTCGACATGGACGCTCTCGATCTTGCCGCGCGTGCGCCCGCGCTCGGCAATCCCCGGCAGCGCGGTGAGCTGGTAGGTGCCGACCACCCTGCCCGCCTGCTCGGCGACGAACAGGTGGTTCGCCTCCGAGGCTGCGACGCGCGCGAAAGCCGCCGCATAGGCGGGATGACGCCCTTCGGCCTCGGCCGCGGCCGCGTCCATGGGCGCGGACGCGTGGCCCATGGCGATCAGCGCCGCGATGACAGGCGCGTCGGCCGCCGTCGCGGGACGGACGACGGCTGCCGGGCTCACGGGCGGCTTGCCTGCGGCAGCAGGCTGGTCACGGGTCCGAAGCCCGGCAGCGCCTCGATGCGCTTCATCCACGCCGCGATGGCGGGATAGCCGTCCAGCCCGAAGCCCGCCTGCGGCGCATAGGCGACGGCGCCATAGACGTCGATGTCGGCGATGGTCGGCGCCCGGCCGACCAGCCAGTCGGCATTGGCCAGCGCGCCCTCCAGCGTCTTCAGCGCGGCGGTGCCGTCGGCGAAATACATCTCCATGGTCGACTGGTTGTAGTTGCGGATGCCGAAGCGCTGGGCGCGCGAACGGTAGATCGGCGGCGCAAGCCGGTCGAAATCCCAGAACATCCATTCGCGGGCGCGGATCAGGTCGAGCTTGCCGTCGCCCTGGAACTTGCCGAGCTCGACGGCGAGATATTCGAGGATCGAGGCCGACTGGCAGAGCGAGAAACCGGCCTTGCCGTCCTCCAGCGCCGGCACCTGTCCGAAGCGGTTCTTGGCGAGATAGGCGTCCGACTTGTGCTCCATCGCGCGCAGGTTGATCGAATTGTAGGCGAAATCCTCGCCGCAGAGGCTCAGCATGAGGCCGACCTTGTAAGTCGGCCCCGAGACCCAGGAACCATTGAGCGTAAAGCGCTTCGCCATCGTCATCCTCCCATGGGCCATCGCTCTGGATGGTCCCGTTGCGGAGGCGCATGGAAGACGAATGTCCTCCCCACGCGCAACGGGAGAAAATGCCGTTGCTGCCATTCACCGGGGCTGGTCGGCGAACATCCACCCGATGATCCGCCCAAGCAGGTCGGTCAGCACGAGAAGCACGGCCGCCACCAGCACGAATTCCGGGCCGGCTCCGGCATTGGCCACGATGATCGGATCGGCGCCGGCCGGCGAATGGACGCTGTCGGTCAGCAGCATCGCGATCAGCGCCAGCGCGACAGCGGCAGCGACCGCATAGTCGGAGCGTCCGAGCAGGACCGCGAGAAACCCGGCCGCGATGCCGATGACGTGACCACCATAGAGGCTGCGCGGGCGCGCCATGCGGCTGTCCGGCATGCCGAAGACGATGACCGCGGAGCCACCGATCGAGGCCAGGAGCAGCGGCAGCGAGAACGAGCGGAAGCCGAGCGCCGCAAGCAGCACGACGGCCCCGGCAGCGCATGCCGAAGCGGCGAGCCGGGCAAGTCCCGGCGATGTCTTGAACAAGGCGATCCTCCTGCTCCAGCCGGCATCACGGATTCAAATCCCGTGCCGCCCGGTGCAGCAGGCGCCTATTCGATGCCGAGCTTGGTCTTGAGGATCTCGTTCACCGCACCCGGATTGGCCTTGCCACCCGAGGCCTTCATCACCTGCCCGACGAACCAGCCGAGCATCGTGGGCTTCGCCTTGGCCTGCTCGACTTTGTCGGGATTGGCCGCGATCACCTCGTCGATCACCTTCTCGATCGCGCCCGTGTCCGTGACCTGCTTCATGCCGCGGGCCTCGACGATCGCGGCGGGGTCGCCGCCCTCGGTGAAGACGATCTCGAACAGGTCCTTGGCGAGCTTGCCGGAGATGGTGCCGGCCTGGATCAGGTCGATGATGCCGCCGATCTGCGCGGGCGTCACCGGCGAGGCCGTCACGTCGTGGCCTTCCTTGTTCAGGCGGCCGAACAGCTCGTTGATCACCCAGTTGGCGGCCTGCTTGCCGTCGCGGCCGCGCGCAACGGCCTCGAAATAGTCGGCGCTCTCCTTCTCCAGCACGAGGATGGAGGCGTCGTAGGGGGTGAGCCCGTACTGCGCGATCAGCCGCGCCTTCTTCGCGTCCGGCAGTTCGGGGAGGTGCTTCGCGAGATCATCGACATAGGCCTGGTCGAATTCGAGCGGCAGCAGGTCGGGATCGGGGAAGTAGCGGTAGTCGTGCGCCTCCTCCTTCGAGCGCATGGAGCGCGTCTCGCCCTTGCCGGCATCGAACAGGCGCGTCTCCTGCGCGATCGTGCCGCCATCCTCGATGATGCCGATCTGGCGGCGCGCTTCGTAGTCCACGGCCTGACCGATGAACCGGATCGAGTTGACGTTCTTGATCTCGCAGCGGGTGCCGAAGGCATCGCCCGGCTTGCGGACGGAGACGTTGACGTCGGCGCGGAGGTTGCCCTTCTCCATGTCGCCGTCGCAGGTGCCGAGATAGCGCAGGATTGTCCGCAGCTTGGTGACATAGGCCTTGGCCTCGTCGGCCGAGCGCATGTCCGGCTTGGAAACGATCTCCATCAGCGCGGTGCCCGAGCGGTTCAGGTCGATATAGGACAGAGTCGGGCTCTGGTCGTGGATCGACTTGCCGGCATCCTGTTCGAGATGCAGGCGCTCGATGCCCACCGTGAAGCTCTCGGTCGGCGACAGGTCCACCGTCACCTCGCCCTCGCCGACGATCGGGCTCTTGTACTGGCTGATCTGATAGCCCTGCGGCAGGTCCGGATAGAAATAGTTCTTCCGGTCGAAGACCGAGCGGTAGTTGATCTTCGCCTTCAGGCCGAGGCCGGTGCGGATCGCCTGGCGCACGCATTCCTCGTTGATCACGGGCAGCATGCCCGGCATGGCCGCATCCACGAGGCTCACCTGGCTGTTTTCCGGCGCGCCGAAGCCGACCGCGGCCCCCGAGAACAGCTTGGCGTTGGACGCCACCTGCGCGTGGATTTCGAGGCCGATCACCACTTCCCAGTCGCCGGTGGCGCCGGGGATGAGATTCTTCGGATTGGCATGAGCGGTCATGGGCAGGCCCGGACGTGAATGGGATCGGCTTGGGTAGCCAATGAGCGGCGCTACGGCAAGGGCGGGCTGCCGGCGACGGCCGCCCCGCACGATCTCACAGCGGCGCCGAGCCTCGCCTCGGATGACGGGCAGCAGGGGCTTGATCCTCTAGTCACTAGAGAATGTAGGCCTTCCCCCATCGGCTATCGAACTCGCTGGAGAACCACATGACGGATGCTGCCGCACCTCACCTCCGCCCCACCACCCTTCTCGATTTCGGGCATCCCTCGCTGCGATTGCTGATCGAGACGCGGGAGTGGAGGAACTTGCCGGAGCGCGAACGGATCGGCGCGGTCTACGCTTTCGTCCGCGACGAGGTCGCCTTCGGCTACAATGCGTCCGATGACCTTCGCGCCTCCGCCGTGCTCGGGGAAGGCCGCGGCCAATGCAACACAAAGACCATCCTGCTCATGGCGCTCCTGCGCGGCACCGGCACCGCCTGCCGGTTCCATGGCGCGACGATCCACAAGAGCCTTCAGAAGGGCGTGGTGACCGGTCTGTTCTACCGTCTCGCCCCCGACAATATTCTACACTCATGGGCCGAGGTGCTCTTCGAAGGGCGCTGGCTGCCACTCGAAGGGGTCATCCTCGACAAGGCCTACCTCGCAGGCGTGCGCTGCCTGGTGTCGCCGGGCGCGCAGGCCCTTCTGGGATATGGCGTCGGCACCGATCGGATGGCGTCCCCGGAAATCGACTGGCGCGGCGAGGCGACATGGATCCAGTCGACCGGAATCAATGGCGATTTTGGTACTTTCGATGATCCCGATACATTCTACTCACGCCATGGCGCCAATCTGTCCGGCTTCAGGGGCTTCCTGTTCCGTCATCTCGTGCGGCACATCATGAATTTGCGGGTGCGACGTATCCGCAGACGTTCGGAGACCAGCGGAAACCACCCCGGACGATCTCACAGCGGCGCCGAGCCTCGGCCGACATAGAGGATCGGCCCTGTCGGCCGCCCGGTTGGCGAGCCACCGGCCGGCTCAAGCGTGATCTCGTAGAGTTGGCTGTCGATGGGCCGGGGCATGCCGCTCGTCCGGTAATCGCTCTGCCGCGCGACCGGCATCAGGCCGACGGAGCGCGGGCCGACCTGCCGGTCCCACAGGGTCCAGACCTGCAGCGTCCGGCCGTCGGGCACCGGAATGGCGCGCAGCGGCACGACGCGGATGCGCCCGTCGGCATAGGCCTCGACGATGGCGCCGGCTTCGCTGGTGTTCGGCGCATTGAGGACGGCGACAACCACGGGTGCCTGCGCGCCACCGAACGGCTGCGTGATCAGGACGACCGCGAGCAGCAGCGCCGCCGCCGCGCCCGCCAGCGCCGCGAAACGCAGCGCCGAGACATCCGCCCAGACCCTGGCCAGCCAGCCCGGACGGCCCGCGGTCGCCGGCAGCGCCTTGCCGACCGCCGCCTCGATCCGCGGCCAGAGGCTCTCGGAGGGCACGACCGGCGCCACCGTCTCGTCAAGCGCCACCAGCTTCTCGCGCCAGTCGGCGACAGCCCGGCGCGCCTCGGCATCGGTCGCGATCCGCCGCTCGAAGGCTTCCAGTTCCTCCGGTGTCATCAGGCCGGCGACATATTCCCCGGCCGTCGCGATCAGGTCGTGCGTCATCCCATGCACTCCTTCAGCGCCACGAGCGACCGTCTGATCCACGCCTTCACGGTGCCAAGCGGCACGGCGAGCCGGCCGGCGATCTCGCCGTGGGAAAAGCCGTCGACATAGGCCATGACCAGGCTGGCGCGCCGGCGCGGCTCCAGCCCGTCGAGACAGCGCCTGAGAGCGCTGGCGTCCGGCAGGCGCTCGATCGCCTGATAGGCCTCCACCGCCGAGCCCATATCCTCGGGCACCTCGTCGACGAGATCCTCCCGCCGGCCGTCGCGCAACACGTTGAGCGCCTGGTTGCGGACGATGGCATAGAGCCAGGCCTTGGGCGGGCCGAGTTCGGGATCGTAGCGATGGGCATTCCGCCAGATCTTCACATAGGCCTCCTGCACGACCTCCTCGGCGAGCTCGCGGCGCTTCACGATGCGCAGGGCCACGCCGATCATTGCCGGGCACTCGGACTCGTAGATCACCCGCAGAGCCGCCTTCTCGCCCCGGCCGCAGCGCGCCAGCGCGTCTTTCAGATCGATGGCGACAGTTGCCATGGAGCCTCCCGAGACCATGCTGTCTCTCGTCCCTACACGGGCCGATGCGGGTTTGGATGCAGGCTAGAACGAGTGGTACCCGCGCGATACGGCAGATGCGGGCTGCCGCTGCATCCGAATGGTCGCACCCCGGGTACTGGTCATGGGCGGACGCCCCCTCCGCCCGGGGGCCGTAAGAGTGCAGCTCCCGTTGTGTGACGGCCCCGGGGACGGCCCCTGCGCCAATGCCGGGGCCGTTTCTCCCCTCAAAGACCCTCGATCCGCCGCGCCAGATGGCGGCAGAGGAAACCGCCGGCAAAGGCGCCGGCGGCCATCGCGGCGAGATAGGTGAGCTTGAAATTCGGATCGCCCGACCGCCAGCCCATGGCGACATAGACGACGAGCAGCGCCGTCAGGGCCCAGAGCAGCCACCCGAACACCGTCAGGCACGCGATGGCGACGGCGCGGGAGACCAGCATGGCCGCTCTATCCCCACCAGCGCTCGGTGACGGGGAAGCGGCCCTTCTCCTTCTCGATGACGCTGGCCAGCGAGAACAGGGTCTCCTCGTCGAAGGCCCGGCCGATGAGCTGGAGCCCGAGCGGCAGGCCTTGAGGGTCAAGCCCCGCCGGCACGGCGATGCCCGGCAGTCCCGCCATGTTCACCGTCACCGTGAACACGTCCTGCAGGTACATCTCGACCGGGTCGGCCGAGCCCTTCTCGCCGATGCCGAAGGCGGCCGACGGCGTCGAGGGCGTCAGGATCGCATCGACGCCCGAGGCATAGGCCTGCTCGAAATCCTGCTTGATCAGCGTCCGCAGCTTCTGCGCCCGCACGTAATAGGCGTCGTAATAGCCGGCGGAGAGCACGTATGTGCCGATCATGATGCGCCGCTTGACCTCCTTGCCGAAGCCCTTGGCGCGGGTCTTCTCGTAGAGGTCGACAATGTCCTTGCCCGGCTCGCGCAGGCCGTAGCGCACGCCGTCATAGCGGGCGAGGTTCGAGGAGGCCTCGGCCGGCGCGACGATGTAATAGGCCGGCAGTGCATATTTCGTGTGCGGCAGCGAGATCTCGACGATGTTCGCGCCGGCTTCCTTCAGGATCCGCGCGCCGTCGTCCCAGAGCTTCTGGATCTCGGGCGGCATGCCCTCGATCCGGTACTCCTTGGGGATGCCGATGGTCATGTCGCGCACCGACTTGCCGACGGCCGCCACATAATCCGGCACCGGGCGGTCGACGCAGGTCGTGTCCTTGGCGTCGGGACCGGCGAAGGAACGCAGCAGCATGGCCGCATCCTTCACGTCGCGGGCGATCGGGCCGGCCTGGTCGAGCGAGGAGGCGAAGGCGACGATGCCCCAGCGGGACACGCGGCCATAGGTCGGCTTGATGCCGACCGTGCCGGTCAGCGCCGCCGGCTGGCGGATCGAGCCGCCGGTATCGGTCGCCGTCGCGCCGGCGCAGAGCATCGCCGCGACCGCCGCGGAAGAACCGCCCGAGGAGCCGCCCGGCACGAGATAATTACCCTCGACGCCGCCGGCGCCCGCGCCAACATTCGAGCCCTGCCGCCGCCACGGGTTGATCGGGCCGGGGAAGCAGCTGGTCTCGTTGGACGAGCCCATGGCGAACTCGTCGTTGTTGAGCTTGCCGAGCATGACCGCGCCGTCGCGCCAGAGGTTCGACGTCACCGTCGACTCGTAGGGCGGCACGAAGTTGCCGAGGATGTTCGAGCAGGCCGTGGTCCGCGTGCCCTTGGTGCAGAACAGGTCCTTGACCCCGATCGGAATGCCCTCCAGCGGCCCGATCTCGCCCTTCGCGATGCGCGTGTCGGACGCCGCGGCCATGGCCAGCGCCTTGTCCGGCGTCTCCAGCACATAGGCGTTGAGCTTGCGGCCCTTCTCCATGGCCGCGAGATACGACTTGGCGAGGTCGGTGGCCGAGAACGACTTCTTCGTCAGGCCCTCGTGGGCCTCGGCGATGGTCAGGGTCGTCAGGTCGGATGCGGACTTGGTCATGGCGGTCACTCCACGACCTTCGGAACCGAGAAGAAATGGCCCTCGTGCTGGGGCGCATTGGCGACGACTTCGTCGGCGATGCCGCCATCGCTCACCACGTCCTGCCGCTTCTTCATGGCCATCGGCGTCACCGAGGTCATCGGCTCGACACCGGACACGTCGACCTCGTTGAGCTGCTCGACGAAGGCGAGGATCGCGTTGAGCTCGCCCTGGAGGTGGGGCACCTCTTCCTCGGTTACGGCGATACGCGCGAGATGCGCGATGCGCCGGACGGTCGCCTGATCGACGGACATGCGGAATTCACCCGGAGAAGAAAACTGGACCGGGCCTCATAGCATCCGCCGCTTTTGCGCCGCAACCGGATCAGGTGAGCCGGTCGGTGTCGCGGCCGGGCTGCAGCAGCTTCGGCAGGTCCGACAACCTGATCTTCAGGATCGACGATTTCGGGATGCCGCTGCCGAAACGCTGGCCCGCCTCCACCACCACGGCCCGGTGTTCGGCCACCAGCCGCTCGCGCACGGTCCTGACCGCCGCCGCGCCGCCCTGCGGGATGACGCGAGGCCTCGCCGTCACGACCTCCGGCTCCTGGACGACGGCCGACGACGACGCCTCCCGCGCGGCATAGAGCGCCGCATGAGCCTTGAGCTCGGTCTGGTCCGGCACTGCGGAAGCCGCGAAAAGGTCGCGCGGGCGGCTCTCTGTCGCTTCAGTCATGGGGCCTCCGGGGAATGGGGCAACATGACTATCGCGCCGGCTAGGGGCCGCACGAGCGGAAGGTTTCGTTAACCTTGACGCGGCGGTGGCGGAGCACTGCCGCCCTTTGGCATCGCCCGCCGGCCGCTGTAGAAGGCTTGACACGTCCGCTGTCAGGAAAGCCGCCATGTGCGCCGAATGCCCCCCGAGCTTCCCTCCCCCCGGAACCAAGGCGGACCTTGAGGAAGGCGACATTCTGTCGCCGCGCTTCGGCGCCGACGGCCTGATCACCGCGGTCACCAGCGATGTGGAGACCGGGGACCTCCTGATGGTTGCCCACATGAATTCCGAGGCCCTGTGGAAAACCGTCGAGACCGGCGAGGCGCACTACTGGTCGCGCTCGCGCAAGGCGCTCTGGCACAAGGGCGACACGTCCGGGCAGATCCAGACCGTGGTGGAGATGCGCATCGACTGCGACCAGGACGCCGTCTGGCTGAAGGTGAAGGTCGGCGGCGACGGCGGCTCGTGCCATACCGGCCGGAAGACCTGCTTCTACCGCGCCATTCCAACCGGCGGCGCGCCCGGCAGCGTCCGGCTGGAGCCGCGCGACGCCGAACGGCTGCGTCCGGCCTTCGGCTAGCCCCATGCTGAGGCTGAAGCGAAGGCGCGCCGCGGATCCTGACATTGCGGAAGGCGAGAAGCCGGAGCCGGCCTCGCCGCCGCGCCCGACGATCGGCCTGGCGCTGGGCGGCGGCGCGGCGCGCGGCCTCGCCCATATCGGCGTGCTTCGGGCGCTTACCCGCGCTGGCTACGAGCCCGACATCATCGCCGGCACCTCGATCGGCGCGCTGGTCGGCGGGCTCTATGCCGCCGGCCGTTTCGACACGCTGGCCGACTGGGCCCTGTCCCTGAAGCGTCGCGACGTCATCTCGCTGGTCGATATCGCGATTTCAGGCGGCGGGCTGATGGGCGGCTCGCGCGTCGCGCAGCTGCTCGAGCGCGAGGTCGGCGAAACCCGGATCGAGGACCTCCCGATCGCCTTCGCTGCCGTCGCGACCGAGATCGGCACCGGCCACGAAATCTGGCTCACCCGCGGCCGGCTGATGACCGCACTGCGCGCCTCCTACGCCCTGCCCGGCATCCTGCCGCCCGTGCGCATCGGCGGCCGCTGGCTGATGGACGGCGCCCTGTCCAATCCCGTGCCCGTCTCCGTCACCCGCGCGCTCGGCGCGCGCATGGTGATCGCGGTCAGCCTCAATGCCGACGCGCTCGGCCGCGCCACGGTCATCCAGGATCACGGCACCAGTCCGGAAGACGAGGAAATGCCGCTGGTCGAGCGCCGTCCGCGCGTCAGGGCCGTGGTCAATCTCGGCAAGGGCATCGGGCGAGGCATCGGCAGGGGCCTGGGCCGCGGTCTTGGCCGCGCGCTGCGCCGCTCCTACCCGGACGACATGCCCCAGAGCGGCACCATCGATCCGCGCATCGCCATCGCCCGTTCGCCGGGCATCCCGACGGTCATGGCCAAGGCCTTCAACGCCAGCCAGGAGCGCATCGCGCGCACGCGCCTCGCCGGAGACCCGCCGAATGTGCTGATCGGCCCACGCCTGTCGCGCCTCGGCCTGTTCGAGTTTCACCGCGCTGCCGACGCCATCGCCCTCGGAGAGGAAGCGACCGAGCGCCTGCTGCCGGATATCGCCGAGGCGATTAAGGCGGTCGCCTGACGCCAGTTCCCGACGCTGGCGGCGTCAGGAATTCATGATGTAGCCCTTGAGCGCCTCATGCTCGCTCTCGATCTCGGCGAGCCGCCACTTCACCACGTCGCCGATCGAGACGATGCCGACCAGCCGCCCGCCCTCAACCACCGGCAGGTGGCGGAACTTGCCCGACGTCATGCGCTCCATCAGTTGTCCGATGGAATCGGCTTCGGTGCAGGTCACCACCTTTGTCGTCATGGTTTCGCCGACCGTCCGGTCGAGCGCCGCCGCGCCGCGCTCCGACACCTGACGGACGATGTCGCGCTCGGACAGGATGCCGGCGACGCCGTAGCCTGTCCCCGTCACCACGACGGCGCCGATTCTCTTGTCCGCGAGCATGTGCGCCGCATCGGCGAGCGATGCGTCGGCGGCGATCGTGTCGACCGCCCTGCCCTTGATGTCCAGAATGCTCTTCACGTTCATCGCGCGCGCCTCCGGTTGCATGGTGGGCGTGCTCCGAGCCGACACGCCCACGTCAAGCCTGTCCGGTCTCCCGGACAGCAAGTATTTCCAACGATTGGCGTCGATGACAAGACCCCTCTCGGGGGAAATGCAGCAGGACTTGTCCT
>Ga0209794_1001574_pt1 | contig 16445 bp, 15 predicted proteins | sample EBPBio232013_DNA_FD_185869 | JGI IMG/M metagenome (GOLD analysis project Ga0209794, IMG submission 185869) | Wastewater treatment Type I Accumulibacter community from EBPR Bioreactor in Madison, WI, USA - Reactor 1_5/23/2013_ DNA (SPAdes)... | ecosystem: Engineered > Bioreactor > EBPR >... | reverse complement strand
GGACGTCAGATTGTAGACGATCTGGTCCGATTTATCGTTGAGCAGGCGTGCCAGCTCGTCCGACTTGGTGGTCAGGTTCGAGGCGATCTCGTCCGAGCGGGTGGCGAGGGTCTCGGTGATCTCGCCCGAACGGGTCGCCAGCGTGTTGGCGATCTCGTCCGACTTCGAGGCCAGGGTCGAGGTGATCTCGTCCGACTTGGCGGTGAGGTTGAAGGTGATTTCCGCCGACTTGTTCTCCAGCGCCTCGGTCACGGCCTTGCCGCCTTCGCCCAGCACCTGGGCGAGTTCCAGGGTGCGACTGGCGAGCGTGGCGTTGAACGCCTGCGCGCGGGTGTCCAGCGCCTGGTCGATGCGGGCGAGGCGGCCGTCGAGGGCCTCGGTGATTTCGGTCGACTGCTGGGCGACGCGATCGGCGAACTCACGGGCATCACCGGCGATCCGGTCGGCGAGGGCGGTGCCCTTGCCCGAGATCGTCTGGTCGAGGGCCGCGATATGGCCGGTCAGCTTGTGGTCGAGCAGGGCGGTGTGGTTGGCGACGGACTCGGTCATGGTCGTCGCGTGGCCGCCGACGCGGGCCTCGAAATCGGCCGACAGGCGGCCGACCGCATCCTCCAGATTGAGGGCGTGGCGGGAGACGGCGTCTTCCATGCCGGTCGCGTAATGGGCGACACGGCCCTCGAACGTGGAGGTGTGGCGGCCGAAAGCCTCGTCGAAATTGGCGGCGTAGCGCGCGAGATTCTCCTCGATCGAGGAGGCGTGCTGGCCAATGCGGCCGTCGAGCGTGCCGGTGTGGCGGCTGAGCGTGTCCTCGAACAGGTTCGCGTGGCGCGACAGCGTCTCGTCGATGGCCGAGGCGTGCTGGCCGATGCGTCCCTCGAGGTTGCCGGCGTTGCGGCTGAACGTGTCCTCGAAGGCCGTCGCATGGCGCGACAGGCTTTCCTCGATGGCGGAGGCATGCTGGCCGACGCGGCCGTCGATGTCGCCGGCATGGCGGCCGAAGACATCCTCGAAGGTTGCGGCGTGGCGCGACAGGCTCTCCTCGATGACGGAGGCATGCTGGCCGATCCGGCCGTCGAGGCTGCCGGTATGGCGGCTCAGCGTCTCGTCGATCCGCGCGGTGTGGTTGCCGAGGCGGGTGACGAAATCGGCCGTGTGGCGCGTGAACACGTCCTCGATATGGGCCGTGTGGTGGGCGGCGCTGGTGTCGAAGCCCGACGCATAGCGGCTGAATGCATCCTCCAGCGCGCCGGTGTGCTGGGCGACGCGCGCCTCGAAGCCGGAGGTGTGGCGGTTGATGGCGTCGTCCAGCTGGATGACGTTCTGCGCGATGCGGGTGACGATGGCCTCGCCGTGGTCGGCGACGGCGCCGGAGATCTGTGCAGCCGTCTCTTCCATGCGCTGGGTAACGAACTCGCCGCGCGCGGAGAGGGCATTGGTGACCTCGGCGCCGATATGGCCGATGCGCTGGGTGAGGTCGGTGCCCTGCGAGGCGAAGCTCGCCAGCACGTCCGTTCCGGCCAGTTCGATCTCCTGGCGCAGGTTCGCGGTGCGCTCGGAAATAGCTGTCGTGACCGTTTCGGAGGCGCGGTGCAGGGCGAGCTGCACGTCCTGCGCCTTCTCGGTGAGGCTCTCGACCACCTGGATGCCGACATCGCCGATGGCGCCCTTGGCCTCGGCGGTGCGCTGGGTGATCGCCTCGGCGATGAGCTGGCCGGTGACGGCGAGGCGCTTGTCGAGCTCGTCGCCGTGGGTGGTGACGGTCTGGTGCAGCTTGTCGCCGGTCTCGGCGATGCGGTCGGCAAGGGCGCCGCCGCGCACCGTGATGGTCTCGGCGACGTAGCTGCCGGTCGTATCCAGCTTGGATGCGACCTCCGAGCCGCGCTCGGTCAGTTCGCCGACGAGACGCTCGCCGGTGTCGCGCAGGCGCGAGGTGACCTCGTTGCCGCGCAGCGACAGTTCGGAGACGAAGGCCTCGCCCGTCTCGCGCAGGGTCGAGGTGACCTCGCCGCCGCGGGTGGACAGCTCATAGACCAGCGTCTCGGCGGTCGACTTCAGCTGCGAGTTGACCTCGCCGCCGCGGGTGGAGAGTTCATAGACGAGGCTCTCGCCGGTGTCCTTCAGGCGCGAGGTGACCTCGTTCCCGCGCGTCGACAGCTCGGTGACGAAAGCTTCGCCCGTCTCGCGCAGGGTCGAGGTGACTTCGCCGCCGCGCGACGACAGTTCGGAAATCAGGCTCTCGCCGGTCTCGCGGAGCGTGGACGACACGTAATGGCCGCGCGTCGAAAGCTCGGTGATGAGGTTCTCGCCGGTCTCCTTGAGTGTCGAGGAGACGTAGTCGCCGCGCGTGGAGAGTTCCGCGATCAGCGCCTCGCCGGTGTCCTTCAGCGTCGCCGAGACATAACCGCCGCGCTCGGAGAGCTCGCCGATCAGCGCCTCGCCGGTGATCTTGAGGGTCGAGGAGACCTCGCCGCCACGGCTGGCGAGTTCGCCGATCAGGGCCTCGCCGGTCTCGCGCAGGGTGGAGGAGACCTCGCCCGAGCGCATCGACAGTTCGGCGACGAGGTTCTCGCCGGTTTCCTTCAGGCGCGAGGAGACGTCGTCCGCGCGGCTGGCGATGGCATGGGTGATCTCGGCGCTGGTCGCGGCGAGATGGTTGGTCATGGCCGTGCCGGTCTCGGAGAGCTTGGCCGCCATGGTCGTGCCGGTATCGGCCATCGTGACGGTCACGATGTTGCCGGTGTCGGTCAGCACCGAGGTCACGCGGTCGCCGGTGGTCGACAGGGCGCGGGTCACCTCGTCGCTGGTCGAGGCGAGGCGGTCGACGATGTCGGAGCCACGGCGCTGGATCTGGTCGATCATCGTGTCGCCGGCGCGGCCGAGCGCCAGTGTGATGGCTTCCGCCTTCTCGCCGAGCGAGCCGGTGACGCGCATGCCGGATTCGTCGATGCGGCGGGTCAGCTGGTCGCCGGCATCGGCGATCTGGCCGGCAAGCTGCTCGTGGACGCCGGTAATGGCGCCGCGGACGCGGTCGGCGTTGGAGACGATGGCCTCGCGCTGGGTGACCAGTTCCTCGATCAGCGCGCGCACGCGCAGTTCGTTGTCGCTGTAGGCGCGCTCCAGCGAGGCGACCTCGTTGTGGACGAGGGATTCAAGTTCGCCCGCGCGGGCGAGCGCGCGTTCGACGCCGTCGCCCATGGCCGCGACCTCGCGGCGGATGGCCTGGCCGACCGAGACGACGCTCTCGCGCGCCATGGCCTCGGGCTCGGCGAGGCGCACCGCGACCTGGCTCATGGCCTGGGCGACGAGGCGCATTTCCTGCGAGCGGCGGATCAGCGCGCCCATGACGAAAAAGAACAGGACGGGCAGGAAGACGACGGCGGCAAAGGTGAGGGTGGAGGGCGCGAGCAGGTCCGGCATCTGTCCGACGAACATGCGCGAGCCGACGAACAGGCCGGCACCGACCCAGGCGATGGAGAGGAACAGGGCGGTCCAGAGCGGCGTCGCGGAGGGCTTGCGCGACAGGCTTTCAAGAAGCTGGGCGATGTCGCGGCGATCGTCGTTGGCGGCCGGCTGGCTCGGCGCGACGACCTGATCGGAGCGGCGGGTGTCGGAAAACAGGTCGTCGTCGACCCTGACGTCGGGCGAGGGAGCCGGCGCGTTCGCCCGCCCGGCCTTGCCCTGGTCCTCGTTGGCGAGATTCAGGGCATCCTGGATGGCGGCCAGAGCCGCTTCGGCCGGATCCTGAGCCTTCTTCGGAGTGTTCGCCATGGTGTCGCCCGCATCCTCAACTCACGCAGACAGGCATCACCCACCCAGGCACCAGCGCCCCAAGTGCCTCTTGGACGCAAACGCCACGGATGGCAGACAACGGTCCGCCGCAATGTGTAATCTACCGGTCGGTCCTTAGGAAAGAAACCAGCAGTCGCCGCAGTTTCCGAATCATCGTTAACGGATGAGTAACCATGTCCACGCGGAAAGACGGCATCAGAGACAGCGGAACAGTGAAGGGCGCTGCGTCACCTCACTCCCCGCCTACCGATGCGCAGCGCCGATGGCTCGCCCGCGGCGCGGACCAGCCCGGTGGAAAACTGCCGCTGTTCGACCGGCAGGGCCGGGAAGTTCCGAGGACGACGATCCGGGCCTGTATCGAGGCCGGGTGGGCCGAGCCCTGGTTCGCCAACCCCGTCAAGCCGGACTGGCTCGTCTGCAAGCTGACGGCCGACGGATACCGGGTGATCGGGCGGCCGCCCGCGCCTCGCTGACGTTTACCTGCGGTCAACCGCGACCGGCATTTCCCGGCTCCTGCACCCCGATTTTAACCCGTTCTTGCCGGGATGACGCCGATCATCCGCCGTATCGGGGAGAGAGGGACAACCTCCTCAAGGCCAGAAAGGCCGCGTCAAAACGGGGACACGATGACCATGGCACGCATGATGAGCGACGACTTTCCGGGCGGCGGCAACGGCAAACCCGTCGACCTGACCCATCTCTCCCGCCAGACCTTCGGCGATCATGCGCTGGAGCGCGAAGTGCTGGTGCTGTTCGAGCGCCAGTCGCAGGCGATGATCGAGAGGCTGCGCGGCGCGACCACCGCCAAGAACTGGGCGGAGGCCGCCCATACGCTGAAGGGCTCGGCCCTCGGCATCGGTGCCTTCCAGGTGGCGTCCGCCGCCGAAACGGTCGAGTGCGACCAGGTCGACCACCTCTCCTCGAAGGCCTGGGACGATCTCGTCCGGCTCGAGGATGCGGTCCGGCAGGCCAATGCCTTCATCGCCGACATCCTGAAGGCGGCCTGATCGGCGCGTTCGGGCCGAAATAGCTGTCATTCGGGCACGCCTCTGGCGTGCTGGCACGGCTTTCGCTATGTGAGCCGCATCGTTTGGAACCGCCGCAAACTAGCCGAGCGGCGGTTTCGCTTTGTCGGGAGCGGCGCCCGCCGCAGCCGGTAAGGCGGCGCTCACGACACAGCCAGCACGGCGCAGAAAGCAAGGCCCCTCGACCCATGCCCCAGATCACCTTTGTCGACCATACCGGCGAAAAGCGCACCGTATCGGCCGATACTGGCGCGACGGTGATGGAAGTCGCCATCAAGAACGGCGTTCCCGGCATCGTCGCCGAGTGCGGCGGTGCCTGCGCCTGCGCCACCTGCCACGTCTATGTCGATGAGAGCTGGATGCCGACGGTCGGCGAGCCCTCGCACATGGAAGAGGACATGCTCGATTTCGCCTTCGAGGTGAAGCCGACGTCGCGCCTGTCCTGCCAGATCAAGATCACCGACGCCATGGAAGGCCTGACGGTGACGACGCCCGAGCGGCAGGGCTGAGGGTCTTCCGGCACATCCGGAACGCCCGCCAACCGCGCCCGCGCACGGCCACCATGCCCTGACGGGCCTTGGCTTCCGCGTCGCATGCCCTAAACCGGGGGCAACGCGCGGAGAGAACAGCGCCATGCCCCCTCAGACGGCCGAGCGACCGCTCGCCGCCATTGCCGCCCAGTTCGTCTGCTTCACCTTCATCTCGGCCAATGACGTGATCCTGAAGATCATCGTCGCGGACCTGCCGAGCTGGCAGATCATGACGATACGCTCGGGTTTCGGCATCCTGCTGCTGCTGCCCTTCGTCGCCGCGCAGGCGTTGCGCGGAACGGGAAGCATACTGACGCGCCGCCCCGGCGCCCACCTGATGCGCGCCTGCCTCTCGGCCGTATCGATCGTCAGCTATTTCGAGGCGCTGCGGGAACTGGACCTGCCGGTCGCGACCGCCATCCTGTTCGTGACCCCGTTTTTCGTGGTGGCGCTGTCGGGCATCGTGCTGCGCGAGCCGGTGACGCCCAATCGCTGGATCGCCGTCATCATCGGCTTCGTCGGCGCCATCATCATCATTCGGCCGGGCCCGGCCGGCGTTTCCGTCGCGGCGCTGCTGGCCGTGCTGTCTGCCGCGACATGGGGCTCCGCCATGGTCGCCATGCGCAATCTCGGCCGCACCGAGGGTACCCTGTCGGTGCTGTTCTTCTTCAACCTGTTCATCTGCTGCATTGCGGGCGCCTTCGCCTATCCCGGCTGGCAGCCTGTCTCGGGCCGGCTGGTCGGGATGATCGCGCTCGTCGCGGCGATCCAGCTGATCGCGCAGTTCTTCATGATGACCGCCTTCCGCTTCGCCTCCGCCTCGGTGACGGCGCCGGTGCAATATTCCCAGCTGCTCTGGTCGGTGGCGGCCGGCTGGTTCGTCTTTTCCGTGGTGCCGGGGCCGCATGTCGTGCTGGGCGCGGCTGTCATCGTGGCGAGCGGCCTCTACCTCATCCTGTCGGAACGCCGCCCCTCCTGAACCGTTCGGCGCCTTGCGGCCTTGCTTCGCGAGGGCGCTTCGCTCACATGAGAGACGAACGGGAGAGACCATGCGTCGGCTGATCCTGCTGCGCCACACCAAGTCGGACTGGCCGAACGGCATGGTCGATCGCGACCGGCCGCTGGCCGAGCGCGGCCGTCGCGCGGCGCCGCTGATGGGCCGCATGCTCATCGACCGGGGCTTCGTGCCGGACAAGGTGCTGGTGTCGACGGCAGAGCGGACGGTGGAGACCTGGGCGCTGGCCAGCGCCGGCCTGATCCAGTTCCCGCCCGCGACGCCGGAGCCACGGATCTACGAGGCGGCGCCCCACGTTCTCGCCAATGTCATCCGCGAGACCGGCGACGATGTGCGGACCCTTCTGCTCGTCGGCCACAATCCCGGCATCGAGGCGCTGGCCTGCAATCTGATCGCCGACGGGCCGCCGGACCTGCGCCAGCGGCTGTCGCGCAAATATCCGACGGGCGGTCTCGCCGTCATCGATTGCGCCGTCGAGCGCTGGACGCAGCTCAGCGCCGGCTGCGGCACGCTTGTCGCCTTCGTCGTGCCCCGCGATCTGGACCCGGAAGCCGAATAGATGGTCTGGACCGGCTGGTGGAACGAGACCCGGCTCGCGGCCAATTCCATCGCGGCCTATGCGACCGACTGGGTGAGCCCGACGCTCCGGCTCGGCGTCACGGGCCTGTCGCGCTCGGGCAAGACCGTGTTCATCACGGCGCTGGTCCACGGCCTGCTGACGGCCGCGCGCTGGCCGGTCTTCGAGGCGCAGGCGCAGGGCCGCATCGCGCGCGTGCGCCTGGAGCCGCAGCCGGACGATGGCGTGCCGCGCTTCCCCTACGAGGACCATCTGGAGACGCTGACCGCCCGCCGCCAATGGCCCGAGGGCACGAAGCGGATCAGCGAAATCCGCCTCGCCATCGATTTCGCCTCCAATGCCGGGATCATGCGTGGCACCGAGAAGACGCTGACGCTCGACATCGTCGACTATCCCGGCGAGTGGCTTCTGGACCTGCCGCTGCTGGCGCAGAGCTATGCCGAGTGGTCGCGCCTCGCCATCGAGGCGGCGCGCCGGCCGCCGCGCGCGCCGCTGGCGGCGCAATGGCTGGCCGCGACGACCGCTACGCAGCCCTTCGACAAGGCGTCGGAGAGCAATGCACGCAGGCTCGCCGAACTGTTCACCGCCTACCTCAAATCCTGCCGCGACGAGCGCGTGTCGCTGTCGACCCTGCCGCCCGGCCGCTTCCTGCTGCCGGGCGAGATGGAGGGTTCGCCCGCCCTGACCTTCGCGCCGCTCGATCTGGACGGCCGGGAACCGGCCGGCGACAGCCTCGCCAGCCTGATGGAGAAGCGGTTCGAGAGCTACAAGCGCCTCGTCGTCATGCCGTTCTACACCAACCATTTCGCGACGCTGGACCGGCAGATCGTGCTGGTCGATGCGCTGGCCGCGCTGAATGCCGGCCCGGCGGCGCTGGCCGACCTCGAAATCGCGCTGGCCGACGTGCTGACCGCCTTCCGGCCGGGCGCGAATTCGATCCTCTCCGCCATGCTGTCGCGGCGGATCGACCGCATCCTGTTCGCCGCCACCAAGGCCGACCACCTGCACCAGACGAGCCACGACCGGCTGGAAGGACTGCTGAAGCGATTGACCGACCGGGCGATCCGCCGCGCCGAGTTTGCGGGCGCGCGCGTGGATGCGGTCGCCCTGGCCTCACTGCGGGCGACGCGGGAGACGACCGTCACGCGGCTCGGCCGTCCGCTGTCCTGCATCGTCGGCACGCCGATGCCGGGTGAGACGACCGGCGGCGAGATCTTCGACGGGCAGTCCGAGGTTGCGGTCTTTCCCGGCGAACTGCCGTCCGATCCGGCCGGCCTCTTCGCCGGGCCCGACGCGTTCCGGGGCGAGGACTACCGCTTCGTGCGCTTCCTGCCGCCGAAGGCCGACCCGACGCAGCCCTTGCCGCATATCCGCCTCGACCGCGCGGTGGAGTTCCTGATCGGGGACCGGCTCGCATGACCAAGAATTCGCCGCAGCGCCCGCAAGCCTTCCGCCTCGACGCCGAGGATGTCGAGATCGCGCCGCCGAGCGATGCGCCGGTGCCGGTGCGCTCCGGCCCGCCGGTCGAGGCCCAGCTCGCGCCGCCTGGCCCGCCGCCGAAGACCGGCTTCTGGGTGAAGCTGTTCTGGACCGGGCTCGGCGGCATCGTTTCGCTGGCCTTCGGCATGGCGGTGTCGCGGCTGGTCGACGACCTCTTCGCGCGGGCCGAATGGCTCGGCTGGATCGGTGTTGCCGCCGTTGCGCTGTTCCTGCTGGCGGGGCTGGTCCTGGCCGGTCGCGAGATGCTGGCGCTGCGTCGCCTGCGCCGGCTCGACGACCTGCGCCTGCGCGCCGACAAGGCGCTTGTCGACAAGGACGACCGGGCGGCGGCCGCCATCGCCGCCGACATCGTGACGGCAATGGCCGGAAATGCCCGCACGGCGAAGGGCAGGGCGGCCGTGGCGCTCGCCTTCTCCGACGGCGTGATCGACGGCCTGCAGCGCCTGCGCATCGTCGAGCGCGAGATCATCGAACCGCTGGATCGCGAGGCGACGCGCCTCGTCGCGGAAGCGGCAAGACGCGTTTCGGTGGTGACAGCCATTTCGCCGCGCGCCGCGCTGGATCTCGCCGTGGTCTTCGGCACGGCGATGCAGCTCATCCGGCGCATTGCCGAACTCTATGGCGGGCGTCCGGGAACGTTCGGCCTGTTCAAGCTGGTGCGCCACGTGCTCGCCCATATGGCGCTGACCGGCGGCATGGCGGCGGGCGACACGATCCTCGACCAGCTCGTCGGCCATGGCCTCGCGGCCAAGCTTTCGGCCAAGCTGGGGGAGGGCGTGCTGAACGGCCTGCTCACCGCCCGGCTCGGCATCACCGCCATCGCGGTGACGCGGCCGCTGCCCTATATCGGCGCGCCGCGGCCGGATGTGCGCGACCTCGTCGGCGACGCCATCACGCTGACGCGGCAGAACGGGGACGCCCGCCCGGCGGCTTGACGTGGCTCAATGCCGGAAATGCCGAGCCTGCGACGATGGTCAAAGGCGGCTCGGCCATCTCTTTTTTGGCCGATTTCGCCCGCCGGCGCTGGAACCGCGTGCGGCGAGGCGCGCTGCGACGGCGATCGAGGAGCGGTCATGTTTACGTCCATTCTATGCCCGGTTGATCCGAGCGAACTCGGCTTCGAGCAGAAGGCGGTGACGGCCGCACGCCAGATGGGGGAAGCCGGGGCGCAGGTCACGCTGGTCACGGTCATTCCCGCGCCGCATGCCGCGGTCGATCACTACCTGCCGCCCGATGTCGTCGCGCGGCAGGCGTCGGAGACCCAGGCGGCCATGGAAGCGATCGGCCGTGCCCTCGGCTTGCCGGAAGGGCGCGTCCAGATTCGTGTCCGGCATGGTCGCGCCGCCAACGAGATCCTGGAGGAGGCGAAGGATTCCGGCGCCGACCTCATCGTCATGGCCTCGCACCGGCCGGGCCTTGCGACCTATCTGATCGGTTCGACGGCGACCCATGTGGTGCGCCATGCGAACTGTTCCGTGCTGGTCATCCGCGAGGAGCCGCCGGCGGCGTAACTGCCTCCGGAAGCAGCGCTTCGGGCGGCGTCCGCGGGTCGAACTCCGCGGGTGGATTCTTCGTCAGCCACAGCGACATCTGCCAGACCGCATAGCCGCCGATGAAGGCGACGAGGCCGATGAGGCCCCAATTGACCGTGGTCAGGGCGTTGAAGGCGAGATAGGCGAGGGACAGGCCAAGGCCGCCGCTGGCCGCCACCATGGCGATGTAACGCCAGAGCGGCTCGCCGGCGAGGAATCGCGCCTTGGGCGAGGCCGTGGCGACCGCGGCCAGCACCTCGCGCACGAAGGCGGAATAGGCGGCGTCGTGCGCCTCCACCTCGATCATGTTGCGCCACGAGACGTTCGAGAACCAGATGCGCCGGCCGAGCCGCTGGCGCAGCTCGAAGCGATAGCGCTTCAGGTAGAGATTGGACGGGCGGAAGGTGAGGCGGACATAGTCGACCTGATGCAGCGGAACCTTGCCGGAGAGGCGTCCGTCGGTCCAGGCGAGGTCGCGCTCCTCAAGCGTGAAGACGATCTCGCGGCCGACCAGCTTGGGACGGTGGCGGAAGGTCGGTCGGCCGTCATGGTCGCGCCAGAGGGCGTCGGCGGGGGGCAGAGCGTTCATGAGCGGGAGTTAGCGCAGGACGGGTGCGGCGGGAAGAGACCGCTTCGTGGACCTTTCCCTGTCATGCCCGGGCCTGGCACGGCCATGACGCATTCTGCCGCGCCCCTACCGCACCAGTTCCTTCATCGCCTTGTCGAGCCCGTCGAGCGTCAGCGGGAACATGCGCTGTTCCATGATGTCGCGCATCATGCCGATGGAGTGGGTGTAGTCCCAGTGCTTCTCCTTCACCGGGTTCAGCCAGACCATGGAGGGGTAGATCGAGGCGATGCGCTTCATCCAGACGACGCCGGCTTCCTCGTTGAAGTGCTCCACCGATCCGCCGGGCTGGGCAATCTCGTAAGGTGACATGGAGGCGTCGCCGACGAAGATCACCTTGTAGTCGTTGCCGTATTTGTGCAGCACGTCCCAGGTTGGCTGCGTCTCGTCGAAGCGGCGGACGTTCTTCTTCCACACCTTCTCGTAGAGGCAGTTGTGGAAGTAGAAGTATTCCATGTGCTTGAACTCGGCCTTGGCCGCCGAGAACAGCTCCTCGCAGAGCTGGATGTGCCAGTCCATCGAGCCGCCGACGTCGAAGAAGATCAGCACCTTGATGGCGTTGCGGCGCTCGGGCCGCATCTGCACGTCGAGGAAGCCGTGGCGGGCGGTCTCGCGGATCGTGCCGTCGAGGTCGAGCTCGTCGGGCGAGCCGGTGCGGGCGAACTTGCGCAGCCGGCGCAGCGCGATCTTGATGTTGCGCGTGCCGAGCTCGACCGTGTCGTCGTAGTCCTTGAACTCGCGCTTGTCCCAGACCTTCACGGCGCGGAAATTGCGGTTGCCGTCCTGGCCGATGCGGACGCCTTCGGGATTGTAGCCATAGGCGCCGAAGGGCGAGGTGCCGCCCGTTCCGATCCACTTGTTGCCGCCCTGGTGGCGGCCCTTCTGCTCCTCGAGCCGCTTCTTCAGCGTCTCCATCAGCTTGTCCCAGCCGCCGAGCGCCTCGATCTGGGCCTTTTCCTCCTCGGTGAGGAACTTCTCGGTGAGCTTCCTCAGCCATTCCTCGGGGATATTGACCTCGATGCCCTCGGCGAGGCTTTCCAGCCCCTTGAAGGTCGCGCCGAACACCTTGTCGAACTTGTCGATATTGCGCTCGTCCTTCACCAGCGCGGAGCGCGAGAGGTAGTAGAAGTCGGTCGGCGAACGCTCGATGATGTCGGCGTCGAGCGCCTCCATCAGAGTCAGATATTCGCGCACCGTCACCGGCACGCCCGCCTTCTTCAGGTCGTGGAAGAAATTGATGAACATGGCGCGAGTGTAGGCGCTCGCCGGCGCTGCGTCATCCCGCCCTTCGGCGGATCAGCCACAGTCGCCGCCGCTTCCACCGCCGCAATCGGCGCCCGCGCCGCTGCAGTTGCCGCCCCCGCTCGAAACATGACCGAGGCCCGCACCGCCTGCGAGGAAGAGGCCGCTGGTGGGGTCCGCAACGACCCGGTCCCGCGACGGCGATCTGTCCTGACGGTGGACAAGCCACCACGACAGGGGCAGCGAGACGAGGATTGCCAGAAAGGCCAGAGCGCTAAGGATCGTCCTCATGCGGCAATCATAGACCTTTTGTGGTTGTTTGACAAAGCCGAACTGCCGACGGCGACAGGTCGTCGCGCCGGTCTTGTGACACGGTCCGGGGTTCGGTGGTCACTCCCGGGAGTGCGGATCGAGGCGCGGATCGTCCTCGGCGACATGCTCCAGAAGGTCGCCCGGCTGGCAGCCGAGCGCCTCGCAGATCGCGTCGAGCGTGTCGAAGCGGACGCCCTTCACCTTGCCGGACTTCAGCAGCGACAGATTGGCTTCGGTGATGCCGACATGGGCGGCGAGCTCCTTCGACCGCATCTTGCGGCGCGCCAGCATCACATCGAGGTTCACCAGGATAGGCATCAGACGAAGCTCGCATTCTCCTCGGCGATTCGGGCACCCTCGCGCAGGGTCCAGCCGATGGCGACGAGCAGGGCGCCAACGATGCCCCAGAGGACGTCGTCGAGGCCGATCGTGATCGCCAGGATCTTCTGGCCGGACGGATTGCTGAACGTCAGGATGACGCCCGCGGCCGCCCGCCATAGCGGCATCAGCACGCCCTTGGCGATCAGGATCCAGCCGATGCGCGCGACGCGGATGGCGACGAGATCGGTAAAGCGCTGGCCGGTTGCGAAACCCTCGAACACCGCTCGCGCCTGCAGCAGCAGGTAGACCAGGAGCGCGACGGGCGGCGCCGACAGCGCGAGACCCGAGAGCTGGACCGTGGGGGTGACGGTGATCGGATGTCCCGCAAGGCCGAAATGCGGGGCAAGCAGCGAGGCGACCAGCTGCTTGTCGGTCCACACCCAGAACGTGCCGGCGACGGCCATCACGATGCCCGCCAGTGTTATCCCGGACATCCAGGCGGCGAGTCTGGAATGGCGCGTATCCGCTCCGGCGGGGCGTCGGTCGACGATGTGCGTCACGATGGCATCTCCATTTGACTCAGTAAGAAAATATCGTAAAACAATAAATCATTGCCGTCAAATGGAAGATCGCCATGCGCATCGCCTGCCTCATTCGCCGTTCGGCCGTCGTCGCCGCTGCCCTGCTTCTGGGCGGCTGCCTGTCCACCCCGATCACCAGCCTGCCGAGGCTGTTGCGGCTCGACTTCGTTTCCATGGACATGGACGAGGTGCGTGCCGGCCTGAGGCTGCCGGACATGTTGCGCATACGCCCGGGCGATGCGGTCATGACAGTTCGGACGACCGGGGCCGGTCAGCCTGCCACCGAGGACCGCTTCGTCCTTGTCGAGACGACGGAGGAGCAGGACAGGGTGGCCATCGCAAGCGAGGCGCGGCGCGGCCATGCGCTCAGCGTGTGGCGCGTCGCACCGGCCGACGTGCCGCGCATCGCGGCGATCCAGCAGCGGGTCAGGGAGTCGTTGGTGCGCGGGCCGCGGATTCGCGGCAGTCTTGAGATCAAGGTGTCCGGCGGCTGCCGGACGGCGCCCATCCCGGCCGGGCCGGTGCTGATGTCGAGCTTCCTCAAGCCGGCTCGCGGCGAGACCTATATCACGCTCACCGACGGGCTCGACCTCAGGCAACTGATCCCGCAGTCGGACTGGCAGGCGAAAATGCCCGCCTGCGGGCCATGAACGGCGGCTAGTCGCCTCCGCCTCCGCCGTCACCGCCCCCGCCGCTGTCACTGCTGTCGGAGGAGTCGCTGCTGGAACTGTCGCCATCGGCCGAACTGCTGCCGAACAGGACTGCAAGAAGCGCGAGGCCGGCGCCGCCAACCGCCAGAAGGACTGCGAGTGTGTTGCTCATGACATCTCACCTTCCGTAGCGTCAGTATGCCCCATCCGGCCCGTTGCGCATAGCTGCTTCGTTGCCGTGGCGCGGAAGGTTTGCCGCGGGTCGGTGCTGCTGCGACGAAGGGCGCGGCCATGATGGCGGCTCCAGCTACTGCGCGTTTGCCCAAATCGCGCTGCGGAATGCCGATGTGACGGACGGCTCAGCCGGGCTCCCAGGCCCCGCTCTGCGCCCGGCAGAGGCGCTGCTCCTCCAGCGTCGTGACCGGCGGCGCGCCGAGCAGGGCACCCGCGGCATCGCCGAAGACGGTGAGCGTCGCGGAAACCGTCCGGCACGGCCGCCCGGCGCTTGCCCCTGCCGGATAGACCGACAGCACGATCTCGCGCCGCGCGCCGGCGCGGCTCTGCCAGTTCGTCTCGAGGCCGCGCGCGCTTGCGGCGGTCGCCTGCGTCAGCGCGCGGATCTCGCCGACATCCTCGTCGGTGAGGGCGAGGACCGGGCCGCAGCTCTCCGGCGAGTCCGTCCGCGATACGGCTGTGACGCCGCCGAACACGAACAGGCCGCCGCCGCCCGCCATGCCCGCGCGCGAACCGCCGGACTGCGTCGCCCGGCAGCGGGCGACCTGCCGCTCGATGGCCCAGGCCGATGCGCCGGGGCCGGACATGGGAAGGGGCGGGGAAGCATCGAGGCCGGCCGAGCAGCCGGCCAGAAGCAGGGCACCGCCCATCAGGGCGGCGCGGGCAGCCGAAGCGGAATGGCCGTTGGTCAGGAGCATGGCACCCAGCGATACGTCAGGCGAAATCCGTCGCCGAGACATAGTGCGGCGCGCGGCGCCTCTCAACCGCGGCGGGCGAGAAAGGCGAGCCGCTCGAACAGATGCACGTCCTGCTCGTTCTTGAGCAGCGCGCCGTGCAGCGGCGGGATCGCCTTGCGCGGGTCCTTCTCGCGCAGAGTGTCGCCGTCGATGTCCTCGACCATCAGCAGCTTCAGCCAGTCGAGCAGTTCGGAGGTCGAGGGCTTCTTCTTGAGGCCCGGCACCTCGCGCACCTCGTAGAAGATGCGCAGCGCCTCGGCGACCAGCTTCTGCTTGATGCCGGGGAAGTGGACATCGACGATGGCCTTCATCGTCTCGGTGTCCGGGAACTTGATGTAGTGGAAGAAGCAGCGGCGCAGGAAGGCGTCCGGCAGCTCCTTCTCGTTGTTCGAGGTGATGATGACGATCGGGCGCTGGGCGGCCTTCACCGTCTCGCTCGTCTCGTAGACGAAGAACTCCATGCGATCGAGCTCCTGCAGGAGGTCGTTCGGGAACTCGATGTCGGCCTTGTCGATCTCGTCGATCAGCAGGACGGGCCGCTGCGGCGCGGTGAAGCCTTCCCAGAGCTTGCCGCGCTTGATGTAGTTGGCGATGTCCTTGACCTTCTCGTCGCCGAGCTGGCTGTCGCGCAGGCGCGAGACCGCGTCGTATTCGTAGAGGCCCTGCTGGGCCTTGGTGGTCGACTTGACGTGCCATTCGATCAGCGGCGCGCCGATCGCCTTGGCGATCTCGATGGCGAGCACCGTCTTGCCGGTGCCCGGCTCGCCCTTCACGAGCAGCGGACGCTGGAGCGTGATCGCCGCATTGACCGCCACCTTGAGGTCGTCGGTCGCGACATAGCCGCTCGTCCCCTCGAAACGCCCGGATGCCATGGAATGTCCTCGTGTGGATCGGTTGGCGGGGCAGGCGCCCCGCATGTCGGCGGCAGGGTAGGGGCCGGCAGGGTCGCCTGCAACACCCGGCAGAATCTGCCGATCGGCACAGGCGAAACTGCCGCGCAGGCTGCCGGAAACGATCCGTTAACCACCTAAGCCTCTGACAAATAAAGACTTGATCCGGCAGGCAGCCGTGGCATGCCTGCTGCTAGGCATGGGACCGAATGCGGTGGCGCTCCATCGTGATCGGGTACCGGTTAGACGCCGGCGGAGGGGTTCATGGGTATCTTCGGCGCAATGACCACGGCGGTCAGCGGCCTCTCGGCGCAGGCCTATGCCCTGGAGAACATCTCCGGCAACATCGCCAACTCGCAGACCACCGCCTTCAAGCGGATCGAGACCAGCTTCATCGACCTCATCCCCGATTCCGGGCCGAAGCGTGAACTGTCCGGTTCGGTCACCGGTCAGTCGCGGGCGACCAACACCATCCAGGGCCAGATCTCGGCGACCTCGATCACCACGAACCTCGCCGTCAACGGCGACGGCTATTTCGTGGTGCAGCAGCCGCAGGGCTTCATCGACGGCCAGCCGAGCTTCGGCGCGGTCAACAACTTCACCCGGCGCGGCGATTTCACGATCGACGCCAACGGCTACATGGTCAACGGCGCCGGCTACTACCTGCGCGGCCTGCGCCTCGACCGGACGACCGGCAACCCGCTCGGCTCCTCGCCCGTGCCGATCCAGGTGACCAACGATGTCATTCCGGCGCGCGCCTCCACGCAGATCAACTACCGCGCCAGCCTGCCGACGGTGCCCGCAACGGCGAATGCCAGTTCGACCGTGCCCGGCAGCGAGCTCATGGCGCCCGCGCTGATCGGTTCGGCGACTATCGGACCGGCG
>Ga0209794_1001573_pt1 | contig 16452 bp, 14 predicted proteins | sample EBPBio232013_DNA_FD_185869 | JGI IMG/M metagenome (GOLD analysis project Ga0209794, IMG submission 185869) | Wastewater treatment Type I Accumulibacter community from EBPR Bioreactor in Madison, WI, USA - Reactor 1_5/23/2013_ DNA (SPAdes)... | ecosystem: Engineered > Bioreactor > EBPR >... | reverse complement strand
GTCCCGCTCGGCGACCAGACGGCCGGCGCGCGCAGCGAAGGTCAGGGGCGGCCATCGGCCGGCGCTTGCGCCTTGCCCTTGACCGCAGCGAGCACGCTGGCAGGCTGGCGGCGAAGCGGAGACAGGCCGGCATGGCATTATGCCGTCCTGCTGCTGGCGGGGGCGCTTTCCGTCTGCACCGGATCGGGCGTCGCTGTCGCGCAATCCGCGCCCGTCGAGCGCCCGGCCGCCGCCCATCCCTATGCGGCTCACATCGCCGAGGCGTCGCAGCGTTTCGGCATACCGGAGCATTGGATCGTCGCGGTGCTACGCGCCGAGAGCGCGGGCGATGTGCGCGCGGTTTCGTCGGCCGGCGCTATGGGATTGATGCAGGTGATGCCCGACACATGGGCGGGCCTGCGCGTCCGCTACGGCCTCGGCCGCGATCCCTACGACCCGCGCGACAACATCCTCGCAGGCACGGCCTATCTACGCGAGATGTTCGACCGCTACGGCAATGTCGGCGCGATGCTTGCGGCCTATAACGCCGGCCCCGGCCGCTACGACGAGCACCGCGCGACGGGCCGCCCGCTTCCCGCCGAGACACGCGCCTATGTCGCCGCGCTCGCCCCGATCCTTGGCGGCGCGGCTCCATCGGATGCGCCGTTGCAACCACCGGCACCGCCGCCCGACTGGCGCGAGGCACCGCTATTCGTCATGCGCCCGGCCGACACGCAAGCTGCCGCCGCGCCGCCGTCCGAGGTGCAAACAGGCGACGGCCGCGCTGCCGTTCCGGCGCGCGACCCCGCCCGTGCGGAGCCGCAGGACGGCAGCATTTTCGTGGCGAGCGCCAGCGACGGGGGAACGCCATGAGGGCGGCGTTCCCGCGCTCGGCGGCGCTGGTTTCGGCATCCGGTCGGGCAGGTTTGCGCCCGGCAGGATTCCCGGCAGGAGGGGCAGAAAAGACAGAAAGGGCGGAGGGCAAGATTAAAGAAGACGGCACCATGTCGGGCCGCTTCTGGAAATTGTTATTGTCTGCACACTGGTTAGGCGACCGATTCCGGCACCATGGTTTTGAGGGGCCGCGTGCCGCGATTTCGCACAAAGCCTTGGCTTTGCTGGGTTTCGAGCGGCACCATAGGCGCAGATTGGCCGTATTTCGACGGTTTTGGCTGGAGTCGCGCCCTTGAGCGCCGACGACGAAAATCGCTTCCGACCAAAGCCCGGCCGCATCCGATCCGACACGCCGAAGGCCGGTAAGACCAAGAGCTTTTTCACGCAGGTCAGGAAGATCACCCGGCAGCATCAGGCGGCAGCCTCCCGCGATCCTTCCATGCCGTCATCCGCCCGCCCGTCATCGCCGGGCCGTTCCCGCGCCGTGGTCGCCAGCGGCAAGGGCGTGAAGCGCGGCCGGGGCGCGAGCTTCGTGCGCGCCCGGAACATCTCCGGCCAATGGCATCATCGCCAGCCCGGCAGCCGCCGCGTGATCGTCAAGCAGCGCAGCGTCCGGGCCGCGTGGAAGGGCGGCCGCGCCCGCGCGCATCTGCGCTATGTCCAGCGCGACGGCACGTCACGCGACGGCGAGCGGGGCCGGCTCTATTCGGCGACCGAGGACCGCGCCGATGGCGACGCCTTCCTTGATCGCGGCAAGGACGACCGCCACCAATTCAGGTTCATCGTCTCGCCCGAGGACGGCGCGGAGCTGTCGGACCTCACGGCCTACACCCGCGATTTCATGAAGCAGGTGGAAGCCGACCTTGGCACGAAACTCGATTGGGTTGCCGTCAACCACTACAACACCGGCCATCCCCATGTGCATGTCATCGTCAACGGCCGCGACGATATGGGCGGGGATCTGGTCATCAACGGCGACTACCTTTCCGCCGGCCTGCGCGAGCGCGCCAGCGAGCTTGCCAGTCTGGAACTCGGCCCCGTCACCGAGATCGAGCAGACCCGCAAGCTGTCGGCCGAGATCGACCAAGACCGTTTCACCCGCATCGACCGCGCCATGGTCGAGGAAGCCGATGCCCGTTTCCTCGACCTGCGCCATGAACCGGCAGAGCCGAGGCGGCAGTTCGAGCGAACGCTGCGCCTGCGCAGGCTCGGCAAGCTGGAGAAGATGGGGCTGGCGACCGAGCACGCGCCCGCCGTTTGGGAATTGAGCAAGGACATGGAACCGGCCCTGCGCGAGCTGGGCGAGCGTGGTGACATTATCCGCACCATGCAGAAGGCGCTCGGCCCGCAGGGTGGCGAACGCGATCCCATGAGCTTCCAAATCCATGACGGAGCACCCGAGACGCCCATCGTCGGGCGCGTCGTGGACAAGCACCTGTCCGACGAGCTGGGGGAGAACCTGACCGTTGTGGTGGACGGGATCGACGGCCGCACCCACCACATCGCCGGCATCGCGCCCGAGCGGCTGGAGGACGCCCGCATCGGCAGCGTCGTCCAGATCGGCCCGGCCGAGGTGACGGCCCGGCCGTCCGACCGCACCATCACGGCCATTGCCGAGGACGGCATCTATCGGCCGAGCCGCCATCTGGAGCAGGCGAAGTTCGAGGGCCGCGTTCCCGGCGGCGACTATGAGGGCTATGTCGATGCGCATGTGCGCCGGCTGGAGGCGCTGCGCCGGGCCGGTATCGTCGAGCGGATCGACGCCGACCAATGGCGCATCCCCGATGATCTGGTCAGCCGCGCCGCCGCCTATGACGCCGGCCGCGACCGGCAAGCCAGTGTGCGCGTCCCTTCCCCGGTCGATCTGCAAAGGCAGATCGGATCGGATGGCGCGACCTGGCTGGACCGGAGATTGATCCATGGCGAGACGGCCGACCTTGCGCCGACCGGCTTCGGCCAACAGGTGCGCGACGCCATGGACCAACGCCGCGAGCACCACATTGCACAGGCCGACGCCACCCGAGCGCGGGACGGCCGCATCTTCTATCGGCGCAACCTTCTCGCCACGCTGCGCGAGCGGGAGGTTGTCCGCGTTGGCGCGGAGATGGCCGAGGGCAAAGGGCTGCCGTTCCGCGCCGCCACGGACGGCGAGAACGTGAGCGGCAAGTTCACCGGCACCGTTCAGCTATCTAGCGGCAAGTTCGCCGTGGTCGAAAAGAGCCATGAGTTCACGCTTGTCCCGTGGCGACCTGTCATCGACCGTCAGCTCGGCCGCGAGGTCATGGGCGTCGTGCAGGGCGGATCGGTGTCGTGGCAGTTCGGGCGAAGGCACGACCTTGGGCTTTAGCACGTCCGCGTGTTTTATACGGCATCTATCATGCCCCGTGTATCTCACGCTGGATGACGGCTATTGTAGAGCCTTCGTTGAAGCGTTCAGTAGAAAAGAAGATATGCCGAGACCGAAACTTCACAGCGACGAGTTCATTCTGGATACCGCGCTAGGCATCCTTCTTCAGAAAGGTCCATCGGCCTTCACCCTCTCCGATGTTGCGGAAGCTGTCGGCATCTCGCGGGCTGCGCTGATCCAGCGGTTCAAGGACAAGGCGACGCTGCATCGAAAGGTCATGGAGCGCACCACACAGGAGGTGCGCGACTATTTCGCGGGCGCGAGTCCCGAAAAGGGCCTCGATCCGCTATGGGCGATGCTCAAGGACCTCATCGCCGGTATGGGTGCCGGTGTCGGAACGGAAGGCTACCTCCTTCTATTGTGGGGAGACATTCAGGAGCCGTCGCTTCGCACCCTTGCGGCGGAGCGGAACAGGCTGGTCCTGAAAGCTATCGAGGCACGACTGCCCGCCGGGCCGCGCCCCCCCGAGCATACCGCTGGCCTGATTCAGACGGTCATTCAGGGGTCTTGCATGCAGTGGCTTGTTGAGCCGGAAGGCGAGCTAGCGGCTTTCATGACCAAGCGCACCCCCATGCTTCTATCCGTCCTCTATCCCGACCATGTGTTCGGGTAACACCATCTGGAGGGTTGTTTATAACAGTCGTGTCGGTTATTTATAAGGCATGTGCCACGGTAACACCGGGCTCGGAAACCCGGAACGACTATCATGCCTATACAAAAACCAAGTCCCTTGGGGGCCGAACGACAAAAAGCACTGCCCGCGCCAACCTTGGCGCTGAACCTCATGGCCGACGAGTTCGATGCGTTGAACGCGGGCAGCGGGCCGCAAATCGCCTATCGCGACCTGTTCTGTCCACACATGGACCTGCCGCGCGCCTTGCGGAACTGGTCAGAGGCTCGGGGCGTCCAGTTGCGGAGCCTTCGCAAAATCACGCATGAGCGCGGTGGCCGGTCGCAGAAGGTGCTTTTCGGCCTTCACGATGGTTATGCCGTTGAAAGCGTTCTGATCCGTCGCCACGACGGACACACCGCCTGTATTTCATCACAGGTTGGATGTGCCTTCGCCTGTCAGTTCTGCGCCTCCGGCCAAGCCGGCCTCAAGCGCAACCTTTCGTCGGGCGAGATCGTCGAACAGGTCGTTCAACTCGGGCCGAAGGTCAATCGGATCGTGTTCATGGGCATCGGTGAGCCATTGAACAACTACGAGCAGGTGATGAAGGCGATTCGCATCCTGCGCGACCGGCGAGGGATGAATTTCCCCACCACGGGGATCACGCTTTCCAGCATAGGCATACCGAAGGCTCTAGCGCAATTGCGAGAAGAGCATTTGGCGATCAACCTGACAATATCGCTGCATGCGACGACGCAGGAAGTTCGCGACCGTCTCATCCCCGGATCGCGTAAGCACGACATCAATGAAGTCATCGCACGCGCTTCATCATGGGCAGAACGGCACAACCGGATTGTCACCTTTGTCTATCTGGTCCTACCCGGTATCAACGACACGCTTGCTGATGCGAAACGGCTTGCCGGTCTGATGAACAAGCGACGGGCACGCGTGAACCTTATGCGCTGGAATCCCGTCGATGGAATCGCGCTTGATCGAACAAGCGACCGCAGCCTTGGGCTTTTCCGTGAGATGCTGGATCGCGCCGGTGTGCCCGTGGTGGTGCGGGATACACAGGGACGGGATATTTCGGCAGCATGCGGTCAGCTCTGGTTGCGCGATCTGCGCGGCATCCCTGTCGAGAAACGTGGAGCCGCGACGCAGGCCGCATAGCAGGAGCGCGGGATGCGGCGTTCGAGAAGACATGCGAACGACGCGTTCCGATCAAGTGAAACGCTGCTCGGGTCGCGCATACCTCTCATGTCGCTGATCCAGACGCTTGCGGTCGCCGAGCATCTGAACTTCCGCCACGCGGCGAACGCACTCGGGGTTGCACAATCCAGCGTCAGCGCGCGCGTGAAGGCTCTGGAGCAAGACCTTGGAATCCTCCTGTTCGAGCGTCACGCACGCGGCGTCCGGTTGACCGAGGCCGGACGCCATTTCGTCGAGCAAATAGCAGCGGGCGTCGATCAACTCGACCATGCAGTGAAGACTGCCGGCATGGCAGCGGCGGGGGAATGGGGCCGCCTGCGCATCGGCGTCCATGCGTTGATCCCCCACAGCTTCCTCGCCGAGTTGATTGGGCAGTATCGGGAAGATCATCCCGGTATCGAGGTCGAAATCACGGAGGGCACCGCCCGCGATGCAGTCATGCGGCTTCGCGCCGACCGGCTGGACGTGGTGTTCGTCGCCGGGAAGCCCGAACTGCCTGACTGCCATACGCGCCCGATCTGGACCGAACCGTTGATGGCCATTCTGCCGGATGGGCATCGCCTTGCCGGGCAATTGGCAATCACTTGGGCCGATCTGGTCGGTGAGACATTCCTTGTCCGCCATGGCGGCACCGGCCCGCAGGCGCATGACCATATCGTGCTGCGCCTTGCCGGGCGCTGGCCTGCACCGTCGATCCTGCGCTTCGATGTGGAGCGCGCCACGCTGCTATCCATGGTCGGACAAGGCTTCGGCGTCACCATTGCCGGAGCGGCCACGGCGCTGCTGCCAACGTCCGGCGTCGCCTTTCTGTCGTTCGCGGACGAGCCAAAGCCGATCACGTTCTCGGCTGTCTGGTCGCCGTCCAACCGCAGCGCGGCGCTTCGCAACCTGCTCACCCTCGCCAGCGACATGGGCCGGCCGGTCCGCACGGACTGATTTTCCGCCGCGATTCGTTTCTGCCAGCCAGCATAGGCACCAGCAACGACGATCCCGGTGCGATCCGTCCTATTTGCCGCCGATAGTATCCGGCAGCCCTCCGGCATCCTCTTTCCTGTTGCCCGTCCCGATTTTGCCTACTCTTTGATCGGCTCCGTCTCTTTTGCCGACTGGAGCCTGCATTGCGCGGAGGCCGAATCCTTTGGGGTCAGATCGCTGTCGTCTTCGCCATCGTTCTGGTGATGACGTGGACGGCGACGCAATGGGTCGCCTTCCGACTCGGCTTCCAGCCGCAGCTTGGATCGCCATGGTTCGAGCTGGGCGGCTTGCCGGTCTATTATCCGCCGGCCTTCTTCTGGTGGTGGTTTTCGTTCGATGCCTACGCGCCAGCGATCTTCGTCGAAGGGGCGATCATCGCAGCGTCCGGCGGCTTCATCGCCATCGCCGCCGCCATCCTCATGTCGATCATTCGAGCGCGGGAAGCCCGCAACATCGCCACCTACGGATCGGCGCGATGGGCGGAAGACAAGGAAATCCGCGCGGCCGGATTGCTCGGCCCCGATGGCGTAGTGCTCGGCCGGCATACGCAAGACTATCTGCGCCATGACGGTCCCGAGCATGTCTTATGCTTCGCCCCGACCCGCAGCGGTAAAGGCGTCGGCCTTGTCGTCCCGACACTGTTGACATGGCCGGGAAGCTGCATCGTCCATGACATTAAAGGCGAGAACTGGACCATCACGGCCGGCTTTCGCGCGAAGCATGGCCGTGTCCTGCTGTTCGATCCAACCAATGCTAGATCGTCGGCCTACAACCCGCTGCTGGAGGTCCGGCAAGGGGAATGGGAGGTCCGCGACGTGCAGAACATCGCGGATATTCTAGTGGACCCGGAAGGTTCCCTCGACAAGCGCAACCATTGGGAAAAGACGAGCCACAGCCTGCTTGTCGGCGCGATCCTGCATGTTCTCTATGCGGAGAAGGACAAGACGCTGGCGGGCGTCGCCAACTTCCTGTCCGATCCCCGCCGTCCGGTTGAGGCGACCTTGCGCGCCATGATGGACACACCGCATCTCGGCGAGGCGGGCGTTCATCCTGTCATCGCGTCGTCGGCCCGCGAGCTGCTGAACAAATCCGAGAACGAACGGTCGGGCGTATTGAGCACCGCCATGTCCTTTCTCGGCCTCTACCGCGATCCGGTGGTGGCGCGCGTCACCGCACGTTGCGACTGGCGAATTGCCGATCTGGTCGGCAGCCGCCAGCCCGTCACGCTCTATCTGGTCGTGCCGCCGTCCGACATAAACCGCACCAAGCCGCTTATCCGCCTGATTCTCAACCAGATCGGCAGGCGGTTGACGGAAGAATTGACCAGCTCCGGCACGCGCCATCGGCTGCTGCTCATGCTGGACGAGTTTCCGGCGCTCGGCCGTCTGGATTTTTTCGAGTCCGCCTTAGCCTTCATGGCGGGCTACGGCCTCAAGGGCTTCCTAATCGCGCAGAGCCTCAATCAGATCGAGCGGGCCTATGGGCCGAACAACGCGATCCTCGACAACTGCCACGTCCGCGTCAGCTTCGCCACGAACGACGAACGCACGGCCAAGCGGGTGAGCGACGCGCTCGGCACCGCAACCGAGCTGCGCGATTCCACCAACTATGCGGGCCATCGTCTCGCGCCATGGTTGGGGCATCTCATGGTGTCGCGGCAGGAGACGGCCCGGCCGCTGCTCACGCCGGGCGAGATCATGCAGCTTCCGCCGACCGACGAAATCGTCATGGTGGCGGGCACCCCGCCGATCCGCGCCACCAAGGCCCGCTACTACGAGGACGCGCGGTTTCAGGAACGCATCCTGCCGCCACCCGACCTGGTCGCCGCTCCGCTGACGCCCAGCCCATCCACCGATGATTGGTCCGGTCGCATGGTTACGGCGGATGGCAGCTCCGCGAAGGACGCCGCCAATGGGACCGAAGGCGATCCGGCCAACGCCGGCATCCGCCGCGAGCCGGAATTGCCCGAGCATGAGGAAATCATCCCGCCGCCACCATCGCCCGAACAGGAGTTCGAGTTTCTGGACGACGAGCCGGACGTTGACGCGGCCAAGGCCCGCGCCATGCGCCAGCGCATGAGGATGGTGGCGCGGCAAGTGGCGATGAACCCCGATGACGGAATCGACCTTTGAGGACACGCCCATGGCAACCCGAACCCGCCTGAATCTCTATTTCGACCCGGCGCTCATGCCGCAGATCGAGTCGCTGGCGCTGCGCCGCAAGGTCTCGAAATCCGCCATCGTCGAGGCGGCGGTCATGTCCTACCTGTCCGGCGATTCCGCCGACCGGCTTGAAGCAGCCATGTCGCGCCGTCTGGACAAGCTCGGCCGTCAGATCGACACGCTCGACATGGACCTTGCCGTTCTCGGCGAAACGGTCGCGCAGTTCATCCATTTCTGGATGTCCCTCACGCCGCCGCTTTCAGGAGCCACTCAATCCGCTGCCCGAGCAAAAGGCGCGGAACGGTTCGAGGGATTCATACAGACTCTCGGCAAGCGACTGGCGACGGGCGACAGGTTCCTCAAAGAGCTGTCGCGTGACCTCGACTCACTCCACGACGATCCGGTGCGAGACGAGGCCGGGACCAACGGCGATCAAGAGTAAGTATTCGGACCCATCCTATTTACCGCCGATAGCCGCCGATCACCGCACGCACTTAGATACTTGTTGAACCGACCGGATTTCGGCCTCTCTTAATCGACCCCGATCCGGGGATTGCCTGTCGCGTCCCCGCCAGAAGCCGGGGCCGACATGACCACCAACCACCAAAGACCGGAAGCCATAGCGCGCGGCGCACGCATGTTGCGCACCGCGCTCGGCCCCGCCATTGCCCGGCTGCTCGAAGACCCGGCCGTGGTCGAGGTGATGTTGAACCCGGACGGGCGGTTGTGGATCGACCGCCTGTCCGAAGGGCTGTCCGATACGGGCGAGCGTCTGTCCGCCGCCGATGGCGAACGCATCGTGCGGCTGGTCGCGCACCATGTCGGCGCGGAGGTTCATGCCCGCAGCCCCCGCGTCTCGGCCGAGCTGCCAGAGTCCGGCGAACGGTTCGAGGGATTGTTGCCGCCCGTGGTCGCCGCGCCGACCTTCGCCATACGCAAGCCCGCCAGCATCGTGTTCAGCCTCGACGACTATGTGGCGGCAGGCATCATGTCTGCCGATCAGGCCGAGACGCTACGAGCGGCCGTTTCCTCCCGCGCCAACATCCTCGTGGCGGGCGGCACCAGCACTGGCAAGACGACGCTGACCAACGCGCTGCTCGCCGAGGTGGCGACGACGCAGGATCGCGTCGTCATCATCGAGGACACGCGCGAGCTGCAATGCTCCGCGCCCAACCTTGTCGCCATGCGGACGAAAGACGGCGTGGCGACGCTTTCCGATCTGGTCCGTTCCTCGCTGCGCCTGCGCCCGGATCGCATCCCCATCGGCGAGGTGCGCGGATCGGAAGCCCTCGACCTTCTGAAAGCGTGGGGAACGGGACACCCCGGCGGTATCGGCACCATCCATGCGGGCACCGGAATCGGTGCGCTCCGTCGCCTTGAACAGCTCATTCAAGAGGCTGTCGTCACCGTCCCGCGCGCGCTGATCGCCGAGACCATCGACCTTGTTGCCGTCCTCGCCGGGCGCGGTTCCGCGCGCCGGCTTGCCGAGCTTGCCCGCGTCGAAGGGCTGGGGCCGGACGGCGACTATCGCATCACCCCCGCAATCCCCACCAGCACAGGAGAATCCTCATGATCCGCACGATTTCGCGCGGCTATCGCTTCGCCGCGACCGCCGCATCCACCCTTGCCATCAGCCTCATGCTTGCCCCGGCCGCCCATGCGTCCGGTTCGTCGATGCCATGGGAGCAGCCCTTGCAGCAAATCCTCCAGTCCATCGAGGGGCCGGTCGCCAAGATCATCGCCGTCATCATCATCATCGTGACCGGCCTGACCCTCGCGTTCGGCGATACCAGCGGTGGCTTCCGTCGCCTGATCCAGATTGTGTTCGGCCTGTCCATCGCGTTCGCGGCGTCGAGCTTCTTTCTGTCGTTCTTCTCGTTTGGCGGCGGGGCGCTCGTTTGATGGCGGGCGGCCTCGAACAGCTCGACGCGGTGCCGGGCTTCGCGATCCCGGTCCACCGGGCGCTGACCGAGCACATTTTGCTCGGCGGCGCACCGCGCGCCATCGCCATCATGAACGGGACGCTGGCCGGGGCCGTGGGCCTCGGCCTGCGCCTCTGGCTGGTCGGCATCGCCATATGGGCCATCGGTCACTTTGCCGCCGTATGGGCGGCGAAGCGCGATCCCCAATTCGTCGAAGTCGGGCGGCGGCATCTGCGCATCCCCGCCAACCTTGCGGCGTGAGGGCGCGGCCATGATGAACCTTGCCGAATACCGCCGCACCGCCGCGCGCCTCTCTGATTATCTGCCATGGGCCGCGCTGGTCGGCTCGGGCGTCGTCTTGAACAAGGACGGGAGTTTCCAGAGGACCGCGAAGTTTCGCGGTCCCGATCTGGATTCCGCCGTCGCGGCCGAGCTGGTCGCCGTCGCCAGCCGCATCAACAATGCCGTGCGCCGTCTCGGCTCCGGCTGGAGCATCTTTGTCGAGGCGCAGCGCAGCGAGGCCGCGACCTATCCCGACAGCGCCTTTCCCGATGCCGCATCCGCGCTGGTCGATGCCGAGCGCAGGGCTGGTTTCGAGGAAGCCGGCACGCATTTCGTGTCGGGCTATTTCCTCACCTTTCTCTGGCTGCCCCCGGCCGAGGAAGCCGCCCGCGCCGAAACATGGCTCTACGAGGGCCGCGAGAAAACCGGCGTGGACCCGTGGGAGCTGCTGCGCGGCTTCATCGACCGCACCGACCGCGTGCTGGCCTTGCTCGACGGCTTCATGCCCGAGTGCCGTTGGATGGATGACGGCGCGACGCTGACCTATCTCCATTCCACCATCTCGACCAACCGGCACCGGGTCCGCGTGCCCGAGGTGCCGATGCACCTCGACGCGCTGCTCGCCGACCAGCCCTTGACCGGCGGACTGGAGCCGCGCCTTGGCAACGCGCATCTGCGCGTGCTGACCATCGTGGGATTCCCGACCGCGACGACGCCGGGCCTGCTCGACGAGATGAACCGCCTGCCGTTCCCCTATCGGTGGAGCACGCGCGCGATCCTCATGGATAAGACCGACGCGACCCGGCTGCTGACCCGCATCCGTCGCCAATGGTTCGCCAAGCGCAAGTCCGTCGCCGCGATTCTGAAAGAGGTGATGACCAACGAGGCGTCCGCGCTGGTGGACACCGACGCGGCGAACAAGGCGCTCGACGCGGACATGGCGTTGCAGGAGCTTGGGGCGGACGTGGCGGGCATGGCCTATGTCACGGCCACCGTCACCGTTTGGGATGCCGACCCGCGCATTGCCGACGAGAAGCTGCGCCTGGTCGAGAAGATCGTTCAGGGCCGCGACTTCACCGCCATGCCCGAGAGCGTCAACGCGGTTGACGCATGGCTCGGCAGCCTGCCCGGACACGCCTACGCCAATGTCCGCCAGCCGCCCATCAGCACTTTGAATCTCGCCCACATGATCCCGCTTTCGGCGGTGTGGGCGGGGCCGGAACGGGACGAGCATTTCGGTGCGCCCCCTTTGCTCTTTGGAAAGACCGAAGGCTCAACCCCGTTCCGACTAAGTCTCCATGTCGGCGACGTAGGCCACACCCTTGTCGTCGGCCCCACAGGCGCGGGCAAATCCGTGCTGCTGGCGCTCATGGCGCTCCAGTTCCGCCGCTATGCAAAATCGCAGGTCTTCGCCTTCGATTTCGGCGGCAGCATCCGCGCCGCGTCGCTCGCCATGGGCGGCGACTGGCACGATTTGGGCGGTGGCCTCACGGAAGGGGACGAGGCGTCGGTTTCGCTCCAGCCGCTTGCCCGCATCCACGATACCTATGAACGGGCATGGGCTGGCGACTGGATCGCCGCCATCCTCATGCGCGAAGGCATCGCCATCACGCCCGAGGTGAAGGAGCATCTTTGGACGGCGCTGACCTCGCTGGCGTCCGCGCCGGTCGAGGAACGCACGATCACCGGCCTTGCCGTGCTGCTGCAATCCAACGATCTGAAACAGGCGCTCCGGCCGTTCTGCGTCGGTGGTGCTTATGGCCGGCTGCTCGACGCCGAGGCGGAACATCTCGGCTCGGCCGATGTGCAAGCCTTCGAGATCGAGGGCCTTGTCGGGACCGGCGCGGCCCCGGCCGTGCTCGCCTACCTGTTCCATCGCATCGGCGACCGGCTCGACGGGCGGCCGACGCTGCTCATCATAGATGAGGGCTGGCTTGCGCTGGACGACGAGGGGTTCGCCGGCCAGCTCCGCGAGTGGTTGAAGACGCTGCGCAAGAAGAACGCCAGCGTCATCTTCGCCACGCAAAGCCTGTCCGACATTGACGGCAGCAACATCGCGCCCGCCATTATCGAGAGCTGCCCGACGCGGCTCTTGCTGCCGAACGAGCGGGCCATCGAACCGCAGATCACGGCCATCTATCGCCGTTTCGGCCTCAATGACAGGCAGATCGAAATCCTCGCACGGGCCACGCCCAAGCGGGATTATTACTGCCAAAGCCGCAGGGGCAACCGGCTGTTCGAGCTTGGCCTGTCCGAAGTCGGCCTCGCGCTCTGCGCCGCATCCGCCAAATCCGACCAGACGCTCATTGCGCAGATCGTCGCGGAACACGGCCGCGACGGCTTCCTCGCCGCATGGCTGCGCGAGCGCGGCGTCGATTGGGCGACTGAGCTGATCCCGAACCTCACCAATCTTGCCGACCGGCCGGAAGCCACCGCGCCGGCCGTGCCGGATACCCACCCCACACAGGAGATTCTTCCATGACCTATTCCAAGATCGTCGGGGCCTCGGCCCTCGCGCTGGCGCTCGCCGTGCCCGTCGCGCTTTCGCCGATGCTGGCAAGCCCGGCCCATGCGCAATTCGGCTTCGGCCGCATCGTCTATGACCCGAGCAACTACGCGCAGAACGTCCTCACGGCAGCGCGGACTCTGGAGCAAATCAACAACCAGATTCAGAGCCTCCAGAACGAGGCGCAGATGCTCATCAATCAGGCCCGCAACCTTGCGAGCCTGCCGCATAGCTCGCTCCAGCAGCTCCTGCAGAACGTCCAGCGCACGCAGCAGCTTCTCGGACAGGCTCAAAATCTCGCGTTCGAGGTCGGCCAGATCGACCAAGCGTTCCAGAGCCAATACGGCAATGTCTCGCTGTCCGCGACCGACGCCCAGCTTGTCGCCGACGCACGCGGCCGTTGGGAAAATACGGTTGGCGGTTTGCAGGACGCCATGCGCGTGCAGGCGGGCGCGGTCGGCAACATCGACAGCAACCGCGCCGAGATGGCCGCGCTGGTTGGTCAGAGCCAAGGCGCGACCGGCGCGCTGCAAGCCACGCAGGCCGGCAACCAGCTTCTCGCCCTCCAGTCGCAGCAGCTTTCCGACCTGATCGCGGTCATCTCGGCAAACGGCCGCGCCGATGCGCTGACAGAAGCGGAGCGCGCGACCGCCGCAGAGCAGGGCCGTGAGCAGCGCCGCCGCTTCCTCACGCCCGGCAGCGGCTATCAGCCCGGTAACGCGCAGATGTTCAACAACGGCAACAACTGACCGGGAGGCTCGCCATGGACGGCAAGATGCTGGCCCGGCTCGGGGCCGTGGTGTTCATCGCCATCGCCGTCACGGCGACCGCAATCGACATGGCGCGGAAGGACGAACCTTCCGCGCCACCCCCAGCGCCGGCCCTCCAGCCACCGGCCGATCCCCTGCGCGAAACCCTGCGCCGTTGCCAGCAGCTCGGCGAGGCGGCGGCGAGTGACGCCGACTGCCTCGCCGCATGGGCTGAATCCCGCGACCGTTTCCTCGGCCGTGACCGCAGCGGGGCGCGCTGACCATGGGCAACACGGGCGTCATCGACAATTTCCTCGGGGTTTTCACCTCATATATCGACTCCGGTTTCGGCCTGCTCGGCGGCGAGGTGGCCTTCATCGCCACCACCCTGATCGTCATCGACGTGACGCTCGCCGCGCTCTTTTGGGCATGGGGCGCGGATGACGACATCATCGCCCGGCTGGTGAAGAAGACCCTGTTCGTTGGGGTGTTCGCCTACATCATCTCCAACTGGAACAATCTCGCCCGGATCGTTTTCGAGAGCTTCGCGGGCCTTGGCCTCATGGCGTCCGGCACCGGCTTTTCCGTCACCGATCTGATGCGGCCGGGCCGCGTCGCGCAGACCGGCCTCGACGCCGGCCGCCCGCTGCTCGACTCCATTTCCGACCTCATGGGCTGGATCGCCTTCTTCGAGAACTTCATCCAGATCGCTTGCCTGCTGTTCGCATGGGCATTGGTGGTGCTGGCCTTCTTCATCCTCGCCATCCAGCTATTCGTCACCCTGATCGAGTTCAAATTGGTGACGCTCGCCGGCTTCGTGCTGATCCCCTTCGGCCTGTTTGGCAAGACCGCGTTCATGGCCGAAAAGGTGCTCGGCAACGTGGTGTCGTCCGGCATCAAGGTTCTGGTTCTCGCCGTCATCATCGGCATCGGCAGCACCCTGTTCTCGCAATTCACGGCCGGTTTCGGCGGGGCGACCCCGACCATCGACGAAGCCATGGCAATTGTGCTGGCCGCGCTGTCGCTGCTCGGCCTCGGCATCTTCGGCCCCGGCATCGCCAACGGCATCGTGTCGGGCGGCCCGCAGCTCGGCGCGGGCGCGGCCGTGGGAACCGGCCTCGCGGTCGGCGGCGCGGCCGTCGCCGCAGGCGGTGCAACAATGCTCGCCGCCAAGGGCGGTGCCGCCGCCCTGTCCGGCGGGGCCGCGGCCGTCCGCGGAGGTGCCGCCACCGCGGGCGCGGCGACCGCAGCCTATAGCGTCGGCTCGCTCGGCCAGACCGGCGCGGCCGGTGTCGCCTCCGGCCTTGGCGGTGTCGCGCGTGCCGCTGGATCGGCGGCCATCTCGCCCCTGAAACGTGCCGCCGCGCGTGCCAGCGAATCCGTCAAGTCCAGCTTCACCGATGGGGCGCGCGCAGGCTTTGCCGCCGGTGGCGGCACATCGTCGATGGGCACGGTCGGCGGCGTGAGCGCCGCCCCGGCCTCATCATCCGCATCGGCCGGCCCCCCTCCCGGATGGGCGCAGCAGATGCGGCGCTCGCAGGCGATGAACCACGGCACGACCATGGCCGCCCATGCGGTGCGCTCCGGCGACAGCCACGGCTCCGGTTCCTCCATCAACCTTTCCGAAAGTGACCGCTCATGAGCATCTTCAAACGACCATCGACCCATTACGGCAAATCGCCGGAACCAGAGACACCCTATCAGAAGGCCGCGCAGGCATGGGACGAGCGTATCGGCTCGGCCCGCGTGCAGGCGAGGAACTGGCGGCTCATGGCCTTCGGCTCCCTGATCCTTTCAGCCGGCTTCGCGTCCGCCCTTGTCTGGCAGTCCGCACGCGGGACCGTGGTGCCCTGGGTGGTGCAGGTCGATAATCTTGGGCAGGCGCAGGCCGTCGCGCCCGCGAACGCCGATTATCGCCCGACTGACCCGCAGATCGCGTTCCATCTCGGCCGCTTCATCGAGCAGGTCCGCGCCATTCCGGCCGACGCCATCATTGTCCGCCAGAATTGGCTTCGGGCCTACGAGTTCACCACCGACCGGGGCGCGGCAGCCTTGAACGACTACGCCCGTGCCAACGACCCGTTCACCCGCGTCGGCCGTCAGCAGGTCGCCGTCGAGGTCTCGAGCGTCATCCGGGCATCTCCGACCAGCTTCCGCATCGCATGGACCGAACGGCACTTCGAGAACGGTCAGCTCGCCACGACCGAGCGATGGACCGCGATCCTCACCATCGTGATCCAGCCGCCGCGCAACGCCGAACGCCTGCGCGCCAATCCGCTCGGAATCTATGTCAATGCAATCTCATGGTCGCGGGAGATGAGCCAATGAGGACGATCACCCGCACGCCCGCCGTTGCGGCCATGCTGCTTTCGGCCACCGTGCTCGCAGGCTGCGCCACCAATCGCACGCAGCAATGGAGCTATGACGACAGCGTGCCGCCGCTGCCGACCGTGCAGGCGGCGGCAACCGACAACACGCCCCGGCCTCTGCATGTTCCGCCCGCGTGGACCGTGGCGCGCGGCGGCACCGCCGCCGCCACGCCCACCGGCCGCGTCGAGAACGCCAATGCCGCCGCCCGTGTAGAGCCGCGCCGCGAAGGCTACTACAATGCTATCCAGATTTATCCGTGGTCCGAAGGCGCGCTCTATCAGGTCTATGCCGCAGTCGGGCAGATCACGACCATTGCGCTGGAGCCGGGCGAGAGCCTGACCGGCGCGGGGCCGATCGCGGCCGGCGACACCGCCCGCTGGATCATCG
>Ga0209794_1001571_pt1 | contig 16455 bp, 13 predicted proteins | sample EBPBio232013_DNA_FD_185869 | JGI IMG/M metagenome (GOLD analysis project Ga0209794, IMG submission 185869) | Wastewater treatment Type I Accumulibacter community from EBPR Bioreactor in Madison, WI, USA - Reactor 1_5/23/2013_ DNA (SPAdes)... | ecosystem: Engineered > Bioreactor > EBPR >... | reverse complement strand
GGCGCAAATCCTCTGCGGTGCGGGCGTCGCCGCCGCCCATCTGCGCCATCATCGCGTCCACCGTGTCGCCGGGCGCGAGCTGGAGCAGCAGGAAGACGCCGACCAGGATCAGGATCAGCGTCGGGATCGAGGCGGCCAGTCGCCGCCCCGCAAGTCTCAGGATATGCATGGCTTCAGGCCGCCCGTGACATTCGTGCCGTCACTCGGCCAACCAAAGATCGTGCCAGGAGGTGGAGCCCCAGCGCGGCGTGTTCGAGTGGTTGCGGGCCTTGGCGGTGATGACCGTGACGAAGATCTGCTCGATCGGCATCCAGATCATCAGTTCGCCGTTGGCGCGCTTGACGAAATCGCCGTAGAGCGCCTTGCGCTTGGCCGCGTCGACCTCGGTCGCGGCGTCGTCGATGATCTTGTCGAGGGTCGCGTCGGCGACGCCCCACTGGTTGGTCCAGGGCGCGCCGACCGGCTGTCCCGACCGATACCAGACCGTGGTCGAGACCGCGGGATCGTTGCGGTACTGGTGCCAGCCCGTCGCCAGGTCGAAGGCGTGGTCGGCATAGACCGACTTCAGGAAGCCGCCGCCGTCGTTGCGGACGATCTCGACCCTGACGCCGACCTCGCCCAGCGACTGCTGGATGAAGGTGGACCACAGCGAGATGTCCTCGCCCCACGGCGCCGGCAGGAGACGCAGCGTCAGGCGCGTGCCGCCGGCGCCGGGGCGCAGGCCCGCCTCGTCGAGCAGCTTGATCGCCTTGGCCTTGTCGTAGGGGTACTGCGGCGTGTTGGCGCCCGGATAGAAATCCGTCGAGACCGACGGGATCGGGCCGGTGCCGATCTTGGCGAAGTCGCCGAGGAAGTTCTCGATGAAGAACGGCACGTTGATCGCGTGGGCGAGCGCCTGGCGAACCTTGATGTCGGCCAGTTCCTTGCGTCGGAAGTTGAATTCCAGCGTGTTGGTGCGGGCGTTGCCCTCGTTGCCCTTGGTCGAGACGACGAAGCGCGGATCCTTGCCGAGGCGAGCCATGTCGGAAATGGTCAGGCCCGAGAACGGCGAATAGTGCAGCTGGCCGGCCTCCATCTGCGCGGCAGCGGCGGCGCGATCGGTGATGACGCGCCAGACGATGCGGTCGAGATTGGCCGGTCCGCGCCAGTAGCCGTCGTGACGCTCGGCGATGACGTGCTGGCCGCGCTCGTAGCTGACGAACTTGAACGGGCCGGTGCCGACGGGCGCGAGGTTGACCGGGTTCTGGCGGATGTCGCCCTTGCCTTCATAGAGGTGGCGCGGCGAGATGTAGCCGAGATCGGGCAGCGCGCGCAGCAACAGGTTCAGCGGCATGGGCCGCTCGTAGCGGAAGATCGCGGTGTGCGGATCGGGCGTGTCGACGGCGGTCAGGAACAGCTGCAGCGTCGAGCCGTAATTGAGGATCTTCTTCCACATCTCCATGGCGGTGAACTGCACGTCCGCCGAGGTGAAGGGCTTGCCGTCGTGCCAGGTCACGCCCTGGCGCAGCTTGAAAGTGATGGTTTTGCCGTCCGGCGTCGCCTCCCAGCTCGTCGCCAGCACGCCGACCGGGTTGCCGGCGGCGTCCAGATCGACCAGCGCCTCCTGGATCTTGCCGCCGATGATGTAGACGCCGGTCGAGGCCTGGAGGCTCGGATTGAGCTGGCGCTGTTCGGCGCCGTAGTGGACCACGAAGACGCCGCCCTTGCGCGGCGCCTGCTGGGCGAAGGCGCGGAACGGATCGACGACGTTTGCGGCGATCGCCGCCGAAGTCATGAGCGCGGCGCGGCGGGTGAAGTCCATGGCAGGGCCTCCTGGCGAATGGGCTTGGAATGTACGATGGGGAACGGGGAAATCCCCGTCAATCATGCGGATGCTTGAAAAGTGGACGCGCCCGTCAATTGGGCACGAAGCTCACGATGACGCCGTTGACGACCTTCGCGGGCACGCTGACCTGCTCCTCGCCGTGGGCGACGCCGCCGGAAGCAGCCTTGGCCTTGGCAAGATCGGCCGTGCCGAGCACCAGCGCGACAGCGCCTTCCGAAGCCGCGCCGTCACGGACGGCGGCCGGATATGCCGTCTCGAACTGCGCCTGATCGTAGAACAGGAAGTCGGCGCGCTTGCCGCCCGAGGGCACGCGCCAGCCGTCCGGCGTCTGAACCGCCGGCTCGTCGATCAGTCCGGCCATCTTCTGCGCGGAAGCCTTCGGATCGGCGGAGAGCACCTCGATGCGGACGATGCGCTTCGCTTCGTTGGCGTGTTTCTGGATTTCCGGGATCCACACCGTTTCGCGGGTCAGGTGCTGGCAGGCGAAGATGCGCATGCCGCCGGGATTCTGGTCGAGCGGCCAGCGGAACACATTGAACCTGGCCTCGCCCGTCGAGCCGTTCGGCAGGTCGACCGGGCGGCCGAAATGAACGGGGCCGAGCGGCTCGAGGCCGCGCGCCTTGAGCTCGGCGGCGCCGGCGGCGGCGTCATCCGTGGTGAAGGCGGTGCGCTCGATGCCCTCGCGCCTGGCGAGGAAATCGCGCGTCGGCTTGTTCTGGTCGGTCTCGGTCAGGACGCCGAGCAGCTCGAGATAGTCGTCGCCGAACATGGTCGTGTAGTTGCCGGTGCCGAGCAGCGGCGAATGCGTGCCGCGCGGCGACATGGTGAAGCCGATACGGCCCCAGGCTTTCGCAGCCGCATCAAGATCACGCACCGTGACCACCACGTGGTCGACGCCCAGAATATGCTTCAGCGGCATGTAACGCCCCTACCCTTCACGAACCAGCAGCACTGAGTTCAGCCCATGCCGCCGCCCAACGCAACGCGCCCAGACCGGCATTTCCGCCGTGGGGCCGCTGCACTGCATTCATAGCTCGCCGGAGACGAAACTTCCAACAGACCGAAGAAAATATAGGACAAAAAGAATATACATTCTACGCTCGGCAATACAAACAGAATATTTTATCTCATATGCCGGGCTGACGCAGTGAAATGAGAATGCCCACGAAAACCGCCGTGCGACCTCTGCGCGAACGCGGCTTGCCGCCCTCGCGCAGCCCCGCTTTCATGGGCGCCGAACCGGATCATGACACATCCACCGGGAAAGTCTCCATGACACAGACATCGTCCGCACCCTGGCCGCCCTCGCTCTGGGCCGCGACAGCGCCGCCCGGCCCCGTGCTGCAGCCTGTCACCGGCGACGAGACGGCTGACGTCGTGGTCATCGGCGCGGGCTTCACGGGCCTCTCCACCGCCATCCACCTGCGCGAGATGGGCGTGGGCGTGACCGTGGTCGAGGCGGTCGAGCCCGGCTGGGGCGCGTCCGGACGCAATAACGGACAGGTGATCCCGACGCTCGCCGGCCACGATCCATCGGGGATGACGGCCCGCCACGGTGAAGCGGGCGAGCGGTTCAACACGGTGCTGCGCGACAGCGCGCAGTATCTCTTCGAGACCGTGCGGAAATACGACATTCCGGCGGAGGCCGAGCAGGCCGGCTGGGTGCAGCCGGTCCATTCGCCCGGCCGGTTCAAGATCGCGGAAAAGCGCGTGCGCGAATGGTCGGCGATCGGCGCGCCGGTCGAATTGCTCGACCGCGCCGCCACCACGAAGATGCTCGGCTCGGAGGCCTGGTTCGGCGGCTTCTGGAACCCGACCGGTGGACATATCAACCCGCTCGCGCTCGCGCGCGGGCTCGCGCATGTGGCGGTGCGTCTCGGCGCCGTCATCCGCTCGCGCTCGCCGGTGCAGTCCTATGCGCGCGTGGGCGACAACTGGGTGGTCCGCACCGACAAGGGCTCGGTAACGGCGAGGGCCCTGGTGCTGGCCACCAATGCCTATACCGGCGAATTCAGCGACACGCTGAACCGCGACATCGCACGCGAGGTGATCCCGGTCATGTCGTGGCAGATGGCGACGCGCCCGATCAGCGACAACATCGCCAAGACGATCATCCCCGACCGGCAGGCAATGTCGGATACCCATCGCGAGCTCTACTTCGCCCGCTGGGACGCCCGCAACCGCCTCGTCACCGGCGGCGCGGCCATGGTGCCGGGGCGCGACGGCGACAACCTGCGCCCGCAGCTCGCCGCCCGTCTGAAGAAGCTCTGGCCCCAGCTGGGCGATATCGAGTTCGACTTCGTCTGGTCCGGCTATGTCGGCATGACGCCCGACAGCCTGCTGAAGCCGCAGGTGGCCGGCTTCCCGCGCTTCCACCGGCTCGGCCCGAACGGCTATGCCTGGGCAGGCTGCAACGGCCGGGCGGTCGCGCTTTCCGTCTCGCTCGGGCGGGAGCTGGCTAAGATCACGCAGGGGACACCGGAAGGCGAGCTCGGCCTGCCGTTCTCCGAGCCGACGCCGCAGCCGCTGCAGCCGCTGATCCGCCGCATCGCGCCCTTTGCCCTGCCGCTCTACCGGCGTCTGGACGCGCAGGAGATCTAGGCCATGACGGTTGAGAACCAGGCCGAGGTGAAGGTCATCGGTCCCGAGGACAGCGCCTCCTACTGGCAGCCGGTGCCGGCCAACGGCTTCGTGCGCTGCATCCTCAACCCCGGCACTGTGAAGTCGGAGAACCGCTTCGCCATGGGCACCCAGACGGTGGCCCCCGGCTGCCATATCCGCGAGCACACGCATGACCGGCACGAGGAGGTGATCCACGTCACCTCCGGCCGCGGCTTCGCGCGAATCGACGGCATGGACCAGCCGATGGAACCGGGCTCGACGGTGTTCATCGGCCGCGACCGCAAGCACGGCTTCGTCAATCCGGGACCGGAGCCGATGAGCTTCGTGTGGTTCCTGATGCCGGGCGGACTGGAGGATTTCTTCGCGGCCATCGGGCGCGAACGCAAACCCGGCGAGCCCGCACCCGAACCGTTCCCGCGCCCCGCGGATGTCGAGGCGATCGAGAAGCGGACCGTGTTCGGCTGGGCCGATCCGAGCCACAATCCCAAGGGTTGAGACATGATCGTCGAGGAACGCGACTACCGCATCAAGGCCGGCCATCTCGCCGAGTTCGTCGGGCTCTACGAGGAGCACGGGCTGGCCATCCAGAAGGAGATGCTCGGCACGTTCCACGGCTATTTCACGTCAGAGACGGCGGAGCTGAACCACGTCGTCGCGTGGTGGTCCTACGACAGCCTCGACGACCGTCTCGCGCGCCGCGACCGGATGATGGCGGACCCGCGCTGGCAGATCTATCTCGGCATGGTGAAGGGCCTCGTGGAGACCCAGCACGTGCGGTTTCTCAGGCCGACGCGGTTCTCGCCGCTGAAGTGAGCGACTAGCCGTGCATGCTCCCCTGTCGGCGTGGCGCCTCAACATCAAGTCCGGCAATCTTGAACACCGCTCGGCACGCCACATCCCATGCTATGCTATTCGGCAAGCATAGGGAGGGAAACCGTGCGGTTTGATCCGGCTCGCCATCCTGACGGCGTCAAGAAGCGCCGCCATCACAACAACAAGGGAATGGCCCAGATAAAGAAGGGCGTCCCGTACGATCAGGTGCGGGCCATGGCGCTTCGCCTAGGCATCCCCTACCTATCGCGCGACGAAGCGAACAAACCTAGAAGGGGACGGATGCCGCGCTGGCCTATAGACGAGTGAGCCCCCTTCGATGTGGTCGGCAATGCTGTGGAGGTCGCACGGACCGCCACGAGCGAAGGTAAGCGTCCCACTCCCGGCCGCTCACCTGAACCCCGTCACCGCGTGCGGGACATAGGGCGCCTCGAGTTCGGCTATCTCCTCCGCCGTCAGCTTCACCGAGAGCGCCGCCACGGCATCGTCGAGATGCCCCATCCTGGTGGCCCCGACGATCGGCGCGGAGATGACCGGTTTCGCCAGCACCCATGCCAGCGCAACTTGAGCCTGCGGAACGCCCCTCGCCTTCGCCACCTTCGCCACCGCCTCGACCACCTTGCGGTCGGCATCGCCCGTTCGGGCATAGAGCGTCTTGCCGAATTCGTCGGTCTCCGCGCGGGCGCTCGTCTCGTCCCAGTCGCGGGTCAGGCGGCCGCGCGCCAGCGGGCTCCACGGGATGACGCCTATGCCCTCCTCGCGGCAGAGCGGCAGCATCTCGCGCTCCTCCTCGCGGTAGAGCAGGTTGACGTAGTTCTGCATGGAGACGAAGCGCGTCCAGCCATTGGCCTCCGACGTCTTCAGCATCTTCATGAACTGCCAGGCGTGCATCGACGACGCGCCGATATAGCGGGCCTTGCCGGCCTTCACGACGTCGTGGAGCGCCTCCAGCGTCTCCTCGATGGGGGTCGCATGGTCGAAGCGGTGGATCTGGTAGAGGTCGACATAGTCGGTCCCGAGGCGGCGCAGCGAATCGTCGATCTCGGTCATGATCGTCTTACGCGACAGGCCCATGCCGTTCGGGCCCGGGCGCATGCGATTGAACACCTTGGTCGCGATGACGATGTCGTCGCGCTTCGCCATGTCCTTCAGCGCCCTGCCGACGATCTCCTCGCTGGAGCCGACGGAATAGACATTGGCCGTGTCGAAGAAATTGAAACCGAGATCGAGAGCGCGCTTGATGAACGGCCGGCTCTCCGCCTCGCCCACGGACCAGGGATGGGTGCCCTTGTCGGGCGCGCCATAGGTCATGCAGCCGAGACAGAGGCGCGAGACGTCGAGGCCGGTGCGGCCAAGCTTCACATAGTCCATGGCGAAATCTCCGGATGCGCCGTCAGGCTAGCGGATCGCAACCGGGCGTGGAACCGCGCCGCCCGGATCGCCCCCATGCGCCTTCAATGCTCGCCGTGGGAGCGACGGATGCGGCGAACCACCATCGCCATGGCGATCACCACGAAGGGCAGCACCGCGGCGGTCGCGACGGTCGGCTCGAACGGCAGGACTCCGGCGTCCTTGCCGCCCTTGAACAGGTAGCCGAGCAGGCCGAGGACATAATAGGACACCGCCGCGATGGAGAGCCCCTCCACCGTCTGCTGCAGCCGGAGCTGCAGGCGCGCCCGGTCCGACATGGTCTGGAGCAGCGTGCGGTTCTGCTCCTCGAGCGCGATGTCGACACGGGTGCGAAGCAGATTGGCGGCACGGGTGAGCTTCTGCGACAGCTCGGCCTGCCGGTCGGCCATGGTCTGGCAGGTCCGCATCGCCGGCGCGAAGCGACGGTCGAGGAAGGCGACCCAGGTCGAGTGCGCCTCGAAGGGAACCTCGCCGATGACCGCGAGCCGCGAGCGCACCAGCGCCTCATAGGCGCGGGTGGCGCCGAAGCGGAAACTGGAAAGCGCCGCCTCGGCCTCCAGTTCCGCCGCCTGCGCCACGAGCGTGTCGAGAAGCGCCGCGTTGCTTTCAAGGCCGGACGCCGTCTTCATGCGCTGCGCGACAGCCACCAGTTCCCGCTCGATGCGGCCGATGACCGGCGCCATCCGCTGCGCCTCCGGCAGGCCCAGCAGGGCGAAGCAGCGGTAGGTCTCCACTTCCAGCAGGCGCTGGATCAGCGCTCCCGCCGCCGCCGGCGCGAGGCCACGGTCAACGACAAGGATGCGGGTGAAGCCGCGGGCGTCCTGGCGGAAATCCGTGGCGATCAGAGCCGTCTCGTCCTTCACCGCCGAGATGCACAGCGAAGCGGGATCGAACAGGTCGTGCCAGCCCGGCGGCAGATCGGCGGCTCTGACCAGCGCAAGGTCGATCGCCACCAGCAGCGGCCCCGGCGCCTCGATGGAGACCCCGACCGGCGTGGGTTCCGGCAACGGCCAGTGAAACGGCTCGCCGCCCGGCGCCGGCACGTCCCATCCATAGGTCGAGAACTCGCTGTGGCGCTCCCACCGCAGGTGCGATGTCGGGAACGCCGCCCGATGAAAGTTCGCGCCATCCTCGGGGCGCGTTGCGCCCGTGGCCTCGCACCAGCGGGCGAGCGCGGCCCGCTCGTCAGCGGCCGGCCGCTCGGCGGTCGAGAAGGCGTGATGCAGGACACGGCGCGGCGCATCGACCAGTTGGAAAGGCCGCGCGTGCAGTTCGTCCAGCACCTGGCGCCTCAGCGGATGCGGGGCGAGATCGTGGCTCACGTCTGTAGCACCCCCAAGGGTCGGCTTCGGCAACCCATGGAGCCTGCGGACATCCGGTTTGGCAAGGCCGGTAGCAGCCCGCCTCCGGCGCGCCGCCGTCAGGTGCCGGATTTCGTCTGGTCGGCGACCAGATGCAGCATGGCGCGCAGGCCGGTCGCAAGGCCCGCCTCCTCCACCCGGAAGCGCGGCGAGTGGTTCGGCGGCTGCGACCCCGGCGCGCTGCCTGGCGGCGACACGCCGACGAAGAAGAAGAAGCCGGGCACCTGGTTGGCGAAGAACGAGAAGTCCTCGCTGGCGCTGACCCGGTCGATCTGGATCGCCCGGCCGTCGGTGACGCGGGCGAGCACCGGCGCGAGGCTGCGCGCCAGCTGCGGGTTGTTGACCAGAACCGGATAGTTTGTCTCGCTCCAATGGATTTCGGCCTTGCCGTTCATCGCCTGAGCGGTGCCCTCCACGATCTCCTTCGCGCGCCGCATGATGGTGGTGCGTTGCTCGGGATTGTAGGTCCGCAGAGTGCCTTCCATCTCGGCCGTATCCGGCACGATGTTGCGCCTGACGCCGCCCCGGAACACGCCGACCGTCAGCACCGCCGGGTCCGACACGATGTTGGACTCGCGGCTGATGATCGTCTGCAGCGTCGAGACGATGGTCGAGCCGATGACGATCGGGTCGACCCCGCCCCAGGGGATTGCGCCGTGGGTCTGGCGTCCGCGCACGATGATCCTGAACGAATCCGAACTCGCCATCGTCGGGCCCGGTCGATAGCCGATGAGGCCCGCCGGCATGGCGCTCGACACATGCAGGCCGAAAACGACGTCCGGCTTCGGATCGGCCAGCGCGCCTTCCTCCACCATCACCCGGGCCCCGCCGCGCTCGCCCTCGGGCAGGCCCTCCTCGGCGGGCTGGAAGATCAGCTTGATGGCGCCCTTCAGTTCCGCCCGCATGCCCGCCAGCACCTCGGCGGCAGCCATCAGGATCGCCACGTGGCAGTCATGGCCGCAGGCGTGCATGACGCCGACCTCCTCGCCGCCCCATTGCGCCCTCGCCTTCGAGGCGAAGGACAGGTCAACCTGCTCGGTCACCGGCAGCGCGTCCATGTCGGCGCGCAGTGCGACGACCGGCCCGTCGCCGCCGCCACCCTTCATCAACGCCACAACTCCGGTGACCGCGACCTTCTCCTTCACCTCGTAACCGAGCCGGCGCAGGTGGTCGGCCACGAGCGCCGCGGTGCGCGTCTCGCGATTGCCGAGTTCCGGATTGGCGTGGATGTCGCGCCGCCAGGCGATCATCTTCTGTTCGATCGCGGCAGCCGCCTTGTCGAGCGCCGCGTGGATCGGGCGAGCCGGTGCCGGTGGTACGCCGGGGGCCTGGGCCAGCAGCGGCCTGACGCTGGCGAAGCCGCCGGCGAAGGCCACGCAGCAGGCGCAGGCCCCGCCGAGGAAGCCGCGGCGCGAGACTTGCGGCGTCACCGCCTCGGCGACGAAGGCGTTGCGGTCGATCGGTGGAGAAAAAGAACGGGCCATGCCGGCCTCCCGTCGCGGCGCGCCGGGCTTCCGGTGCGGGCCCGCGCGCGGCTTGATCAGGTAACATTCGCGCAAAGGCGCCGGCCGCGCCATCCGCACGATTGCGGTCGGTTCCTCACTCGATGCCGTAGGTCTTCTTCGCCTTGGCCACTTCCTCCTCGTCCCAGTAGCCGATGAGTATGCCGCCCTTGAGCTGCCGGGCCGGACCGTAGGTCTCGATCTGCGCGTCCGAGAAGGTGATGCGGTTGTGGTCGGTCAGCGCCCAGCGGAGCAGATGCTCCTTCATGCGCAGCCGTTCGGCCTCGAAATCGGGGTCGTCGCCGAGGTCGCGATACTCGTTCGGATCGGTTTCGAGGTCCCACAGCATCGGGCGGAAGCCCGGCGCGTGGACATATTTGAACCGGCCGTCGAAGACCATGAACAGCCGGCACTCGTCGGGCTTGCGGCCGAGCGAGCGGCGGGAATCGAGCATGGAATAGTCGTATTCGGAGATCGCGACCTCGCGCCAGTCGAGCGGCTTCTCGCCGGCGAGGAGGGCTTTGAGCGAGCGCCCCTCGACGATGTGGCGCGGCACGGCACCGCCGAAATGCTCGATGAAGGTCGGCGCGAGGTCGATGGCCTCGACGAGGGCGTCCGAGGCGGTGCCCCGCGTCGCGTCGGCCTCCTTCGACGGATCGACCACGATCAGCGGCACCTTCACGGAGACCTCGTGGAACAGGTCCTTCTCGCCGAGCCAGTGGTCGCCGAGATAGTCGCCGTGGTCGGAGGTGAAGACGATCATGGTCTTGTCCGTCAGGCCCTCGTCGTCGAGGAACTTGAACAGGTGCCCAAGCTGGTCGTCGATCTGCTTGATCAGGCCCATATAGGCCGGGATGACGCGGCGGCGGACATCCTCGCGCGAGAAGTTGCGGGAGACGCGCATGTCCATGAAGGCGCCATAGACCGGGTGCGGGTTCTGCCGCTCACTGTGCGAGCGGATCGCCGGCTGCACGTCCGCTTCCGAATACATGTCGTGGTAGGGAGCCGGCGCGATATAGGGCCAGTGCGGCTTGATGTAGGAGAGGTGCAGACACCACGGCCGGCCGTCGTCCTTGGCTTCGCGGATGAAATCCATGGCCCGGCGGGTCATGTAGGGCGTCTCGGAATGCTCCTCCGGGACATTGGCCTCCTTGTCGGCATGGGCAAGGAGCCAGCCGTTCTGCTTCTCGCCATCGTGCCCGACGCCCGAATTGGCGCGATCCTCCCACGGATTGCGCGCGGGGAAGCCCTGCTCCTCGAGATAGGCGTCATAGGCCGGACGCGGGCCGCCGGGCCTGAGCGGGTGCAGGCCGTCGTCGCGCTCATAGGGCTCGAAGCCGCATTGCGCCGCCTCGACGCCGATCACCGAGCCCCTGGGGATGCCAAGCCGCTCCATGCCCTCGTCATCGGCCGTCATGTGGGTCTTGCCGACGAGCACGTTGCGCACGCCGAGGCCCTTGAGATGCTGGCCGAGCGTCGGCTCGCCGATGCGCAGCGGCATGTTGTTCCAGTTGGAGCCGTGGGAGCGCATGTAGCGGCCGGTATAGGTGCTCATGCGCGAGGGGCCGCAGACCGGCGACTGGACATAGGCGCGGGTGAAGCGCACGCCGCGCGCCGCGAGCGCATCGATGTTCGGCGTCTTGAGGGTGGGGTGCCCGTAGCAGCCGAGGTAGTCGAACCTCAGCTGGTCGCACATGATGAAGAGGACGTTCCGGTCGGCATGCGGCATGTGTCGGGCGCCTTCAGCTGGGCTTGAAACCGGAGGCGCGCACGGCCGGCGTCCAGGCCTCGTGATCGGCCTTCTGGATGGTGGCGAGCTCCTCGGGCGTCGATCCCGTCGGCACCATGGAGAGGCCGAGCACCTTCGCCTTCACGGCCGGGTTTCGCATCGCCGCCATCACCGCCCGGCTGACCTTGCCGATCATCTCGGCCGGCGCGCCGGCCTTGGTGTAGAGCGCATACCAGGCGCCGCCGACGATCGGCACGCCCGCCTCGGTGAATGTCGGCACGTCGGGCAGGAACGGCGAGCGCTCGCGGCCCGAGACCGCCAGCACGCGGATGCGGCCCGCCTTGGCGAGTTCGGTGACGTCGGAGGTAGTGGTCATCACCATCGGCACCTGCCCGGCGACGAGATCGGTCAGTGCCGGGGCCGAGCCGCGATAGGGCGCGTGCTGCATCGGAACACCGATGCGCTCGCCCATCAGCGCGCCGAAGAAATGCGGCAGGTTGCCGACGCCCGGCGAGCCGTAGGTGGCGCGGCGCGGGTCGGCCTTCATCCACGGCACCAGTTCGGCCAGCGTCTTCACCGGCGTATCCGGATTGACCGCCAGCGCGAAGTCGAAGGTCGTGACGAGGCTGATCGGCGCGAGGTCCTTGAACGGATCGTAGGGCAGCTGCGGGAAGACGATGGGATGGATGATGATCGGCGCGACCGGCGTCAGCAGCAGCGTGCGGCCGTCCGGGGCCGCGTTGATCACCGCCTGCGTGCCGATCTGGCCGCCCGCGCCGGGGCGCGCCTCGACGATGGCCGTCTCGTTCAGCGCACGGCTGACTTCGTCGGCGACGATGCGCGTCAGGCCGTCACCAGCTCCGCCGGCGGCGAAGGGAAAGACGAAGCGCAGCGGGCCGGACTGGGCGCGCGAGGCCCGCGTGGCGAAAGGCGCGAGCGCCGTGCCGGCAATCAACGTCCTGCGATCCATGCCAGTTCCCCCTCGGTCATCGCCAATGTCCAATCACTGCATGAACCAGCCAACCTATCAACGGCGCGTCACAGTGTCAATGTATTTTTTCCTATTATGGGTATTTTTAGCTCATCGAGACGGTGCGACCCGATCGCCCCCAGCAAGCCACACCCGGTCTTGCCGGCAGAATTGAAGTGCGTCCTTCTCAGTTCGGCAATGCGACGCGCCGGCTCTCAATAGGCCTTCACCGGATGGATGAACGGCCAGGGCGCGGCCTCCGATCCACGCGCCACCTTCACCTCGATCAGGGCCGGCGCACCCCTGGCGATCGCGCTGGCCAGCACAGCCCTGAGTTCCTCCGGCGAGGATACGCTCGCGCCATCGAGCCCGAAGGACTTCGCCAATGCTGGGAAGTTCGGGTTGACGAGGTCCGCGCCGATCAGCCGGTTGCCGTAGCGCTGCTCCTGGTCGCGGCGGACATTGCCGTAGGCCTCGTTGTTGAACACCACGGTCACAAGGCCGATGCCATACTGCACGGCGGTCGCCAGTTCCTGCACGCCGAACAGGAAGCCGCCGTCGCCGGTGATCGAGACGACCGGCTTGTCAGGATGGGCGACCTTGACGCCCAGCGCCGTCTGGAAACCGAAGCCGAGCGTTCCCTGGAAGCCGGTCGAGACATAAGTACGGGGGCGGTGCACCGGATAGCCGAAATAGCTGGCGAAGCCGGCCTGGCAGAGCTCCTCGACCAGCAGGCCGTCGGGTGGCAACACATCGCGGATGACATCGAGATAATCCACCTCGGGCTGCACCACGCGGATGGCCTCGGCGGCTTCAGCCCGCGCCCGCTCGATGGCGGCGCGGTTGTCGGGCGCCCTGTGGTCGGCGAGCGCCGCGACCAGCGCCGCGACACCCTCGGCGCTATCCGCCACGATGGACGCATCAGCCTCCAGACGGGTCGTTTCCTGCGGATCGATATCGATGCGGATGAGCTTCCGGCCGCCGTCGAGACGGGTCATCACCGCCATCATGTTGGCCCAGCGCATGGTCGGCATTTCCAGGCGTGTGCCGATGCCGATGACGAGGTCGCACTGCTCGTAGAGCCGGAATGCGGCGTAGGAGGACAGCCCCCAGGGCCCCGCCTCGTCGGTGACGCCCCGACCGCCGCGGAAGGCCGCTACCGGCGCGCCGGTCAGCTCCGCGAGCCGGGTGATCTCGGCGCTCGCATGCTGCGCGCCGGAGCCGGTCATGATGATCGGGCATTTCGCGGCGCGGATCAGGCGGGCCGCCTCGGCAATGGCCGTCGCATCGGGCTTCGGTCCGGGCTCAAGAATCGCCGCCGCCGCCGCCGGCACCTCCTCGGAAGCGGCCATCGCATCCCAGGCCATTTCCAGCGCCACGGGACCGGGGCGGCCGGACTGCGCCTGCCGGAAGGCCTCCGCGACGAGGGCCGGGGCATCGGCGGGCCGCTCGATCCGCTCGGCCCATTTGACGAGGCTTCTCAGCGTGCCGAGCTGGTCGGCGATCTCGTGCAGATGGCCGCGCCGCTTGCCGATGAAGGCGGAGGGAATCTGGCCCGTCAGGCAGACCATCGGGGTGTTGCAGCCCCAGCCTGTGGCGAGCGCCGCCGTCGTGTTCAGGAGCCCCGGGCCCGGCACGACCGAATAGACGCCGACCCTGCCCGTGGAGCGGCCGTAGCCGAAAGCCATGTAGCCGCAGGCCTGCTCGTGCCGCGCGCCCACCGTGCGGATGCTGTCGGCGTTCTGCGCGAGGGCGTCGAACAGCGGATACATCTGCGCGCCCGGCAGGCCGAACACGGTATCGACGCCGTTGGCGATCAGGCCGGAGACGATGGCTTCGCCCCCCGTCTTCAGGCGCGTCATCCGATCCTCCGCCGGTCACCGCCGCAGGAGCGGCACGTCCATACAATTAACGTGTTAAATTAGCGACAGCAAGCGCCGGGTCTTCGCGGGTCACGGCCACTTCACCACGGGCGGCATGGAGGACAGGATGCTCTCGACATTGCCGCCGGTCTTCAGCCCGAACACCGTGCCGCGGTCGTAGAGCAGGTTGAACTCGACATAGCGGCCGCGGCGCACCAATTGCTCCTCGCGATCCGCCTCGCTCCAGGCGTCGCCGAAATTGCGGCGCACGAGATCGGGATAGACGATGGCGAAGGCGCGCCCGACATCCTGGGTAAAGGCAAAATCCTCGTCGCGGCTGCCGGAATCCAGATAGTCGAAGAAGATGCCGCCGACGCCGCGCGGCTCGTTGCGGTGCTTGAGGAAGAAGTAGTAGTCGCACCAGGCCTTGTAGCGGGCATGGTCGGCGACGCGGTGCCGGTCGCAGGCCGCCTGCATGGCCGCATGGAAGGCGACGGTATCGGCATCGTCCTGCGTCCTGCGCCGGTCGAGCACCGGGGTCAGGTCCGCGCCGCCGCCGAACCAGGCGCGCGTCGTCACCACCATCCGGGTGTTCATGTGAACGGCAGGGACGTTGGGGTTCACCGGATGGGCGATCAGCGAGATGCCCGTGGCGAAGAAGCGCGGGTCGTCGGAGGCGCCAGGAATCTGCGCGCGGAACTCGGGCGCGAACTCGCCGTGCACCGTCGAGCAATGGACGCCGACCTTCTCGAAGACGCGGCCGGCCATCATGCTCATCACGCCACCGCCACCCGCGACGCCGGAATGGTCGGTGCGCTTCCACGGCTTGCGGACGAACCGGCCCGCCGGCTGGTCATAGCCCGGCAGACCGGGCGGAAGGGCATCCTCCAGCGCCTCGAGGCGCGCGCAGATGTCGTCGCGCAGCGCCTCGAACCAGAGGCGCGACGCTTCCTTGCGGGCCTCGAGATCGGGCGGCAGCGGCGAGGGATCGGGGCGCGGGGCGTTTGCGGTCATGCCAGCGGGTCTAGACCCGCAGCCTCGCGCCTTCAAGTTGCCGCTGCCGGAGGATGATCCAGGTCAAGCTCTGTCGAGCTCGGCGGATGCCGCTTCAGCGACGGCGAGCGGCAACGCCGCCCCTGCCCCGTCACGATCCTGGAAATACCAGGCGGCGGAGAGGCCGGCATAGGTCATGATCCACATCAGCAGCCGTCTGCGGTCGAGCCCACCGGCTTCGGCGACCATGCCCACCCGTCGCGCAAGGCGTCCGGTCGTGACCGGGACATCGGTCTCTTCGGGATTGCAGAAGATATTGGCGTAATCGAAGCCGCGCTCGCCAATGAGGGCGTGGGGATCGATGGCGAGCCAGCCGCGCGCGCCTCCGTCAAGGACATTGTCGTGGTGCAGGTCGCCGTGAAGCACCGCAACGTCCTGCGGCGTGGCCAGCAGCCGGCGAGCCACCTCGGCAGCGCGCGCGAGGATGCCGCCGCGGCTCTCGGCCGCCGGCCAGAGATCGGCCAGCCACTGCTCGACCGGCACCAGCATGTGCGGCTGCTTGCCGCGTGGCGCATGCAGCCGCGCCAGCGCGCCGCAGAGGATGCGGGTCGCCTCGTCGTCGCCGGCATCTCCGCCGCGCGCCATCGCGTTGAGCGAGCGGGGACCTGCAAGGCGCTCCATGACCAATACGCCGTCGTCATGGGCCAGCACCCGCGCCGCGCCATCGCCGTCCCACCAGACCATCAGGCGGCAGGCCCGCTGTTCCTGCGGCGCAATGGCGATCTTCAGCATCGCGGCGTCACCGTCATGGCGCACCGGCAGGAGCCGGCTGGAATGGGTCTGGAACGGCTCTCCGTCGGGCGTCAGCTTCCAGCGCGCCAGATAGGGCTCGAAATCGCCCGGCATTAGGTGGGGAGCGGCGCGCGGTCGCCGCCGATCAGCAAGGACCACGGTGGATTCAGTCATCCTGCCTGCCGCCATCGGCTCGCTTCTCCGCTCTCGGGGTCCAGATCCGCTGCGGTGACATGGTGGCCTCGCGCTGTCCGCGCAACGGGACACGCCGGCGCTCTCGCGAGGCTGCTGTCATCTTTCAGCTACCGGCGAGGCGCCGCATCTTGGCGAGCGCCGCCTCGTTGTCCTCGTGGTGATCGATCGTGCCGGCGAAGCGTCCGCCCGAGTCCACCATGAACACCGAGGCCGTATGGTCCATCGTGTAGCCGCCGTCCTCCAGCGGCACGCGCCGGGCGATCACGCGATAGGCGGCGGAGGCCGCCTCGACCTCGGCGCGGCTGCCGGTCAGCCCGACGATGCGCGGGTCGAACGACCCGAGATAGAGCGCCATCTGCGCCG
>Ga0209794_1001569_pt1 | contig 16506 bp, 15 predicted proteins | sample EBPBio232013_DNA_FD_185869 | JGI IMG/M metagenome (GOLD analysis project Ga0209794, IMG submission 185869) | Wastewater treatment Type I Accumulibacter community from EBPR Bioreactor in Madison, WI, USA - Reactor 1_5/23/2013_ DNA (SPAdes)... | ecosystem: Engineered > Bioreactor > EBPR >... | reverse complement strand
GAAGCCCTTCTCGGTCAGGATGACCAATCTCGGCAGCCTCGGCTGGGTGTCGGACATCAAGGGCTACCGCTACCAGCCGCTGCATCCCGAAACCGGCCGGCCATGGCCGCCGATCCCCGCCGCGATCATGGCGATCTGGACACGGGTGTCGGGCTATCCGCACCCGCCGGAGGCCTGCCTCGTCAACTGGTATGCGCCCGGCGCAAAAATGGGCCTGCACCAGGACCGCGACGAGGAGGATTTCGATGCGCCGGTGGTTTCGGTATCGCTCGGCGAGACCGGCATCTTCCGCATCGGCGGGACGAGCCGGGGCGGCAAGACGCAGTCGGTCAAGCTCGCCTCGGGCGACGTGCTGGCCTTCGGCGGCGAGGCGCGCCTCGCCTATCACGGCGTCGACCGGCTTGTGCCGGGGTCGAGCGCGCTCCTGAAGGATGGCGGCCGGATCAACCTCACGCTCAGGCGCGTGACCAAGCCGGCCGCCTGATTGCCGTCACGCCGTCGGCGGAGCGGTCGCCGTCATCATGAAGCCGAGCACGGCGCCGGAGGAATCCTCGACCACGGCGATGCGGCCGACATTGGGGATATCCAGCGGCTCCTGCAGGACATTGCCACCGCCGGAGCGCACGGCGTTAAGGCGGCCTTCGAGATCCTCCACCTGCACGTAGGAGAGCCAGCCCGGCTGCGATTCCTTGTCCTCGGGGTCCATCGGCATGAGGCCCGCGGTCGGCGTGCCGTCGGCGGCCTTGGCGATCCAGTATTCGCCGTCCGGCATGGGGAAGAGCTCGAAGGTCCAGCCGAGCGCCTGCCCGTAAAAGGCCTTGGCCCGGTTGATGTCGTCGGTCATCAACTCGTTCCAGTTGAACTTGCCGCTCATGCGGTCCTCCCTCAGATGCGCGCGGAGGGAGCTTTCCCCACCGTCAACGGCATTGCAGCATGGTCCGATTGCAGGCGGGCGACAATGAGGCGCAATGCCTCTCCGATCGGCCCTATTTGATCAGCCGCGACAGCACCCGCGCCGTGTAGTCGACCATCGGCACGATGCGTGCGTAGTTCAGGCGGGTCGGGCCGATGACGCCGAGCACGCCGACGATGCGGCTCTGGGCATCGCGGTAGGGCGCGACGATCATCGATGAGCCGGACAGCGAAAACAGCTTGTTCTCCGAGCCGATGAAGATGCGGACGCCTTCGGCCGTCTCCGCCCGCCCCAGCAGATCGACCAGTTCGCGCTTGGACTCGAAATCGTCGAACAGCAGGCGGATACGCTCGAGATCCTCCATGGCCCGGAGGTCGTCGAGCAGGTTCGCCTGGCCCCGCACGATCAGGCGGCGCTCGTCGGGCTCGCCACCCGACCAGGAGGCAAGGCCCGCCTCGACCAGCTTCTGGGTCAGCCCGTCGAGCTCGGCCTTGGCGGTCGCCAGCGACTTCTGCAGCTCGACGCGCGCGTCGGCGAGGGTGCGGCCGCGGATATGGGCGTTCAGGAAGTTCGAGGCCTCCACCAGCGCCGAGGGCGGCATGCCCGCCGGAATCGGCACGATACGGTTCTCGACCTGCCCGTCCTCGGAGACCAGCACGACCAGCGCCCGCTCCGGCTCGATGCGGACGAACTCGATATGTTTCAGCCGGACGTTCGACTTCGACGTCAGCACGACGCCCGCGCCGCGCGACATGCCGGACAGGAGCTGGGAGGCGTCCGACAGCACGCTTTCCATGGATTGCTGACGCGCCGAGGCCGCTACCTGCGCCTCGATGGCGTTGCGCTCGGATTCAGCGAGGTCGCCGAACTGCATCAGGGCATCGACGAAGAACCGCAGGCCCGTCTCGGTCGGCAGGCGGCCGGCCGAGGTGTGCGGCGCATAGATCAGCCCCGCCTCCTCCAGATCCTGCATGACGTTGCGGACCGATGCCGGCGACAGCTGCATCGGGATGATGCGCGACAGATTGCGCGAACCGACCGGCTCGCCGGTGGCAAGATAGCTCTCGACGATCTGGCGGAAAATCTCGCGCGAACGCTCGTCCAGCTGGGCGAGAGCGGAAAGGTTCGTCGGCGGACGCGGAACTTCGGCAGACAAGGGGTGACCTCCGCCGCCGAATTTGGTTCGGCCGAGACATTAGATCAAGCGCGGGCAGACCTGCCCAGCCCCATACCCACGGTCAGACTTACCGAACCTCTATTCGCAATCTCAGGCTGGTGCCGATGGACCGGCCATTTCTGAAGAAGAAATCGCCGCTCATGTCACGTGCGGCGGCCGCCTCGGCCTGTTCCCTGGTCGGCCCGGCCGGATTGGCCGCGTGCTCCGCCTGGAATCTCTCGAGCGCAGCGGAGAAGCCAGGCGTTCCGTAAAGGGCAGGCCTTCTCACCAGAGCCTGTCCCTCGCCATTCATGGCGATGAACGAACCCCGCACCTGTGCGCTCACGTCGACCTGATTGATGCAGGTTCCGCCGGAGCCACAGGGCGCTCCCGGCATCAGCTCGATCCATTTCGGGCCACCGACGAGGACCGCATAGTACATCAGGCTGGCCTTGCCCTCCGGGACGCCGCTCGCCCGCAGCCCCTCGTAGAAGGCAAGGTGGGTGACGCGCCATTCCCGGACCTGCCGGATGCAATAGTGATCATGGATCACGGCCGCCCGGATGAAGGCCTCGTCGAAGGGCGCGCCGACGAACGGCTGGGCCCAGGGCGGGATGGAGGCGCCATCGGTCTCCAGTCCCTTGCGCGCCTGCCATTCCACTCCGCGGCCATCGATGAAGCCGAAATTCTCGTCGAGCAGGCACTTTCCAGTTGCCGCGCACCCGCTCGGGACGAGCTTCAGCACGCCGACGAAGCGGGCCTCTGCCAATGCCGGTGCGGGCGCGAAGAGGGGCACCCCAAGAGCAATCAGCAATAGCCAACATGCAATCCGAGAGGCTCGCCGCATGACATATCCCCGCGCAACGTTAACGAGCAGAAATGGCCAATTGCACTCTTTCCTATTGTTTCCTCCTCTCCTCTTCTACTGGTGGGAATACGGATCGACCGGCATGTGATCGGCAGCGCTCCAACCGGCTTGTCCTTGCCGCGCGGGCCATCCGGCCCTATGACCCCGCGATCTCAACGAATGCCGGACACCCCGATGCGACCCTCCAAACGCGCGCCCGACGCACTGCGCCCCGTCTCGCTGGAACGTGCGGTCGCCCGCTACGCCGAAGGCTCGTGCTTCGTGAAGTTCGGCAATACCCACGTGCTCTGCACGGCGTCGCTCGAGGAAAAGCCGCCGCCGTGGCTGCGCGGTCAGGGTCGCGGCTGGGTGACGGCCGAATATTCGATGCTGCCGCGCGCGACGCTGGAGCGCACCCGCCGCGAATCGACGTCGGGCAAGCCTTCGGGGCGCACGCAGGAGATCCAGCGCCTGATCGGCCGCTCGCTCCGCACCGTGGTCGACCTCCAGCTGCTGGGTGAGCGGCAGATCACCATCGACTGCGACGTGATCCAGGCCGATGGCGGCACGCGCACGGCCTCCATCACCGGCGCCTGGGTGGCGCTGCACGACTGCATCGCCTGGATGACGGCGCGCTCGATGCTCAAGGCGAACCCCATCCGTGACCACCTGGCGGCGGTCTCCTGCGGCATCTACGAGGGCACGCCGGTGCTCGACCTCGACTATGCCGAGGATTCGGAGGCCGATACCGACGCCAATTTCGTCATCACCGGCAAGGGCGGCATCGTCGAGATCCAGGGCACCGCCGAGAAGACACCGTTCACCGACGAGGAATTGCTGCGGCTGCTGGCGCTGGCCAAGGACGGCTGCGCCAAGCTGGTCGACCTCCAGAAGACGGCGGTGGCATGACCCGCCTCGCCCCCGGCACGAAGCTCGTCGTCGCGACCCACAACAAGGGCAAGCTCGCCGAGTTCCGCGACCTTCTGGGCCCTCACGGCATCGCACTGACCTCGGCGGGAGAACTCGGCCTGCCGGAGCCGGCCGAGACCGGCACGCTCTATGCCGAGAATGCCGCGATCAAGGCGCGGGCGGCGACCGCGGCCACCGGCCTGCCGGCGATCTCCGACGATTCCGGGCTCGCCATCGACGCGCTGGACGGCGCGCCGGGCCTGTTCACCGCGGACTGGGCCGGCAATCCCCGCGATTTCGCCGCCGCCATGGCGCGTGTCGATCGGGAGCTTCTGCTGCGCGGTGTTCAGACGACCGGCGCGAAGGCGCATTTCGTCTCGGCGCTCTGCCTGACTTGGCCGGGCGGCACCGAGCAGATCTTCGAAGGCCGGGTTTTCGGCACGCTGGTCTGGCCGCCGCGCGGCGAGAAGGGCTTCGGCTACGACCCGATGTTCCTCCCCGACGGCCACACCCTGACCTTCGGCGAGATGGGCCCCGAGGCCAAGCACGGCCTGCCGCCGAAGGGCGCGGGTCTGTCGCACCGGGCACGCGCCTTCATGAAGCTGGCGCAATCGGTGCTTGGTGACGCGGCGGGCAAAGCCTAGATACAGCCGATGACGACCGACCTTCCGGGCATGGGCGCCAAGGACGATCCCGGCTTCGGGGTTTATGTCCACTGGCCGTTTTGCGCCTCCAAATGCCCTTATTGCGACTTCAACAGCCATGTGCGGCATGTCGCGCCGGACCAGCAGCGCTTCGTGGCCGCCTTCGCGCGCGAGCTTGGCGTCAATGCGCGGCGAACGCCGGGGCGCACGGTGTCCTCGATCTTCCTCGGCGGCGGCACGCCCTCGCTGATGGAGCCGGCGACCGTCGGGGCCGTTCTGGACGAGATCGCCCGGCTCTGGCCGGTCTCGGCCGATTGCGAGGTGACGCTGGAGGCCAATCCGACCAGCGTCGAGGCCGAGCGCTTCAAGGGCTTCCGCGCGGCGGGCGTCAACCGCGTCTCGCTCGGCGTGCAGGCGCTGGACGACAAGGACCTCAAGAGCCTCGGCCGCATGCATTCGGTGGATGAGGCGCTGCGCGCCGTCGATGTCGCGCGCAGGCATTTCGACCGCTATTCCTTCGACCTGATCTATGCCCGGCCCGGCCAGACGGCGCAGGCGTGGGAAGCGGAGCTCCGGCGCGCCATATCGGAGGCCGCCGAGCACCTGTCGCTCTACCAGCTGACCATCGAGGCCGGCACGGTGTTCGAGGCGCTGCACAAGGCCGGCAAGCTCGCCATGCCCGACCCGGAGACGGGGCGCGTGCTCTACGACCTGACGCAGGACATCTGCGCGGCCGAGGGACTGCCTGCCTATGAGATATCCAACCACGCCCGGCCGGGCGCGGAATGCCGCCACAATCTCATCTATTGGCGCTCCGGCGATTTCGTCGGCGCCGGTCCCGGCGCCCATGGCCGCCTGACGCTCGGCAATGGCCGCGTCGCCACCTCGACCGAACGGCACCCGGAGACCTGGCTCGATCTGGTGGAGCGGCAGGGATCGGGCGTGATCGCCGAGGAACATCTCGTCCAGATCGAGAATGCCGACGAGTTCCTGGTGATGGGCCTGCGCCTTTCCGAGGGCATCGACCTCGCGCGCTACGAGGCGCTGTCGGGACAGCCGCTCGATGCCGAACGCATCGACTTTCTTGAAGGCGAGGGGCTGGTGCAGCGCCTGCCCGGCGAGCGGCTCAAGGTGACGGCGCTCGGCTTTCCCGTGCTCGACGCGGTGGTCGCCGACCTCGCTAGGCTGGACTGAACGCGTTTTGCACGCTGCCCGCGCGCTTCCCTTCACGCGAACTGGTACCCACTTCGCTCGAAAACGCTATGACTCGACTAACGGCACGCCCGCCCGCCGCCCATGTCGAGGTGGAAGTGGTCGCGATGCAGGTCGTTGAAGAAGGGCGACAGCGTCACGTCGAACCAGCGGCAGGCCGCGTCGCGCGCATCGCGCAGGAAGGCGGCGCGGGTCGCATCCTCCGACGACCAGTCGCCGACCAGCGTCAGCCGCCGGCCATCCGCCAGCACGAAGCCACCGATATCGATGGCGTCGGCCGTCGCGTGACGGCTGCGCCGGCCGCCGGGCGCATGGTTGATGTTGCGACAGGAATAGGTGCCCATGTGCTCGATCCGCGCCACGTCGCTGCCGAGATGTTCGCGGGCGGCGCGCGCAAGGCCGTGGCGCTCATAGAGGGCGAGGGCCAGAGCCGCCCGGCAGGACAGCACGACCGGCGAGGACAGCGCCGCGCGGGAGAGGCGCGCGATACGGCCGGCATTGGAGAAGCCGCACCCATCCCCGGTCACCTGATCCGCCACCGGCTCGAAGGGCAGGTCCGCGCGGTCCAGCGCCGCACGGCAGAGACCGGGATCGGCGCGGGCGCGGGAGACCTTGAACGCGGTGAGAAAGCCCGGCTCGTCACGGATGTCGAGCGGCGCGAAGGGATTGGCCTCCGGCGGCACAGTGATGCGGCCAGCCGCGACGAGCAGCATCAGCCCGAGCACGAGAAGCGCGAGACCGCCGGTCACGGCACGGGCGAGGCGGAGGGCCATGGCGCAGCCTAACCGGAGCGCCCGCGCGATGTTCCGGTCACCGGCCGCGACCGAGCGTCGCTGGCCAGTGGCGTTTTGGTGCGGCGTCGTGGTCTCGATGTCGCATGATCATGGCCCGAAAACCGGTTCCCACTTTTCGGGTTCATGCTCTAGGTTGCGGCCATGCTCCAGCGGCTGCGCCTGCCGACCCTGACCGACGCGACATGGCATCCGAGCCTGCGTCTCGAAACCCTGATCCGCCTGCGCTGGTTCGCGGTGGTCGGCCAGACCACGGCCATCGTCACGGTCTACTGGGCGCTGAATTCCGACCTGCCGCTGGATCTCTGCCTGCTGACCGTTGCCGCCTCGGCCTGGGTCAATATCGCGCTGCGTCTGCGCTATCCGCCGCATCACCGCCTGTCGCCCTTCGAGGCCGGCGCGTCGCTCGCCTGGGATATCGTCCAGCTCGCGACGCTGCTTTACCTGACCGGCGGCCTCGAGAACCCCTTCGCCTTCCTGTTCATCGCGCCCGTGCTGATCTCGGCGACGTCCCAGCCGCCGCGGGTGACGCTGATGCTCGGCCTCCTCGTGGTCGTTTCAGCGACCGTCGTCGCCTATGCACATCTGCCGCTGCCGTGGGAGTGGCACGACGACCTGCGCCTGCCGCCGCTCTATCTTGTCGGGGTCTATGCGGCCCTGCTGATCTGCATCTCGTTCATCGGCATCTATGCCTGGCAGGTCGCCGAAGAGCAGCGCCAGTTCGCCGACGCGCTGACGGCGACCGAGCTGGTCCTTGCGCGCGAGCAGCATCTCTCGCAGCTGGACGGGCTCGCCGCCGCCGCCGCCCACGAGCTCGGCACGCCGCTCGCCACCATCGCGCTCGTCACCAAGGAGCTCGCCGGCGAGCTGCCGAAGGATGGCCCGATCGGCGAGGACATGGCGCTGCTGCGCGAACAGGTCCAGCGCTGCCGCGACATCCTTGCCAAACTGAAGAGCCTGTCGTCGGGCGATGCGCCGTTCGACACGATGTCGCTAGCCCAGCTCATCGAGGAAGTGGCGCAGCCGCATCGCTTCTTCGACGTGACGATCACGGTGGAGCTGCCGGAGAAGAGCGAGGACGAGCCGGTGATCGGCCGCAATCCCGGCCTGCTCTATGGCCTCGGCAACATCGTCGAGAACGCGGTCGATTTCGCCCGTTCGGCGGTGACCATCGCCGCGCGCTGGGACGAGGAGACGGTTCAGGTCTCGGTCATGGACGACGGGCCGGGCTTTCCGCCCGAGATCATCGACCGGATCGGCGAACCCTATTTCACCCGGCGTGGCAAGGGGCGCGGCGGCCGGTCCCGCGCCGAGGCCGAGCCGGGGGAGGACCAGTCCGGCCTCGGCCTCGGCGTGTTCATCGCCAAGACCCTGCTCCAGCGCTCCGGCGCGCGCATCGCCTACCGCAACCGGCCAGGCCCCGAAACCGGCGCGCTCGTGGAGGTTTCCTGGCCTCGCTCGGCCTTCGGGACCAGCGGCACGCGGGCAGCCGCGACATCGCCTGCGGCCCCGCACGCCTGGCCGCCGACTTGAGAGACGGGGCGCCAGGCCCTACATATCCCGCAAGAAACAACGCTGAATTGCCCCGATGGGGCCCCAGAGGAGACCCCGATGCCGGAGATCGAGACCGCCCCGACCGCCCTGGCCATGGCGCTTCCGGCGGATCGGTCGCTGCTGGTGGTGGACGATGACAAGCCGTTCCTGCAGCGGCTGTGCCGGGCCATGGAGGCGCGCGGTTTCGCCGTCACCGCAGCCGAGAGCGTTGCCGATGGCCTGGCCGCCGTCGCCGCCAAGCCGCCGGCTTTCGCGGTGGTGGACATGCGCCTTGCCGACGGCAACGGGCTCGACGTGATCTCCGCCCTCAAGAGCGCCCGGCCCGACGCGCGCGGCGTGATCCTCACCGGCTACGGCAATATCGCGACCGCCGTGACGGCGGTGAAGCTCGGCGCCGTCGACTATCTGGCCAAGCCCGCCGATGCCGACGAGGTCTTCGCGGCGCTGATGGCCACCGGCGCCAAGTCGGCGGATCTGCCCGAGAACCCGATGTCGGCCGACCGCGTGCGCTGGGAACACATCCAGCGGGTCTATGAGCTGTGCAGCCGGAACGTCTCGGAAACCGCGCGCCGGCTCGGCATGCACCGCCGCACGCTGCAGCGCATTCTGGCGAAACGCGCGCCGCGCTGAGCCGTCACAGGTCGCTCAAGCCCAGCGCCTGCGGGTCACAGAGCAGCGTCATGCGGCCTGCCGCGGCGCGGGCGAAGCGCAGCATCATCACCTTGCGCGTCGGCCCGGGCAGCGCCTGCGAGGGCCCTTCCCGCACGATTTCCGCGCCATGGGCATCGGCGAGGATGAGACCCGCATCCTCGGGCAGGATATCGACGGGAAAATCCGGCGCGACCGCGAAGAACACCCGGTCGGCATGGGCGCGATAGTCGTTCCACTTGCGGTCGGCCCTGAAATCCTCGACCGAGGACTTGATCTCGACGATCCAGAGCGCGCCGGTGCGCGACAGGGCGGTGAGATCGGCGCGCCGGCCGGAGGGCAGCGGAAGCTCGGGCACGACCGCGATGTCCATGGCCGCGAACAGGCGCGTCACGCCGCGAGCGATGGCGAGCGCCCGTTCGGACTGGCGGCCATCGACGGGAGGGACGAGGGATGCGGCGGCGGGCGGGTTCATTGCCGTATTGTCGCCCATTCCTGGCGGGAATGAAACGGGAACATTCGCGTTCGCTTCCCTTGCTGCCATTTTCGTGTATAAGCCGCGCCTTCGGTGGCCCGATGGCTGCCGGACCATGCGCCCTCACGGCGTGCATGGCCATCCGACCGCGCTGGACGACATCCCGGCGCCGGCCGCAAGACCCCTCCGTTCAGAAGGAATAGCCCGATGTCGGTTTCCGACGCCCGCAAGGCCGAGCTCATCAAGGAATATGCGACCAAGGCCGGCGACACCGGTTCGCCCGAGGTCCAGGTCGCGATCCTCACCGAGCGCATCACCAACCTGACCGAGCATTTCAAGAGCCACACGAAGGACAACCATTCCCGTCGTGGCCTCCTGAAGATGGTCTCCGCGCGCCGCTCCCTGCTCGACTACGTCAAGCGCAAGGACGAGGCCCGCTACAAGACGCTGATCGAGCGTCTCGGCATCCGCCGCTGATCTCAAGGACCGGCCCCGCACGCGCGGGGCCGTTTCGCATCCGGGCATCCCGTGCGGGGCCGATGAGCGGCCAACGCGACGGGCCATGCCCCGTCAAGAAGGGCTATCCCGATCCCGGGCGCCCCAACCGAAGGGCCTCTGCGCAGATCGCGAGGCCCGGCTCAACAAGGCCAGACCACTGGACCACCAGATCGCCATGGCAGGATCGCAGCGAGCCGGGGACGCGAACGCGTCCTGAAGCCGGCCCGCTCGCGGGCCTCTCGCCGTTCTGCCCATGGCCATCCGCCGTCCGTACGTCCGAGAAAGGAAAGAAGAAATGTTCGATATCCATCGCGAGGAGATCACCTGGGGTGGTCGCAAGCTCGTCCTCGAAACCGGCAAGGTCGCCCGCCAGGCCCATGGCGCCGTGCTCGCCACCTATGGCGAGACCACCGTGCTCGCCACCGTCGTCTCCAATTTCGAGCCGAAGGCCGGCATCGACTTCTTCCCGCTGACCGTCAACTACCAGGAGAAGTTCTTCGCGGCCGGCCGCATTCCCGGCGGCTACTTCAAGCGCGAAGGCCAGCCGACCGAGCGCGAGACGCTCATCTCCCGCCTGATCGACCGCCCGATCCGTCCGCTCTTCGTCGACGGCTACAAGAACGAGACGCAGGTCATCGTCACCACGCTCTCCCATGACATGGAGAACGATCCCGACATCCTCGCCATGGTGGCCGCCTCGGCCGCGCTGACCCTCTCCGGCGTGCCCTTCATGGGCCCGGTCGGCGGCGCGCGCGTCGGCTATATCGACGGCGAGTACGTGCTGAACCCCTATGTCGACGACATGAAGGACTCGAAGCTCGACCTCGTCGTCGCCGGCACGACCGACGCCGTGCTGATGGTCGAGTCGGAAGCTTCCGAGCTCTCCGAGGAGGTCATGCTCGGCGCCGTGATGTTCGGCCACAAGTACTTCCAGCCGGTCATCAACGCGATCATCAACCTCGCCGACAAGGCCGCCAAGGAGCCCCGCGCCTTCACGCCGCCGGACCATTCGGCGCTGGAGAAGCAGATGCTGGCGCTGGTCGAGGGCGACCTGCGCGCCGCCTATTCGATCCGCGAGAAGACCGCCCGCTACGCCGCCGTCGGCGAGGTCAAGAAGAAGGCCGTCGAGGCTTTCGCCGGTGAGGGCGAGGGCAAGCACGACAAGCAGGTGGTCGCCGGCGTGTTCAAGGAGCTGGAGGCCAAGGTCGTCCGCTGGAACATCCTCGACACGTCGAGCCGCATCGACGGCCGCGACCTCAAGACGGTCCGCCCGATCGTCTCCGATGTCGGCGTCCTGCCGCGCACCCACGGCTCGGCGCTGTTCACCCGCGGCGAGACGCAGGCGATGGTCGTCACCACGCTGGGCACCGCCGAGGACGAGCAGTTCATCGACTCGCTGACCGGCACCTACAAGGAGAACTTCCTCCTTCACTACAACTTCCCGCCCTTCTCGGTGGGCGAGGCCGGCCGCATGGGCCGTCCGGGCCGCCGCGAAGTCGGTCACGGCAAGCTCGCCTGGCGCGCCGTCCACCCGATGCTGCCGGAGAAGCACGAGTTCCCCTACACGATCCGCGTCGTCTCGGAGATCACCGAGTCGAACGGTTCCTCGTCGATGGCCACCGTCTGCGGCGCCTCGCTGGCGCTGATGGACGCGGGCGTGCCGATCAAGCGGCCGGTCGCAGGCATCGCCATGGGCCTGATCCTCGAGGGTGAGCGCTACGCGGTGCTCTCCGACATCCTCGGCGACGAGGACCATCTCGGCGACATGGACTTCAAGGTGGCCGGCACGGCCGAGGGCATCACCTCGCTGCAGATGGACATCAAGATCGCCGGCATCACCGAGGAGATCATGAAGGTCGCCCTCGAACAGGCCAAGGGCGGCCGCGAGCACATCCTCGACGAGATGGCGAAGGCGCTGGCCTCGGCGCGTTCGGAGCTCGGCGAGCATGCCCCGCGCATCGAGAGCTTCAAGATCCCGACCGACAAGATCCGCGAAGTCATCGGCACCGGCGGCAAGGTGATCCGCGAGATCGTCGAGAAGACCGGCGCCAAGGTGAACATCGAGGACGACGGCACCGTGAAGGTCGCCTCCGCCAATGGCGAGTCGATCCGCGCGGCGGTCAACTGGATCAAGTCGATCACGCAGGAGCCCGAGCTCGGCATGATCTACGAGGGCACCGTGGTGAAGGTCGTCGATTTCGGCGCCTTCGTGAACTTCTTCGGTTCGCGCGACGGCCTCGTCCATATCTCGCAGCTCGCCAACAACCGCGTCGGCAAGGTCACCGACGTGGTCAAGGAAGGCGACAAGGTGAAGGTGAAGCTGCTCGGCTTCGACGACCGCGGCAAGACGCGCCTGTCGATGAAGGTCGTCGACCAGGCGACCGGCGAGGATCTCGAGAAGAAGGCCAAGGAAGCCCCGGCCGAAGAGGGCGACGCCGCGGAGTGATCTGCGCGCCTCGCGAGGCACCGGACATGCGAAAGGGCGGCCAATTGGCCGCCCTTTTTGCTACCGCAGGCGGGCTATGGCGTCAGCGGAGGAACTGAAGGACCTGCTGGTCTCCCTGCGAGGCGAAGGACAGGGCGGAGGTGGCAAGCTGTGCGCGGGTGTTGAGCGCCAGCAGGTTGGCGCCCTCCTCGTTCTGGTCGGCGAGCACCAGATTGTCGGCGCCGCCCCTCAGCGTGTTCATCGTCGCCTTGGTGAAATCCTGGCGGTTCTGGACCATCGAGAGGTTGGAGCCGAAGGACGAGGACTGCGAACGGAGCGAGCCGAGCGCGGTCGAGAGCTTGCCGAGGATGGCATCGAGCGAGGAATCAGCGTCCGCCGCCGACACCGCCTGCGCGTCGATGCCGAGATTGGTCGAATTGATCGGCTTGCCGCCCTTCGACTGGATCGTGAGCGACGACGAGCCCGTCTCGTTGAAGGTGATGCCGAGGGCGTCGCCGCGCAGCAGGTTGATGCCGTTGAACGAGGCATCCTCGGCCGTGCGGTCGAGCTGCTGGCGCAGATCGTTGAACTGGCGGATCAGGTCGGCGCGGATATCGTTGCCGCCAACCGCGCCGGTGCCGGCCGTGCCGTCGATCTCGCCGTCGCCGCCAATGCCGGCAAGCGTCATCGAGGACGTCGAGAGGTTCTCGATACGCAGCCTGCCGTTGTCGTTGGTGGCGCGGACCTTGTTCCGCAGGCTGCTGTTTCCGTTGATGTCGGAAACCAGCTGCTCCACCGACTTCGCGCCACCGGTTCCGCCGCCGCTGGAGCCGTTGGCGCTCGCACCACCGCCGAAACCCATATTGGCGATCGGGGAAGGGCTGCCTCCCATGGCCGTCATATTGGAGATGGTGATCGACGAGGTCGGTCCGGTATGCGTGCCTGAGGCGATATAGAATTCCATCCTGCCCGGCTGGGTCAGGCTGTCGCGCGCGCGCACATCTGATCCGAGCGACGTCAGCCGGTCATTCGTGTGGACGATCGCTTCCGCCAGATCGACGGCACCGTCAGTATTCGTGTCGGCGGTCAGCGAATTGAGGCTGACAAAGACAGATGGCCCGCTCTCCGCGGCGACATCGAACGTGTAGAACTGACCGCCGGAGACATCGAGATTGATGAAATTGCCGGAGGCGGTCAGTAGCGGCTCGGGGCTCGCGCCGACCGAATTCAGCGCGACATCGACCGGCGTGGTGCCGATGGCGCCGCCGGAGAAGGACAGGTTCTTTGTCGTGACGCTGCCGATTGCAGCGCCATCGATCTTGTAGGCCTCGCTCTTGAACGACTTGTCCTGACGCGCCTGACGGATCGACGACTGCAGCGATTCCACTGTCCGCGTGATCGACTTCAGGCCGTTGTCGGCGGCTTCGAGCGTCTTGATGCCGTTGGACATCGAATCCAGCAGCGAGCCGAGATCATTCGCGCGCGCGTTCAGCGCGGCGGAGGTGAAGAAGTTTGTGGGGTTGTCGAGGGCCGAATTGATCTTCTTGCCCGAGGCAAGGCGGCCCTGGATCGTCTCGCGCTGCGAGGCAATGTTCTGTAGCGCCAGAAGGTTCGAACGGACGCCACGAGAAATGGTAATGCCGGACATGGACGCAACCCCTTTTCTAGGGTTCCTCCGCTTCTGGGAGGTTCATGCGACACCCCGATCCTTGGGGGACCTTCGGTTCTCGAAGGTGCCGGGATACTGGTCGGCAGTCCCTAATATTTCCCTTACGTCATCCATGTTTCTACCATTGCGCGCGACATGCATCGCCCACGCCACAGGGCGCCACATCGAAACGCGCACGCACTTGTCCGGACCACGGAAAAGGGCGGCCCGCAGGCCGCCCCCCTGATCGAGGAGTGCACCGCCGCTTCAGTTCGCCGCGAAGCAGTAGATCAGCCCGTTGCCGCCGGTGGCGCGCAGCGAGGGCAGATCGCAGCCGCGCGAGGGATGCGAGGAGTTCCACGACAGGGCCGGCGGTTCGGTGTTCAGGCCCTGCCGGTCGTGGTGGCCGACCATGGCCGAACCCTCGCCACCCTTGGTCCAGTTGCCGCAGGTGCGGTCGGCATCTCCGGAGAAGGCCGTGCCGTCGGCCTGGCTGCCCGTGAGGATGTCGTGCTGGTTCGGCGTATCGCCGCGGCCGTTGACCATCGCGCCGGCCTCGGTGAGCGCTGTCTGCTTGGTCAGGTTGTTGGTGCCGTGCAGTTCGGCGACGGAACTGGCGATGACCACGCCGCGGGCATTCGCCCAGGGCCCGCGGCCGATCCGGTCGCGGGCGTTGACCGCGTTCGCGCCTTGCGTCGACAGATAGGCCCGCCACGTGCGCGCGCCGGCGCCGGCTGCCGTCGCCAGCGCCTGGCAATGCCGGTCGGCGCCCTCGAGCCCGCCGAGATTGCCGCCCTGAAGCGGCGCAGAGGTGATGAAGAAGCCCATCGGGGCTGCCTGCTGGGCCATGGCCGGTGCGGCCATCAGGGCCAGCGCGCCCGCCGCTATCACGAGGCTTTTCGTCATGGTCATGTCCGCGATCCTCCCGCCGATCTGCCCTGGCCATTCGAGGCCTTCCGCCGGCATGCGCGGAAGCCTGTGACGGAGCGTAATCCGCGCCAAGACACAGATCGGTGAGGATCGTTATATCGTTACATGACGGGGCCTGGCCGTCAGACCGGTGCGGCGAGTTTCTTCACCGCCGAACTGGTGACCACTTCGCGCCGCTCGGCATAGGCCTCGTGGTTCTCCTCTATGCGCGGCAGATCGTAGAGGTAGTTGACCATCACGCCATGCGACTGCTTGAGGCCGGAGGCGGAGAGGTCGGCGCCCGGATTGATCCGCTCCAGCCGTGCGCCATTGCCGAGATGGAACCGCGCCACGGGGTCGAGCGGCCGGTTGCCGCCGGTCTTGGCGGCGGTGAAGTAGCGCGCGGCCGCGCGCGCAAGCACCCGGTCGATCTTCTGCGCCCGCACGCCGTCGGCGCGCCAGTCGGGCGCGTCGAGCGCGGCCAACAGGTCCTTCTCCTCATCGAGCAGGAAGCCGGTCTCGCTCCGGCGCTCCTTCGCCAGCCACTTGGCGAAACCCGGCACCGGCGAGAGCGTCACGAAGGTCGTCAGCTTCGGCAGTTCGCGCTTCAGTTCCTCCACCACCTGCTTGATCAGCAGCGAGCCGAAGGAGATGCCGGCGAGGCCGGTCTGGCAGTTCGAGATCGAATAGAACACCGCGACGCGCGCATCGTCGGCGGCGAGCGGCGCGCCCCCCTCGGCGATCAGCGGGCCGATGGCGGCGGGAATCTCGGCGGTCAGCGCCACCTCGACGAAGATCAGCGGCTCGTCCTCGAGCCGGGGATGGAAAAAGGCGTAGCAGCGCCGGTCCTCCGGTTCGAGGCGGCGGCGCAGGTCGTCCCAGTCGCGGATCTCGTGGACCGCCTCGTAGCGGATGATCTTCTCGAGGATGTTGGCCGGCGTCGACCAGTCGATGCGCTTCACGACGAGGAACCCCCGGTTGAACCAGGACGACAACAGGTGGACGAGGTCGGTGTCGAGAAGCTGGAGTTCGGCCGAGGCGCCGACATGGGCGAGCAGATCGTCCCTGAGCCGGACCAGCGCCAGCGTGCCGCCGGGCGCGAGATTGAGGCGGCGGATCAACTCCTGCCGGCGCGGCTCGGCCGCTTCGTGCAAGGCAAGCGCGGCGGCGCCGGTCGGGTCGGCCTGGTAGGCGGCGATCGCGGCATCCAGCTTCGCCTTGTCCGCGCCGAAGCCGGTGGCTAACTCGCGCAGGACCGCGAGGCGGCCCTCGGCGTCGAGCCGGGCATAGCCGGAGAGGATGTCGCGGGCGAGCGCCGTGCCCGATGCCTCGCCCCGGCGGGACAGCAGCGTGCGGGCGAGCGCGAGGATGTCGGCGGCCGTGCGGGGCTCGAATTCGGCCGGCTTCCAGCCGATGAGCTCGCGCGAGCGGCGCGAAACGGTGGCGAGCAGATCGGTGACGAAGGTCATGCGTCCGGTCTCCACGGCCGTAGCAGAGGCGGCCTCGGGCGAGCATCGTGCCACAGGATGCTGCGTTGCGGCGAGCCCCTTTCCGGCGCGGCCGAACGCCTCAACCGGGAAGGCTCAGCCCACCGGCTGCCAGTCGATCCGCAGCTCCTCGCGGAAGGCGAAGCGCTTCAGGTGCTCGGCGACGACTTCCTCCAGCGTCGGCAGGCGGTCGGCGGACGCGTCGAGCTTCAGGCTCAGCACGTCGCCATTGGCGGTCAGGGTCAGTTCGGCGGCATCGCTGAACGGCACCTTGCCGCTGTGGTCGTCGAAGGTCACCTGGAACTTGTGGCTCCAGTGTTTGCACAGCTGCTGGAGATAGCGGCTGGCATTGGCCGTCGCGATGTCGGCGAGCGAAACGGGCATGTCGGG
>Ga0209794_1001567_pt1 | contig 16526 bp, 14 predicted proteins | sample EBPBio232013_DNA_FD_185869 | JGI IMG/M metagenome (GOLD analysis project Ga0209794, IMG submission 185869) | Wastewater treatment Type I Accumulibacter community from EBPR Bioreactor in Madison, WI, USA - Reactor 1_5/23/2013_ DNA (SPAdes)... | ecosystem: Engineered > Bioreactor > EBPR >... | reverse complement strand
TCATGGGCGCTTCTCCACATGCAAGGCTTGAGCAGCCTTCAACTCGGCAATCCACTCGCTCATCACAGCACGCGCCATGAAGAACGGATAGCGTCGATTGTCTATGCAATCATCCGGGATGCAACAGTTTACAACGGTCAAAGCGGGGTTGAATTACTTTTAACCAAGCTCCGTAACTTCGGAGTTGAGATCTAAATCTTTCTTAGTGCAGGCAACAGTGGACCGCTGATATTCACTATTCTTGGCGTTGCTTTCCTTTTTTATCGGCGCTATTGGAGCAGTGCCATGTATAGCCTTATCTCTCCTTGCGATCGCGATCATAATTCTTAAGTATTTCTCACTCCTAGTTAAAGTCGCTGGAATGAAACTTACCGATGGAGCAACTAGCCCAAATACAACACCGTTCTCCTATTTCGGAGCACTGTTTGCCTTGATTGCTTTGCTCCTAAAGGCCACAGCCGAGTTAATCGATTGACGCCTAACCCTTCCTTCAAGCGGACAAGCCCGGCTGGCGCCGGTCTTGCCGCTTAAGTCAAACGTTAAAATATACCAGATGCAACATCACTCCTTTTAAATCATATTCCGCTCTTGCATTTGCTTGCCGAAATAATATAACCATATGCCACGACCAGCAGTTTTCGTCATTGATATGCTCAACGACTGCTTCGGGCACGCCGAACTAACGCGGCAGCGAGCTTCGTTATGTTCGTCCATCAACGAGTTGACGGCGCTGGCTCGCGCAAATGGTTATCCGGTCGTGTGGGTGCGCCAGGAATTCGAGCCGGACTTGAGCGATGCAACGATGGACATGAAGGCCGAGAATATCCGCATGTTCATCAAGGGCACAGAAGGCCCGGCCATCCTGGATGAATTGTTACGCACAGACGGGGACTTCGAGATCGTCAAGAAACGCTACAGCATGTTCTTTGGTACCGGGCTGGATCAACTTCTTCGACGCCTAGACGTCGACCAGGTTATTCTCGCTGGCGTGAACACGCATGCATGCATACGCACCGCCGCAATTGATGCTTACCAACGCGACTTGCCCGTATTGATCGTACGGGGGTGCGTGGCCTCGAAGGATATGCATCACCACGACGTATCCATGAATTATATGGATGGTGGGATTGCGAATCTGACTACTATTCCGGATCTCCGGTACAAAATCGCGATGACCCCTACGCTCTGCAGATGAGTCGGCACAACCAGACATTCAATATGGACAAGGCAGGGCCGACTCAAACTTGAAGCGCGACATCCGAAATGTCCGTTGGTTGGGAAAGAACTTCGGCTACTACGACTTGGCGTGAACTATTCAGACATTCATTAATGCGAAGAGCGAAATGACCAAACGCATCGAGTTGTACCTTTCCGTAAGTGCGGTAGCAATATCCGTTGTTGCCCTCCTTCTATCTTGGTATCAACTCGACGTTGGCCGGCGACACAACCAGCTCAGCGTACGCCCTCTCCTCCTCCTCACGCCACATCTTGAGGGCCCAACCGGCCGAAACGGCCTGTATCTATCAAATCAGGGGCTGGGCCCAGCGATCCTCCGGGACATTCGTGTGACAGTTGGTGAGCAGAGCTTCGAGGGTCTCGGCAAGAGCAAATGGCGAGAAGTCCTAATCGCACTCGATAGTGACCCCAACTGCTTTGCGCTAGCTTGGCCACAAGAGCAAAGCGCATTGAAGATTGGCGAGGAAATCGCGTTGCTCTCGCCCACCAAGGCCGGCATCCTCAGTTGTGGCGTTGCGACGATGGTTCTCCTGACACAACGTCGCTTCACTGTAGATATTCAGTATGAGTCACTCTACGGAGACAGCCATACGCTTTCGGCTTCAGGGCAAGTCAATGAGGCTCTCTAACCTATTAGGTTCCAGCGTTCTTCCCAAAGTTGCATTGGTAGCAAAGCGGCTGGATGTTCGAGATGTCATCGGTACCTCCGCGAGAGAGAGGAACGATGTGATCTTTGGTCCAGACATTGCGGTAGCGAGGATTGGGCCGCTTGGGAATCTCCGCCCATTGACGGCCGCACCTGGGACACGCATCGTACGTACGTAGTTTCTCAAGCCATTGGTTTTTGGTGTGCAGACCGCCATTGATTACTTTCCTTTTTTCGTAGGCCGCTCGACGGTTGTCTCTGCATGTCCTGCAATAGAGCTTTATCCCCCCTGTCGAACTTGATTGCCAGGTACCGAAGTTAACGCCAGCGCATTTGGTGCACGGCCGAATAGCTTGGTTCATCAAGGTATGCCATCTGAACCCAACCGCCAAGCCGCCGTCCCCCAGGGCGGCAACTGCCCACCTTGCACTACCGGCAACGGTGTCTCAGGCGCCGCCTTCGCAGCCAGCGGCGGCGTGAACGCAACTGGCTCCGCCCCCAGATTGAACGCCAGCAACCACCCTCGCCCCTGCCCATCCGTGCGGGTATAGGCCAGCACCGGCTCGGGCGTATCCAGGAAGCTGATGGCACCCATGCGCAGCGCCGGCTCCGCGCGCCGCCAAGCCAGCAGCGCCCGGGTGAACGCCAGGCTGGCCGGCGCCGTATCCACCGCGCGCGCCGCATGCTCAGCCGGCACCGGCAGCCAGGGCGGCACGCGGCTGAAGCCCGCATGGGGTTCGCCGGCCTGCCAGGGCATGGGCGTGCGGCAGCCGTCGCGGCCTTTGAAGGCGGGCCAGAAGGCGATGCCGTAGGGGTCGCGCAGTTGCTCGTAGGTCAGCTCGGCCTCGGGCAGGCCCAGCTCTTCGCCCTGGTAGAGGCAGGCGCTGCCGCGCAGGGTCAGCAGCAGGGCCAGCCAGGTTTCGGGCCGGCCGCCCCAGCGGCTGGCCACGCGCGGCACGTCGTGGTTGGAGAGGGCCCAGCAGCCCCAGCCGCCGGTGGCGGCCAGCGCGGCGTCGAGCTGCTCCACCTCGCGGCGGATGTGGGCGGCGCTGACGGTGCCCGTCAGCAGGGCAAAGCTGTAGGCCATGTGCAGCCGCTGGCCGGCGGCCGTATAGGCGGCCATCAGCGAGGCGGGGTTTTCGTCGCCCACCTCGCCCACACTGGTGGCGCCGTGGGCGTCCAGCACGCGGCGCAGGTCTCCAAGAAAAGCCAGGTTCTCGGGCTGGCTTTTGTCGTGCAGGTGGCGCTGCATGGCGTAGGGGTTGTCGGGCCGCACGGTGGTGACGCCGGCTTGCTGGGCCGCGCTGGCGGGCGGGTTGTCGCGCAGCCGGGCGTCGTGGAATTGGTGGTTGCAGGCGTCGAAGCGAAAGCCGTCCACGCCGCGCTGGCACCAGAAGGCCACGTCGGCCAGCAGGGCGGCGCGCACGGCGGGGCAATGGAAGTTGAGGTCGGGCTGGCTGGCCAGAAAGCTGTGCAGGTGGTACTGGCGCCGCACGCCGTCCCATTGCCAGGCGCTGCCACCAAACACGCTGAGCCAGTTGTTCGGCGGGCTGCCGTCGGGCTTGGGATCGGCCCAGACGTACCAGTCGGCCTTGGGGTTGGTCTGGCTGGCGCGGCTTTCGGTGAACCAGGCATGCTGGTCGCTGGTGTGCGAGAGCACCTGGTCGATGATGACCTTGAGGCCCAGCGCATGGGCGCGGGCAATCAGCGCATCAAAGTCGGCCAGCGTGCCGAACAGCGGGTCGATCGCCCGGTAGTCGGCCACGTCGTAGCCGAAGTCCTTCATCGGGCTTTTGAAGACGGGCGAGATCCAGATCGCGTCCACCCCCAGGCTGGCCACGTGGTCCAGCCGGGCGGTGATGCCGGCCAGGTCGCCCACGCCGTCGCCATTGGCGTCGGCAAAGCTGCGGGGGTAGATCTGGTAGATGACGGCGCCGCGCCACCATTCGTTGGGGGAGATCTGCTTCATCCCCCGATGGTAGGAGGGCGGCGCTCAGGCGTGGTGGATGCGCACCACGTCGGCCGCGCCGGGGGCCGAGATCATCAGCGGCGCCTTGGCGCAGGCGGCTTCCAGCACCTCGCGGGCGCAGTCGCCGCAGCGGCCACAGCAGGTGGCCGCGCCGGTGGCGTCTTGCAGCGTGGCGAAATCGCGCACGCCAAACTCGGTGACGACATCGTGGATGTCGCGCTCACTGACGCGGTTGCACAGGCAGACGATCATGGTGATCGCCACTATAAACGCAAACGCGAATGATTCGCAAGCGCCCCTGCGCGGAACGTGGGATCAGTCGCCGTCGCCCATCTGAGTTTGCAGCCAGTTGGCCTCGCCCACCTGGGCCACCAGGTCGATCTGGGTTTCCAGATGGTCGATGTGCTCCTCGGTGTCGTCCTGGATGCTCACCAGCAGCTCGCGCGAGACGTAGTCGCGCACGCTCTCGCAGTGGGCAATGGCCTCTTTGAGCAGCGCGTGCGAGACCATCTCCAGCCGCAGGTCGCAGCTCAGCACCTCCACCGCACTCTCGCCGATGTAGAGCTTGCCCAGGTCTTGCAGATTGGGCAGGCCTTCGAGCATCAGCACGCGCTCGATCAGCTTGTCGGCGTGCTTCATCTCCTCGATGGACTCCTCGTACTCGTGCTTGGCCATGCGCGCATAGCCCCAGTTCTTGAGCATCCGCGCGTGCAAAAAGTACTGGTTGATGGCCGTGAGTTCGTTGCGCAGCTGGGCGTTCAGGTAGTCGATGACTTTGGCGTCGCCTTGCATGATGGGTTCCTCCTTCGTGGGTCAGCCATTCATTGTGCACCCCATTGATTTTAGGAATGATTCTCATTAACATTCAGCCAATCCCACCCACAAGGAGCCCCGTGATGCCCCCTGCCCACTCGCTTGCCACCGCCCCCGCCTGGCACCCTGCCCCGACGCACATGCCGGCCGCGCTGACGCCGCCGCGCTGGCGCAGCCATGAGTTGCTGACCGCCGGCCCGGTGGCCGAGATCGACCACGACGGCCAGATCTACCGGCTGCGCCGCACCTCGCAGGGCAAGCTGATCCTGACCAAGTAACCCGGCAAGCCTGCGCTGCTTCACCCTCTCTCCAACAGCGTCACAGCCCGCCGCCGCCAGCCCGTGACCCTATGCGCCCCGCCCAAAGGGGCGCTCCTCACGAGCTGTTCATGCCCCGACTCACTCTGTGCGCGCTGGCCGTCCTGAGCCTTGCTGCGCCCGCCGTCCACGCCGCCGACACCCCCGACGACGCCCCCCTGCCCCAGGTCACGCTGGCGCCGCAGGTGGTCACCGCCACCCGCACCGACCGCCCGGCCGACGGCGTGCCCACCACCGTCACCCGCCAGGACGCCGAGGCCTTGGCGCGGCGCCAGCCGCGCGACCTCAAAGACCTGCTGGCCGACGAGGTGGACGCCGAAATCAGCCAGGGCCCGGCCCGCTACACGGCGGCCGGCACCTCGGTGGGCCGTGCCGGCAACGACGCCCTGACCATCCGCGGCCTGGGCGGCAACCGGGTGCTGATGCTGGTGGACGGCGTGCGCCTGCCGCAGGCCTTTGCCTTCGGCCCCTTCGCCACCGGCCGGGGCGACTACGTGGATGTGGACCTGCTGGGCGGCGCCGAGCTGCTGCGCGGCCCCAGCTCCGCCGCCTGGGGCAGCGACGGCCTGGTGGGCGCCCTCTCGCTGACCACGCTGAACCCGGCCGACCTGCTGGACCGCCAGCCCGGCGCCGACCAGGCCGGCTTTGCACGCATCACCTACAACGGCGCCGACCGCAGCACCCTGCTGTCTGGCGGCCTGGCGCTGCAAACCCCCGAGCGCGACTGGCAGGCGCTGCTGGTGGTCAGCCGCAAGCGCGGCCACGCCCTCATCAACCAGGGCGACAACACCAGTGCCAACACCACGCGCACGGCGCCCAACCCGCTGGACGCCGACACCACCGGCGTGCTGGCCAAGCTCCAATGGCAGGCCAATGCCGCGCACCGCCTCAGCCTCTCGGCCGAGAGCAGCGACCGCAGCCAGCAGACCGACGTGCTGTCCGCCCGCGCCGCCGTGCCCACGCCGCCCAGCCCCACCAACCCCTACGCCAACCAGACCGTGGCGCTGAACACCGACGACGCCAGCACGCGCCGCCAGCTGGGCCTGGAGCACCGCTGGACGCCCGACGGCGAAACCGGCCAGACCCGCCTCGTCACCCGCCTCTACGGCCAGCAGGCCGAGGTCAGCCAGTTCAGCAACGAAGACCGCGCCTTCAGCCCCGACCGCACGCGCGACAACCGCTACAAAGAGCGCACGCTGGGCCTGACCATGACCGGCCAGACCCCGCTGCCCGCGCTGCTGGGCGAGCGGCCCTCACGCCTGTCGGGCGGGCTGGACGTCAGCGAGGCCCGCATCAGCAGCCTGCGGGACGGCACCCTGCCGCCTTATGGCGAAACCTTCCCCTCCAAGCCCTTCCCCGACACCCGCTACCGGCTGGCCGGCGCCTTCGTGCAGGGCGAGCTGGAGGCCGGCGACTGGACGCTGCTGCCGGCCTTGCGCGCCGACCACTTTGCGCTCAAGCCCGATGCCACCGACTACAGCGGCACCGCAGTTTCGCTGTCGGGCCAGGCCATCACGCCCCGGCTGGGCGTCATCTGGCGCGCCAGCCCCGCGTTCGCACCCTATGCCCAGGCCGCCACCGGCTTTCGGGCGCCCACGCCGGCCCAGGTCAACAACGGCTTCGAGAACCGCGCCGCCGGCTACGCCTCCATCGGCAACCCCGATCTGAAACCCGAGCACGCCCGCAGCATCGAGCTGGGCGTGCGCGGCAAGGCCGGCCCCGTGCGCTGGCAGGCCGCCTACTACGACAACCGCTACCGCGACTTCATCGAGCAGACCGTGGTGGGCGGCGCCGGCACGCCGGCCGACCCCATCGTGTTCCAGTACGTCAACCTCAGCAGCGCCCGCATCCGGGGCGTCGAGCTGCGCGCTGACGCCGACCTGGCGCCCGGCTGGCAAGCCCAGTTTGCGGTGGCCCGCGCGCGCGGCGAGAGCACGTCCGAGGGCGAGCGCACCCCGCTGGCCAGCGTGGGCCCGCTGCGGCTGCGCGCCGCGCTGCGCTGGACGTCCGGCCCGTGGGACGCCAGCGCCCAAGTGGTGCACGCCGCCGCCCAAAGCGCCGCGCGCAGCCCCAGCGCCACGCAATACCTGCCGCCCGCCTACACCACGCTGGACTTGCGCGCCGCCTACAGCCTGCCCGCGCAGTGGCTGGGCGTGCCGCTGACCGCCTCGCTGGCGCTGATCAACGCCACCGATGCCACCTACTGGCGCTGGAGCGACGTGCAAGGCCTGGCCCTGAGCAGCCCCGTCATCGACGCCTACACGGCCCCCGGCCGCCACGTGCAACTCGGCCTGCGCGCCGATTTCTAGGAGCCGTCCATGACCGACTTTGCTGCCATCCGCTCGGCCTTTGCCGTCGCCCGCACCGGCCTGCAGCCGGCCCGCCCGCGCGACATCGCCCATCATCTGGGTCTGAGCGAAGCCGCGCTGCTGGCAGCCCACGTCGGCGATGGCGATTGGCCAGATTCGCCGCTGCACGCCACCCGCCTGGCCGCCCCCTGGCCCACGCTGGTGCATGGCCTGCCCGCGCTGGGCGCCCTCACCGTGCGGACCCGCAACGCCGCCTGCGTGCACCAGAAAGCCAGCCACTACCCGCAGGTCAGCGCGTCGCAGGACATCGGCCTGGCGACGGGCGACGCCATCGACCTGCGCCTCATCTATGGCGCCTGGGCCCATGGGTTTGCCGTGCACGAGCACACCGTCCTGGGCTTGCAGCGCAGCCTGCAGTGGTTCGACGCCACGGGCCAGGCCATCCACAAGGTCTTTTTGCACGAGACCAGCGACACCGCCGCCTTCCGCGCCCTGGCAGCACGCCATGCCCACCCCGACCAGACCCCCGCGCCGCTGACGCCCCGCGCCGGCCCGCCGCACCTGGCCAGCGCCCCGCCCGGCGCAGCGGCCCGGGCCGCCCTGCGCGGCGACTGGGCCGCGCTGCGCGACACCCAGGGCTTCCGGCCCATGCTGCAACGCCACCGGCTCGACCGCCTGACCGCACTGCACGCCGCCGGCGACGACTACGCCCGCGAGCTCGAACCCGGCAGCGCCCACGAGCTGCTGCACCGCGCCGCGCAGGACGGCACGCCCCTGCGGGTCTGCACCGGCAACGGCGGCGTGGTGCAGATCCACACCGGCCCCGTGCAGCACGTGGCCGTCGCCGGGCCGTGGGTCAACGTGCTGGACGGCGGCTTCAACCTGCACCTGCTGGAAACCCACATCGCCAGCGCCTGGCGCGTGCGCAAGCCCACGGCCGACGGCCTGGTGTCGTCGCTCGAACTCTTTGACGCCGGCGGCGACGTCATCGCCCAATTCCTTGGTGCCCGCAAACCCGGCCAACCCGAGCGCGCCACCTGGCGCGAGCTGCTGGCCAGCGTCGCCGGCGAGGCACTGCCTTGCGCGGCTTGACATGCAGGCCAGCCCACCGACGATGATGTCGCCATGCGCCCCCTTGCCCTGCTCCTGCTGTCCCTGCTGTCCCTGCTGACCGCCTGCGCCAGCCCGCCGCAACCGCCACCCGACACCGTGCGGCGCGCCGACGTGCTGCTGCTGGGCGAGCTCCACGACAACCCCGCCCACCACGCGCAGCGCGCGCAATGGCTGGCCGCGTTGCTGCAAGATGGGCGGCCCACCACGGTGGTGTTCGAGCAGATGCAGGCCGGCACCGATGCGGCCGTGGCCGCTGCGGCCGATGCCGACGGCGTGGCGCAGGCGGGCGCGCTGGACCAGGCCGCCTGGCAATGGCCGCTGCACCGGCCGCTGGTGGATGCCGCGCTGGCGGGCAAGGCCCGCATCGTGGGGGCCAACCTGCCGCGCCCTGTGGTGCGGGCGGTGGTGCAGGACGAGGCCGCCGTGCCGCCCCAACTGCAACCCCGGCTGGCGGCGGCGCGCTGGTCACCCGCCGCCGAGGCCGCGCTGGCCCAGGTCATCGCCGAGCAGCATTGCGGCGCCCTGCCCGCTGCGCGCACGCCGGGCATGGTGCGCGCCCAGCGCGTGCGCGACGCGGCGTTCGCCCAGGTGGTGGCGCGTGAGGTGCAAAGCGGCCGGCGCGTGGTGTTGATCGCAGGCAACGAGCACGTGCGGCGCGACCGCGGCGTGCCGGCCTACCTCACCGACCTGCCGCCGGGCACGCAGGTGCTGGCCGTGGGTTGGCTGGAGGTCGGTCAGGCGGCGCCGGGCGGCGCGTTCGATGACGTGGCATTCACCCCTGCCCCGACCGGGCGCACCGACCCCTGCGCGGCCCTGCGTCAGCCGGCCAGCCAGTGATTGTCCAGACGCAGGCCCGCCAGGGTGTCCTGCGCCCCCACCACCAGCCGCCCCGCCACCAGCGCCAGCGCGCAGGCCTCGGCGGCGGGCTGCAGGCCCTGCCACTGGCCATCGGCGCGCCACTGGCCGACGCCGCCTGCGCGCGGCGCGCTGACGGCAAAGCCGTCCGCCGTGGCCACCACGCTGCCGCCGTAACCGGCCAGCGGCTGGGGCTGCGCGGCCAGGCGCAGGCCGGCTGCGGGCGTCCACAGCGCCAGCAGCGGTGCGGCGGCACGTGCGGCCGCATCAAAGGCCTCGCTTTGCAGCGCAATGCCCACCGTGCCACCGGCATGCCGGGCCAGGTGGCGCAGCGAGAGGTTGGCATCGGGCAGCGTCCATTGGCCTTGCGGCTGGCCGTCCGCCCAGGCCAGCCGCACCAGCGACGAGGCCATGTGCTGGTCCGTGCGCTTGAGGCGGCCGGTCTCGGGCTGGCTGGGCACGCCGCCCAGGGCCAGCAGCAGGCTGCCGTCGCCCAGGTCAATCAGTTCATGGGCGTCGATGCCGCCCGTGGGCCATTCGGCGTCCCCCGCCAGCGTCCGCGCGTCGCGGCGCACCAGCAGGCTGTGGCCACTGGCCTCGTCGGCCTCCACGCTGTAGAGCCAGCGCCCGCGCGCCAGCACATGGCCGTTGAAGCGGCGGTCGGGCTCGGCCCAGGCCCAGGTGGGCTCGCCGCTGGCGGGCCAGCGCAGCAGCCACTGGCCGGGGCGGCGCGCGGCCACCACCAGCGCGTCGCCGTCCAGCGTGAGGCCGTGGGCGCGCGTGGGCACGGCCAGCGCGCGCTGCACGCGCCAGCCGCTGCCGTCGGCGGTCAGCCAGCCCACGTGGTGGCGGCCCTCGGTGTCGTCCCAGGCGGCGGCCAGTCGATTGCGCTCGCTCTGCGCGTAAGCCAGCAGCGGCGCGCCCAGCAACGCCAGCGCGCCGCGGCGGTTCAGCTCAATCGCCATCGGCGTCTGAAAAGCCCACCCGCAGGTTGAGTGCGGCGGCCACGTCCACCTCCACCAGCCGGCGCAGCGCGGCCAGGGCGTCGATGGACCCTTGGTCGGCCGCCGGCAGCGCGGTATCGACAGCGCGCGCGGCGGCCAGCAGGCGGTCGGCCAGCGGGTTGAGGCCGCGCCCGCGCAGCAGGCTTTCGATGGGCACCACCTCGCGCGCCGCGTCGGGGGCCGTGTCGGCGTCGCGCACCGCCAGCTGGCGCAGCGCCGTCCAGCGGGTGGCCCGCTCGGCGGCGTCCTGGCCGCTGCGCGCGCGCGGCCACAGTGGTGCGGGCAGGCCCCGCGTGGCGGCCTCCTGGCGCGGCCGCAGCAGCGCCGTCATGCGCAGCCATTCGGCACCGGCCAGCCATTGGTTGAGCAGGTCTTCAGCCCGGTCGGCCGCAGCCTCATCGTCTTGCGGCAAGGTCTCGGCGGCAATGGCCTGGGCCTCGGCGTGCAGGTGGGCGGCCAGGCGCCGGGTGAACGCGCAGTCGGCGCCCTTGGGGGCCGGGTCGGTCCACAGCAGCCACTCCAGCGCCGGCAGGCCGCGCGCGGCGCTGCCGGCGGCATCGGCCGTCTGGTCTTGCTCGATGGCGGAGCGGATGCGCTCGGGCCGCGTGGGCACAAAGTCGATCTGCCGCGCGCTGCGCCGGCTCACCAGGGCGCCGGTGGGCACGGCCGACAGCGTGGCCCAGCGGTTCAAGGCGGCCGTCCAGGCGGCACGCGCGTGGCCACAGTCGGGCGCCAAGGCCTGGGCCAGCGCGCCCGTGGCGGCGTCGAAGCGCGCGGCGGCCGGCGCCTGGGCGTGGCGCTCGAAGGCCTGCACCCAGGCGGCGGTGCTGTAGAGCGGCACGGCCTCGTCGGCCCAGCGGTTTTGCGCCTGGGCGCCGGCCGCGCACAGCGCGGCCACACACACGATGCCACGCTTCACAGCGACTCCACAAAGGCCACCAGCGCCTCGCGCTCGGTGCGGCTCAGACGCAGCACCTGCTGGCGGGCGCCTTCGGCTTCGCCGCCGTGCCAGAGGATGGCTTCGAGCACGCCGTTGGCGCGGCCGTCGTGCAGCAGGCGGCGGTGGCCGTTGACGTCGTGCACCAGGCCCACCCCCCACAGCGGCGGCGTCTTCCACTGGCTGCCGCTGGCGGCGTTGTCGGGGCGGCCGTCGGCCAGCGCCGGGCCCATGTCGTGCAGCAGGCCATCGGTGTAAGGCCAGATGCGCACGCCCGCCACCTTGGGGGTGGACAGCGCCGGGAACGGGCTGGTGCCAGTGACGTAGCTGGGCCGGTGGCAGACCGCGCATTGGGCTTGCGCAAACAGCCTGGCGCCGGCCTGCACGGCGGGTGCCTCTACGTTGCGCCGCGCGGCGGGGGCCAGCGTGGCCTGGTAGAAGACCACGTCGGCCAGCGTGCGGGCGTCGATCTCGGGCGCGCCGCCCCCGCTGCCGGAGGGTGCGGCCACGCAATCGCGCTGGGCAGGCATGCAGGCCTCGGCTGGATGGTGGGGTGAGGTGATGCCGATGTCACCCACGAAGGCGCCGGCGGTCTGCGCGGCCAGCGAGCCCACGTTGGCCTTCCAGCCAAAGCGGCCCACGCGCTCGCCCTGGGCCACGGGGTCCCAAACCAGGGCCAGACGACCTTTGATGGGGCCGGCCATGGCCGCCTGCGCGGCGGCGTTGGCCCGCAACTCGGCCTCGGGAATGGCCTCGATCAGGCCCACGCCGGCCAGTTGCGGCGCCACGCGCGGCCCGACCAGGGTCTTGGGGTGCAGCGGGCCGTAGCCCAGCCCGGTGATGGCGTAGCGCGGCGCCTGCAAGGTGTAGGGCGTGCCATCGGCAAAGCGGCCGGTGACCGGCGTGTGGCTGATGACCACCTGGCCCTCGGGCTTGACACCGGCAATGGCCAGCGTGTTGAGCTGGTCGCCGTAGGTGGGCTCGGGCACCACGCCGCCGTGGTCGCCCCGGCCAGGGATGGACAGGCGCAGCAGCAGGCCCTGGCTGGGGTCGCCCCGCCCGTCCTGTACATGGCAGCCGGCGCAGGCGCGGGCCAGAAAGTGCGGGCCCAGGCCATCGCGCGCACGGGTGGATGCGGGGGCCTCGACCCAGTTGCGGCGGAAGAACGAGTTGCCCACGGCAAAGCGCGCGGCCTCGTCGTCGTCCAGCGTGGCCAGCGGAAAGGAGAAGGCATTGCGGCCGATGGCGAACACGGTGGCCTCGCCCGCCGTGCGCTCGCCCTGCACGTCGTCGGTGCCAGCGGCGGCCAGCAGGGCCACCGCCAGCGCAGCCAGCACCAGCCGCTTCATTTGCGTACCAGCGTCAGCCGCGTGATGCCCAGCACGCCGGCCGCGTCCACCAGGTCTTTGGACTGCTGCACCAGCGAGCGGATGGTGGTCTGCACACGGTCGCGGCCCTCGGCGCGCACGATTTCGCGGTCGAACGGCGGCTGGAGCGCGTTGGCGGCAGCGACCGAGGCGGCGATCTGCTGGGTGGTGCGCTCGGCCACCTTCGCATCACGCGCTGCCACCAGCGCGCGCAGCGACGGGCCTTCGAGCACCCGCCCGTCGGGCCGCGTGTAGCGGCCCAGCCAGATGTTCTGGATGCCCAGCGCGTTGGCCACCACGTCGCGGTGGGTGTTGTCCGAGAAGCAGGAGTGCTCGTCCTCCTGGTCCTGGGTCGAGAGCGCCACCTCCATGCGCTCACCGGCCAGTTCGCCGCGTGACAGCGAGCCCAGGCCGACGATGATTTTGCGCACCGACTCCTGGCCCCCTCGCTCGAACTGGGCGCGGTAGTTGGGCGCGCCGGGTGCCCAGACGGCCACCAGGTGGTTGAGGTCGGCCACCAGCAGCTCGGTGATGGTGGCGAGCGCCTGGCGACGGCGGTCGGCGTTGGGGGCGCCGCCCTCCACGAAGTCGGTGTGGACACGCTGGCCGGGGCCGTCGGCGTAGAAGTCCTGGCCCCAGAGCAAAAACTCGATGGCGTGCCAGCCGGTGCTGACGTTCTCCTCGCCGCCGCGCTCGTTCAGGGCCGCCACGCTGGCCGGTGAGATGACGAAGCCGCGATCGTTGACGTAGCCGGCACCCGCCTTGCCCTTGACGGCGTCGATGTAGGACTCGTCCAGCGGCCAGGCGTTGATGCGGCCCTCCGGCCCCTCGTCGTCATCGATGGGGCCGGCGTAGAAGCGGAACGCCTCGGTCTGGCCATACCACTCGCGTGCCGCCAGCCAGGCCTGGCGCGCGGCCGTCAGGCGCTCGGCCGTGGGCTCGGCCACGAACGCCTGCACGGCGGTCTGCAGGGCTTGCGCGCCGGTCAGCGCGTCCTGGTAGCCGGCCAGCACCAGATCGGCGTAATGGCGCACCACGGCCACATCGGTCACCGGCGCCGCCATGGCCGGTGCTGCGGGCGCAGAAGCGGGAACGGGGGTCTGCGCACAGGCCCAGCCGGCCGTCAGCCCTAGCAGGCTGACCAAGGCAAGGTGACAACGAATGGGACGCATGGAGGACTCCTGGCTGGCGAGAGTTGGTGGTGTCTGGAAGACAGTATAAACTGAATGGTAATTATTCTCATTACCATTCTCATTCGCAGGAGTCCATGATGACACACCCTCGCCTGGCGCTGGTCGCCATGCTGGCGGCGCTGGCTTGCACGTCGTTGGCGGCCGCACCGGCCGCCAACGACGTAGAGACCCGTCTGAACGCCTTGGCCGCGCGGCTGGCCGAGTTGGAGGCCCAAAACCAGGCGCTGCGCAGCGAGGTCCAGGCGCTGCGCGGCACCGCCACGGCCCAGCCCGGCAGTTGGGGCACCCCGCTGACCGAGCGCGTGCAGGCCGTCGAGGCCCGGGTCAACCAGATGCAGGCGCCGAGACCGCCGGTGTCGGTGGCTGGGGCCGCAGGCCCGACGGTCGAAGGCAGCGTGTTGGGCATGGCCCAGCATGTGGGCTCTGGCGGCGGTGCCGACGGTGCCAGCCAGAGCCGCGCGAACTGGCGCGGCGACCTGACCGTGGCCTTGCCGCTGGGCTGGGTGCGCAGCCTGGGCAATGCCCGCTTCGATGCCTTCGGTCACCTGCGTGCGGGCCAGGGCGGCGGCGTGGCGCTGCGGCCCACCTATTCGGCCACACCCAACTCGATCCCGTTCGAGGCCGGCGCCGGCTCCTCGGAGACCTATGCCATCGTGGCCCAGGCCTGGGGCCAGATGACCTGGCCGCTGGACGCCAAGCGCTTCAACGACCTGCCCGGCAGCCGGGTGGAGCTGACGGCCGGCAAGATGGACGTGTTCGGCTTTTTCGACCAGAACGCCGTGGCCGGCGACGAGGGCGCGCAATTCCTCAACAACGTCTTCGTCCACAACCCCATGCTGGACTCGGGCGGCGACATCGCCGCCGACGCCTACGGCCTGGCGCCCGGCGCGCGCCTGTCCTATCTGCACGAGGGCGACGACACCGGCTGGGCACTGTCGCTGGGCGCGTTTGCCAGCGGCGCGGGGGCAGACTTCAACCTGGGCCTCGGCGGGCCGCTGGTTCTCGCCCAGGCCGAGTGGGTGCAGCGCCAGATCAACGGCGAGCCGCGCGGCACCTGGCGCCTGTATGGCTGGACCAACGGCCGCACCACCGACCTGGCGGGCGATCCCCAGCGCCACAGCGGCTGGGGGATTTCGATCGACCACAAGCTGGGCGCCGCCTGGAACCTGTTTGGCCGCTGGGGCCAGCGCACCCAGGGCGACGGCGCATTCGACCGCGCCCTGACCCTGGGCTTCGAGCACGGCGGGCGCACCTGGGGCCGGCCGCGCGACGGCGTGGGCCTGGCCGGCGGCTGGCTGCACGGCGATGCCGGCACCGAGCAGACGCTGGAGCTGTACTACCGCTTCTACCTGAACGAGTACCTGACGCTGACGCCCGACGTGCAGTGGGTGCGCCGCGCGGCCGGCGAGGCCTCGGCCGGCAGCTTCGGCGTCTTCGGCCTGCGCGCGGCCGTGGGGTTCTGAGCGCCGGAGCGCGTTGGGATGGCAGGCGCTAGAGTGGGGGCATGAGCACCCCCGCACCTCTGCTGCCCACCTACTTCATCTCTCACGGCGGCGGCCCCTGGCCGTGGATGGACACCGGCGGCGCCTACGACCGCCTGGCCGAGTCGCTGGCGCGCATGCCTGCCGAGGCCGGCCCTGGCGTCAAGGCCATGCTGATGGTTTCGGCCCACTGGGAGGCCCCGGTGGCCACCGTGCAGACCCATCCGCACCCGCCCATGCTGTACGACTACGGCGGTTTTCCCGAGCACACCTACCACGTGCACTACCCGGCGCCAGGCAGCCCCGCGCTGGCGGCGCGCGTGCGCGAGCTGCTGGCCGCCGCCGACCTGCCCAGCGCCGAGGATGCCCAGCGCGGTTTCGACCACGGTCTCTTCTCGCCCATGGCCGTGGCCTGGCCGCAGGCCGATCTGCCCGTCATCCAGCTGTCGCTGCTGCGAGGGCTGGATCCTGAGGCCCATCTGGCGCTGGGGCGGGCGCTGGCGCCGCTGCGACGCGAAGGCGTGCTCATCGTGGGCAGCGGCCTGTCGTACCACAACCTGCGCGCCTTCAACGCCGCCGGGCGTGAAGCCTCGGCGCAGTTCGATGCCTGGCTGACCGATGCCGTCGGCCAGATAGGCGCAGCCCGCAACGCCGCGCTGGTGCAATGGCAGACGGCCCCTGCGGCCCGCGCGGCCCACCCGCGTGAAGAGCATCTGTTGCCGCTGATGGTGGCCGTGGGCGCAGCCGAAGACGGCGCGGCCCGGCGCGTCTACCACGAGACCGCGTTCATGGGGGCACTCACGGTGTCCAGTTGGCGCATCGGCTGACGCCGGTCTGACTTAAGCGCCTATCCACCGACTTTTTCCTCGATTGCCCTCTTCAAGCTCCCGATTTAATGCCGTTGTATAGATCACGGCATATCGGAGGTAGGAATGGGCATGACATGGCAATGGTTGGGCTGGGGCGGTGCCTGCCTGGGCTTGAGCGCCCAGGCAGCGGAAGTACCCGACCCTGGCAGCCTGCTGCAGCAGCAGCGCCAGCTGCAGCCGCCGCCGGTGGTGCAGCCGGCCGTGCCTGCGCTGGCCAGCCCCGCGGTGGCGACCAGGCCTGACGACGGCCGGCGCGTGGCCGTGCGCGGCTTTGTCATCGAAGACGCGGCCGCCCTGGCCCTGCCCGAGGCCCAGCTGCAGGCGCTGCTGGCCCCGGCCGTCGGCCAGGCGCTGACGCTGACCGAGCTGCGCGCCGCCATCGAGCGCATCAGCGCCGCCTACCGCGACGCCGGCTAC
>Ga0209794_1001565_pt1 | contig 16536 bp, 12 predicted proteins | sample EBPBio232013_DNA_FD_185869 | JGI IMG/M metagenome (GOLD analysis project Ga0209794, IMG submission 185869) | Wastewater treatment Type I Accumulibacter community from EBPR Bioreactor in Madison, WI, USA - Reactor 1_5/23/2013_ DNA (SPAdes)... | ecosystem: Engineered > Bioreactor > EBPR >... | reverse complement strand
CCGCAACGCCGCCGAACGGCTGGCCAACGCGCTGGTGCATGCGCCTGATTTGAGCGGCCTTCCCGAAACCGGCATGATCCGCAGCTATTCCGATGTGGTGATGATCGGTGATTTTCTCGATGACACAGACCGGGTGATGGAGCGCATCGCGCCGCTCGCCCGCCGCGGCCTGAAAGGCCATCTGGTCGAGGTCTATGACCCGGCAGAGGAAGATTTTCCTTATGAGGGCCGCACGGAGTTTTCCGACCCGGAAACCGGCGAAAAGCTGACGGCAGGCCGCGCCGAGACGCTGCGTGAGGATTACCGACGCGCCTGGTTTGCCCGCCGCGAGACGCTGGGCGAAGCGCTGCGTCATCTGGGCTGGACGTTTACGCCCCACTCGACCGGCGCGCTGGCCTCGCAGGCGCTCGTCAAACTGCACGCCTATCTTTCCGGCCAACCCGCCAGCACGGGCATCGGAGAGCGCCCATGAGCGCGCTGTCCTTCGCAAGCCCGGCCCTTCTCGCGGCCCTGGCCGCCCTGCCGCTCATCTGGTGGCTGCTGCGCCTGACGCCGCCGCGCCCGAAGCAGGAGGTTTTTCCACCGCTGAAGGTGCTGGCCCGCGTGCTGAAACGCGAGGAAACGCCCTCGAAAAGCCCGTGGTGGCTGACGGCATTGCGCATGGCGATGGCCGCCGCCGTCATTGTCGCGCTCTCCGGCCCGGTGCTCGACCGCCAGACGACGGCGCTGCCGACCGGCGGCCCGCTGGTTCTGGTCATCGACAATGGCTGGGCCACCGCCCCGGATTGGGAAAAGCGCGTCGCCAACGCCAATGCCCTGATCGATGCCGCCACCGAGGCAGGCCTTCCCGTCTCGCTGACGCTGACCGCCGAGCCGGTCAATGACGCAACGCCTGCCGATCCTGCCACGGCACGCCAGAAACTGTCCGCCGCGCGTCCCCGCCCCTTGGCGACGGACCGCAGCCGCGCCCTTGAGGCCTTGAAAACCGCGCTGGGCACCGCGCGGCCCGGACGGCTGGTTTTCCTCACGGATGGCATCGAAAGCGATCCGCAAAGCCCGGTTCTGGCCTCCTTGAGCGCCCTTCAACCCGCCGAATTCACCCTTGTTCAGGGCGATGGCAACCTGAGCGTGGCGTTGACCAGTGCCGAAAACGGGGCCACCTCCATGACAGCACGCGCCGTGCGGCTTGAGGCTGCCGCCCCGCTTTCGGTGTCTGTCTCGGCGCTTGATCGCCAGGGCCGAAGCCTTGCCTCCGGCACCTTGTCCTTTGCCGCAGGCGAAAGCGAAGCCAAGGCCGAAATCGACCTGCCCTTTGAACTGCGCAATGATTTTGCCCGTTTGCAGGTGGACGGTATGGCAACCGCAGGCGCGGTCCATCTTCTCGATGACGGATTTCGCCGCCGCCGCGTAGCGCTCATTTCCGGCGAGACCGGCACGGATTTCCAGCCGCTCCTGCAGCCGCTTTATTACATTGAGCGGGCGCTCTCGCCCTATGCCGATCTGATCAAGCAAACCAATCCGGATCTGGCCGAAGCCATTCCGGCGGTGCTTGAACAGAACCCGTCCGCCATCATTCTGGCCGATGTCGGTCGCCTGCCGCAAAACGCCTATGCGCCGCTGGAACGCTGGATTGCCCGCGGTGGCACGCTGATCCGCTTTGCAGGTCCGCGCCTGGCCGCCGCCCCGGCCGATGACCCGCTGGTGCCGGTGGTGTTGCGGCAGGGCGAACGCGCCTTTGGCGGGGCCTTGTCGTGGAGCGAGCCGCAGCCGCTTGCCCCCTTCCCGGCCAATGGTCCCTTTTCCGGATTGCCCGCCCCCGATGGCGTGACCGTCACCCGGCAGGTTCTGGCCGAGCCGGTACCCGACCTTGCCGAGCGCACGCTCGCCAGCCTTGCTGATGGCACGCCGCTCGTCACCATGAAGCAAGAGGAGGCGGGCCGCATCGTGCTTTTCCATGTCAGCGCCGAAGCCAGCTGGTCCAACCTGCCGATTTCCGGCCACTTCGTGGAGATGCTGCGCCGTCTGGTGCAATTGTCACGCGCCGGCAGCGTCGCAAGCGATGCCAAGACGGCCGCGACCCTTGCCCCATGGCGATTGCTGACCGCCAACGGCCTTTTGACCACCGACGCGGCAAGCGCCCGCCCGCTCGTTTTGTCCGGCACCACGGTTCCCGCCGCCAGCCTTGAAAATCCGCCCGGCCTCTATGGCTCGGAAGATGGTTTTACCGCCGTCAATCTCCTGCCCGCAGACGCCCGCCTCACGCCGCTCGATACCGGCGCCACCGGCTATGCCATCACCCGCGCCGCGCTGACCGGCGAAAATGCCAAGCCGCTGGCAACGTGGTTCTTCCTCGCCGCCTTCCTGCTGGCGTTGGTCGATAGCATCGCCATGCTGTTGATCAACGGTGCCTTGCCACGCCTGCCGAAAGCCAAGGCCGCCGCCCCGCTTTTGCTGCTGCTGGCGCTCTTCGTACCGTTTGGCCCGACCAATACCCGCGCCGATGACAGCAAGCCGGGCGATGAACTGATCCTCGACCGGCTGAAGACCACGCGGCTTGCCTATGTCGTCACCGGCGAAGAGGACGTGGACCGCATTTCGCGGCAGGGCCTGAAAGGCCTCACGGAATACCTCACCTGGCATACGGCGCTGGAACCCGGTGAACCGGTGGGGCTTGATATTGCCCGCGACGAGCTTTCCTTCTATTCGCTGATCTACTGGCCGATTTCCGCCTCCGCCCCCATGCCGTCACCGGAAGCCGTGGCCCGCATCGATGCCTATATGCGCTCCGGCGGCACCGTTCTCTTCGACACCCGCGACCAGATCGGCGGTGCGCAAGGCGGCGCAAGCCCCAATGCCGAACGCCTGCAGGCGATCCTCGCCAATATCGACATTCCGCCACTGGAACCTGTGCCGGAAGACCATGTTCTGGCCCGCTCCTTCTATCTGCTGCACGCCTTTCCGGGCCGCTATGCCGGGAGCCCGCTTTGGGTGGAGGCGCGGCAGGAAGCCAAAAACGCCGGAAGCTCGCTGTCCTCGTCGGGCGATGGCGTGTCGCCGGTTCTGATCACCGGCAATGATTTTGCGGGCGCATGGGCGGTGGATGACGCGGGCAATTCGGTTCTGCCCACCGTCCCGGCCGATGAGATGCAGCGTGAGCATGCTTTCCGCACCGGCATCAACATCATGATGTATATGCTGACCGGCAACTATAAGGCCGATCAGGTGCATATCCCGGCCCTCCTCGAACGGTTGGGGCAGTGACATGACGCTATCTTTCGCCCCTCTCCTGCCATGGACCGCCCTTCTGGCGCTCGGATTGGTCGCCGCACTGGTCGCCGCTTTCGGCCTCTGGCGCGGATTGCGTGGTGCGGTGCTGCGCGCTCTGGCGCTGACGCTTCTCTTTGGCGCGCTGACCAATCCGCTGCTGGTCAACGAGCGCCGCGAACCGCTCTCCACCATCGTGCCGATTATCGTCGACCGCTCGGAAAGTCAGGCAATCCCGGAACGAAAAGCCCGCACCGATACGGCCCTTGCCGCCCTTCAGGAGCGGTTTCGCGAGTTCCCGAAGATCGAAACGCGCATCATCGAGGCGAAGGACGACCCGGATACGGATACGCCCTCGACGAAGCTCTTTTCAGCGCTTTCCGCCGCCATTTCGGATGTGCCACCGGCGCGCATCGGCGCCGCGATCATGCTCACCGATGGCCAGATCCATGATCTGCCGGGAGAAGCCGCCAATCTCGGTTTTGAAGCGCCGCTGCACGGGCTGATCACCGGGCGCGCCGATGAATTTGACCGCCGCATCGAGGTGCTGCGCGGTCCCCGTTTCGGCATCGTCGGCGAGGATCAGGAACTGACGCTGCGCGTCTTTGATGACGGCGCCAAGGCCGATAACGCCCCGCCCGCCGATATTACGGTGCGCATCAATGGCGAGGACCAGCCGCCGATCCGCGCCGTACCCGGTCAGGAAACGCCCTTCACCTTCAAGGTGCCGCGCGGCGGAGCCAATGTGCTGGAATTTGCCGTGGCCGAGCGTCCCGGCGAAGTGACTGGCACGAACAACCGCGCCGTCCATGTCATTGAAGGCATCCGCCAGAACCTGCGTGTGCTTCTGGTGTCGGGCGAGCCGCATTCGGGCGAGCGCGCCTGGCGTAACCTGCTGAAATCCGACGCCTCCGTCGATCTCGTCCACTTTACGATTTTGCGCCCACCGGAAAAGCAGGATGGCACGCCCATCAATGAACTGTCGCTGATCGCCTTCCCCACCCGCGAACTCTTCGTGGAGAAGATCAACGACTTCGACCTGATCATTTTCGATCGCTACCAGCACCGCAACGTGCTGCCGGTGCTCTATTACGACTACATCGCCCAATATGTGCAAAAGGGTGGCGCGCTTTTGATTGCCGCCGGGCCGGAACATGCCGGCGAGGCCTCGATTGCCGATACGCCGCTTGCCACCGTTCTGCCCGCCGCCCCGACCGGCGAGATGAACGAGCACGCCTTTTATCCGCGCCTGTCCGACGAGGGGCGCAAGCATCCGGTGACGCGCGGTCTGGAAGGCGCCGATAGCGAACCGCCAAAATGGGGCCGCTGGTTCCGCACCGTCGATGTCTTCCCGCCCAAGGGGCAGACGGTGATGGTCGCCAACGATAATCACCCGCTACTGGTGCTGAACCGCGAAGGCGAAGGCCGTGTCGCCATGCTTCTGTCCGATCAGGGCTGGCTCTGGGCGCGCGGCTTTGAAGGCGGCGGCCCGCATGCCGCCCTTTACCGGCGCATCGCCCACTGGCTGATGAAGCAGCCGGAACTGGAAGAGGAAGCGCTGACCGCCCGCGCCGCAGGCCGCACCATCACCGTGCTGCGTCAGACGGTGGGCGGCGACCCCGGCCCGGCAACCGTCAAATATCCTTCGGGCCGCTCGGAAAGCCTGCCGTTGACGCAAATTGAGCCGGGCCTTTACCGCGCTGAAAAGCACATGGATGAAACCGGGCTTTACGAGATCGCCAATGGCGAGTTGAAAACGCTGGTCCATGCCGGTGCCGTCGATGCGCCGGAATTCCGCGCCATGGTTTCGACCGAAGACACGCTGAAACCCTATTCCGAGCGCAGCCATGGTCTGGTGAAGCGGGTTGCCGCGATGAGTGACGAGGGCGTGAACCTGCCGCAAATCCTGCCGGTCAACGGGCCGGTGCGGGTGGCTGACCCGTCGCGCATGGCCATTCGCATGACCAGCGAAACGGTGCTGAAGGGCATTGATACGCTGCCGCTCTTTGCCGGCCTTCTCGGCCTTGGCCTTCTGCTTCTGGCGCTTTCGGCCACCTGGTGGCGGGAGGGACGATGACGCTCACGATCACGCTCGAACCCGCTCCGGACCCGGAGAACGAAAAGGCGGTGCGCACCGCCCTCTCCGCCTTCAACGAAACACTGTTCGGCCCGGCCAACGCTGCCGGTCTGCACATCACGCTGCGCGATGATGAGGGCGTGGTTGTCGGCGGGTTGATCGGCCAGACGTGGTTCGGTTTTCTCTACACCCGGCTTCTCTTCGTCCCGGAAGAGGCACGCGGTCAGGGCTTTGGCGCACGACTTCTCACGATCGCCGAAGAGGAAGGCCGCCGTCGCGGCTGCAAGGGCGCCTATATCGACACGATGAGCGAGGATGCCCGCCGCGTCTATGAACGCTGCGGCTATCGCCCCGTTGGCCACATGCCCGGCATGGGACCCAACGGCATGACCTGGCTTGCGAAAGAGCTCTAAAGCTTGTCGCGATCTTTCAGATTCGCGCCGGACGCTTTACGTCATTGTTTTTCTGCATGTCGTTATCGCAAAACCGCTACGCACTTTTGCGCGACAAGCTTTAGCCCTTGCGCCAGCCGATCACGCCCTTGAGGCGCGGATGCACGTCATCCACGAGCGGCACGACCAGCACCCGGCCCGGATCGACCGGCCCCGGAAACTCAAGCGCGCCATAGGCCACCTTCTCGAACCCGAGCTGCATGTAATAGGGCGGATCGCCGACCAGAATCACCGCTTCGGACCCCTTGCGCCGCGCCGCCTCGATGGCGATGCGCACCAGTTCCCGCCCGATGCCCTTGCTCTTGTGCGAGGGCCGAACGGCGAGTGGCCCCAGCATGTGGCCCTTGACGCTACCTGCGAGAACCGGCGTCATCCGCACGGAACCGATCGTCTCGCCATCATCAGCACAGATGTAGGAAATCGAACGGTCATGCGGCCCCTGCTCGCGGATGCGCTGGGCGGCGCGCGTGAAGCGTCCGGGGCCGAAAGCCTCTTCGTTGATGAGTTCGATAGCTGCGTCGTGGGACGCGTCTTCAGTGAGGTAGACGAGTTCGTGCTTCTGGAGCATGGACAGGACCGATCATAAGTGCGGACAGGACGAGTGGGGACGCTTCGCCGATAAGGCGTTGAGAAGCATCAGCGTCGTCGCAGGGTCCGCAATTCGGTCATCGGAAAAATCTTCCTTCTGTCAGGTAAACGCATGGGTACCAGATTTTTTCGGCCTGTCCAGAAGAAAATAATCCCATGTGCTCAAGGGGCGAGACCCGGAATCTGAAGCCCGAAGAAGGCGGAGAGCAGGACGAAGTTCAGGCAAAGCACCACGGTGGCCCCGCCCATCGCCAGCACCCGAACCGGCAGGCCCGTCACGTATTCACCCATAATATCGCGCCGCGATGTGAAGTAGATGAGCGCAATCATCGGCACCGGCAGGGCGATGGACAGCACCACCTGGCTCAGCACCAGCGCATCGGTGGCGTTGACGCCAAGCCCGACAACGGCAAAGGCCGGCAGCATCGTCACAAGTCGCCGCACCCAGATCGGCACATGGAAGCGCAGGAACCCCTGCATGACGATCTGCCCGGCCATGGTGCCAACCACGGACGAGGAAACGCCCGACGCAATCAGCGACAGAAGGAATACGCCTGCGGCTGCAGCGCCCAGAAGCGGCGTCAGCATGTGATAGGCCGTCTCGATTTCCGCCACTTCGCTATGGCCCTGATGGAAGGCGCTCGCCGCCATCATCACCATGGCCATATTGACCATGCCCGCGATGGAAAGCGCAACGACCACCTCGATATTCGAGAACTTCAAAACCTTGCGCCGCTCACCCTCGTTATCGATGCGGGCGCGCGACTGTGTCAGCCCGGAATGGAGGTAGATCGCGTGTGGCATCACCGTTGCGCCAATAATGCCGACAGCAATGGTCAATGCCGCAGCGTCGGGCAGCGAAGGACGCGTCAGCCCGACCGCCGCATCGCCCCAACTGATCGGCGCAATCAGCATTTCCACGAGATAGCAAAGGCCGATCAACCCGACGAGCGTTCCGATGATCAGTTCCATGGGTCGGAAGCCGCCGCGCTCGAAGGACAAGAGCAGGTAGGTCACGGAGGCCGTAATCGCCATGCCCAGCATCAGCGGCATGTTGAAAAGCAACGCCAGACCAATCGCGCCCCCCAGAAACTCGGCAAGGTCGGTGGCAATCGCGGCAATCTCGCTCACCACCCACATGGCCCACACCAGCGGACGCGGCAGGTGATCGCGCGAAAGCTCGGCAAGGTTATGGCCGGTCACAATGCCCAATCGCGCCGAAAGCGCCTGAAACAGCATGGCAATCAGGTTGGAAAACAACACGACCCAGAGCAGCGTGTAGCCATATCCCGCCCCGGCCTGAATGTTGGTGGCGTAGTTGCCGGGGTCCATATAGGCGACGGACGCAATCACAGCCGGGCCGACAAACAGAAGCTTGCCCGCGACGCCCCTTCTCTCGCCGGCCAGTACGGCGGTCATGGCGGTACGCGTTTTTTCCGATGAGGTCATGCCGAAGGCGTCCTAGTTGCTATTGCGAATTATTCTTAATAAAGAAAATGCGAATTGCAATCCCGCAAATTCAGGGAAATCACCAGAAGTCGGCGGTTTCTATCTCGCCACGCAGTTCAGCGAGCCGCAGAAGCGTGGCTTTGGTGGCCCCTTCCGGCAAATGATCAAGGGCAAAGAAGCCGCATTCGGCGATCTCATGGTCCGGCAGGCGCGGTGCGGTCTGGCGCACGTCGATCCGGTAAAGCAACACATGGTCGCGAATGTTGACGCGGCGATTGTGATAGACATGGAAGAGAACAGGGGCCGAAATCGCCTCCAGATGTCCCTCTTCACGGATTTCCTTGTGGATGGCCTCAATCACGGTTTCGCCACGCTCCACCCCGCCGCCCGGCAGATACCAGCCCGGCACATAGGTGTGACGAACCAGAAAAACCTCGCCTTTTGCGTTGAAACAGGCGGCCCGCACGCCCAGCGTCATGCCTCGCTGCAAAAATTGCAGCGGGTGGATAAGGCGCAACAGCAGCCGGTGGCGCAACTTCAATCCGTCGTTACCGCCCTTGTCATCGCTCATTTGACTTGCTCCCGGCGCAGTGCAGCATTAATGCTCGAGCCATGTTCACCATCGCCCACATTTCCGATGTGCATCTCGGCCCCCTGCCCCGGCTCACATTTCGGGAACTCGCCTCGAAGCGGATCACCGGATATGTGAACTGGCACCGCAACCGGCGCAAGCATCTTTTCGCGGGCGCTCTGGATATGCTTCTGGCCGATATTGAAGCCCGCACACCGGATCATCTGGCGATCACCGGCGATCTCGTCAATCTGGCAACGGGCATTGAGATCCGCAAAGCCGCCGAGTGGCTGGAAAGCATCGGCGATCCCGCCGACGTTTCGGTCGTTCCCGGCAATCATGATGCCTATGTGCCGGGTGCGCGCATTCGCACCACCAAGGCCTGGTATCCCTATATGCGCGGCGATGCCGCCCCCGGCGAATGGGATGAAGAGCGGCATGTCTTCCCCTATATCCGCAAGCGTGGCCCGGTCGCCATCATCGGCTGCTCCACCGCCCTTGCCACGCCGCCCTTTTCCGCGAGTGGCTATTTTGGCAAGCGGCAGGCGCGCGACATGGCCGAAATGCTGAAAAAAGCGGGCGAAGACGGTCTTTTTCGCGTGGTGATGATCCACCACCCGCCCATTCGCGGCGCAGCCAGCGCCTATAAGCGCATGATGGGCATTCGCCGCTTCGCTGCAGCGCTTTCGCTGGGCGGCGCCGAACTCGTGCTGCATGGGCATACGCATCTCAACACGCTGAACTGGATCAAGACGCATGACGGACAGGTCCCGGTGCTGGGCATTGCCTCGGCCGCTCAAGGCCCCGGAAGCGCCAAGCCCTGCGCCGCCTATAATTTCCTGACCGTCTCCGGCGGGCCTGGCCACTGGAAGCTGCTGGCCGAGCGTTATGGCATCGACCCACGCTCCATGAGCGTCAAGCTCGAACACCGCCAGACCCTGATCGGCTGAACATCCCACAACCACGAAAGAAAAACGGCGCTGCCTTTCGACAACGCCGAATATTCACGGGGGCAGAACGTTTCTCGAATTCCCCTTCTCCCCGCCCGCGGGGAGAAGGTCGCGGCAGCGGGATGAGGGGCGGAAGCATCACGCCATCTCATATTCTTAAACGGCTCTACCCGTTGCTTTGCCCCTCACCCCAACCCTCTTCCTGCCAAGCGGGGCGAGGGGGAAGAGAGGTTGGCGATCGCAGCAACGGCAATGCACGGACGTTCACAGCATGACGGCGCTGCCTTTCGACAACGCCGTATGTTCATTGGGAGCAGAACGTTTCTCGAATGCCCCTTCTCCCCGCCCGCGGGGAGAAGGTCGCGGCAGCGGGATGAGGGGCAGAAGCATCACGCCAACTCATATTCTTAAACGGCTCTACCCGTGGCTTTGCCCCTCACCCCAACCCTCTCCCCGCAAGCGGGGCGAGGGGGAAGAGAGGCTGGCGATTGCCGCTCACCTACCGCTTCTTCATCAGTCAGGCCTTACTTGGCCTGACGCTCCAGAATGTGGTTGGCAGCCGAGACGACGGCGGCGAGCGAGGCCGTCACGATGTTTTCGTTGACGCCGACACCGAACAGCTTGCCGCCCGGATAGCTCACTTCCACATAGGCGATAGCCTGAGCGTTGGAGCCCTGCTTCAGCGAATGCTCGGAATATTCAACGATGGACAACGGCACGCCGATGTAATCGGAGAGCGCGTTGACGAAACCGTCAATCGGGCCGTTGCCGCGCGCTTCGATGGTCTTCTGCTCACCCTTGTCGGTGATCTGCGCCTCGATGATGCGCACACCCTTGGCGTCGGTGGCCGGATAGGTGTGGTGATCCACGAACTTCAGGCGGCCATTCGACTGGTCGACATAAAACTCCATGAAGCGGTCATGAATGCGCTTCGACGGCAGTTCCACGCCTTCTTCGTCGGTGATCCGCTGGATTTCCTCGCGGAACTCCACCTGCAGGTTGCGCGGCAGGTTGATGCCGTAATCTTCCTGCATGATGTAGGCGATACCGCCCTTGCCCGACTGCGAGTTGATGCGGATGATCGCCTCGTAGGTACGGCCCACATCCTGCGGGTCGATCGGCAGGTAAGGCACTTCCCACAGGCCGGTATTCGACTTCTTGATCGCCTTCATGCCCTTGTTGATGGCATCCTGATGCGAGCCGGAGAAGGCGGTGTAGACCAGTTCACCGACGTAGGGATGGCGTTCCGGAACGCGCATTTCGTTCGCGTATTCAAACACTTCCTTGATGCGCTCGACATCCGTGCAATCCAGTTCGGGATCGAGACCCTGCGTGTACATGTTCAGCGCCAGCGTCACCACGTCGACATTGCCGGTGCGCTCGCCATTGCCGAACAGCGTGCCTTCCACGCGGTCGGCACCGGCCATCAGGCCGAGTTCGGTGGCAGCCACACCCGTGCCGCGGTCATTGTGCGGATGCAGCGAGATCAGCACGTTTTCGCGGTTGTTGATGTTGCGGCTCATCCACTCGATCATGTCGGCATAGACATTCGGGGACGCCATTTCCACCGTGGCCGGCAGGTTCAGGATCAGCTTGTTGTCAGCCGTCGGCTTGATCACGTCGATCACCGCGTTGGACACTTCCAGCGCCACTTCCAGTTCCGTGCCGGTAAAGCTTTCCGGCGAATATTCGAAGCGGTAATTGCCACCGGCCTTGGCGGCCATGTCGGTGATCATCTTGGCGGCATCGACGGCGATCTGCTTCACACCGGCGACATCCTTACCGAACACCACGCGGCGCTGCAGTTCGGAGGTGGAGTTGTAGAAGTGGATGATCGGGCGGTTGGCCCCTTCCAGCGATTCAAACGTGCGCGTGATCAGTTCCGGACGGCACTGCACCAGCACCTGCAAGGAAACGTCAGCCGGAACATTGCTCTGTTCCACGCACCAGCGGGCAAAGTCAAAGTCGGTCTGCGATGCGGACGGAAAACCGATTTCGATTTCCTTGAAGCCCATTTCGAGCAGCAGCTTGAACATGCGGGCCTTGCGGTCATGCCCCATCGGGTTGACCAGCGACTGGTTCCCGTCGCGCAGGTCCACCGAGCACCAGATCGGCGCCTTGTTGATCGTCTTGGACGGCCAGGTACGATCCGGAATATTGATCTGCGGATAGGGGCGATACTTCGCGGAAGCGTCAGGCATGCCCTTCTTGGCGGACTGGTTCATAGAATTCATGGTCTCTCTCCTCAAACTTGCCGCGCCGACCCTTTGAGGGTTCAAGGCTGCGGACAGGGCCATTGGCCCAAAATTCTGTCGTTGATGTGGGAATACTCGGAGGAGCTAATGCCAGCGGGCGCTTTCGGCCGCCGGGCGCTCCTCAACGGACCCGGCAACCGCCAGTAAGGCTAAGGAGAAGAAGCGAGGCAAGGGCACGGAAATGCATGAACGCATTTGCAGCGTTGCGCACATTTTCCCCAGTCGTGGTGAAGCCCTTGATAACCATGCCGCTCTTATACCGACGCCTCCCAAAAATGCAAGGCCCCGGTCATTTTTTCAGCGTTTGCACGAAATGCGTGAGCCCCAGCATCAAGGTTCCGGCCAGAAGCCCCCAGAAGGCGCCTGAAATGCCCGCAAAGCCAACGCCGGATGCCGTAACGAGGAAAGTGACCGCCGCCGCTTCCCGGTCCTTCACATCCTTGAACGCCGCCAGCACCGAGCCGGAAAAGGCCCCGACCAGCGCCAGACCCGCCACCGCCTGAATGAGAATCGGCGGGGCCAGGGCCACGAAGGCCGTCACAGCCCCGGCGACAAGGCCGAAGATCACATAGCCGACACCGGCAATGATGGCCGCCCAATAGCGCCGCTTCGGATCGGGATGCGCATCCTCGCCCGCGCACATCGCCGCCGTAATGGCCGCAAGGTTCACCGCATGCCCGCCAAAGGGCGCGGCCAACAGCGAGAAGAAGCCCGTAACGGCAAAGCTCAAGCCCGGGCGTGGCTCATAGTGATTGACCTTGAGAACGGCGATCCCCGGAATGTTCTGCGACGCCATGGTGACGAGGAACAGCGGCAGCGCAATCGAAATCAGCCCGGAGAGCGTGAAGGCGGGCGTGACGAACTCGACCGGCGGAATGGCCGAGCGCACCACATGGACAAGCGCGCCCTCGGGAATTTCAATACCGAAGGCCAGCACCAGAACGAAGGCGACCAGCGCCGCCGGAACGGCCCACAGCCGCTTGATCGCCCCCACGACGATCCACGCCAGAACGATGGGCAGCGCAAGCAGCGGATTGAACCCCACCGCCTTGACCGGCGCGAGACATAGCGGCAACAGCACCCCGGCCAGCATGCCGTTGGCAAGCGACGCCGGGATCAGGGAAATGGCCTTGCCGAGCGGCTTGAAGAGACCGGCGGCAATGATCAGGATGGCCGAGATGATGAAGGCCCCGACCGCCACGGAAAAGCCGCCCTCGACCGCGCCGGTGGCGGCCAGAAGCGCCCCGCCCGGCGTCGACCAGGCGATGGAAATCGGCATCCGCGTGTAAAGCGATAGCACGATGGCGCAAAGCCCCATGGCAATCGACAGCGCCATCAGGCCCGAGGCGGCCTCAACATCACTGGCCCCGACAGCACGCAAGCCCTGAAGCACCACGGCAAAGGAACTGGCAAAGCCGACAAAGGCCGTCAGGCATCCCATGAAAAAGGACTGGCCGGAAAAATCACGCAGCATGAGCATCCCTCAAAACAAAAAACCGCCCCGCTTGTGGCGGGGCGGTTTGTTCGTCTCACCTCAATCAGCCGATTTCGGACTGCGAGGTGATGATCTTCGAAACCAGACCGTATTCCAGGGCGTCCTCGCAGGACAGCCAGTAGTCACGGTCCGTATCCTTGGCGATCTTTTCAACCGGCTGGCCGGTGGCCACAGAGAAGATCTTGTTCAGACGCTCGTTCATCTTGATGATTTCGCGGGCCTGGATCTCGATGTCGGAGACCATGCCGCGCGTACCGCCAGACGGTTGATGCAGCAGGAAGCGCGTGTTCGGCAGGGCCAGACGGCGTTCCTTCGGCACCGAAACGTAGATCAGCGCACCGGCAGAAGCGACCCAACCCGTACCGATGATCCAGACCTTCGGCTTGATGAACTTGATCATGTCGTGAATCGAATCGCCCGATTCGACGTGGCCGCCCGGCGAATTGACGAAGATGCGAATATCGTCGTCCGAGGCTGCCGCCAGCGCCACGAGCTGCGCGCAAACCTTGTGCGCCAGTTCCTGCGTGATGCCGCCATAGATGAAAATCGAGCGTGACTTGAAGAGGTTAGCTTCCGCTTCCTTGCCAAGCGGCAGTTCAGTCGTCTTCTCGTCTTCGTTGTCGCTCATAGGCAATTCTCCGATGATATGTTATACTTTCGTCTCGGCCGCCGTGAACCGGCCGCCAACGCGTACTCCTGTCGTAAAACAATGACGGAAAAACACAAGCCATATCCGGGGCCATTCAGCGGGTCACTTGAAGCATGACAGCCATTGTCGCTATCAGACGGTTAACGAGCGAAGACATCAACATGGTCGCGGAGATTTACTGCCGCTCCTTTGGGGAGCGATTGCCGTGGCTGACAGGCGCCTCGACGCGCGATGAAGACCGGGCTTTTTTCCGCGAAACCGTCTTTCCCCACTGTGATGTCTGGGGGGCGGTTGAAAATGGCAAGGTCATCGGCTTTGCCGCGTTGCGCGGCGTCTGGCTCGACCATCTTTATGTCTTGCCGGAATATCAAAGCCGCGGCGTCGGCAGTTTTCTTATTCGCCATTGCCAGCTTCAGGTGCCCGAACTGCAACTATGGACATTCCAGCAGAATGTCGGAGCAAGCCGCTTTTACGAGTCGCACGGCTTTGACTTGATCCGCACAACCGAGGACACCGGCACGCCGGGCCGAGAGCCCGATGCGCTGTATCACTGGCAGCGCCCGCCGGGGTTTGATCCCTTGTCACCGAGCGACGCCAACATCGGCGCCTGAGCGTTCCTCAACCGGAATCACAGGTTGAGAAACCACGCTCAGGCGATTCTTTTCATTGATGTTTGGTCAGCCCCGCCGCCCCAGCGAAATGCGCACGCCATGCGCCTGCTCGCTTTCCGGCTCCACATGAATATTCGTCACCGATCCCGGCACCACCTTGCTGATGGCATCTTCCAGCCGGTCGCAAATGCGATGCGCCTCGGCAACCGTCATGGTGGACGGCACGACCAGATCGAAATCGATAAAGGCCGCAGGACCGGCCCGGCGCGACTTCAGGCCATGCGCACCGAGCGAACCCTTGGCGTTCTCGGCAATCGTCTTCTTGAGGGCATCTTCCTCTTGCGGGTCGATGGCGCGGTCCATCAGGGCGCCCAGCGAATGCGAAATCACCTTCCAGCCCTGATAGAGAATGTTCAGCGCCACGAGGATGGCGAGCAGCGGGTCGAGAATGGCATAGCCGGTCAGAACCGCACCGACGAGGCCGAGGAACACGCCCGCAGAGGTGATGACATCCGACATGATGTGATGGCCATCCGCCGTCAGCGCCGGCGAGCGATGCGTCTTGCCGATGCGGATCAGAAGCGTGGCCCACAGACCGTTGATCACCCCTGCCGCGCCATTGATGGCAAGGCCGAGCACCGGCGCATCCAGAAGCTTCGGCGCACTGATGGCACCAATCGCCTCACGCATGATCAGGAGCGCGGCAACGACAATGAGCACCCCTTCCAGAACGGCTGACAGATATTCGGCCTTGTAGTGACCAAACGGGTGGTCGGCATCCGGCGGCTGCTTGGCATAGCGAATGACGAAATAGGCCACGAAGGCGGCAATGACGTTGACGGTCGACTCAAGACCATCGGAAAGCAGCGCTACCGAGCCGGTCACGTACCACGCAAGAAGCTTCAGCCCCATGACCCCGAAGGCCAGAGGAATGCCCCAGAAGGCAAGCCGTTCCACGATCGAGTCCGGGCGTACAGCCATGTCAACATCCTCCTGCAGATGCGAACGAATTGCAAAAAATGAAGCGTAAACAACGCAAAACCGCGCACACGTATATCCGTGGCGCGGTTTTGTCTTAGGGGTTCTATGCACCCGGAGCGTGTCCGGGTCAACCACCGTTTTGGGTTTTATGCAGCCTTCGACTTGGCCTTGCGCGAAAGCTTGGAAACGACGTTCTCGATCATCCGCATACCGGCGTCACCGCCGAGCGTCATGATCGATTCCGGGTGGAACTGAACAGCCGCCACCGGCTCCTTGATATGCTCGATGCCCATGATCGTGCCGTCCTCGCTCTCCGCCGTGATGGCAAAATCGCGATGCAGCGTCGTCGGATCAGCAAAGATCGAGTGATAACGACCGACCGTCACCTCGCGACCGATGCCGTTGAACACGATCCCCGGCTCCAGCACGCGGATACGCGACGGCTTGCCGTGCATGGGAATGGCCAGCTGGCGCAATTCACCGCCATAGGCTTCGGCCAGCGCCTGAAGACCAAGGCACACGCCAAAGATCGGCAGGTTGCGCGCCCGCGCCTTCTTGATCGTCGCCTTGCAGTCGAAATCCGTCGGGCTGCCGGGACCGGGCGAAAGCACGACGAGATCGGGATCAAGCCGGTCGAACACCTCTTCGGCCACCGGCGTACGCACCGTGGTAACGATGGCGCCCGTCTGGCGGAAATAGTTGGCAAGCGTATGCACGAAGCTGTCCTCGTGGTCGACTAGCAGGATATTCACCCCCTCGCCCACACGGTTCACGCCGCCACGACCGCTGACATTATCAGCGCCCTTGGCATTGCGAATGGCCGTCAGCATGGCCGAAGCCTTCAGTTCGGTTTCGGCTTCTTCTTCCTGCGGATTGGAATCGTTCAGAAGCGTTGCCCCGGCGCGCACTTCGGCAATGCCATCCTTGACGCGGATGGTGCGCAGCGTCAGCCCCGTATTCATGTCGCCATTGAAACCGACCATGCCGATCGCCCCGCCATACCAGGCGCGCGGGCTCTTCTCATGGTTTTCGATAAAGCGCATGGCCCACAGCTTCGGCGCACCCGTCACCGTCACGGCCCAAGCATGCGACAGGAAGCCGTCAAAGGCATCCATACCATCGCGCAGACGGCCTTCGATATGGTCCACCGTATGGATGAGACGCGAATACATCTCGATCTGGCGGCGACCGATC
>Ga0209794_1001564_pt1 | contig 16564 bp, 16 predicted proteins | sample EBPBio232013_DNA_FD_185869 | JGI IMG/M metagenome (GOLD analysis project Ga0209794, IMG submission 185869) | Wastewater treatment Type I Accumulibacter community from EBPR Bioreactor in Madison, WI, USA - Reactor 1_5/23/2013_ DNA (SPAdes)... | ecosystem: Engineered > Bioreactor > EBPR >... | reverse complement strand
CGGGCCTGATCGCCCGGGCCGGCGAAACCATCGCCGCGCGGTTCCCCGGCCGGGCCGTCGCCATCGTCACCGACGAGACGGTCGGTGCGCTGCATGCACCGGCGCTGGAGGCAGGGCTTTCAGCGGCCGGCATCCGCCATCACCGGGTCACCGTGCCGGCGGGCGAGGCGACCAAGCGTTTCGCCATGCTGGAGGAGGTGGTCGACCAGCTTCTCGGCCACCGGCTGGAGCGCGGCGACATCGTGCTGGCGCTCGGCGGCGGCGTGGTGGGCGATCTCGCGGGCTTCGCGGCGGCCATCGTCCGGCGCGGCATGGGCTTCGTGCAGATGCCGACCTCGCTGCTGGCGCAAGTGGATTCGTCCGTCGGTGGCAAGACCGGCATCAATTCGCGCCACGGCAAGAACCTGATCGGCGCCTTCTATCAGCCGGGCCTCGTGCTCGCCGATACCGACGCCCTCGACACGCTGTCGACCCGCGAATTCCGCGCCGGCTATGCCGAGGTCGCCAAATACGGCCTGATCGACGATCCCGGCTTCTTCTCGTGGCTGGAGACCAACTGGCGCGGCGTGTTCCAGGGCGGGCGCGACCGCGTCCATGCCATCGCCACCTCCTGCCGCGCCAAGGCGGCCGTCGTCGCCCGCGACGAGACGGAGACCGGCGACCGCGCTCTGCTCAACCTCGGCCACACGTTCGGCCACGCGCTGGAAGCGATTACCCGCTACGACGGCGCGCGCCTGGTCCATGGCGAAGGCGTCGCCATCGGCATGTGCCAGGCTTTCCGCTTCTCGGCGAAGCTCGGCCTCTGTTCGCCCGACGATGCGGAGCGCATGGCGGCGCACCTGAAGACCGTCGGCCTGCCGACCGAGGCGGCGGCAATCCCCGGCGGGGTCGGCGACGTCGACGCGCTGATGGCCGCCATCGCGCAGGACAAGAAGGTCGCGCGCGGCAGGCTCACCTTCATCCTCGCGCGCGGCATCGGCCAGAGCTTCATCGCGAAGGATGTCGACGCAGCCGCCGTGCGCGAATTCCTCGGCGAGGAACTGGCCCGGCGCTAGGTTTCGGGCGGCCAGCCGTGGCAGTGTGAGCCGATTCCGCGGCCGAGGATCCGATGGACGCCTTCGCATTGCCCCTGTTTCCGGCGCTCTTCCTGATCGCGGCCGGGCTGTTCCTCGCGGCGATGAGCTCGGCGGCGCGAACCGCCATCGCAGCCGTTTCGCGGAGCCGGATGGCGGCGCTCGAGGTTGGCGGCAACCGGCGGGCGGGGCTGGTCATTGGCTTCATGGACAAGCGCGAGCGGCTGGTCGCGGCGCTGGTGATCGGCCGCGCGGCCCTGCTGGTCGCCGTCACCGTGCTGGCCGCGAGCCTGTCGGTCGCGGCCTTCGGCGTCGCGGGCCTCGCCTATGCCGCGCTCGGCATGCTCTGCATCATCGTCGTCTTCGCGGAGGTGCTGCCACGCACGATCGCGACCCTGCGCCCGGAGCAGACCGCCCTCCTGCTGGCGCGCCCGACAGCCGCCGCCATGGCCGTGCTGGAGCCGGTGGCGGCAGCGCTCGACGCTGTCGTGCGCGGCGCGCTGCGGCTCTGCGGCATTCAGCTCGGCGCGGTCAACGCCTCGTCGGGCGCCGAGGAACTGCGCGGCGCCGTTGACCTGATGCACAAGGAAGGTTCGTTCGAGAAGCTCGACCGCGACATGGTCGGCGGCATCCTCGACCTGAAGGACCTGACCGTGCTGGACGTGATGGTCCACCGCACCAAGATGGTGACGATCGATGTCGGCGATGCGGCCGCCAAGGTGGTGCGCGACGTGCTGGCCGCCCCCTATACCCGCATCCCGCTCTGGCGCGACACGCCCGAGAACATCATCGGCGTGCTGCACGGCAAGGACCTGCTGCGCGCGCTGGCGGCGGCGGGCGGCGATGCCGCGAAGATCGACGTGGCGAGCCTCGCGCTGCCCGCATGGTTCGTGCCGGAATCGACCAGCCTGCAGGACCAGCTCAAGGCCTTCCTGCGGCGCAAGACGCATTTCGCCATGGTCGTGGACGAGTACGGCGACATGATGGGCCTCGTGACGCTCGAGGACATCATCGAGGAGATCGTCGGCGACATCCGCGACGAGCACGACGTGCAGGTCACGGGCGTGCGCCCTCAGCGCGACGGCTCGGTCAATGTCGATGGCGCCGTGCCGGTGCGCGACCTGAACCGGGTCATGGACTGGCGCCTGCCGGACGAGGAGGCGACGACCATTGCCGGCCTCGTTATCCACGAGGCGCGCTCGATCCCGGAGGCGGGCCAGACCTTCACCTTCCACGGTTTCCGCTTCCAGGTGCTGCGCCGTCAGCGCAACCGGATCACGGCCTTGAAGATCACGCCGCTGGACCAGGCCGCGGCGGCCTGATCGACCTCCGGCGGCCAGAGGTTGTAGGGTGCGATCATGACCACCGCCGACGACCGCATGATCGCGCTGATCGCCCACGACCAGAAAAAGCCCGACATGATCGCCTGGGCCCGCCGGCACCGGGCCGTGCTGTCGCGCCACGCGCTGGTCGCCACGGGCACGACGGGCTCGCTGCTCAAGGCGGACATGCCGGAACTTGACATCAGCCTGATGAAAAGCGGTCCGCTCGGCGGCGACCAGCAGATCGGCGCGCTGATCGTCGAGGGGCGGATCGGGTTGATGGTCTTCCTGGTCGATCCGCTGTCGCCACATCCGCACGATGTCGACGTCAAGGCGCTGACGCGGCTCGCCGTGGTCTACGACGTGCCCATGGCCTGCAACCTGGCGACGGCGGATCGCCTGATCGCCGGGTTCTGATGCCTATTCGCCCGGCGCGCGCGCCTCGATGGCAAGAGCATGGACGCGACCCTTCAGCTCGGCGTCCAACACCTGATTGACCATGCGGTGACGGTCGACGCGGGAGCGACCGTGGAACGCCTCCGAGACGACCTTCACGCGGAAATGGGTCTCGCCGCCCTCCCGCCAGCCGCCATGGCCCCGGTGGTTTTCGCTCTCGTCGATGACGTCGAGCGCGGTCGGGGCGAAGGCTTGCGTGAGCTTGGCGGTGATGGATGCGTGGACGGACATGATGTTCTCCCGTCCCGCCCATATCGGCGAGCCGGGCGCGGATCGCAAGCCGGCCGCCCGTCTGTCGCCTTGCAGGTAACGTCTTGGCTCTGATACATCCGCGGGCAACGAGCCTTGACGGGGGAAACCCATGCAGAAATTCACCGTGCTGACCGGGGTGGCTGCGCCGATGCGCACGATCAATGTCGATACCGACATGATCATCCCCAAGCAGTATCTGAAGACGATCAAGCGGACCGGCCTTGGCGCCGGCCTATTCTCCGAGATGCGCTTCAAGGACGACGGTTCGGAGAACCCGGACTTCGTGCTGAACAAGCCTGCCTATCGCCAAGCGCAGATTCTGGTCGCGGGCGACAATTTCGGCTGCGGCTCGTCGCGCGAGCATGCCCCCTGGGCGCTGCTCGATTTCGGCATCCGCTGCGTGATCTCCACCTCGTTCGCCGACATCTTCTACAATAACTGCTTCAAGAACGGCGTCCTGCCGATCAAGGTGACGCCGGAAGAGCTGGAAAAGCTGTTCGAGGACGCCGACCGTGGTTCCAACGCGACGCTGACCGTCGATCTGGAGGCGCAGGAAATCCGCGGCCCCGACGGTGGCACGATCAAGTTCGACCTCGACCCGTTCCGCAAGCACTGCCTGCTCAACGGCCTCGATGATATCGGCCTCACCATGGTCAAGGCCAAGGCGATCGACGAATTCGAGACCACCGCCGGCGCAGCCCGGCCCTGGATGTAACCGCGCAAGGACATGCCGCCATGGAACGCCGCCTGATCTCCACGGGATCCCCGTTCGAAAAGGCGGCGGGTTATTCGCGGGCCGTCGTGCAGGGCGGCTTCGTCTTCGTCGCCGGCACCACCGGCTACGACTACACGACCATGACCCTGCCGCCGACGGTGGAGGAACAGGCGCGCAACTGCCTGAAGACCATCGCCGCGACGCTGCGCGAGGCGGGCACCTCGATGGCCGAGGTGGTGCGCGCCACCTACTACATCACGGAAGCCGCGGACGCCGAGAAGGTCTTCCCGATCTTCGGCGAGATGTTCGGCGACATCCGCCCGGCGGCGACGCTGCTGGTGGTGGCGGGTCTCCTGAAGCCGGAAATGAAGATCGAGATCGAGGTCACCGCCGCCATGCCGGCGACGGCCGCGCCCGACGCGCTGTTCTCGTGACGCCATGAGCATCCGGCTATGAGCGAACCGACCAAGCCGAACCTCGCGGACCTGCGTGCCGAGATCGACCGAATCGATCAGGCCATGCATGCGCTGCTGATGGAGCGCGGCCAGATCATCGAGACGCTGATCGAGGTGAAGAAGACCGCCGAGACGGGCTCCGCCTTCCGGCCGGCCCGCGAGGCGGATGTGGTCCGCTCGCTGGTCGAGCGGCACAAGGGCATCCTGCCCGTCGAACTGATCGTCCAGATCTGGCGGCAGATCATCTCCACCTTCACCTATGTGCAGGCGCCGCATTCGGTCCATGTCGTGATGGGACCGGAACAGGAGAATGCCCGCGAGCTCGCGCGGTTCCATTTCGGCTTTGGCGTGCCGCTGGTGAAGCATTCGAGCCCGGGCTCGGTGATATCGGCCATCGGCCGCGACCGCGGCGATCTCGGCCTGATCGGGCTCGGTGCCGCCAAGGAAGCCTGGTGGGAGAAGCTCGGCCTGCCGGACCAGCCGATCGGCATGGCGACCGCTCCCGCCATTGCCCGCGCGGCAAGCCCGCGGCCGCCGCAGGCGCTGGTCATCGGCCATCCGTCCATCGACACGGCCGGGCTCGACACGCGGCTGGTCGCGCTGACCCTGCCGCACGCGCCGGCCGTCCATGTCGATGCGGTGCTCGCCAGCGCCGATACCGGCGCCCGGCATCATATCCTCGCCTGGGGACCGCGCGAGGCCTCCGAGGAGGAGATCGCCCGCGACGCGGCCTCGGGCCTTCCTGTTGAAGCGGCCCGCACGGTCGGTTACACCGCAAGGCCAATCGCGGCCTGACATTTTTCCCTTCTGTCCGTCCCAATCCGGTGTCGTCATGAGCTCCGAAGTCCTGCGTCCCGTTCCCCGTCCCGGTGTGATGGCCATCGACGCCTATGTGCCCGGCAAGTCGGGCGCGCCGGGCGTCGCCAAGGTCCATAAGCTCTCCTCCAACGAGACGCCGCTCGGACCGAGCCCCAGGGCGAAGGCGGCCTATGCCGACATCGCGTCCAAGCTGGAGCTCTATCCCGAGGGCTCCTCAGCAGTGCTGCGCGAGGCCATCGGCAAGCTCTACGGCCTCGATCCCGAGCGCATCCTGTGCGGCTCCGGCTCGGACGAGCTGCTGTCGCTCCTGACCAATGCCTATATCGGACCGGGCGACGAGGGCGTGTTCACCGAGCACGGCTTCCTCGTCTACAAGATCGCCATCCTCGCGGCCGGCGGCACCCCCGTCGTGGTGCCAGAAAAGGATCTCACGTCCGATGTCGATGCGATCCTGAAGGCGGTGACGCCGAAGACCAAGATCGTCTATCTCGCCAACCCCAACAATCCGACCGGCACCTACATCCCGTTCGACGAGGTCAAGCGCCTGCATGCCGGGCTGCCCAAGAACGTGCTGCTGATCCTCGATGCGGCCTACGCGGAATATGTCCGCCGCAACGACTACGAGAGCGGCCTCGAACTCGTGGCCTCGAACGAGAACGTCGTGATGACGCGCACCTTCTCGAAGATCTACGGCCTTGCGGCGCTGCGCATCGGCTGGATGGTCGGCCCGGCGCACCTGATCGACGCGGTGAACCGCATTCGCGGCCCGTTCAACGTCAATGCCGCGGCCATTGCCGCCGGCGCCGCCGCAATCGAGGATCAGGCCTTCGTCCAGAAGGCCGTCGAGTTCAACGAGACCTGGCTGCCCTGGCTGACCGCCGAGATCGGCAAGCTCGGGCTCAAGGTGACGCCTTCGGTCGGCAATTTCCTGCTGATCCACTTCCCCCGGGATGCCGGCAGGACCGCTGGCGAGGCTGACGCATTCCTCGTCTCCAGGGGTCTCGTGCTGCGGCGGGTCGCGGCCTACGGCCTCCCCGACGCGCTGCGGCTTACCGTCGGTTCCGAGGAGGCGAACCGCCATCTCGTCGCCTCGCTCGCCGAGTTCATGAAGCGGTGAGCACGGAGACCCATTTCGACAAGGTGACGCTGATCGGCCTCGGGCTGATCGGCTCGTCGATCGCGCGCGCCCTGAGGCAGGTTCCCGTCGCGGCCCATGTGGTCGCTGCCGACCGCTCGGAAGCGGTGGTGGCCCGTGTCAGGGAGCTCGGCATTGCCGATGAGGCGACGACCGATCTTGGCGCGGCGGTCGAGAACGCCGACCTCGTGATCGCCTGCGTCCCGGTCGGCGCTATGGGCGCGGTCGCCGAGGTCATCGGACCGCACCTGAAGCCCGGCGCCATCGTTTCCGACGTCGGCTCCACCAAGGGCTCGATCGTCGCGCAGATGGCGCCGCACATGCCGCAGGGCGTGCAGCTCATTCCAGCCCATCCGGTGGCGGGAACCGAACATTCGGGGCCGGATTCCGGGTTCCCGGAGCTGTTCCACGGCCGCTGGTGCATCATCACGCCGACGGAGGGGGCAGATCCCGCCGCCGTCGACAGGGTCGCGGCCTTCTGGCAGGCGCTGGGATCGAAGACCGAGGTGATGGCACCTGACCATCACGATCTCGTCCTCGCCATCACCAGCCACGTGCCGCACCTGATCGCCTACAACATCGTCGGCACGGCCTCCGACCTCGAGCAGGTTACCGAGAGCGAGGTAATCAAGTTCTCGGCCGGCGGCTTCCGCGACTTCACGCGCATCGCGGCCTCCGATCCGACCATGTGGCGCGATGTCTTCCTCCACAACAAGGAGGCGGTGCTGGAGGTGCTCGGGCGATTCACCGAGGACCTGATCGCGCTTCAGCGCAACATCCGCTGGGGGCAGGGCGACCAGCTGTTCGACCTGTTCACGCGGACGCGCGCGATCCGCCGCTCGATCATCGACCAGCGGCAGGACACGGCCGATCCGGATTTCGGTCGCGGCCGGAAATAGCCGATGACCGCCGACCAGATCATCGCCCTGCTCGACCTGAAACCGCACCCCGAGGGCGGTCATTTCCGCGAGACGTTTCGCGATGCGGCGGGCGAGGGCGGCCGGGCGGCATCCACCGCGATCTACTTCCTCCTGAAGCGCGGCGAGCGCTCGCACTGGCACAGGGTCGATGCGACGGAAGTCTGGCACTGGCACGCCGGCGCGCCGCTCCGGCTCTCGATTGCGCGGGGCGATGCCGGACCCGCCACCGACCACGTGCTGGGCGCCGACCTCGCCAACGGCCAGCGGCCGCAAGGCGTCGTGCCGCCGCATCACTGGCAGGCGGCGGAAAGCCTTGGCGACTGGACGCTGGTCGGCTGCACCGTTGCGCCCGGCTTCGATTTCGCCGGCTTCGTGCTGGCCGCCCCCGGCTGGCAGCCGGGCTCCTGACCGCTGCGGGCTTCCCATGACCGAGACCACCACCGATATCGGCCTCGTCCGCGATCTGGAGGAGCGGCTGTTCAATGCCTGGCCGGCGCTCCAGACGATCCATGTCGATGGCTGGCTGCTGCGGATGGCCGGCGGCCACACCAAGCGTTCCAATGCGGCGAGCCAGCTGCATCCCTCGACCCTGCCGGCCGACGAGCTCGCTCGCATCGTGAAGGCTGTCTATCGCCGGGCGGGCATCGAACCGATGGTGCGTGTCACGCCACTGTCGTCCGAGGGCACCGACGCGGCGCTCGAAGCGGCCGGCTGGACCTTCTACGATCCGACCATGGTGATGACCGCTTCGCTGAAGGATCGCGTCAAGCTCCAGGGCGCGGGCACGGCCGCCGTCGTCATGGCGGAGGAGCCATCCGACGCATGGATCGAAGGCGCGGCGGCGGCCTACGAGCTCGCCGACTGGCAGCGCGACATGCTGGCGGCCATCGTTTCGAACATCCGCGTCGAGGCTGCCTTCGCCACCGTCTATGTCGACAAGCAGCCGCTCGGCTACGGCATTGCGGTCGCCGAGCGCGGCTATGTCGGGCTCTACGATCTCGCGGTGTCGCCGGCCGCGCGCGGTAGCGGCGTCGGGGCGCGGATGGTCACGTCGCTGCTGCACTGGGGCCGTTCGAAGGGGGCCGGCACGGCCTATCTGCAGGTGCGCGAGGCCAATGCGAAGGCGCAGGCGCTCTATGCGCGGCTCGGCTTCTCCGAGGTCTACCGCTACTGGTGTCGCCGCCCGCCGGCGGCCGCCTGAACCAGTTTTCCCAACCCGTCATGCCCGGCCTTGGGCCGGGCATCCACGACTGACTTTCAGGGGCTGACGTTCAAGACGTGGATGGCCGGGACAAGCCCCGCCATGACGTGAAAGGCGGTGTGGCGGAGCAGCGCTTGCCTCAGCGCCGGATCAGGTCCCGCGCCGCAATCACGGAGCCGGCGACGATCAGCGCGACCGAAACAGCGAGAACGAGGCTCGGCTGCGCGAAGCCGAAGGCGACCAGCGCCAGGGTCGAGAGCACCGGCGCGGCATAGCTCGCGGCGCCCAGAATCTGGATGTCGCCGCGCTTCATGCCATTGTCCCAGAGATAGAAGGCGGCGCCCACCGGCCCGAGGCCGAGGGTGACGACGGCCGCCCATTCCATCGCGCCCGCCGGCCAGACGCTCGTCTCCAGCGCGAGATGGCAGAGGAAGGCAAGCAGCGCGGTTCCAAGGCAGAAGCCGGCCACCGCCTCGGTCGGCACGCCGGGGAGGAGCCGCGCGGTCACCGAATAGACCGACCAGAACAGCGCGCAGCCGACCGCCGCCACATAGCCGGGGAGGTGGGCGGGGTCGAAGCCGCCGCCCAGGCCGCCACGGCCGGCGATCAGCAGCACGGTGCCGGCGAGACCGAGCAGGGCGCCGAGGATGTGGTGGGGTTTCAGGCGCTGGCCCGGCAGCAGCGCCGAGAACACGACGATCAGCAGCGGCCAGAGATAGTTGAGGAGGTTCGCCTCGGCCGCCGGCGCATAACGCAGGGCGGTGAAATAGAGCGCGTGATAGCCGAACAGTCCCGCCAGTCCGTGCAGCCAGACGATGGGGGGCTGGGCGAGCAGCCGCAGACCGCCGGGTCGCGTCGCCACTACGGCCAATCCCACGCTGCCGCCGAGCGCAAAGGTCATCGCGGTCAGCTGGAACGGGGGGATCTGTCCCGACGCGGCGGTGAACAGGGCGAGAAGCCCCCACAGGCCGATGGCGCCGAACCCGAGCAGGGTGGCGGAGCGGGACGAGATGCCGGCGCTTGAAGACATGGAAGGCCCGTAACGGCAAGCGGCGACCGCTCGTGGTCGCCGTGTCGGGCTGTCGGCGCCGCTCACGGGGCGGCGCGCGCGAAGCGGATCAGCGACGGCGCTGCGGGCCGCCGGGACGGGCACCGCCGGGGCGCGGGCCGGGGGGCGGAGCATCGCCCTTGTGACGGAACACCAGACGGCCCTTGTCGAGGTCGTAGGGCGTCATCTCCACCGTCACGCGGTCGCCGACCAGCGTCTTGATCCGGTTCTTCTTCATTTTTCCGGCCGTGTAGACGATGACCATGTGGCCGTTGTCGAGTTCGACGCGAAAGCGCGCGTCGGGCATGACTTCGGTCACCCGGCCTTCGAAATTGAGGACGTCTTCCTTCGCCATAGGCTGGCTTCTCCGTCGGTGCGCCGGCGGTCCGGCACAGAAAACCCCGGCTCGGGCGGCAATGCCGCCAAATGCCAGGGTTCGCGTCATACAGAATTTGTCGACGCGGGACCACCCTCTTGCCGCCGTTACATCCGCGGTCGGCTGAATGAGGTGATCTCGCGTCTCGGGCTGAACGCTTGGCGCGGTGAAAGCCTGCCGGAAGGGGCGGCCATCGGTCACGCGAAGAACCGGCCTCGCGCTTCTCAACGCGATCGGTCGACAAAGGTTCCGGAGGGGGAGGACCATTGCCGGCCCGAACCGCATGGGCACGGGCCTGTTCAGCCTTGGAGCCTAGATGGGGATGGTTCCCGGGAATGCAAGGGGCGTCAGGTCAGGCGGCTGCGGCGCAGCATCTCGCTCTGCTCGAGCAGCGGATAGGCCGTTGCGATGATGTGGGCCGAGACACGCTTCAGGTCGCGCAGGATGTCGAGATGGATGCCGGACAGTTCGTAGGTCCAGGCATCGCCGCGGCGCACGCGCGCAAAGTGACGGTCGGTCGCCGCGCGCTCCTGCAGGCGGTAGAACTCCTTGTCCTCGACCAGCCGTCTTGCCGCCGCGACATCGCCAGAGGTGAAGACCGCGACTGCGAGCTGCAGATCCTCCAGCAGGCGGGCATGCATCTGGCCGATCTCGTCCAGCGCCTCCGCCGGCAGGGCGATGCGATTCCTGATCTGCTTGGAGGCGAGCTTCATCAGGCTCTTCTCGACGACGTCGCCGGCATGTTCGAGGTTGATCGCGAAGGCGAGGATGTCGGACTGGCGACGCGCCTCGGCTTCGTTCAGCGCCTCGCCGTCGACGGAGGCGAGATAGCGCTCGATGCTGGCGTGCAGGCGATCGAGGATGTTGTCCATCCGCGCGACCTCCGCGACGCCCTTGCGGTCGGCATTCTGGAAGACGTCCTGCGAACCGCGGATCATGGCTTCGACGACATCGGTCATGCGCAGCGTCTCGCGGACTGCATTGGCGAGCGCGACCGATGGGGTGTCGATGGCCGATGGCGACAGATATTTCGGCGTTGCGGGATCATCCGGCCGGATCGCGTCGGGGAACAGCCGGGTCAGGAGCCGCGCCAGCGGCGGCAGGACGCCGATGAAGGTCGCGGCGAGCGCGAGGTTGAAGGCGAGGTGAAAGCCACTCGCCGCCGCGCCGCCGGCAAGGCCGGCGCGCGCCAGCAGCCCGGCGATCTCTGGCAGGAAGGGCAGCGCCACGGCGCAGCCGGCCGCGCGGTTGACGAGATTGCCCACGGCGAGGCGCAGCCGCGCGGGGTCGCTGCCTGCGCTCTCCAGAACCGGGTTGAGCGCCGAGCCGAGATTGGCGCCGAGCACCATGGCAAGCGCTGCGGGAGCGGCGACGACATCGGCCGCGAGCATCGACATGACGAACAGGACGACGACGACGCTGGAATGAACCGCCCAGGTCAGCAGGGCCGCGATGGCAAGGTTCAGAAGCGGATCGCGGGTCAGCGCCGCGAACAGTTCCCGCACCGCCACGGCGCCCTCCACGGGGCGCATCGTCTCGGCCAGCAGATGCAATGCCAGCAGCATCAGGCCGAGCCCGATGGCGGCGCGGCCGAGATCGCGCACCTTGGTCCGCTGGCTCTGCTTGAACGCGATCAGGCCGGCCAGGATGAACAGCGGGAAGATCAGCGAGACGTCGAAGGAGAAAATCTGGACGATCAGCGCCGTGCCGACATTGGCGCCGAGCATCAGGGCGAGGGCCGGAACCAGCTTCACCGCGCCGTCGGCCGCGAAGGACGTCGCCAGCAGTCCAGTCGCGGTGCTGCTCTGCAAGGCCGTGGTGACCGCGACGCCCGACAGGAATGCGTAGCCGCGGTTCTTGAGGCCGCGTTCGAGAACGCGCCGCACCTCTCCACCCAGCGCCCGCATGACGCCGGTGTGAACCATGTGGATGCCCCAGAGGAGCAGCGCCACATCGCCGAGAAGGCGGATAATGACCTGGGTTGCCGACATCGCTTCGCGGGAAGCTTATCATTAGCCAGCGAAATACTTCAAGGTGCCTATGTTGCGCCGCAGCATCTGCCTCAGAGTCTGGCCCGCAAACGGTTTGAGATGCGGAATTCGTCATGCCCGGGCTTGGCCCGGGTATCCACGAATTGCTTTCCGGATCGTGTCCAAGTCGTGGATGGCCGGGACAAGCCCGGCCATGACGACAACCGGCAGCGCTTCCGCATGATGAACCAACCTCTCACGGCGGCGTCATGAGGCCTCTTGCGATCACCCCGATGCCACCAATGACGATGACCATTTCGAGCATGAGCGTGTGGAGCCGCACCGGCAGGCGTTCGAGGATGAAGCGCGCGACGAAGGCACCGGGGAGCGTCGCCAGCCCGACCAGCAGGGCGAAGATCAGCACTGGCGGCGGCAGGGCCGCGTTCCAGCCGAAGGTCGCCGCCTTGGCGATGCCGATGGCGATGGAGGCGGCGGCGTCGGTCGCGACCACGGCCGGGCCGGTCAGCCCCGCCGCCATCAGGAACGAGACGAGAATGACGCCCGCGCCGGTGGAGGTGCCGGTGACGAAGCCATAGACGCCGCCGGCGGGGATGAGCTGCCAGCCGGCAATGCGAAAGCCGACATGGGCGAGCCAGCGGCGCAGCGGCACCAGCACGATCAGCATGGCGCCGATGACCAGCGAGGCGCCGCGCTCGTCGAGCCGCGTGAACCCATAGGCCGAGAGGATGACCAGCGGCACCGACAGCGGCAGCAGCAGCGCGACCTTCCGCCAGTCGACAAAGGCGCGCATGGCGACAAGCCGGCCGGCATTGGTGAACATGGAGGAGACGGCGATAACCGGCACGACGTTTTCCGCGCCGATGACGGGCACGAGGACCAGCGGCAGCAGCAGCCCGGTGCCATAGCCGGCCATGCCGCCGACAATGGCGGCCCCGAAGGCCGTGCCGGCCACGATCGCGGCCTGGACGAGGCTGACATCGGAAAGCGCGAAAGCCATGCGGGGCGGGCCGGGAGCAGGTGCGCCGGTTCGGCGTGGACGGGCGGGCCCCGTCGTTCTAGGTTCGCCGCCTGTTCCCGTCCATCGTCATCCGCGATTCGCCGCCATGCGCGAGAGCGCCGCTTCGCCGTCGTCCGGCCCGGTCGAGACCCTGACCGGCACCATCGAGAGGGTTACGTTCCATTCGCCCGCGACCGGTTTCGCGGTGCTGAAGGTGCGCGTGCGCGGCCGGCCGCAGCCGGTCGCCATCGTCGGCACGGCCGCGACGGTCGCCGCCGGCGAGATGATGACGGCGCAGGGTTCGTGGATCAACGACCGCACCCACGGCCTCCAGTTCAAGGCGACGAGCCTCGTCACCGCGCCGCCGGCTTCGAAGGACGGTATCGAGCGCTATCTTGCTTCCGGCGCGATCAAGGGCATCGGCATCGCCACCGCCCACAAGATCGTTCAGGCCTTCGGCAAGCGCACCTTCGAGATCCTCGACAACGAGCCGCAACGGCTGAAGGAACTACCGGGCCTCACCGACGCGCGGATCAGGCGGATCACCGAGAGCTGGGCGGAGGATCGCATCGTCCGCGACCTCGGCGTGTTCCTGCAGGAGCACGGGCTTGGCCTCGGCCAGGCGGCGCGGGTGTTCCGGGCGCTCGGAACCGACGCGATCGGTCTGATCCGGCAGGATCCATACCGCCTCGCCCGCGATGTCAGGGGCATCGGCTTCCTCACGGCGGACGGTGTCGCGACCTCGCTTGGCCTTGCCCGCGACGCGCCCGAGCGCATGCGCGCCGGCATCACCTACGCGCTCCAGCAGGCGCGCGATGACGGCCATACCGGCCTGCCGCGCGGGCAGGCCGTGGAACTCGCTGCCCGCCTGCTCGATGCCGACGAGAGGCTGATCGCTGAAGCCGCGGATGCGGAAGTGGCGTCGCGCAACCTCGTCGCCGACACGATCGGCGGCGAAACGCATCTCTTCCTGAAGGAACTGCACCGAGCCGAGAAGATCATCGGCGAGCGTCTGCGCGACCTCGCGAAGGGCAGGCCGCCATGGGGCGAGATCGACCTTGCCCGCGAAGTGCCACGGGTCGAGGAGCGCACCGGCAAGTCGCTCGCCCCGTCGCAGCGCGAGGCACTGGCGACCATCCTCGCCGCAAAGGTCTCGGTCATTACCGGCGGCCCGGGCGTCGGCAAGACGACGCTGCTCGACACGATCCTCAAGATTCTCACGCGGCAGGATGTCAGCGTCGTGCTCGCGGCGCCCACCGGCCGCGCCGCCAAGCGCATGGCCGAGCAGACCGGGCTGGAGGCGAAGACCATCCACCGGCTGCTGGAGATCGATCCCGAATTCGGCGCCTTCTCGCGCGGGCGGGAAAACCTGCTCGACTGCGACCTGCTGGTCGTGGACGAGACCTCGATGGTCGACGTGCCGCTGATGCTGGCGCTGGTAGAGGCCCTGCCGGCGGATGCCGCGCTGCTGCTGGTCGGCGACGTGGACCAGCTCCCTTCCGTCGGGCCGGGGCAGGTGCTGGCCGACATCATCAATTCCGGCCTCGTGCCGGTGGCGCGGCTGACGGAGGTGTTCCGGCAGGCCGAGGCGAGCCGTATCATCGCGAGCGCCCACCGCATCAATCACGGCGAGATGCCGGAGCCGCCGGCGCCGGGCGAGGCGAGCGACTTCTACTTCGTCGAGATGAATTCGCCAGAGGACGGGCTCGCCAAGATCGTCGAGATCGTCAAGGAACGCATACCCCGCCGCTTCGGCTTCGATCCCGTGCGCGACGTGCAGGTGCTGTCGCCGATGAACAAGGGGCTGCTCGGCGCGCGCAACCTGAACATCGAATTGCAGAAGGTGCTGAATCCGTCGCAGGGGCGCTCCATCGAGCGCTATGGCTGGACCTACGCGGCCGGCGACCGCGTCATGCAGACCGCCAACGACTATGACCGCGACGTGTTCAACGGCGACCTCGGCTCGGTGCTCAGGATCGATCAGGAGGAGGGCGAACTCATCGCGCTCTTCGACGGCCGGCAGGTGGTCTATCCCTTCGCCGAGCTTGAGAACCTCGTGCCGGCCTATGCCACCACCATCCACAAGAGCCAGGGCTCGGAGTATCCGGCCGTGGTCATTCCGGTGACGACGCAGCATTACCCGATGCTGGCGCGCAACCTGATCTATACGGCGGTGACGCGCGGGCGCTCGTTCGTCGTGCTGGTCGGCGAGAGCCGCGCGCTCAGGATCGCGGTGGATGGCGGCCGCATGCGGCCGAGGACGACGAAGCTGCGGGAATGGCTGGAGGGGTAATTCTCCCGGAGTCGCATTGCTCCTCGCAGGCCCTCGACGTCATGCCCGGCCTTGGGCCGGGTATCCACGAATTCCTTGATCCGTCGTGTTCAAGTCGTGGATGGCCGGGACAAGCCCGGCCATGACGTAAAGCGTACGACTAGGCTGCCCTTCAAAACAACGGCTTCAGCGCCAGATGCGCGCCGAGGATGATCAGTCCGACGAGGAAGCAGGTGCGGAAGGTCGCGGCGCTGATGCGCGAGCGCACCACCTGACCGAACCACATGCCGGCGAGAGCAGGCAGCAGCATCCATGTCGAGAAGATCGCGGTGTCCATCTGCAGCGTGCCTTCGCGCGCAAGGCCGAGGCCGAGCGCCACCGTCGCGACGAGGAAGGTGACGCCGAGCGCCTGGACGAGGTCGTCCTTCTCGAAGCCGAGCGCCTGCAGATAGGGCACCGAGGGCATGACGAAGATGCCGGTGCCGGCCGAGACAATGCCGGTTGCAAGGCCGATGACGGGCGACAGCCAGGGCTCGGCGGCGGCGGGCACCTTTGGACGGAACGAGGAGAGGGCAAGCCCCGCATAGAGGATCAGCACGACGCCCAGCGCCACCGCCGCGTGGCCGGCAAACGAGCCCGTGATGATGCCGGAGCCGGCGAAGGTGCCGATGACGATGCCGGCGAGCATGGTGCCAAGGCGCCTGGTCAGCGACCACAGATTCGGACCGGCCGCGACCTGCCAGATGTTCGTCAGCAGCGAGGGCACCAGCATCCACGACGCGGCTTGCGCCGGCGTCACGAACAGGCTGAGCATGCCGACGGCGATGGTCGGCAGGCCGAGGCCGATCACGCCCTTGACGAGGCCGGCAAGGACGAAGACGGCGGATGCGACGGCAAGGATGAACATGTTGGCTCCCGGACTTCTCTTGGCGGGCGCTGCCGCCGGCCGTCAATCTCCCGATGCGGCCGCGTCGAAGCTTCGGCCGCGGCCGAACCGTTGTTGCGGCGGCGGGCCTTAAGGTGCTCCCATGACAGGGGGAGGCACGCCATGAAGGAAGGTCCATCCATCGCCGAGGTTGCCTCGCTGATCGGCGACCCCGCGCGCGCCAACATGCTGGGTGCGCTGATGTCGGGCCGGGCGCTGACCGCCGGCGAGCTCGCGAACGAGGCCGGTATCACCGCCCAGACCGCGAGCGGACATCTCGCGAAGCTGCGCGAGGCTGGCCTGCTGATGGTCGAGGCGCAGGGGCGGCACCGCTATTTCCGGTTGTCGGGGGCCGACATCGCACAGGTCATCGAGGGGCTGATGGGCATTGCCGCGCGCACGGGCAACCTGCGCACGCGCACGGGCCCGCGCGACCCCGACATGCGCCGCTCCCGCGTCTGCTACGACCACATGGCCGGCGAATGGGCCGTGCGCCTGTTCGAGGGCTTCGTGGAGACGGGCCGGCTGGCGCTGGCCGACGCAGCAGTGTCGCTGACACCGGCGGGCAAGGCCTTCTTCGTAGCAGAGGGGATCGATGTCGCGGCGC
>Ga0209794_1001563_pt1 | contig 16569 bp, 14 predicted proteins | sample EBPBio232013_DNA_FD_185869 | JGI IMG/M metagenome (GOLD analysis project Ga0209794, IMG submission 185869) | Wastewater treatment Type I Accumulibacter community from EBPR Bioreactor in Madison, WI, USA - Reactor 1_5/23/2013_ DNA (SPAdes)... | ecosystem: Engineered > Bioreactor > EBPR >... | reverse complement strand
CCGCCCGCCACGTCGGGAGGGACGAACATGACATGTTTCTGACCGCGTATCTCGTCGAGCGAGTAACCGACCGCCCGGAGGAAGTTGTCATTGGCCGTCAGGATCGTGCTGTCCGGGGAGAACTCGATGATGGCCTGAGACTTGTGGAAGGCCGCCAGGGTGGCATCGCTGTTGGATCGGTGCAGCAGAATCATGGGGATTACCCTTCAAATGTATTCTCTAGAGAACAGATTTTACCTTGGGTAATTGCAGCTAAATTTTGGTTAATTTATCCGTTTCTCGGTCGAATCCGTTACGGAATACCGTTTCTGTGGTAATTTAATACTATAATGTGGTAATTCACTACTGTCGCAGAGCCTCCCTGGAAATGATGAGGCGCTGCACCTCGCTCGTGCCCTCGTAGATTCGGGTGATGCGCGCGTCGCGCACGTGGCGCTCGACCGGGAAGTCCGCGCAGTAGCCGGCACCACCGTGCAGTTGCAGTGCCGTATCGGTGGCCCGCCCTGCTGCTTCGGACGCGAAGAGCTTCGCCATGGAGGCCTCCCGACCGAAGGGCTCGCCACGGTCCTTCTTCGCGGCAGCCGACAGGATGAGCAGGCGCGCCGCCTCCAGCTCCGTCTCGCGGTCGGCGATCATCCACTGGATGCCCTGGAAGTCGGAGATCGCCTGGCCGAACTGGCGGCGCTCCTTCACATAGGCTTTCGCCGCATCCATGGCCGCCCGGGCAATGCCGAGGGAGAGCGCGGCGATGCCAATGCGCCCGCCGGCGAGTTCCCCGACCGCAATGCGGAAGCCGTCGTCGAGCCGGCCCATCAGCGCCGAGGCCGGCACACGGCAGCCGTCGAAATGAACGATGTTGGTGGCCGAGCCATGCTGCCCCAGCTTCTTCTCGGCCTTGCCGATGACGAGGCCGGGCGCTCCCGCCTCGACGAGGAAGCAGGAAATGCCCTTGCCCTTCGGCGCATCGGGATTGGTCACCGCCCAGACCACGAAGAGCCCGGCATATTCGGCGGACGTGATGTAGACCTTCTCGCCGTCGAGCACGAAGCCGTCGCCATCGCGGCGGGCGCGGGTCTTCATGCCGCCGGGGTCGGAGCCGGCGCCGGATTCGGTCAGGCAGAAACCGGCGGCGGGAAAGGTGCCATCGGCGATCTTCGGCAGGTAGGCCCGGCGCTGCTCTTCCGACCCGACCTGCTGGATCACCTCGGCCACCATATTGGTGACGGAAGCGGTGACGCCGTGCGAGGCGCAGGCATAGCCGAGCTCCTCGATCGTCAGGGCGAAGGCCACGGTGCCGGCCTCCGTGCCGCCGAACTCGGAGCGGACATTCACGGCCATGAAGCCGGCCTCGGCGAGCGCCTTCAGGTTCGCGAGGAATTCGGCCCTGCCCTCGCCGCGATCGAGAACCGGCGCGAGCGGCGCTACGATCTCGGCGGCCATCTTCCGCGCGGTGTCGCGGATGAGGATTTCCTCTTCGGTGAGTTCGAACAGCATGACGGGCCTCCCGGATCGCCTCCGGGTTTAGGAGACGATCGGGAGCCCGGCAATTCGGCCGTGCGGCGGGAGGCGGTGGCCGTCAGGCGACCAGGGCGCGACCGTTGTTGAGTACGAGGACGTCGCGCTCGACCACGCGGCAGCGATAGGACACCGTCGCGCCGTCCTGCCAGATTTCCGTGCGGATCGTCTCGCCGGGGAAAACCGGCGCGGAGAAGCGCACGTCGATCTCTTTCAGCCGCGCCGGGTCGTTACCGCAGCAGGCTTTCAGGATGGCGCGGCCGGCGACGCCGAAGGAGCAGAGCCCGTGCAGGATCGGCTGCGGGAAGCCGACGGCCTGCGCCACCGCCGGGTCGGCATGGAGCGGATTGTAGTCGCCGGAAAGGCGGTAGATCAGCGCCGCGCGCGGCAGGGTCGGGATGTCGACCACGGTATCGGGCGCGCGCTCGGGGATTGCATGCGGCTCGGGCGCCGGTCCGGACGGCCCGCCAAACCCGCCCTCGCCGCGGATGAAGGCGGTCATGGTCAGCGTCGCGAGATGCTGGCCGCTCGCCTTGTCGAACACGTCACGGTCCGAATAGATCAGCGCGCCCTTGCCCGGCCCCTTGTCGATGATCTCGGTGACGCGCGAACGGCCGATCACCGTGCCGGAAGCCGGCAGCGGTGCGTGGATCTTCACGCCCTGCTCGCCGTGCAGCACCATGCGCCAGTCGACGCCGGTCTTCGGGTCCTTCAGCCAGAAGCCGGGATAGCCGAGCACCACCGCCATGGTCGGCAAGGCCTTCAGGCCATCCTCGTAGACGAAACGCAGTTCGTCCCTGTCCATCGGGTCGGCGCCGCAGCCGACGCCGAGCGCATAGAGGATCGTGTCGCGCGTCTCGTAGCGATGCTCGAGATCGGGGAAGTGCCAGTTCTTCAGCTTGTCGTAGTCGATGGCCATGGGGTTTCCTCAGCGCCGTCGCCTGCCGCTCACAATGAGCGCGCGACGATCTCCTTCATGATCTCGGTGGTGCCGGCATAGATGCGCTGGATGCGGCTGTCGGCATAGGCGCGGGCGATGGGATATTCCCACATGAAGCCATAGCCGCCGTGAAGCTGCAGGCAGGTGTCGACGACCCGGCCCTGCAGTTCCGTCAGCCACCACTTGGCCATGGCGGCGGTCGGGATATCGAGTTCGCCGCGCAGGAACTTCGAGACGCAATCGTCGAGGAAGACGCGCGCCACAGTCACCTCGGTCTTCACCTCGGCAAGCTTGAAGCGGGTATTCTGGAACTCCGCGACGGCCTTGCCGAAGGCCTTGCGCTCGCGCGTGTAGTCGATGGTCCAGCGCAAGGCCGCTTCCATCACCGCAACCGCGCTGATGGCGACGAGCAGGCGCTCGCGCGGCAGTTCGTTCATGAGGTAGGCGAAGCCGCGCCCCTCCTCGCCGATCATGTTCGTTGCCGGCACGCGGACATTGTCGAAGAACAGCTCGGACGTGTCCTGCGCCTTGAGGCCGATCTTCTCGAGGTTGCGCCCGCGCGAGAAGCCTTCCCGGTCCGCCTCGACGATGATCAGACTGACACCCTTGGCACCGGCCTTCGGGTCGGTCTTCACCGCGACGATGATGAAGTCGGCCAGCTGGCCGTTGGTGATGAAGGTCTTCTGGCCGTTCACAACGTAGTGGTTGCCGTCCCGGATCGCCGTCGTCTTGATGCCCTGCAGGTCGGAACCCGCCGCCGGCTCCGTCATGGCGATCGCGCCGATAGCTTCGCCTGAAGCCATTTTGGGCAGCCAGTGCCGCTTCATGTCTTCCGAGGCGTTGTTGAGGATGTAGGGCGCGACGATGTCCGAGTGCAGCCGGAAGCCGGGGCCTGTGAAGACGTGGCCCATCATCTCTTCGATCATGATGGCGCTGGTCAGGAAGTCGGCGCCGCCGCCGCCATATTCCTCGGGAATGTTGGTCAGCAGCATGCCCGCCGCGCCGGCCTTCCGCCATGCCTCGCGGTCGACCACGCCCTCCTTCTCCCAGCGCGCGTGATGCGGCGCGATCTCGTCCGCGACGAAGCGCCGGCAGGCCTCGCGGAAGAGGTGGTGTTCCTCCTTGTAGTAGGCGGCGGTGGCGGTCATGGGCGTCCTCGTTCCTCGTTGCGGTCTTCGGCGGCCGCGCTGCCCTCCATCTTATGGCAGGCGTTTCGATGAATGAAACGGGATTTCGTTGGATTGACGAAGTCTGTATCCTCGCGCAGGTGATCCCGAAGACCGGCCATCCGTGCCGGCAGAAATTCCGACAGGTGGAAACGCGGCATGGCACAGGGCGGAGCACTCGACGGCAAGGTCGTCATCGTTACGGGCGCAGGGCGCGGCATCGGCCGCGAGATCGCGCTTGTCGCGGCAGCCGAAGGGGCGAAGGTGGTCGTCAACGACCTCGGCGGCTCTGCCGACGGCGCAGGGTCGAGCGCGGCGCCCGCCGAGGAAGTGGTCGAGGAGATCAGGAAGCGCGGCGGTCAGGCTGTCGCGAACTTCGACAGCGTCGCCGAGCCGGCCTCGGCCAATGCCATCGTCAAGACGGCGGTCGACGCCTTCGGTGGCCTCGACGGTGTCATCAACAATGCCGGCATCCTGCGCGATGCCATCTTCCACAAGATGAGCGTCGCGGACTTCGAACTGGTCATCAAGGTGCACCTGATGGGCACCTTCTACGTCTCCCACGCCGCGGCGCGCATCTTCCGCGAGCAGAACAGCGGCGCCTTCGTCCACTTCACCTCGACCTCCGGCCTGATCGGCAATTTCGGGCAGGCCAACTATGCCGCGGCGAAGCTCGGCATTGTCGGCCTGTCGAAGTCGATCGCGCTGGACATGGCGCGTTTCAACGTGCGCTCCAACTGCGTCTCGCCCTTCGCCTGGAGCCGCCTCATTGGCACCATCCCCACCGAAACGGAGGCGGAGAAGGCGCGCGTCGCCCGCATGCAGGCGATGGGGCCGGAGAAGATCGCGCCGCTCTCCGCCTTCCTCGTCTCGGAGAAGGCGAAGGACGTCTCAGGCCAGATCTTCGCGGTGCGCATGAACGAGATATTCCTGATGGGCCAGTCGCGGCCGATCCGCTCCATCCACCGCGATGGCGGCTGGACCTGCGAGAGCCTGGCCGCGCAGGGCATGCCGGCGCTGAAATCGTCGTTCTACCCGCTCGACCGTTCGGCCGATATCTTCAACTGGGATCCGGTCTGAGCCGTCGCCGAAGGAAACGATCACATGGCCTACGGAATTCTCTCATTCGGCGCCTACATTCCGCGCCTGCGGCTGCAGCGAAAAGCCATCGCCGACGCCCACGGCTGGTTCAACGCCGCGCTCAAGGGTCAGGGCAAAGGCGAGCGCGCAATAGCCAACTGGGACGAGGACGCGGTGACCATGGCAGTGGAGGCCGGGCGCGACTGCCTGGTGGGCCAGGACGCCGCGAAGGTGGAGGCGGTCCAGATGGCCTCGACCACCTTTCCCTTCCTCGACCGTCTCAATTCCGGCGTCGTCGCGGAGGCACTGAACCTCGGACAGGACCTCGCCGCGAGCGATGCCGGGCAGACCCAGCGCGCCGCGACCTCGGCGCTGATCTCGGCGCTGCGCGGCGGCCCGGCGACGCTGCTGATGGCCGCCGAAAAGCGGCCGGTGAAGGCGGCGAGCCCGCTCGAGATGACGGCCGGCGACGGCGCGGCCGCCCTCCTCGTCGGCGAAGGCGATCCGGTGGCGAAGCTGATCGGCTCGGCGACGCGCACGACGGATTTCGTCGATCACTACCGCACGCCGGAATCGGAATTCGACTACCAGTGGGAGGAGCGCTGGATCAGGGATGCCGGCTACATGCCGCTGGTGCCGCCGGTGGTGAAGGCCTGCCTCGCCAAGGCCGGCATCGATGCCGCCGACGTGACGCGCTTCTGCATGCCGGCCGTCCTCGCCAAGGTCGCGAACTCCGTGGCCAAGGCCGCAGGCATTCCCGACGCAGCCGTAGCCGACAACCTCCACGCCGTCTGCGGTGAAACCGGCGCGGCCCATCCGCTGGTCATGCTGGTGGCGGCGCTGGAGGAGGCGAAACCGGGCGACCGGATCATGGTGGTCGGCTTCGGCCAGGGCGCCGATGCGCTGCTGTTCGAGGTGACCCCCGCCATCGCGAACCTGCCCGCCCGCCTCGGCGTGAAGGGCCACCTCGCCCGCCGCCGCGAGGAAGCGAACTACTCCAAGTTCCTCGCCTTCAACGACACGATCGAGCTGGAGCGGGGCATGCGCGCCGAGGCGGACAAGCAGACGCCGCTCTCGGCGCTCTGGCGCAACCGCCACACCGCCACCGGCTTCATCGGCGGCAAGTGCTCGAAATGCGGCACGCTGCAGTTCCCCAAGACGCGCATCTGCGTGAACCCGAATTGCACCGCCATCGACACGCAGGAGAACGAGCCCTTCTCGGCCAAGACGGGCAAGATCAACTCCTACACCGCCGACCGCCTGACCTATTCGCCCGATCCGCCGGCCTGCTACGGCATGATCCAGTTCGAGGAGGGCGGCCGCTGGATGATGGACTTCACCGACGTTGACGAGAAGGATCTCGCCGTCGGCAGCCCCATGCGCATGATGTTCCGCGTCAAGGACGTCGACAGCCAGCGCGGCTTCCGCCGCTATTTCTGGAAGGCCGCACCGGCCGCTCATTCATCTGGGAGGGCCTGAGCCATGGCCAAGGGCATTCGCGACAAGGTCGCCATTCTCGGCATGGGCTGCTCGAAGTTCGGCGAGCGGTGGGACATGAACGCCGAAGACCTGATGGTCGAGGCCTATACCGAAGCGCTCGGCGATGCCGGCATCGAGACCAAGCAGATCGAGGCCGCCTGGCTCGGCACCGCCATCGAGGAGCAGCATGTCGGCAAGTCCGCCGTGCCGCTCGCGGTCGCGCTGCGCCTCCCCTACATCCCGGTGACGCGCGTCGAGAACTATTGCGCCACCGGCACCGAGGCCTTCCGCGGCGCGGTCTATGCGGTGGCCTCGGGCGCGGCCGATATCGCCCTGGCGCTGGGCGTCGAGAAGCTCAAGGACACCGGCTATGGCGGCCTGCCGCAGCGTGGTCGCGGCACCGTCCCGAACATGACCTGGCCGAACGCTTCGGCCCCCGGCTATTTCGCCCAGCTCGCCGCCGCCTATCGCGCCAAGCACGGCTCGGCGCCGGAAGACCTGAAGCGCGCCATGGCCCATGTCTCGGTGAAGAGCCACGACAATGGCGGGCGCAACGCCAAGGCGCATCTGCGCAACAAGATCACCATCGACACCGTGCTGAACTCGCCGATGATCGCCGAGCCGCTTGGGCTCTACGACTGCTGCGGCGTGTCGGACGGCGCGGCCTGCGCCATCGTCACGACGCCGGAGATCGCCCGCAGCCTCGGCAAGAAGGACCTGATCACCGTCAAGGCTCTGCAGGTGGCCGTCTCCAACGGCACCGAGGCGCAGCACAATTCCTGGGATGGCAGCTATTTCGCCACCACCCGCATCGCCGCCACCCGCGCCTATCAGGAGGCGGGCGTCCAGAAGCCGCGCGACGAGATCAGCCTGATCGAAGTGCACGACTGCTTCTCGGTGACGGAACTCGTCACCATGGAAGACCTGCACATCTCCGCCGAGGGCCGGGCGATCCACGACATCCTCGACGGCTTCTACGACGCCGACGGCACCATTCCCTGCCAGATCGACGGTGGCCTCAAGTGCTTCGGCCACCCGATCGGCGCCTCCGGCCTCCGGATGATCTACGAGATGTACCTGCAGATGCAGGGCCGGGCCGGCGACCGTCAGCGCAAGGACACGCCACGCCTCGGGCTGACGCACAATCTCGGCGGCTTCCCGCACCAGAACGTCTGCTCGATCTCGATCGTGGGGCGGTACGAGGGGTAGTTGCCGCACTCCGTCGTCATGGCCGGGCTTGTCCCGGCCATGACGAGGCGCGTCGCCGGCTCCCGACCGTGAGCCAAATCCTAAGTGTTAAATCTGCCGCCCCGCCGCCTCCCAATAGGGGTCGCGCAGGCGGCGCTTGAAGATCTTGCCGGAATCCTCGCGCGGCAGGTCGTGCCTCACCTCGATATAGCGGGGCACCTTGTAGTCGGCGATGCGTGTCGCGAGCTTCGCCTTCAGCGCATCGGGCTGAATGGCGATGCCCGGCTGCGGCTCGATCACCGCCATGATGCTCTCGCCGAATTCCGCGTGCGGGATGCCGAACACCGCGCAGTCGCGCACCTCGTCGAGCGCCAGCAGCGCCGCCTCGATCTCGGCGGGGTAGATGTTGACGCCGCCGGCAATGATCATGTCGCGCTTGCGGTCGCACAGGAACACGTAGCCGTCCGGGTCGACATAGCCGACATCGCCACAGGTGACGAAACCGTCGAGGTCGACCTCGCGGCGCTTCTCCGGCGCGTTGTGATAAGTGAAGTCGGGGTAGCCCTCGATGCGGCAGTAGAGTTCGCCGATGCCGCCCTGCGGCAAGGTGCGGCCGGCTTCGTCAACGACATGGATTTCCGCGCCCGGCGACAGTCGCCCGACGCTGCCGGGCTTCCTCAGGGCATCCTCCGACGTCGCGAAGGTGACTGGGCCCGTCTCCGTGCCGCCGTAGAATTCGTGGATGACCGGCCCCCACCAGTCGATCATCGCGGCCTTTACGTCGGCCGGACAGGGGGCTGCCGCGTGGATGACGAAGCGCAGCGAGGACATGTCGTAGCGGCTGCGGACCTCCGCCGGCAGCTTTAGCAGTCGCACGAACATGGTGGGCACCATGAAGATCGTGTCGATGCGGTGCTTCTCGATCAGCGCCAGCATCTCCTCGGCGTCGAAGCGCGGCATCAGCACCAGCACGCCGCCAAGACGGCCGGCGCGGATGCCGAACGAGTTCGGCGCGGAATGGTAAAGCGGGCCGGGCAGCAGTGCCCGTACTCCCGGCTTCAGACCATAGACCAGCGCGCGCAGGGCCTCGGTGGCCTTGGCCTCCACCGGCGACGGCGCGGCGCGGCGCACGCCCTTCGGCCGCCCGGTGGTCCCCGACGTGTAGATCATGCTCATCGGGGCCGGCAGCGCCGCCCCGGCGTAGGGCTCCTGCGTTGCGGCCCAGGCACCGAATTCCTGAATACCGGGAGGCGGCGACAGCGATGCGGGATCGGCCGGGAAATGCTGCAGGACTTCCGGCGGCGGCGCGATGGCGAAGACCGCGAGCCCGGCGGGGAGCAGTCCGTCCAGCGGATGCAGCAGGTCGCTATGCCCGACCAGAACCTTGGCGGCGCAATCGTCGAGAATGTAGCGGACCTCGTCGGGCTTCAGGTGCCAGTTGATCGGCACGGCATAGGCGCCGAGCGTGGCAGCCGCATAGGTTGCCTCCAGGAAGGCGATGTCGTTGCGCATGAGGATGGCGACGCAGTCGCCGGGCCTGACGCCCAGCCTGTCGAAGCCTCCGGCTATGCGCCGGACATTCGCCTCGATTGCCTCGGGCGGCGTGGCGCGATCTCCCGATACGATGCCGTTCAGCAGTGACGTCACTTCAGCTTCACTCCCTCTGCCGCTGCAGCGCACGTGCCGGCCTGCTTGCGGATCGTCGTTGTGTCCCGCCGTTCAGTTCACGGCCTTGGCGCGGCCAGCCCAATGAGGCTGCCTGAGCGCGGTCTTGAGGATCTTGTTGGCCTGCGACAGCGGCATGGCGTCGCGAACCTCGATGGTTTGCGGACACTTGAAGCCGGCGATCCTTTGCCGGCAATGGGCAATGATATCGTCCGCGCCGGCGCTCTGGCCCGCCTTGAAGGTGACCACGGCGTGGACCGCCTCGCCCCAGAGCGGATGGGGCACGCCGATGACCGCGCATTCGCGGATGGCTGGATGGGTCAGCACGGCGTTCTCGACCTCGATCGAGTAGACGTTCTCGCCACCGGTCACGATCATGTCCTTGATCCGGTCCGACACATAGACATAGCCGTCGGCGTCGAGATAGCCGGCATCGCCGGTGTGCATATAACCGCCGCGCAGGGCCTCGGCCGTCATGTCCGGCTGGTTCCAGTAGCCCTTCATCACGGTTGCACCGGCGACGATGATCTCGCCGATCTGGCCGACCGGAACGTCGTTGTCGTCGGTATCGACCACGCGCAGGTCGCAGCCGACGATGGCCCGTCCGCCCGAGGCGAGGCGATGCACCTTGTCCGGGTCCAGCGAATGATCGGCCGGTTCAAGATAGGTGCAGGCGGGCGACAGTTCGGTCATGCCATAGGCCTGCGCGAAGCCCACCTGCGGCAGCCGGCGCATCAGCGCTTCAAGCGTCGCCACCGGCATGGGCGCGCCGCCATAGCCGATGAGACGCAGGCTGGAGAGATCGTAAGTGTCGAGATCCGGCTCGTTGAGGATCATCGTCATCATGGTCGGCACCATGGAGACGAAGCTGATCCGGTGCTGCTGGATCGCCTCCAGCACGCCCTTCACCGTGAAGCGCGGAATGACGACATGGGTCGCGCCGAGCATGGTGTTGGTGAAGACCCGCGAACCCGCAGCGGCATGGTAGAGCGGGCCGGCATGAAGGCCGATCAGCTCGCCGCCGAGCTTGGTATGGACCATGCCGCCGAACGAGTTCGACATGCAGTTGATGTGGGTGAGCATGACGCCCTTCGAGCGCCCCGTCGTGCCGCCCGTGTAGAACAGCACCGCGACATCGTCGCCGCCGCGGCGAGCGTCCGGGATCGGCGCGCGCGCTGCAATCGCCGCCTCGTAGTCGATCATGCCGGCGGGCGTGTCACCTTCCCCGGCATAGACGATGTGGCGGAGACCGGGGGCCTCGACACGCATGGCCTCTGCCATGTCGACGAACTCGTCGCCGGCCAGCAGCACCTTCGCCCCGCAATCCTGCAGCAGGAAGGCCGTCTCCGGCTGGGCATAACGCGTCGACACGGGCACTGCGATGCCGCCAACCCAGAAGGCGGCGAAGAAGAACTCGAGATAGCGGTCGCTCGAATGGGAGAGCATGGCGACGCGGTCGCCAGGGCCGATGCCGAGATCGGCGAGCACGCCCGCAAGCCGCGCGACGCGATCGGCGAACTGCGAGTAGGTCCAGCGCCGCCCGGCGAAAACCACAGCCGTCTTGGCGGGATGGATGCGCCGCGCGCGATGCAGCGCAAGGGTCAACTGCATCATCGGCCGGGCATCCGGTGGCTTGCCGGCAAGTAACCGCCGGCCTTCTTCAGCTCCTCGCCCATTCCGCTCGTTCCTCCGGCCGCTCGCGAGCCGGGCACGTAAACTCTGAAGCGCTATTTCTCACCATGAAACGGCACTTCGCAAGCGGCCAAATGGCGGAGCCGCCATACGCAAAGCGGCCCGCCTGATCGGGCGGGCCGCTCGAAGACAAGGATGCGCCGGGCGCGAGGCTGGAACGACCCGACCAGCGCTTCAGATCACGTAGGTGAACGCGTCCACCGAATCGCGGGCGAGAATCTGGTCCATCGAGCGTGCCGGCTCGGCGCAGCCGGCCGTGCCGACGGGCCTCGCCGGAACGCCGGCCACCGTCGTGTTCGGCGGAACGGCATGGAGCACGACGGAGCCCGCCGCCACACGCGCGCAGCGGCCGATCTCGATATTGCCGAGGATCTTGGCGCCCGCGCCGATGAGCACGCCGCGCCGCACCTTCGGGTGGCGGTCGCCCGCCTCCTTGCCAGTGCCGCCCAGCGTAACGTTCTGCAGGATCGATACATCGTCGTCGATCACCGCGGTCTCGCCGACGACGAGGCCGGTCGCATGGTCGAGGAAGATGCCCTTGCCGATGCGCACCGCCGGATTGATGTCGGTCTGGAAGACCTCGGAGGACCGGCTCTGCAGGTAAAGCGCGAAGTCGCGACGGCCGCGTTGCAGCAGCCAGTGCGCGAGCCGATGGGTCTGCAGCGCGTGGAAGCCCTTGAAGAACAGGACCGGTTCGATCAGCCGGTTCGAGGCCGGATCGCGGTCGATCACGGCGGCGGCATCGGCGCGAATGGCGTCGCCGATGGTCGGAGAATCCGCCAGCGCCTCGGAAAAGGCGTCGTGCAGCACGTCGGCCGGCACGTCGCCATTGGCGAGGCGCGCGGAGATGCGGCGGGCCACCGCGTCGTCGAACGATGAGGCGCGGCCGATCGTGCGCAGGACCAGCGTGGCGATCTCGGGATTGGCCGCAGCCATGCCGTTCGCCTCGGCGCGCAGGCGCTGCCAGGCGAGGTCGGCTGTGTCGGTCGGCAGCGGGATGATCGTGCCGGAGGTCTGGGGCAATGCTGCGTTATGCTTGGCCATGATGGTCGTCTGCTCCGCATCATGAATGGCGGAGAATGAAACTTCTGTTTGCCTGCATTTCAAGTCAATTCGATGTGGGAGAATGATCGCCTTCCTGCAAGGTGAAGAATGGGATTTTTCATTCGCTGCACCTGCCCGAAAACGAATATCGATCTCGCGCGCGCACCGGAGGCGTCCCCGGAGGGAGGCAAATCAGTCGGGCGGCGCGGCCATCACCGCCCGGATCAGCTGCTCGACCCTGCGAATGTCGGGCACGCCCTCGATCGTCTCGGAACGCTCGACCTTGTCGCCGTCGGAATCGCGCCCCTCGCCGAACAGCAGCTTGAGGCTGCCGGAGCCGTCCGCGTTCTCGGTTCGCTCGATGGCGAGCAGGTTGCGCGCCAGAATGGTCCTCACGGTCACGCCCTGCCCGGTCAGCATCACGCTGGCGACGCGCCGCGCCGTCACGACCCAGGCGCTCCGGCGGGTCCGGCGCGCCATCCAGAACGGCGCGCCCATCATGCCGATCCCGACAGCGACGAAGGGCAGTCCGAACAGGACGAACAGGCCCGCTATCCATGTGCCGGCCCCGTTCCGGGTGCCGCCGAAGCCGAGCAGCCCGCCCAGCGCCACAACCTCCCAGAACAGGGAGAACGCCGTCCAGGGAATGGCGAACAGCCAGATCGGCAGGCTGCGCAGGAAGGCCGCACGGCTGGATGACTGGCCGGTCCAGCGCGGCGGATCGCCCGCGAACTCGCGGGCGATGGCATCGCGTAGCCGGTCGGGCATGGGCTGGTCAGGGCGCATGGCGACCGTCTAGCCGATCCGGCCGAATATTCCGTGAAAACCGCTGCGCCGCGACGGTTAACGCGCGATCCAGCTTGCGCGCGCGCCGGCGGACCCCACATGCTGCGGGCAAGTTCCATCCCGAGGAGGTGAAGCCGGTGTCGAAGATTGTCTGGAGGTTCGCGCTCGCGGGCGTCGCCATCTGGTCGGTCGTCGCCTTCCTCACCTATTCGGTGGTCGATCTGGTCGGGTCGGGCGCGTCGGCCTACGGCACCGTGCCCGGCTTCCCGGCCGAGCCCTTCTCCTTTGCCTGGATCGCCGCGAAGGCCCACACGGTCGGGCTTTCGGCCGTTGCCGCAGGCTGGCTGGCTGGCGCCGCGATGATCCTCGGCGCGGCCTTCCTGTTCCAGCGGCTGTTCGGGCGGCGGCGCGCCGTTCACGCCCCCCGCAGCTACGGCTCGTCGATCCCCTCCGGCCCGTTCGGCGACGGACCGCGCGCCGGCCGCTGATCACTCCGCGTCAGGCTGCGCCGAAGGCTGGGCGTCGGCGAAGGGCTTCAGCGCCATGCAGGCGTCGGTGATCGCGACAAGCCGCGGGAAGTCCTCGACCGGCACCTTGAAGCGCCGCGCGTTGAACATCTGCGGCACCAGGCAGAGATCTGCGACCGTCACCGTGTCGCCCCAGCAATAAGGGCCGGCCCCGACCATCCGCTCCATGGCCGAGAAGCCCTCCCGGATGAAATGGGCGTACCAGCGGTCGGCCGCCTCCTGCGAGGCGCCGACGACGGATTTCAGATAGCCGGTGACCAGCGGATTGTTCAGGGGGTGGGTGTCGCAGGCGATGACCTGCGCCAGGGCCCTGACCTTCGCCCTGCCGAGCGCATCCCTGGGCAGGAGCGGCGGCTCTGGCACCGTCTCGTCGAGATAGTCGATGATCGCCAGCGACTGGGTCAGGATCGTCTCGCCCGCCGGACCATCCACCGCGAGCGCGGGAACCCGGCCCTGCGGGTTGATCGCGCGGTAGCTCGGCTTCTTGTGCTCGCCGCCGTCGCGCAGCAGGTGGATCGGGATCGACTGATAGGCGATACCCTTGATGTTCAGCGCGATTCGCACGCGGAACGCAGCCGACGAGCGGAAATAGGTGTAGAGCTTCATGATTGCCTCCCTCCTGCCGTTCTAGGCGAGGCGGGCGCGCATCACCATCCACATCACGTCGCGGGATCCGCGTCCGCCGGCATTTCGCCCCGGGCGAGGTTCCGGCTGCGATCGGTGAGCTTGGCGAGCAGCGCGTCGAGCTGCGCCGCCTCGGCGGTGGTCAGGCCGCTGGCGAGTTCGGCGGCGAAGCGCTGGGCGACCGGCACGAGATCGTCGTAGATCGCCGTGCCCTGGACCGTCAGCGACAGGAAGGCTTCGCGCAGGTCTTGCCGATTGGCCTTGCGCTGGATCAGCCTGCGCTTCGTCAGGGTGGCCACGGCGCGAGAGACCTTGGTCTTGTGCATATGGCTGTGGGCGCCGATTTCCTTGGCGGTCATAGCGCCGAACTGGCCGAGGGTCGCGATCACCCGCCATTCCGGAATGCCGAAGCCATAGCGACTTGTATAGATGCTCGACAAACCGGTGCTGACGACGGTAGCGAGCACATTCAGTCGATAGGGAAGGAAGGATTCCAGCTCGAGCTTAGGGCCAGACATCGAATGTCCTTCGGGGGGTCGGCCATCCATGGGTATTTCCTTGGGGAATCGCTTCCGCCGAGCGGACCCTAAGTGCAGCGGCGGTGCAGCGCAACGCGACAAAGTGCGAACAGCCGCAACGGCGCCGCCGCCGGTCGAAGCCTCTGGTCAAGTCCGGCAATACCGGCTTTGATACCTCCCCGCTCCCTGCCGGAGCGGCCCAAAGAACCAGAATTCCCCGGGCGGAAGATCATGAAGCTAGCATCGTTGAAGCACGGCCGTGACGGTCGGCTGGTTGTCGTCTCCAAGGACCTCACCCGCGCCACCGACGCCTTTCCGGTCGTCTCGACATTGCAGGCCGCTCTCGACGACTGGGCCCGGTTCGGCCCGCGCCTCGCCGATCTGGCCGAGCAGCTCGAACATGGTTCGGTGCCCTCGTTCCGGTTCCACGAGCACGACTGCATGAGCCCGCTGCCGCGGGCCTATCAATGGGCCGATGGCTCCGCCTATGTGAACCACGTCGCCCTCGTCAGACAGGCGCGCGGCGTGGAGATGCCGCCGTCGTTCTGGACCGACCCCCTGATGTATCAGGGCGGCTCGGACGCGTTCCTCGGCCCGCGCGATCCCATCGTCCTGCCGGACGAGGCCCACGGCATCGATTTCGAGGGCGAAGTGGCGGTGATCACCGGCGACGTGCCCATGGGCGCCACGCCCGAGGAGGCCCGCGATCTGATCCGCCTCGTCATGATCGCCAATGACGTGTCGCTCCGGAACCTGATCCCCGCGGAACTCGGCAAGGGCTTCGGCTTCTTCCAGTCGAAGCCGCCGACCGCCTTCTCCCCCGTCGCCGTGACACCGGACGAACTCGGCCCCGCCTGGGTCGAGGGCAAGCTCAACCGGCCGCTGCTGGCCTTCCTCAATGGCGAGGCCTTCGGGCGGCCCGAGGCCGGCGTCGACATGACATTCGACTTCGGCACGCTGATTTCCCATGCCGCCAAGACGCGGCCGCTCTCGGCCGGCACGGTCGTCGGCTCGGGCACCGTGTCGAACCGCGACGCCGACGGCGGCCCGGGCAAGCCGATCGCGGAAGGCGGGCTCGGCTATGTCTGCATCGCCGAGATGCGCACCGTCGAGACGATCCGCCAGGGTGCGCCGCACACGCCGTTCATGCGCTTCGGCGACACGGTCCGCATCGAGGTCAGGGATGCCAGGGGTCATTCGATCTTCGGCGCCATCGACCAGATCGTCCGGAAGCACCATCCGTGAAGCCCGACGCCGCGGGCCTGGAGGCGCAGCCTGCCGCGGCGCTGTCCTTCGATCTGCGCGCCCTGCCCGCAGGCTTCATCGACGACCCGTTCCCGCTCTACCATGCGCTCAGGGAGCACGACCCCGTCAGGTTCATGCCGGACGGCTCGGTGTTCCTCACCCGCCACGCGGACCTCGAGGCGGTCTACAAGGACACGACGACCTACTCCTCGGACAAGAAGAGCGAGTTCGGCGCGAAATACGGGCAGAGCCCGCTTTTCGAGCATCACACGACCAGCCTCGTCTTCAACGATCCGCCGCTGCACACGCGCGTCCGCAAGATCCTCGCGGGCGCGCTCAACCCGCGCGCGGTCGCGAGCCTGGAAGCCGATGTCGAGGCGCTGGTCGACCGGTTGCTCGACGATCTGTCCGGCCGCGGCGAGGTCGACCTGATCGAGGATTTCGCCGCCGCCATTCCCATCGAGGTGATCGGCAACCTTCTCGCCGTTCCGCACGACGAACGCGAGCCCCTGCGCGACTGGTCGCTCGCCATTCTCGGCGCGCTGGAGCCGGTGCTGACCGACGAGCAGATGCAGCGCGGCAATCACGCGGTCGCCGACTTCCTCGCCTATCTGGAGACCCTGGTCGCCCGTCGCCGCGCGGCCCCCGGTGATCCCGAGCGCGACGTGCTGACCCGGCTGATCCAGGGCGAGGCCGACGGCGACCGGCTGACCGAGAGCGAACTGCTCCAGAACTGCATCTTCATCCTCAATGCCGGCCACGAAACGACAACCAATCTGATCGGCAATGCGCTCTGGCTGCTCGACCGCTGGCCGCAGGAGCGCGCGCGGCTCATCGCCGATCCCGGCCTTGCGCGCCTCGCGGTCGAGGAGGCGCTCAGGATCGAGAGTTCCAACCAGCTCGGCAACCGCATCACCACGGCCGCGACCCGCATCGGCGGCGCCGAACTGGCGGCGGGCACGCGGGTGACGCTCTGCATCGGCGCGGCCAATCGCGACCCCGCCGTCTTCGCCGATCCGGACCGGTTCGACGTCGGCCGCCAGCCCAATCGCCACCTCGGCTATGCATCCGGACCGCACCAGTGCGTCGGAATGGCGGTT
>Ga0209794_1001562_pt1 | contig 16586 bp, 17 predicted proteins | sample EBPBio232013_DNA_FD_185869 | JGI IMG/M metagenome (GOLD analysis project Ga0209794, IMG submission 185869) | Wastewater treatment Type I Accumulibacter community from EBPR Bioreactor in Madison, WI, USA - Reactor 1_5/23/2013_ DNA (SPAdes)... | ecosystem: Engineered > Bioreactor > EBPR >... | reverse complement strand
AGTCATCGACCTGATGGCCGGCCGCGCCGAGGCTCTCCACCACCGTCCGGTGCAGGGCCGCGCCGAAGCTTTCCGGATTCGGATGGCAGTAGAGGACGAGGACGCGCATCAGGGCGCGACGCCCGCGTCGGCAAGGCTCTTGAACAGGAACGTCTTGCCCGACTTGTAGTCGTAGCTCGGATCCTCCCAGGCGATCATCTTGCCGGGATTGAGCAGCCCCTGCGGGTCGGCCTCCCTCTTGAAGGCAAGCTGCACCTCGTCAGTCTGCTTCATGCCGCCTTCTTCCAGCGTGTAGCGGTGCGGGTTGAAGATCGGCGCGCCCATCTCCTCGTGGATCGCCATGATCTCCTCCAGCCGCTCCTCCGTGGTGAAGCGCACCAGCGGCAGGCCGAAGCAGGTTACCTTGCCGTCGAAGCGGACGAATTCGAGATGGCCGACCACCTCGTCGCCGAACTTCTGGTGGATGGCGGTCGCCAGCTTCACCTGATCGGGGAAGGGGTAGAGCACCTGCAGGTAGGTGATCGCCGGATCGACGCGCAGCGCCCTCAGCGTCGTGTGGTTCCAGGTCAGTTCGAAGCCGGGCGGCATCTTGCGCCGCTCGTCCTCGTCGATCTTGTCGGAACGCAGCAGCAGTTCGGCGCCCTGGCGCTTGGCGAAGTTCAGGGCCGCATCCACCGCGAAGTCGGCGATGATCGCGATCACCACGTGCTTGCCCGGTACCATGTAGTCCTGATGGCGCAGGAAATAGGTCTGCGGCGCGGGGGCGGCCACCACGGCGATGTTCTTCTTGGCGATGCCGTCCTGCTCGCCGAGCTCGCTGGCGAAAGCCGCCGCGCGCTCGAACGTGTCGAAGCCGAGGAACAGGTCCACCCACTTGTACGAAGGGCCGAGCGGCATCTCGACCTCGGTGATGATGCCGTTGGTGCCATAGGCATGGGCGACCTTGGCGAGGTCGTCGCCGGTCAGTTCCAGCACCCGCGGGCTCGCCTCCATGGTGACGACCTTGAGCCGGATGACGTTGCCGGCATCGCGCAGGCCGCCCCAGGTGATCGAGCCGACGCCGCCCGATCCGCCGGCGATGAAGCCGCCGACCGACGCCGTCGCATAGGTCGACGGGTGCATGCGGATTTCCTGCGCCTGCGGCCGCGCCACCTTGTCGATCTCGGCGATCACCGCGCCGGCTTCGGCGACGAACCGGCCGGGCTGCACCGCCAGCACCTTGTTCATGCCGGAGAGGTCGAGGACGATGCCCCCCGACAGCGGCATGGCCTGTCCGTAATTGCCGGTGCCGGTGCCGCGCGGCGTCACGGGAATGCCCAGCTCGAAGGCCGCCGCCAGCACGCGCACCACCTCCTGCTGGCTCGCCGGCGAGACGATGATGTCGCCGGCCACGTGGTCGAGCTGGCGCTTCAGCGTCGGCGAGTACCAGTAGAAGTCGCGGCTCTTCTGGCGGACGAGGGCCGGATTGTCCTCGGTCTTGATGCCGGAAAGCTTCGCCTTCAGGCCATCGATATCGTAGCGCGGCCTCGGGGTCTCCGGCGTGTCGGTCTCGGACGGCATGGGCTCAGCTCCAGAGATGATCGAGTTCGCGGTAGTCGGGCAGGCTGGTGTCGATGGCGCGGCCGGCGCGGATGACCGTGCGGTCGGCCTCCGGGCGCGACAGCAGCTCGGTCCATGTCCGGCCGCGGAACGCCACGAGATCGGCCGGCTGGCCGGCCCCGACCATGCCCCGGCCCTCAAACCCGCAGACATCGGCCGGTGTTCCCGTCACCGTCATCGGCCAGTCGGCGACGGGATGGTCGAAATGCAGGATGCGGGTCGCCTGGCGGTAGACCTCCAGCATGTCGAGGTCGCCATAGGCGTAGAAGGGGTCGCGCGTATTGTCGGAGGAAACGATGACGGGAATGCCGCGCGCCTTCATTTCGTGCAGCAGCGTCACGCCGCGGCGGCGCGGCGTGCGGCCCGCCTGCCGGTCCTGCAGATACATGTTGCACATGGGCAGCGAGACGACGGCAAGGCCCGCCTTCGCGACCAGATCGAGCGTGCGCGCCGCCTCGTCCTCCGGCTGGACCGCGACCGAGCAGCAATGCCCGACGACGATCCGGCCATTGCCTTGTCCCCGCCAGTCGAAGCGGATCGCCGCCTCGGCGATGAGCCGCAGCGAATGGGCCGCGGGGTCCATGGTCTCGTCGACGTGGAAATCGAGCCTGAGGCCATTGTCGAGCGCCGTGCGGAAGATCGCCTCCAGCCCGCCCGGCAGGCTGGGCGACATGTAGGTGACGCAGCCCAAGCCCCCGCCATGGCGCTTCAGCATCCCGGCCATGCGATCGAAATAGCCCGGCTCGACCGCCGTATCGATGCCGCAGAGCGAGGAGCCCTGAAGGTCGATCCGGCCGCGCCACTCCTCCCGGACCTCGGCAAGCAGCGGCCAGGAAATGTCGATCTGGTCCGCCACCGAATCGATATGGGTCCGGATCGCGGCCGTGCCGTGGGCATAGGCGGATTTCAGCGCGAAGGTCATGCGGGCCCGGACATCGGCCTCCGACCAGTTCGCGGCGCGGTCGGCCCCGACGGTTTCCAGCGCCCCCGGAAACGTGCCGTCGGGATTGGCCGCGCGCGGCCAGATATGGCCCTTGTCGAGATGAGTATGGGCATCGACGAAACAGGGGAACACCATGCCGCCGTCGAGATCGACGGCTTCGACCGCCGTCGCGCCGGGCGGCGTCACCGCCTCGATCCTGCCGGAAGCGATGACGATATCGGCGCGCGCCAGCCCGTCGCCATTGCCGGCAAGCTCGCCGCCATTCCTCGCCAGGACCACCGGCACCGTGACATTGGCCAGCCGGTAGCGTTCGACAGGCGGCAGCGCGACGTAACCGAATCCCATTCATTCCCCCGCGCCGCTTGCGGCCTCTGCGGGGGCTGTCCGGCCGCCGCCGGTCCGCAGATAACCAACCTCCCGCCACCCCGTCAAAGCGGGCATCGGAACTGTCTGTGGAGCCGCCGGCAAAAAAGTCTTGCAGCGCCCATTGCAATCGCCGGCATCCTTTGGCATAGAACCGCCTCCCCGGCCGCCACGGCTGCCGCGGGTACCCGGATGCGGGAGTAGCTCAGGGGTAGAGCACAACCTTGCCAAGGTTGGGGTCGAGGGTTCGAATCCCTTCTCCCGCTCCAAACATTATCGTTTGGTTCCATACGGGCGGAGACGCGGCATGACCTTCGGATCGGTGAAGTCGTTCATGCGCGCTCTCGATGCCGATTTCGTCCAGGTCGATGGCGCGTCCGAAACGGCGCGCTTCTTCATGCCGACGCAGGACCGCCGCATCGAGGTGGCCAATCGCGGCGTGACCGTCACCCGCCGCATCGCCAAGCCGCGCACCCGCGTCCGCCGCTTCGTGCGCGTTTCCTGACATCCTTCAAGCCATCAGCCACCGCCACGCCAAGCGCTGAACCGCGCCCGGCCGCGCGCTGCTATCGTTCGATCTGGTAGAGCCTCGCGAAGCCCTGATTCGTGATCAGCCGCAATCCCGGCACTTGCTCGATCTGCGTGCCGATATTGGCCATGTCGCCGTTGACCAGCAGGACATACTGGAACCGGCGCCGCCAGTCGGCGAGATAGTGGAAGTCCTTGAGAGCCGCCGGGTCATCGAGTTGCTCGACACGGGGCATGCCGCCCTCCGGCACGGCGATGTCGATCCACGGCGGCAGAACGCGCAGCGGCTGCTTTCCGGCTGCGGTGAAGACCGTCGGCACGAAGGACTGCCGCCAGATCGCCACCAGGGTCGGAAGATGCCGGAAGATCGGCTCGCCGTGGGCATAGCGGCCAAGCGGCGCGCTGGGGTCGGAGACCGACCCCGAGAAGTTCTCGACCAGCAGCACGGCCGAACCGGGCGGGATCGATGCAGACGCCCGCTCGATCGCGTCGACATCGCGCTGGCGCTCGATCCAGATGCCGCCGATCCAGGCCGCGCGAGCCAGTACCGCCAGCAGCATGACCGCAAGCACGATGGTTTGCCCTCGCGTCGTGGCGGGAATCCGAGGCCGCACCGACGCCGCCATCATGAGCCCCGCCATCGCCGGCAGCCGTTTGTCGATGAAGCCCGTGCCGGCGGCGAAGGACGGCATGAAATGGCAGAGCACGAACAGGATCACGCTCATGCCGAACAGTCCCGCATGCATGTCGAGCCGGCGGCGCCACAGTGCGTAGAGCGGCACCGAAGCGACGACTGCGACGACAAGGAGATCGGCCAGAAGGTCGTAGGTCTTCAGTGGCGTCAGCATGATGGAGAGATGCTCGAGCACCGTCGGCTGCGGGAAGGAGATCGCGCTATCCGTGAAGCGCGCGCCTTCGCCGGCTGCCGCGTTGACATGAGCGCCCGGCAGTTTCGGCGCGAAGGCTATGAGCAGGACGGCCGGCGCGAGGCACGGCCATGAGGTCCGGATCATCGAAGTGAGGCTCGCCCGGCGGGAGGCGGCCGTGGCAAGGGGCGCAAGGCTCGGCCCGAAGGCGATCGCCGCCAGCAGAAACAGATAGAAGACCAGCGCGAAGACATGGACGGTCATGATGCCGGCGGCCAGCGCGAGACGAATCGTCACGATCTGCCAGGACGGTCGCGGCGCGAGGCGGCCTTCAAGTGCCGCCGCCAGAAGGGCCAGGCCCAGGCCGATCTGGAAACTCAGCAGACCGCCGACGATCACGAAGTTCCATGCGAACATGACCGCTGCGACGTGCCACCAGTGCCAGCCCGGATAGAGCGCGCGGTTGAGTGCTATGACCCCGACGGGAGCGCTGACGAGCGCCAGCGCGACCAGCAGAGCCGCCACGACCTGCGCGGGAAACAACTTGCCGAGCAGAACGGCCACGAGGTCGATCCCGATATTGGTCCAGGCCAGCGACCAGTCGGCCTTGTAGATCGCCGCGAGCGGCGTGCCTTCGGCCAGGCCAAGCAGAACCCAGATCCGCACGAAGTGGTTGGGGAAATCCCAGAGGATCGGCATGCGCACGAGCAGGACGGGCAGGACCACGGCGGCGAAGGCAACAGCGAGCGCGAGGATGACCAGCCCCGGTGCGCCATTGCCGCGATCGGCATGGTTCGTCATGTCCATCCTCTCGTCCGCACTTGCATTCTACTGGTCCTTGCGCGCGCCGGGCACAGGTCCGCCGGGCGCGAAAATGCGCTGCGACATCGCGAAATTGGCGACCACTCCGACCGCGATGGAGATGGCCTTCGCGACATAGGGCGAAGCTCCCAGCCCGATAGCCGCGACCAGAACCAGGGAGGTCAGGGCCAGCTGGATCGCCACGGCCATCGCGAACCATGCGGTGATCCGCCAATGCATGATGTCGCGCAGCGACCGGCCGAAGGTCAGCGTTCCGTTCATCAGGAAGCTGTTGGCCGTACCGCATGCATAGGCAGCAATGTGAGCCGGCAGCGGCGGGGCGCCGAAGACGCGCAGCAGCAACGCGAAGACGGCGAAATCCACGAAGGTATTGACCAGGCCCACGCCCGAGAAGCGGCCGAACTGCCGGATAATCCTGCCACCAGTCATGGTGTCAGCCGGCGATGGCGCGGATAGAGGCGACGGAACCGGTCGACTGGTCGCTCGCCGCCGGACCCGCCGGGGCGGTGTAGTTCGCGAGCAGCGCCTGCCGCCACGGCGCATCGGCGTCGACAGCGCGGGATGGCAAGCGCGTCTCCCGCCCGCGAGCCTGAACGGCATCGATGAGATATTGCGGCCGGTGCTTGGATTCCGTCACCAGTCGCCCGAGATACTCGCCGATGATGCCGAGCACGACGAGTTGCACGGCGGAAAGCCCGCTGACCGCGATGATCAGGCTCGTCCAGCCATCGACCACCAGGCCCCGTGCCCACTGCGTCAGACTGTAGACCAGAAGTGCGAGCGCGAAACAGGCGGTCAACGAGCCGGCCCAGGTCGCAATGCGCAACGGCTGGACGGAGAATGCGGTGATCGCATCGGCCGCGAAGCGCACCATCTTGCGCAGGGAATATTTGGTGGCGCCCGCATAGCGCGCATCGCGATTGTATTCGATGGGCACCTGGTGGCCGCCGATCCAGGTGACCAGTCCCCGCGTGAAGCGATGTTGCTCGGGCATGGCGAGGAGGAGATCGACCACCCGGCGGTCCATCAGGCGAAAGTCACCGGCATCAACGGGAATATCGATGGACGAAATCCTGTCCAGCAGCCGGTAGAAGACCGCCGCCGAAGCGCGCTTGAAGACGGTCTCGCGTTCGCGTTCCAGCCGCTTGCCGTACACGACCTCCGCACCGCCATCCATCAGGCCCATCATCTCGCGCAGGAGTTCCGGCGGGTCCTGAAGGTCGGCATCGATCAGGAGCACGCGCCGGCCTGACGACAGCGAAAGGCCTGCGGTCACGGCCGCCTGATGGCCGTAGTTGCGCCGCAGCTTGACGCCAACCGTGCGCCCGCCATCGCCAGACAGCTGCTGGATGAGCGCCCAGCTCCCGTCGCTCGAGCCATCATCGACGATAATCAGTTCGTATGCGTCGCCCACGGCCCCGCGCGCGCTCTCGCTTGCGCGGCGGTGGAATTCAACGATGGTCTCTGCTTCATTGTAACAGGGCGCGATGATCGACAATCGCGGCGTCGGATCGACTGTCGGATCGTTCTGGCTCATCGACAAGGTATCAGTTTACTGACCATGCGCCTCGCCTTGTATCGATCACACATCGCAGCTGGCAACTCATTTGAGGACGGCGCCGCAAAAAACTGATGTTCCGTTTCGGTATCCTTGTCGATTCGACTTCGACAATGCTGCCCATGACAAACCCGCCAGCGAAACACCCATGTCTGCAACGACCATGTCTGCCCTGACGCTCCGCCCCGCCACCCCCGCCGACATTCCCGCCATCACCGCCATCTACGGCCCGAACGTTCGGGACGGCATCGCCTCGTTCGAATACGAGGTGCCGGACGAGGTCGAGATGGCGAAGCGGCAGGCCGCCATCCTCTCGGGTGGCTATCCCTATCTCGTCGCGACCATCGACCGCGCCGTTGTCGGCTATGCCTATGCCGGCGCCTACCGCACCCGGCCGGGCTATCGCTTCGCCGTCGAGAACTCGGTCTATGTGTCGCCCGCCGCGCAGGGCAAGGGCGTCGGCAAGGCCCTCCTCGACCGCCTGATCGATGAATGCGCCGCGCGCGGCTACCGCCAGATGATCGCGGTCATCGGAAACCTCGGCAACCACGGCTCCATCGCGCTCCACCGCGCCGCCGGCTTCACCGTCGTCGGCGTGCTGCCCTCCATCGGCTGGAAGCTGAACCGCTGGGTCGACTGCGTGCTCATGCAGCGCCCCCTCGGCGAAGGCGACAAGGCGCCGGTGGCGTAAGCCCGGCTTGCGTCGGGCGCATCGCGGGCATGGCGGCTCACTGAGCTATTTTTCTTGGCGCGCGCCGGCTTTTCGTGTTCCCTTGGGGAATGCCGGCCCGCGCCACCGCGATCCGGAGCCAGTCCCATTGCCTCCGATCACGATGTGACGATCGCCGCTGCAGGTCCGCCGCCGAGTGCCGCCTCCGTTCCGCCGCCCCGTGGCGCGCGCCGGATATCCGGTGCCGTTGCCCGGCGGCCGATGCGGATCGCCGCGCTCGTCGCGGTCCTCTGGCTGGTGCTGATGCCATCGGTCGCGGCGGCCAGTGCCGCGGAAGGCGCGCGCTTCATCGGGCCGATCGCCGATCACCTGCTCGACCGGACGGGCCAGCTGGGCATTGCCGACGTGACCGCCCCCGGCGCGGCCTTCACCGCGGCCAGCGGCACCCGTGCGCCGAACCACGGCCCGTCGCCCTCGTCCAGCGCGGCCCTCTGGCTGCGCGTCGCCGTGCCCGTGGTGGCCGACGGCTCCGGCGACGACCGCGTCTTCGCGCTGCGCGAGCCGCGCGTGCGGGCCATGACGCTGTTCGTGCCGGCGGGCGCGGGCTGGCGGATTCTCGAATGGCGCACCGGCCAGACCGCGACCGGAGCTGCATGGCCGACACGCTATCCGGCGCTGAGCCTGCCGACCGGCGAGGTCGCCGGGCGCACGGTCTATCTGCGCATCCAGACGCCCTCGTCGATGCGTGGGTCGCTCTGGCTGCACTCGGACACGAATTTCCTCAGCGCCTATGCCGCCGAGAACCTGCTGTTCGGCATCGCCTTCGGCGTTCTCGCGGGCCTTGCCATCTACCTCGCGGCGGCCGGCATCGTCGCGCGCGATGCCCTCTCTGGCGCACTCGCGACGCTCATCCTTGCCTATCTCGGCTATGTGATCGGCGACCAGGGCTTCGTCGAAACCTTCATCTGGCCCGGCGCGGTCATGGTCGGGCGCTTCCTGTCGTTCGGCGGCACATTCCTGATCTTCGCCGCCATGCTCGTCTACGCACCCCTCTTCCTGCGGGTGAAGCAGCACTATCCGAGGGTCGCCGTCGTCGTCCGCTGGGCGGCGGCGGCGGCGCTGATGCTCACGCTCGCGGCCATCGTCTCGGTCGCCATCGACAGCACGCTGCTGCGGAGGTTCGTCGCCCCGATCGGCATCACGGCGATCGCCGGCTGTCTTACGCTTGTGGCGCTCACCTACCGCGTGGATTCCCCGCGCGCGCTGGTCTTCCTCCTGTGCTGGGGGCCGATGTTGACCGGCGGCCTGCTGCGCATGCTCCACGACGTCACGCCGGTCATGGGCGCCAATCCGCTTGCGGTCAACCTGACCTATCTCGCCGCCTGCCTGTCGCTGCTGCTGTCGGGCGTCGCCAGCGCCATCGACCTGCAGCGGCGCGAGCGCGCCGCCCGCAAGGCCGCCGAGGAGGCGGCGGTCCGGCTCCGCGCTTTCGCCGAGAGTGCCTCGGACAGCTTCTGGGAATGCGACGGCCGCGGCCACGTGACCTTCGCCTCGGGACCGACATGCCTTGCCATCGGACTGGAGCCGGGCGTCACGGTGGGCGAGATTCTCGCGCGCGACATCTCCGCGGGCGGGCTGGACGCCAACGCTCGATTCAGCGCCGCCCTTGCCGTCGGAAGCGGCTTCGACGCCTCCATCGCCCTGCGCGATGCCTCCTCCCGCCTCGACCAGCGGCTCGTCCGGTTTCGCGCGAGGCCCGTCGAAGCGGAACCGGGACTGCGCGGCATCGTCTCGGACGTCACCCGGCAGGTCGCGGCGGAGGAACGGCAGGCCCAGCAACGCAAGATGGCGGCCATCGGCCAGCTGGCCGGCGGCGTCGCCCATGAGATCAACAACCTGCTCCATCCGATCGTCAACCTGTCGCGCCGGGTCGCCGGCCAGTTCGCGCCGGCCGACGAGCGGCGGAAGTTCCTCGACATCGTCACCGATTCCGGCAGGCGCGCCTCGGCCATCGTCTCGGGGTTGCTCACCAGCGTGCGGCCGCCACCGGATCCGCAGCGACGGGCCCCGCTCGGCCCCTCGCTCGCGGACGCGATCCAGCACCTGCGCACCATGCTGCCGGACAAGGTGACGCTGACCTTCGAATCCGGCGCCGAGCCCGGTCCGGTCGTGGACGCGAACGAGGCGTTTCAGGTTCTCGCCAACCTCGTCGCCAACGCCATGTATGCGACGCGCGGCGGCGGGCGGATCGCCGTGCTGTTCAGGGGGTCGCGGGCATCCGGCTTCGCGCTCTCCGTCGAGGACGACGGCGAAGGCATGGACGAGGACACCCGGCAGCGTGCGCTGGAGCCGTTCTTCACCACCAAGCAGCCCGGACAGGGCACCGGTCTCGGCCTGCCGATCGTCTATGGCATCGCCCGATCCTGGAATGCCGCCATCGACATTCAGTCCCAGCCCGGCGTCGGCACCCGCGTGACAATCGCGATCCCCGGTGCCACGCCTCCAGCCAAGGATAGAGCCCATGCCTCCCAGGCCTGAAATCCTGATCGTCGACGATGTCGAGGCGGTGCGCGTGTCGCTCGCGGCGGCGGTCACTGCCGCAGGCTACGGCGCGACCTGCGTCGCCTCCGGCCAGGAGGCGCTCGACGCCCTCGGAGCGAAGCAGTTCGCCGTGGCGGTCACGGACATCTGGATGGCCGGCATCGATGGACTGAAGCTCATCAAGATGATCCGCGAGAGCAACCGGTCCCTGCCGATCCTGGCGATGACCGGCGGTGGCCCGCGCCTGACCATCGAGACCGCCGGATCGCTCGCGGAGGTCTGGGGCGCGGAGCGGGTTTTCGTCAAACCCTTCGACGAGGACCAGCTGATCCAGACGATCGATGCGATTGTCGCGCGCGGCGCGTCCCACTAATCCGCGTCGCCGTCGCCGGGCTCCGGCTCGCCGATCGGCTGCAACGCCAGCAACACCTGTTCCAGTGCGACGGCGAATGCTTCCCGCTCGCGGTCGCCCAGCGTATTGAACGCCGCGACGATCGTCCGCAGCGGGTCCATCTCCAGGATCGCGCGACCGGCATCTGACAGTTCGAGCAGTTCGGCGCGGCCGCGCCCCGCCGATCCCGCCTTCCGCAACAGCCCCTTGGCGATCAGCGTCCTGACGGTCCGTGAGACCGGGCCGAAGGCCATGCCCTGGAACCGCGCCAGGCTGATCGCCGTGCATTGGGCGCGATCGGCCGTCGAGAAATAGCGAAGCGCCGTCCACTGGGCTGGAAACAGCCCATGACTATGTCCGGACGAATGAAGCGCCCGCGCCGACTGCTCGAACAGCCGGGCCAACGAGTCGGTACGGATGAGCTGTCTCGCCATTTCCCAGAACGACCTGCGGAACGCCTGACGAATCGGCCCGGCTTCCGGCGCAGACAATGCGCCGGCAGCGTGTGGGTGTCATCCGCCCGTCAACCAAAGATCGTTGCGCATATTGAAATGCTCACTGAGCTATTATAGCCTTGCGTCGTCCTGGCAAGCTCAAGGAGAAGTGTCATGCGTCTTTCGATATCCCGCCCCGTCGTCCTAGCCGGCCTGCTCGCCCTCGGCGCGACGGCCACCAACACGCCGGCGGTCGCTGCCGGCTGCGGCGGCTACGTCAATGTCTTCGTCTCCGGCTGCGCTCCGTGGGACAACAATCCGCGTCGCATGCCCGGCTCGCCCGGCTATCAGGCGCCCCGCCCGACGGCGACGCAGATGCCGCGGCCGACCACGCCGTCGATCGCATCGCGGATCCAGCCGCAGCCGGTTCAGGCGCGCCCGATCGTCACGCCGACCGGCAACCGCCTCATCACCGACAACGGCGCCGGCCTGCTCAGCCCCGGCAACCGGAACCCCGGCATCATCTCCAATGACGGCGGCGGCCTGCGCAACCGTTCCGGCATCCTGTCGGATCAGGGCGGCGGCATGCGCCGCTGATCGCACCCGTCAGGTGAGGCCGCCGCGCAACACCGGCGGCCTCAGTTCGCAACGCAGGGGCACGCCCGACAGTTCTCCACTTGCGCGCGGCGCTCGCTCGATTTTTAAAAGAACCAGTGAGCAATTATCGAGAGGTTGAGCCAGTGCATCGTCACGTCGTGCTGCGGACCGGAGCCGCGTCGAGAGCCGCCATCATCGCCTGCGGGCTGGTGACCGCGCCGCTGTCGGCGCTTGCGGCCGATCCCGGCCTGCCCGCGCCTGCGACGACCGCCGCCTCGGCCTGGTCCATGCTGTTCGACATCGACACGCGGTTCACCAGCTGGTCCGGCACGCGCGGCACGCCCGTCGCCTACGATCTCGGCACGCCCGGCCGCGGCTCGCTGTTCTACATGCCGATGGCGCTGCAGATCGTCGGCAAGCCCAATCCCGACCTCAAGCTGGAGCTGATGGCGCGCACGGGATGGGTCGATGCGCGGCAGAATTCCGGCGGCGGCCTCGCCGGCCGCGTCTCGGCCCTCACCGACACGCTCGTGTCGGGAACCATGACCTATCTCGGCATGCCAGGCATCCAGCCCTTCGTCTCGATCAACGCCAATCTCCCGACCGGCGCAGCCAATCTGCGCGGCACGGGCTCTTTCGCCCGCATGGACCCCGATCTGGTCGAGGTGCCCAATTTCGGCGAAGGCTTCAATCTCGGCGGAACGCTCGGCGCCAACATCCCGGTCGGCGAGTTCACGCTGCTCACCACCAGCATCAGCCATACCTATCGCGGGCCCTATACGCGCGACCCCGTCACCGGCTTCGGCGATCCCGACAACCGGATGCAGCCGGGCTCGTCGTCGTCGGCCTCTCTGCAGGTCGCCCATATGCTCGGGGCGCTGCTCATCAAGGCCGGCGCCACCTACATCATCAACACCGCGACCCGGATCGACGGCGCCTACATCAACCGGCCGGGCGAGACCATCGCCCTGACCGCCTCGGCCGGCTACACGTGGAACCCGGACCACAACACCACGCTGTCGGCCTCGTTCAGCCGCACCAATCCGAACCTCATCTTCGATCCCGCGATCCCGGCGGCGGTGCGCGAGGCGTTCAACTCGAACAGCAATGCGGTGCGCCTGCGTCTCGACCACAGCTACCGCCTCACCGAGCAATGGATGGTCGGGGCCTTCGTCAGCTGGTTCAACCGCGACGCCAACGCCTACATCCCGACCTCCGGCGCGTTCTCGCCCGCCAAGTCCAAATGGGCCGTCGGCGGCTCGGCGCGCTATCAGGTGACGCAGAACGCCGCGCTGACGCTGCGCGCCGAGCATTTCTGGGTGCATCAGCACAGCCGCCCGGATGTCGTCGATCCCTTCCTCGGGCCGTTCCCGGGAACCGCCATTCCCGCCATGAGCTTCACGGGCTGGACCGTGTCGCTCGGCGGAACGATCACCTATTGAACGGGGAACCGCCATGAAGTCCCGCGCCGTCACCGCCCTTGCCGCCGCCGTCCTCGCCCTCGCCCTCTCATCCTCCGCCGAAGCCCAGCCGGTCTGCGCGGAGGGGCGCACGCGCGAGGGCAAATGCGTCAGCGCCGCGCTCGCCTCCGCTGCCCGGATCGCCGCGATCGTCTACGGCCAGACGCGCCTGTCCTTCTCGATGCTGCCGATCCTGCCCAACCAGGACCATGCCGCCACCGATCCGACGATGCGCCGCCATGTCGGACGCGAGGTCAGCACCATCCATCCGTGACGGCCATGCCGGGCACGCGCTACAGGCGTTGTCTCCCTCCATCGGGCGTTGTATCCATCGATACCTAACGCAGCCGCCAGACGGCATGAGGAGCGGACCGATGAAGATCAGCGCGCGCAACCAGCTCAAGGGCAAGGTCGTCGAGATCACCAAGGGCGCGACCACCGCCCATGTGAAGCTGGACATCGGCGGCGCCATCGTCACCTCCGCCATCACCAATGCGGCCGTGGACGAACTGAAGCTGGCCGTCGGGCAGACCGCCTATGCGGTCGTCAAGGCGTCCGACGTGATGATCGCCGTCGACTGACGGCCATGGTCCGCGAGAACGAGATCAGGGCGGGCGAGGTCGCCGTCGACATGCCGCCGGCCACCGATGCCGGCCTCGTCTTCATCGGCACCATCCGCACGCCCTGGACCTTGCGGCTCGAATGCCCGCGGCAGGGGCGCGAGGATGGCCCGGTCTGCCGCATCGAGCTGTTCGAGCCCTGGATCGAGGGCCTCGACGGCATCGCCGCCTACGAGCGCGTCGAAGTCCTCTACTGGCTCGACAAGTCGCGCCGCGACCTCGTCCGCCAGAGCCCGAAGAACGACGGCACCGGCCGCGGCATTTTTTCGCTGCGCTCGCCGGTCAGGCCCAATCCCATCGGCACGTCGGTGGTGCGCCTCCTGCGGGTCGACGGGCCGGTTCTCGAGGTCGCCGGCCTCGACTGCCTCGACGGCACGCCGCTCGTCGACCTGAAGCCAGACCGGAGCCAGTTCCGCCCGCTCGCCCCGCCGCAGAAAGGCGATTTCGAGACGGCCTGAGGCCAACAGCCCCTTTCAGGACGCCGGGGCGGCGTGCCAGTCTCCCCGGCACCATCGCGCAGACGGGAAACAGGGCGCCGCCATCATGCCCGCCATCGACCGCCGACTGATGATCGCAGGCGCGGGCGCCGCACTGGCGGCCCCCGCCCTTGCCCGCACGCCCTTCGTCGTCGACGGCGCCGGGCGTCAGGTGACGATTCCCGCGAGTGTCGAACGCGTCTTCCCGGCAGGCCCGCCAGCCGCGATCCTGCTCTACACGCTGGCCCCGGATCTTCTCATCGGCTGGCCCCGCGCCAACCGGTCCGAGGAGCGCGAGTTCCTGCTTCCGGAGATCGGTTCCCGGCCGGAGGTCGGCCGCATCACCGGACGCGGCAACACCGCCAATCTCGAACTGGTCCTGGCGCTGAAGCCGGACCTGATCCTCGACGCCGGCTCCGTCCGCCGCACCTTCGCGGAACTGGCCGACCGCGTGCAGGAGCAGACCCGCATTCCCTATGCTCTGCTCGACGGCAGCTTTCATGCGACCGCCGGCACCTATCGCACGCTCGGCCAGCTCACCGGCCGCGAGCGCCGCGCCGCCCAGCTCGCCGCCTGGTGCGACGACACGATGGGCTCGCTGATGTCGCGCATCGAGAAGGTCCATGCCGACAGTCGCCCCCGGGTCTATTACGCCCGCGGGCCGCGCGGCCTCGAGACGGGCCTTGCCGGCTCGATCAATGTCGAGACGGTCGAGTTTCTCGGCGCGGTCAATGTCGCGCGCGGCGCGGCGGGATCGGGCCTCGCCAATGTCTCGCTCGAACAGGTGCTGGCCTGGAACCCGGAGGTGATCGTCACCATCGACCAGACCTTCGCCGCCAGTGTCCGTTCGGACCCGGCCTGGGCCGGCGTCAGGGCCGTGCGCGATGGCCGCGTCCACCTCTCGCCGAAACTGCCTTTCGGCTGGGTCGACTTCCCGCCTTCGGTGAACCGCATGGCCGGCCTCTGGTGGCTCGCCAAGCTGCTCTACCCCGCGCTGTTCCCCGAGGACATCCGCGCCCTGACCCGCGACTTCTACACGCTGTTCTACCAGGTCACGCCGAGCGAGGCACAGCTCGACCGCGTGCTGGAAGGGCGCGGCTGATCATGCAGACCCGCGCCCTCGGCGGCAGCGCCATCGCCTTCGCCGTGCTGGTGGCCGGCATCGCCGTCGCCTTTGCGGTCGGCCGGTATCCGGTGACCCTGCCGGAGCTCGCGACCGCCCTCTGGTCCCGCGCGACCGGAACCCCCTCCGGCCTGCCGCCCTCCGTCGAGGCCGTGGTGTTCTCGATCCGTGGCCCGCGCGTCGTGGCGGCGCTCGCCTGCGGCGCGGCGCTGGCCATTGCCGGCGCGGCTTTCCAGGGCCTGTTCCGCAATCCGCTGGTCTCGCCCGACATTCTCGGCGCCTCCTCCGGCGCCGCGCTCGGCGCGGTGCTCGGCATCTTCCTGTCCTTCGGCATTTTCGGCATCCAGGCTGCGGCCTTCGCCGGGGGGCTCCTTGCTGTTGCCGCCGTCTATGCGGTCGGCTCGACCATCCGCTCGGGCGATCCCATCCTGACGCTGGTGCTGACCGGCGTGGTCGTCGGCGCCCTGCTCGGCGCCGGCGTCGGGCTGATCAAGGTTCTGGCAGACCCCTACAACCAGCTTCCGGCCATGACCTTCTGGCTGCTCGGCAGCCTGTCGGCGGCCAATGCGCGCGACCTCGTGCCGCTGATCGCGCCGGTCATTCTCGGCGCGGCTGTGCTGGTGGCGCTGCGCTGGCGGATGAACGCGCTCTCCCTGCCCGAGGAAGAGGCGCGCGCCCTCGGCCTGCCGACCGGGCCGCTGCGCCTCGTCATCGTCGCGGCGGCGACGCTGGTGACGGCGGCGAGCGTGGCGGCCGCCGGCATTATCGGCTGGGTCGGGCTGGTCGTGCCGCATCTCGCCCGCTTCCTCGTCGGGCCCGATTTCGGCCGCCTTATCCCCGCCAGCGCCATGCTCGGCGGCGGCTACCTCCTGCTGATCGACACGCTCGCCCGCACCATCGGGCCGGTGGAGGTGCCACTCGGCATCCTCACCGCCGTCATCGGCACGCCCTTCTTCATCTGGCTGCTCGCCACCGCGCGCGGAGGCTGGTCGTGAACCTTGCCGCCGAGAGCCTCGCCTTCGGCTACCCGCGCCACCCGGTCGGCCGCGACGTCTCGCTTGCCGTCAGGTCGGGCGAAGTCCTCGCCCTGCTTGGCCCCAATGGCGGCGGCAAGACCACCCTCCTGAAGACCCTGCTCGGCCTGATCCCGCCGCAGGGCGGCGCGGTGACGCTCGACGGACGGCCGCTCGCCGCCCTGACCATTCCCGAACGGGCGCGGCTGATCGGCTATGTGCCGCAGGCCCATGGCGGCACCTTCGCCTTCACCGCCTTCGAGGTCGTGCTGATGGGCCGCACGGCCCATGGCGGGCTGTTCGCGCGGCCGACGGCGCGCGACCGCGACATCGCCCGCGCCATGCTCGACCGGCTCGGCATCGCCCATCTCGCCGAGCGACCCACCACCATGATTTCCGGCGGCGAGCGACAACTGGTGCTCGTCGCGCGCGCGCTCGCGCAGGAGCCGCGCTTCGTCGTCCTCGACGAGCCGACCGCCAGTCTCGACTTCGGCAACCAGGGCAAGGTGATGCGCCAGGTCCGCCGCCTCGCCGCCGACGGCCTCGGCATCCTGTTCACCACCCACGACCCGAACCAGGCGC
>Ga0209794_1001560_pt1 | contig 16608 bp, 12 predicted proteins | sample EBPBio232013_DNA_FD_185869 | JGI IMG/M metagenome (GOLD analysis project Ga0209794, IMG submission 185869) | Wastewater treatment Type I Accumulibacter community from EBPR Bioreactor in Madison, WI, USA - Reactor 1_5/23/2013_ DNA (SPAdes)... | ecosystem: Engineered > Bioreactor > EBPR >... | reverse complement strand
AAACCAGGCAGTTGCTGAAGGTCACGGTCATGAAGTCAAGCTGCGAACCACCGGACTTGCGGCAGATCAGGCGAGCTTGCGGGATGTGATCGCCAGTCGCGCACATCAGGAAGAGTTTCGGCGAGGCCTTGTTGGTGACCATGCGGAACTCGAAGTCCTTCATTTCAACCTTGCCCGCACCGCCACCGCTACCAAAACCCCAGCGGCCAGAGTTTTCTTCAGCCCACTGCCAGCTCTGCAGCTGAATCAGACCCGGATATTGCTGGTCCGGAGACTCGCCTTCGACGCCATCGATTTGCAGGAAATAGTCAACAAGTGCTTGTGCCATGATTGCTCCTAAATGGATAAATGAATGAAACCGTGAAGTACCCGGGCCGACCGACGGCTTCCCGATCTGAGGGTTGTCCTCAGTCGGCCCGGCATTTCCTTACTGACTCGTCTGTTTGGCAGACGGCAGCTTGGAAACCAGCCGGAGGGACACGGTCAACCCCTCAAGTTGGTAATGCGGACGCAGGAAGAACTGGGCGCGGTAGTAACCCGGGTTGTCCGGGAGTTCGTCCACAATCACTTCTGCAGCAGACAGCGGCCTGCGGGACTTCGTCGCTTCGCTCGAAATCGTCGGGTCGCCATCGACGTAATTCATGATCCAGTCGTTCAACCAGCGCTGGGTCTCTTCACGCGACTTGAAGGAACCGATCTTGTCGCGGACGATGCACTTCAGGTAGTGGGCAAACCGACAGGTGGCGAAGATGTAGGGCAGCCGGGCCGAGAGATTGGCGTTGGCGGTCGCGTCGTCGTCTTCGTAGATGGCCGGCTTGTGCATGGTGCGGGCACCGATGAACGCAGCCATGTCCGAGTTCTTGCGGAAGACCAGCGGCATGAAACCGGCATTCGACAGTTCGTGCTCGCGACGATCCGAGATGGCGATTTCGGTCGGGCAGTAGAGCAGCTTCTCGCCATCCGAGTTGGAATAGACGTAGTTCGGCAGGATTTCGACCGCACCGCCGGATTCGACACCGCGGATCTTGGTGCACCAGCCGTACTCGGAGAAGGCACGGGTCACGTTGGCGGCCATTGCGTAGGCGGAATTGGCCCAGCAGAAATCCTTGTCACTATCCGGATTGGTGGTTTCCTCGAAGGCGAACTCCGGCACTTCGTGGGTATGCGCACCGTAGGGCAGACGTGCCAGAAATCGCGGCAGGGTCAGCGACAGGTAACGCGAGTCGTTCGATTCGCGCAGGCGGCGCCAGGATGCATATTCGACCGCCTGGAAGATCTTGGAGATGTCCCGCGGGTTGGCCAGTTCGGACCACGAGTCCATCTGCATGGTCCCCGGTGCTGCGGCCGAGATGAAGGGAGCGTGAGCAGAAGCAGCAATCTTGGCCATTTCCGTCAGCAGGGCGACGTCATGCGGACTGTGGTTGAACTCGTAATCGCCGACCAGGCAACCGAAAGGCTGACCACCGAACTGACCGAATTCCTGCTCATACACCTTCTTGAAGATCGGACTCTGGTCCCAGGCACCGCCCTTGTAATGACGGAGGGTACGTCCCAGTTCCTTCTTGCTGATGTTCATCACCCGGATGCGCAAGTTGGCGCTGACCTCGGTGTTGGAAACCAGGTAATGCAGGCCGCGCCATGCACCTTCGAGCTTCTGCATGTCAGGGTGATGAAGGATCTTGGTCAGCTGCTTGGAAATCTTGGCGTCTATTTCGGCAACAAGCTCGTCCACCGTTTTCAGAACGTCCTTGTAAACAACAACCTTGTCACGACGAACGAACTGGAGGAGTGTGCCGACGGCAGTCTGAACCGCATCGGCAGCCTCGTTGGTCCGCGGCCGGAAGGATTTCTTCAGCAGTTCCTTGAGTTCGACGTCGTCTTCCAGCGTGCTAACCTGAGTTGCGCCTGCACTGGTCTGATTTTCAAATACGGTGCTCATTGGGTTCAGCCTTTCGTTCCCTCGGGTTGGACATTGCCTGTCGGTCCATCTTCGTCAGGCGACTTGGGCCACTCCGCGTCGTCGCGGACTTCCAGTTCCTTGCCGGTGTACTTGGTATTGGTGAGAATCTGCTCGATCAGATCCTGGGCGGCCATCTTGCCGTCCATGTAGGTCGTCAGTTCCTTGAGCTCATTGCGGGCCTTGAGCAGTGCCGCCAATTCCGGAATCCTCTTGGCGATCTCGCCCGGTTCGAAATCCTGCATGGAGTTGAAGGTCAGGTTCACATCGATGAGCGCACCGGGGTCATCTTCCGACAACACGTCATCGCAATAGAAGGCGACCTTGGGGGCAATCTGTGCCATCCGCTTGTCAAAGGTTTCGTCGTCGATATCGACGAAATCACGTTCTTCGATCGGCGCCAGCGAGTCACGGTTTTCACCGGACAAATCCGCCATCACACCCACGACAAACGGCAGTTCAACCTTCTTCTGCGAGCCGTAGATTTCAACGTCGTACTCGATCTGCACCCGAGGTGCCCGCTGCTTGCCAATAAATTTCTGGCCGTCGTAATGTTTAGCCACGTCAAATCTCCATCAATGAAACTTCTTGATTAACTACTGTGATGCCGGTTTCACCAGCTGCCCCAAAAGCCTCTCGGATTCAGGAAACAACTCCTTGACCAAAAGCTCGAAACTCATGTCGACCATCCGCTGCAGACGCTGGATGAAGATCGGCGCCGGGTGACCGCTCTCGTATTCCCGGTAGTAGCGCTCCAGCGCAGCAAGCACCAGGCGCACTTCGTCACGTGAGTGAATCGATATACCCTGCTCGGCGATGGAGGGTCCGGCCACATCGCGCGGACGCCGATCGACCACGGCAGCGACTGTTGCCTCTTCCGCCTTGACCTCCTGCGGCTGGGCTTGGGCAACGCTGGCCACCGTTGCCAGGCGATGCAATGCATGCCCGACTGTGGAGATCAATTCACTGAAATCGCCGCCGCCATCAGGCGCGCGTTGGTCAAGCAGAAGGGATATCGTTTCCAGACAGACCTTGGCCTGCTCAAGGAACTGGTAATCGGTGTTTGCCCGGTCCGGCTCGGCCAGCATGGCCTCACGCAGCTTGCCCAGGTCGGCATCGGCATTCGATTTCTTGTCGAGGGAATCGGGCAGCAGCGCGGCAACCTTCCAGGTACCATCCGCGGTCAAGGGCAACTTCTTGAACAGTGCGACGCTGCGCGAGGAACTCAACCACCCCAAAGCTGTGGCGTGGAGCTCGCCCGTGGAAATATCGGCGTCTCCCTGAGGAAATACTTCCTCTTCCGGCATCACCAGCAAGGCCTGTATATGATGCAAGCCATCCACCCAATCGGGGAGGCCACCGATCTCGGAGCGGGCACGCAACCACCACACGGCAATACGCAGGTCGTTGGACTCCAGCGAAAGCGCCTGGCAGTCCTGAGCAATCTTGCCCCAGTCGAAGGGATCTCTTCCCTTGCGCAAGGGTGCGTCGAAATCGGCTTCGTGTTCGCTGATCAATTGATCTACAAACATGAAGCGCTCATCAAACTCAAGGTCGACGTTCTTCCGTTCTACTGCCTGCAACTTGACACCCCCGATTTCTCGTCTCTGTGAGGGGCCGCGTGTATTTTTAAAGCATATGCTTTTTAATTTTTGCGAAATATATCAGCAGAACTTTTCATGCACAACGGGTATGCACAATGAAAGTTGACTCAAATCAAATGCAGGCAAGAGATTGTTCAAGAGCAGCCCTTGAAACACGGAAGCCTGCACTTAGGCGCGTGAAGCCGGTTGATCCGTGGTATAACCCTCGCCCAAAGTAGTAGATTGAGAGGCAATATTTCGTGCCGTTCGGCTTTTACATCATCATGGCTGCGCAGTTCTTCTCTGCGCTTGCTGACAACGCCCTGCTCATCGTCGCCATTGCGGCCTTGCGTGACATGCAGGCGCCTGCCGAGTACGAACCGCTACTCAAGACCTGCTTCACCATTTCCTACGTCGTTCTGGCTGCCTTCGTCGGCGCTTTCGCCGACTCGATGCCCAAGGGTCGCGTCATGCTGATCAGCAACAGCATCAAGATCTTTGGCTGTGGCCTGATGTTTCTCCATGTACACCCCCTGGCCGCCTACGCCATCGTCGGTCTGGGTGCCGCTGCCTACTCGCCGGCCAAGTACGGGATCCTGACCGAGTACCTGCCACCTCGTCTGCTGGTCGTCGCCAACGGCTGGATCGAGGGACTGACCGTTGGCGCCATCATCCTCGGCGTGGTCATTGGTGGCCTGCTGATTCAACCGGGCATGCTCAACCACCTCCTGGCTTTCGATCTGCCGCTGATCGATACCGGTATCGATTCTGCCGCCGAGGTGGCAGTTGCCCTCATCGCCGTTCTCTACCTGCTGGCTGCGGTGTTCAACCTCTACGTCCCGGACACGGGTGTCGACCACAAGCCGCTCAAGAACAACCCCGCCTATCTGTTCCATGAATTCAAACACTGTCTCGCACTTCTCTGGCGAGACCGGCTCGGACAGATATCGCTGGCAGTGACCACCCTGTTCTGGGGAGCCGGCGCCACCCTGCAGTTCATCGTGATCAAATGGTCAGAAGCCGCGCTCGGCCTCAACCTGTCGCAATCGTCCATGCTCCAGGGCGTGGTCGCCGTCGGCGTGGCCACCGGCGCCATCGTCGCCGCCAAATTCATCACCCTGCGCAAGGCGGTGCGGGTCATCCCGCTTGGCATCGCTATGGGGATCATCGTGCTGGTGATGAACTTCGTTCGTGACATGTGGCTGGCCGTACCATTGCTGATCCTGATCGGCGCCCTGTCCGGTTTCTTCGTCGTACCGATGAACGCCCTGCTCCAGCATCGCGGTCACATCCTGATGGGCGCTGGCCACTCGATCGCCGTCCAGAACTTCAACGAAAACCTGTCCATCCTGGTAATGACCGGCCTTTATTACCTGATGATCCGCGCCGACATGTCGATCTACTGGGTGCTCACGCTATTTGGCCTGTTCGTCAGCAGCATCATGTACCTGATCCGCGAACGTCACTTTGCCAATCAGCGCGACCGCGACGACGTAAAGCATCTGGACGATTCCCCACACTGACCATGGCGCTGCAAGCCTACGCAGGTGTCGCCCCCTACATCACCAAAGACGGCTCCGAGATCCGCGAACTGATGCACCCGGCGGTACACGGCAATCGCAAACAAAGCCTCGCCGAAGCCACCATACTGCCCGGTTGCAAAACCGAACTGCACCGCCACGCAATCACCGAAGAGCTTTACCACATCACCGCCGGCACCGGCCTGATGACCCTGGGCCAGGAACGTTTTCCGGTTCGGCCGGGCGACACTGTCTGCATTCCCCCGGGCACGCCACACTGCATCGAAGCCATCGGGGAGAAGACGCTCAAGCTGCTGTGCTGCTGCTCGCCGGCTTACGATCATGCGGATACGGAATTGCTTCAGGGCTGAGCCGGAGAACATGTCGATGTTTTGCGGAAATATCGACACGTTCCCTTGATATGTCGACGGCAACGACATGTTCCGAACCAAGCTCCGGCAGCTCCCGAACTATTCCCCGCGGAGAATGCTGAACTCACGGAACAAGCTCCCCGGCAATGGCACCGACAAACGCCACTGAATATTCATCGGTTTCTGTCCTTCGGCACACTCCAGCGTGACCGGGCCGCAAGCGCGATATGGCGCCCCTTTCGTCGTCCGAACAAAAAGCTGGAACCGCCAGCCGTTATCGGGGCTCTCCAGGTAGCGACGCCCCGCCATCGTGTTCGGGCCGGCTGCGTTCTGCGACTGCCAATGGAACAAATCAGCGCTGATGGCATAGTCGTGATAAGCGATCTGGGCGTGGTAGCCCTCGCTTTTATCGAGAGTCACAAACAGCAGTTCGACCTTGTGATCCTGCAGCGCCAGCACGCCCGCCTGGAAGGGGGCGCGTTTGTTCGGTGTCAGCCAGCCGACGGCCGTAAGGATTTCGCGGATACCGTAAGCGCCATGCAGGCACAGGGGAGCATCCTCCAATCCGGGCACAGCACGCTGCCTCAACACGCTTCTGGCTTGCAACACCTCGCCAATTTCCGCCAGCTCGGCAAGATGCGCCGGGTGCGCTCGCAATCTTTCAAGAAACGCTTCGCCAGTACCCAGTTGCTGCTGTTGCGCATCCACCTGATAGGCCAGCATCTGCAGCAGGCGCTGCTCTCGCTCATCAACACACTGGTAAGTCGCCGTCGGTTCGGCAATCCTGAGCAGCGTATCGATACGCGCAGGGTCATCGATGTGCAACAGGTCGCCGAAACGACGACCGAAATAATCATCTTCATCCTCCGCCGGCGCCGTCAGCAGGCCAGCATCGCGTTTCAGATTGGCCCAGCCCGAACGACCGGTACTGCGGTAGATGTCATCCAGTTCAATCCCCTGTTCCCGCAGAAAAGTTGCCAGGCGGATATTGCTGCGCCCGCGCAAAGCGGCGAAAGCCTGCAGCTCGGTGCGCAGCCGGCGCCAATTCTGCTGCACCAGCTTTCTCAGGCTGCGTAGCACTTGCTCTCGCGTCTGGCGTTGCAACTGGATATGACAACCCGGCGGCAGTGTCCCGAAGCCTTTTTCGACCGATTCAATCAGTTGACCGCGTGAAAGCCCGGTAATCGTCGACAGCAGCTGATCGAAACGGAATTCCTCCCGATGGCGCCCGACGAAATCGAGGATCAGGCAACTTTCCTTGCCTTTGGCCAAACGCAGCCCGCGGCCGATCTGTTGCTGGAACAGCACCGGGCTTTGGGTCGGACGGAGGAGCAACAGTGTATCGACCAGTGGTAGATCGACTCCCTCGTTATAGAGATCACAGGTAACCAGAGCCGCCACCTCGCCCCGGGCCAGCCTTTCCGGTGCGCGTCGCCGTTCTTCAAGAGGCGTATCGCCGACCACACACAAGGACTTGATACCGGCTTGATTCAGCTTCGCCGTCATGAACTGCGCATGGGCCACCGAAACGCAGAACAGCAGCGCCCTCCCCCGCGTCAGATCGCCCGCCAACCGGCGCCATTCATTGAGCACCAGACGGGCGCGGGCATCATTACCGGTCACCAGCTTGTCTACCGCCGCAAGTTCCCCCGGCTGCTGCCAAGGCACTTCGGAAAAGTCGGTCTCGTCATCACAGGCGTAGTACTCGAAGGGCGCCAGCAATTGTTGTTCGAGGGCATGCCAGAGGCGCAACTCAACGGCGGGTGAACCATCGGGCCGATTGCTGAAATATCCAAGAATCGGCTTGCCATCGCTGCGTTCCGGCGTCGCCGTCAGCCCCAACAGGATGCGCGGCCGAACCGTGGTGACAAACGCGTCGAAACGCTCCGCCGCCAGGCGATGACACTCGTCCACCACGACAACGTACCAGTGTTCAGCACCGCAACGTGCCAGCAAATCCCGCGCCGCTACGCTGTCGATGGTGGCAAAAAGGTGATCAAAGCTTTGCGGAATCACTCCCCCGAGCAGCAACTCACCGAACGCGTGGTCGCGCAGCACCTCGCGGTAAGTCCGCAGGGCCTGCTTGAGGATTTCCTCGCGATGCGCGACGAACAGCAGGCGCGGCCGCCCACCTTCCTGCTGACAGATGCGCCGGTAGTCGAAGGCGGCCACCACCGTCTTACCCGTACCCGTTGCCGCCACCACCAGATTGCGCCAGCGATCGTGTTCCCGCTCGACGTGCAGCTGATCGAGCATTTCCTGCTGATAGGCTTTGGGTTCAAGGTCGAAATAGGTCGGACGGGCGACAATGTCCTCGCCCGACTCGCGCTTTAGCGCCTCGCCCAGCGCCTGGCGATGCGCTGAATTGGCCGGGTCATAGCGCTGGAATTCGCTGTCTTCCCAGAGCGTTTCGAAGTGTGCCCGGGCTCGTTCAAACAGGTCTGATTGCCCGCGCTCGGTAAATTTCACCGTCCACTCCAAACCGCCCATCAAGGCCGCACCTGACAGATTAGCGCTACCCACATAGGCCGCGCCGAATCCGGTCCGGCGCCGGAACAACCACGCTTTGGCATGTAGCCGGGTCCGCCGGCCATCAAGGGAAACCCGGATTTCGCAGCCCGGCAGTCTAGCCAGTTCATCGAGCGCCATAATTTCCGTGGCGCCGGTGTAGGTCGTGGTCAGCACGCGCAGTCGAGTGCGCGGGAGGCCATCAGCTCCCTGAGCTGTGACCGACTGCAGAATATCAAGGAGCTTGCGCACCCCGGAATGGGTAATGAAACTGACCAGGATATCCACCTGATCGCATGCTGCGCGTTCGCGACGTAGTTCAGTCAGTAGCGAAGGAGACCCCTTGCCCGCCGTAAACAACCACGGTAACGCCAGGCCGGTTGCCGGCATCTCGGGGGGCACCGATTGCCGATAGATGGCTCGCAGTACCTGCGGCGGAGTGGACACCATATCCACCGCTACTGCAGCAGTCTCAGGCTCAAGACGCTGGCGCAAGCTGACCAGCAGGGAATTGACCAGATCCAGTTGACCGAGGAGCTTTTCTTTTCCCTCCCCCTGCATGTCTTCCAGGATTTTTCTGAGCTGGAGTGCCAGGGCATCAGCCAGGCAAGCCGGCGCATCTTCTAACGCCAGCGAGTTCAGTACCCTGCTTTCAGGAAGCGTTGTACGGGAAAGTGCGTGCGAGAGCGCTTCCGTCAGCAAAAGGTCATAAAGACCTTCGGGTAATGCCATGTTTTGCCCCCTTGCGATTAGCTTTACGTCATTCTACTTGCCGGTGTGAAATACAAAAAAACATCCAAGAAGACGGACAAGAGAAGCAAAACCTGGAACTGGGCGCCTCGTTGCTACAATTCGTCCTTTTTTGCGATACACCAAACGATGAGCAAACCCGCCGACAGCCCCAAGCACACCCCGATGATGCAGCAGTACCTCGGGCTCAAGGCCAAGCATCCGAACACCCTGCTCTTCTACCGCATGGGCGACTTCTACGAGCTTTTTCTTGAGGATGCGGAGAAGGCGGCGCGCTTGCTGGATATCACGCTGACCACGCGCGGGCAGTCGGCTGGGGTGCCGATCAAGATGGCGGGCGTGCCTTTCCATTCGCTGGAGCCTTACCTGGCGCGGCTGGTCAAGATGGGCGAGTCGGCGGTGATCTGCGAGCAGATCGGCGATCCGGCGACCAGCAAGGGGCCGGTCGAGCGCGCCGTGTCGCGCATCGTCACGCCGGGGACGCTGACCGACGCGGCGCTGATCGACGACAAGCAGGATGTCTGGTTGCTCGCCGTGACCACCTTGCGCAACACCGCCGGCATCGCACGCCTCAACCTGGCGAGCGGCGAGTTCATCCTGATCGAGGTGGCGGCCGAGCAGATTGCGGCGACGCTGGAGCGCATCCGCCCGGCGGAAATCCTCTACCCGGAAAGCTGGACGCCCAATTTCGGCATCGACGTGGCGCGCACCCGCCAGCCGGACTGGTATTTCGACTTCGACTCGGCCAAGCGCCTGCTCTGCGAGCAGTTCGAGGTCGCCTCGCTCGCCGGTTTCGGCGCCGAAGGCCTGAAGCCGGCGATTGCCGCAGCCGGCGCCCTGCTCCAGTACGCACAGGCGACGCAGTCGGGCAAGCTGCCCCACCTGCGCGGGCTGACCGTCGAAATCGAGGGCGATTACCTGGGGCTCGACCTCGCCACCCGGCGCAACCTGGAACTGACCGAAACGCTGCGCGGCCAGCCGTCGCCGACGCTCTTTTCGCTGCTCGACAACTGCGTCACCAGCATGGGCTCGCGCCTTCTGCGCCACACGCTGCACCATCCGCTACGCGCGCGGGCGATTCCCGCCGAACGCCATGGTGCGGTCGAGGCGTTGCTCGACGATTACGGCCGCCTGGCCGGTGCCGTCCGCAAGAGCCTGCGCGGCATCGCCGACATCGAGCGCATCGCCGGCCGCATTGCGTTGCGCAACGCCCGCCCGCGCGACCTCGCCAGCCTGCGCGAATCGCTCGCCCGCCTGCCGGAACTGCGCGCGCCGCTGGCTGAGGCCAACGCCGACCTGTTGGCGCAGACCTACGACGAACTGGCCGTGCCTGCCGAAACGCTCGACCTGCTGGTGCGTGCCATCGCCGCCGAACCGGGCGCCCAGGTGCGCGACGGCGGCGTCATCGCGCCGGGCTACGACGCCGACCTCGATGAACTGCGCTCGCTCAACGACAACTGCGGCGCCTTCCTGGTCGACATGGAAGTGCGCGAGCGCGAGCGCACCGGCATCAGTAGCCTCAAGGTCGAGTACAACAAGGTGCATGGCTTCTACATCGAGGTCACGCACGCCAACATCGACAAGATTCCCGACGACTACCGCCGCCGCCAGACGCTGAAGAACGCGGAGCGCTACATCACGCCGGAGCTGAAGGCCTTCGAGGACAAGGCGCTGTCGGCGCAGGAGCGCTCGCTGGCGCGCGAGAAGCTGCTTTACGAACAGATTCTCGACGCGCTGCTGCCGGTGGTGCCGACCCTGCAGACGATTGCCCGCGCCATCGCCCAGCTCGACCTGCTGGCCGGCTTCGCCGAGTCGGCGCTGAAGCGCAACTGGTGCAAGCCAGAATTCGTCGCCGAAACCTGCCTCGCCATCGAAGGCGGTCGCCACCCGGTGGTCGAGAACGAACTGGCGCAAAGCGCCGAGACCTTCATCGCCAACGACTGCCGGCTCGCCGAAGAGCGCCGGCTGCTCTTGATCACCGGCCCGAACATGGGCGGTAAATCGACCTACATGCGCCAGGTCGCGCTGATCGCCCTGCTCGCCCACATCGGCAGCTACGTGCCGGCGACGCGCTGCGTGCTCGGCCCGCTCGACCGCATCTTCACCCGCATCGGCGCCTCCGACGACCTCGCTTCCGGCCGCTCGACCTTCATGGTCGAGATGACCGAAGCCGCCGCCATCCTGCACCACGCGACGAACCAGAGCCTGGTGCTGATGGACGAGATCGGCCGCGGTACCTCCACCTTCGACGGCATGGCGCTGGCCTTCGCCATCCTGCGCCACCTGATCGACAAGAACCGCAGCCTGACACTGTTCGCCACGCACTATTTCGAACTGACGCGGCTTTCGCATGAATACAGCGAACTGGCCAACGTGCACCTCGGCGCCGTCGAACATAACGACCGCATCGTCTTCATGCACGCCGTCGAGGAAGGCCCGGCCAATCAGAGCTACGGAATCCAGGTCGCGGCGCTGGCGGGGATTCCAGGCAGCGTCGTGCGCGCCGCCCGCAAGCAGTTACGCGAATTCGAGCAGCGGGCCGCCGTCGATCCGCTGCAGCCCGATCTGTTCGCACAGGATTTCGCGACCGAAATGATGGCGAACGAGCCGGAACCGCACCCGGTGCTCGGCCAGCTCGCCGCCATCGACCCGGACAGCCTGACCCCGCGCGAAGCGCTGGATGCGCTGTACGCGCTTAAAGGCCTGCTCTAGCCCGGTCGCCAGCCGTGACGCCGCCTCAGACGCGGAAGACTTCGACGCTGCGCCGGACCGCCGCTGCCAGATCGCGGATTGCCAGCGAACTGGCCGCAGAGGTTTCGACACTGGCCGCGCTCTGTTCGGAAGCTTGCGCCACCCGTTCGACGCGCTGAGCAATGTCCTGGCTGGCGCTGCCCTGTTCGGCCATCGCTTCGTTGATGTCGTGGAATACGCGCTGCACCTCGCTGTTCGCCGAGCGAATCGCCTCGATCGCCTGCCCGGCCTGGGTAGCCAGTTCGGTACCATGGCCGATGCGCTTGATGGCGACGCCCATCTCGTCAACGGCCTCGCGTGAACGGCACTGGATATCGCCAACCATCTTGGCAATTTCGCCGGTCGCCGCCGAGGTCCGCTCGGCCAGCTTGCGCACCTCGTCGGCAACCACCGCGAAACCGCGCCCCTGCTCACCGGCGCGGGCGGCCTCGATTGCCGCATTGAGCGCCAGCAGGTTGGTCTGCTCGGCCACCTCATGGATCACCTGAACAACCGAGGAAATCCGGTCGGAATGCTGACCCAGTTCGGTGATCGTAACGCCGACACGGCGCACCTGATCGGCGATTTCGGACATCGAGGCAACCGCACTGCCAATCACCTCGCCACCGGTTTCGGAATGCTCGCCAGCGATGTTGGCAATCGCCAGTGCCTCGCGCGTGTGCTCGGAAACCGAGGTGATGCTGACCGACATTTGCTCAACCGAGGCCGCCATCGAAGATGCCGACTCGCTGGTTTCATTCGACGCCCGCGAAGCCTGGTCGGCTGCTGCCGCCAGCGCCAGCGTGGCGTCATCGACGCGGGCAATGCTGTCGCGCACATCGCCCAGGCTGCTGCGCAGCGATTGCATCAGGCTGTTGAAGGCCTGCGCCGTCTGGCCGATTTCGTCCATGCGGGAAACCGTCAGATGACCGGTGAAGTCCTTCTGTTCGGCGGTATGCACGATCAAGCTGCGCATCTCGCTCAGCGGCACGGTGATCGAGCGGACAATCCAGATCGCCAGACCGACCCCGGCCAGCAGCCCGAACGCCAGGGTAAGGATCGACAGCGTACGCATCTGGCTGTTGCGTGCAACCGCCTGCTGGAAGGTATGCTCGACCGATTTCTGCTGGGCTTCAGCCATCGCCCGCAGCAGCGGATTGATTTTCTGCTCGAATTCGCCGTTACCCTTGAGGAAATCGGCGACCATCGCCGACGAAAAATCGCCCTCATTCATCGCCTTGATTGCCGGCTTGAGCACGCTGGCGGTATAGCTTTCGTAAAGCGGCTTGAATTCGTTGAGCAGGCGCATTTCCTCGCTGTCCGGCAGCAGGCCCTTGCCCATCGAGATCAGGGTTTCGTTCATCCAGGCCAGGTTCTTCTCGATCACGTCGAAATGGGTGGAAAGCGGATGGTTGTGCAGGCGGGCATAATCAAACCCGGGATTGTGCTGCATCGCACGGAACATCTGGCCGACGTTCTCCACGCTGAGCCGTCGTATTCTGGCCAGCTCCCGCATCGGCACCGTCTGGTGCTCATAGATTTCCTTGACCTCTTTTTCCGCCGTAGTCGCGGTATAGAACCCCAATCCACCGACAAGGATCAGGGCCATCGCCAACGCGGCAACCAGTACAATCAGGCGGGTCCGGATGGAAATTGCAGGCATGAGACTATCCCTTGGAGCGAGTTTCGATACTCACGATCCTATCACCGCGTGATATTTTTAACAGTAAATACACTTGTAACACTTATTCCAGATAACACCTACCGGCAGACCCGACTCTCCCAACCGACATGCAAGGCAAAGCGCTCCCCACCACCTCACCAGCCGGAAAGCACGGCACCGGGCTGAAACTCCTTCTGGCCCTATGCCTGTCTGTCCTTGCCCTCCCGGCAAGCGCCGAGATCTGGCGTTTCGGACTGATCGGCGACGTACCCTACTCGACAGCGGAACGCGTCGAACTGCCGAAGATGCTGGCGGCAATTACCGACACTCATGTCGATTTCATCGCCCACGTCGGCGACCTCAAGCACGGCGGAGATCGTTGCGACGACGCGGTTTTCGAGGACAGACGCGCGCTGTTCGACGCCAGCCGGGCGCCCTTCGTCTTCATTCCCGGAGACAACGAATGGTCGGATTGCGTGCGCGTCAGCAACGGCTCCTACGTCGCACAGGAAAGGCTGGACAAGTTGCGCAGCCTGTTCTGGCCGGACGAGTTCAGTCTCGGCCAGAAAAAAATCCGGCTCGAGAGACAGCCGGGCGCTTACCCGGAACACTCACGTTGGCGGCTGGGGCCGGTGCTGTTCGTCACGCTCAATCTGCCCGGCGGCAATAACAATCGCGGGCTCACCAACGAAGCCTCGCCGGAGTTTCTCGCCCGCAATCCGCGGGTGCTGTCATGGCTCAGGGAGAGTTTCGCCCTCGCCCGCGGCGAGAGGCTGCGCGGCATCGTGCTGCTGTTCCAGGCCAACCCGGGTTTTACCCAGCTGGCCTCGGCACTGACCGCCAACGGCTATCGCGATTTCCTGGTGGCGCTGCGCGAGGAGACGCTCGACTTTCCGGGTCAGGTGGTCGTCGTCCACGGCGACACCCATATCAGCCGCATCGACAAGCCGCTGCGCGACGATCACGGCAAGCGGATCGCCAATTTCACCCGGGTCGAAACCTTCGGCTATCCGATGATGGGCTGGACACGCGGCATCATCGACAGCGAGGCGCCCGGGCTGTTCCGGTTCGAGAACAACGCCTGGCCACCGGCCGGGCGTTGATCGGGGGCTGCCTCAGTCGCAGCCTTCCTCGTCGTCGCCGCCGTGCACGTGGCCGTGCTCGATTTCCTCGGCGCTGGCGGGACGGATGGCCGTCACCGTGCAGGTGAACACCAGGGCGCTGCCAGCCAGCGGGTGATTGCCGTCGAGCACCACCTTGTCGCCTTCGATGTCGGTCACGCGGTAGATGACGAAATCCTCGTCGCTACCGTTCTCCGGCCCGCCCTCGAACTGCATGCCGACCTGCAGCTCCTTGGGGAAGTCCTTGCGCGGTTCGATCTGCACCAGTTCCGGGTCGTACTCGCCGAAGGCCTCGTCCGGCTGCAGCTTGACCTGCACGGATTCACCCACTGCCTTGCCCTGCAGGGCTTCCTCGATCTTCGGGAAGATGTCGTCGTAGCCGCCGTGCAGATAGACGAGCGGATCGCGCCCTTCGTCCACGACCTCACCGTCGGGGTCGGTCACGTGATAGTCGAGGGTGATGACGGTATTGCGGGCAACCTGTAGGTTCATGAATTGAGTTCCTTGACAAGGGCCAGTACTTCCTGTGCATGGCCCTTGAAACTGACGTTGTAAAGCGCATGGCGGATGACGCCGCTGCGGTCGATGATGAAGGTGGAACGGATGATGCCCATTTTCTGCACGCCGTCCACTTCCTTGCTCTGCCAGACACCGTATTGCGCGCAGACTTCGCCCTCGGTATCGGACAGGAGATTGATGCCTATGCCTTCCCTGTCCCGGAATTCCTGATGTTTCAGACAGTCTTCGCGGTTGATGCCGAGGATGGTGCAGCCCAGCTTGCGGAAATCGACTTCGTGGTCGGAAAAATCGGTGACTTCACGGGTGCAGGAGGGCGTTCCATCCTTCGGGTAAAACAGCAGGACCAGGTGATCCCGGTCCTTGAAGCTGGCCAGATCGACAGTCTCCATATCGGCATCCGGCAAGCTGAATGTCGGGGCTCTATCGCCATTCTTGAGCAGCATATCGTTCTCCTTTGGTGCCCGGCTGGTGACTGCTGGGAACGATTCTATCCGAGCAAGATGGCCGTGGCTACGGGGAACTTGAGCTATTTAACGGGGCTTGGCAATGGCCTCATCGGGTATCTGGACAAAGACTTCATCCTGCTTCACCATGCCGAGATCGAAGCGTGCGCGCTCCTCGATTGCCTCGTATCCCTGCTTGAGATCGCGGACCTCGGCATCGAGGCCCGCGTTGCGGATTTCCAGCTTGCGGGTCTCCTCCCGCTGGACCTTCAACTGGCGATCGTACTCCCATACCTTGATCCATCCTCCCTTGCCCAGCCACAACGGGTACTGGAGGAGGACGATCAGGGCAAGCAAGCCGATCGCCAGCCAGCGCATGAGGTATCAGCGCAGGTTGTAGAAGGTTTCGCGACCCGGGTAGGAAGCGGTATCGCCGAGATCTTCCTCGATGCGGATCAGCTGGTTGTACTTGGCGATGCGATCCGAACGGCTGAGCGAACCGGTCTTGATCTGGCCGGCATTGAGGCCGACGGCGATGTCGGCAATGGTGCTGTCTTCGGTTTCGCCCGAGCGATGCGAGATCACCGCGGTGTAGCCGGCACGCTTGGCCATTTCGACGGCAGCGAAGGTTTCCGACAGGGTGCCGATCTGGTTGATCTTGATCAGGATCGAATTGCCGATGCCCTTCTGGATGCCTTCCTTGAAGATGCGGGTGTTGGTGACGAAGACGTCGTCGCCGACGATCTGCACCTTGGAACCGAGGCGGTCGGTGAGCAGCTTCCAGCCGTCCCAGTCGGCTTCCGACATGCCGTCCTCGATCGAGACGATGGGGAACTGGTCGGCCAGGTTGGCCAGGTAATCGACGAACTGGGCCGAGGTCAGTTGCAGGCCTTCGCCGGCGAGGTGGTACTTGCCGTCCTTGTAGAACTCGGAAGCGGCGCAGTCGAGCGCCAGCAGCACGTCCTGGCCGGGCACGTAGCCGGCGGCCTCGATCGCCTGCATGATGATCTGCAGGGCTTCGGCATGGCTGCCGAGGTTGGGGGCGAAACCACCCTCGTCGCCGACGGCGGTCGAGTGACCGGCCTTGTCGAGCAGCTTCTTCAGCGCGTGGAAGATTTCGGCGCCGCAGCGCAGGGCTTCGCGGAAGGTGTTGGCACCGACCGGCATGATCATGAATTCCTGGATGTCCAGGCTGTTGTTGGCGTGCTCGCCGCCGTTGATGATGTTCATCATCGGCACCGGCATCTGCATCGGTGCCATGCCGCCGAAGTAGCGGTAGAGCGGCAGGCCGGATTCTTCCGCAGCCGCCTTGGCAACAGCCATCGACACGGCCAGGATGGCGTTGGCGCCGAGGCGCGACTTGTTGTCGGTGCCGTCGAGCTCGATCATGGTCTGATCGATGAAAGCCTGTTCCTGGGCGTCAAGACCGATGATCGCTTCGGA
>Ga0209794_1001559_pt1 | contig 16613 bp, 18 predicted proteins | sample EBPBio232013_DNA_FD_185869 | JGI IMG/M metagenome (GOLD analysis project Ga0209794, IMG submission 185869) | Wastewater treatment Type I Accumulibacter community from EBPR Bioreactor in Madison, WI, USA - Reactor 1_5/23/2013_ DNA (SPAdes)... | ecosystem: Engineered > Bioreactor > EBPR >... | reverse complement strand
GCAGGATGCCGAACAGCGGCGCCAGCAGGACGATGGCCTTGAGCGTCAGCCACGAACCGCCCGGGCGCAGGGGTGCCAGCCAGCCTTCCCAGGCCAGGCAGAGGAAGATCAGGGCGATCAGCGCGGCGCTGGTCAGGTTCTGGTAGAAGCGGGCGTTCATGATTTCCCCAGTTGGACGACCAGTCGGGCCAGGCGTTGTCCCTGGGCGAAAGCCAGGCGGCTTTCCGTTTCGCTCAGGGTCGGGTCGCCGTTACCACCGGCGACATGGCTGGCGCCGTAGGGCGTGCCGCCGCTGCGCGTGGTCGATAACTCGGCTTCGGTGTAGGGTAGCCCCATCAGCAGCATGCCGTGGTGCAGCAGCGGCAGCATCATGCTCAGCAGCGTCGCTTCGTTGCCGCCATGCTGGCTGGCGCTGGAGGTGAACACGCAGGCCGGTTTGCCGGCCAGGCTGCCGTTCTGCCAGGTGGCGATGGTGCCGTCCCAGAAATACTTCATCGGCGCTGCCATGTTGCCGAAACGGACCGGGCTGCCCAGGGCCAGGCCGGCGCATTCCTCAAGATCGCTGATTTCGACGTAGGGCGCGCCTGCGTCGGGAATGCCGGGGGCGCTCGCTTCGCAGACGGTGGAAACCCGGGGAACGGTACGCAGGCGGGCCTGCGCGCCGGGAACCGAGTCGATGCCGCGGGCCAGGCGTTCGGCCAGGGCGCGGACCGAGCCGCGGTGGCTGTAATAGAGGACAAGTATTTCGTGCATGGGCCCGGATTATACGGATAGGCGGGGCCACCCTGTCAGTCGGCGCTGTCGGGACGAATCGGGAATATCTCCAGCGCCCCGGTCTGCTCGTCGATACCGATGGCGCGTACCTCACGGATACGCAGGTTTTCCTTTTCCACGATCATGATGATCTGGCGGCTATCCTCGCGCAGCAGGCCGGGCGGCGCAATCAGCGATTGTCCGGGGCGCAGCGGGGGGGCTTCCGGCAGCAACACGGCCTTCGTCTGCCCGGCTGCCGGGTTCTTCGGCAGGGCAAGGCAAACGGGGATTGCGGCCGGTGCCAGCAGTTGCAGGCCGAGCTCGACATGTTCGGGGTTTTCCGAAATTGCCCAGCGAATGATGCACACATGCCAGTTGCCGCTGATGCGTTCTTCCTGGGTCTGAATGGCGACGATGTCGCCAAGACGCAGGTGCGTGGTACTGCCCGCCATGTGCATCAGGGCGAAGCCCTCGGGGCTCTCATTGGTTACCATCCACTCGCTGTCGTCGATGCTGGCCGAGGGCGATTTCAGAATCCGGTACACGGCGTCCAGGCCGGCACACAGTCGTGTCCGGTAGGACTGCCGGCGGCGCGGGAATTTGCGTTTGGCCGGCTCGCCCCAGAGCCTCTCCAGGCGGCGAAGTACCCCGAATCCATCGTGGGTGGCGGCAAATTCGGGCAGGCCAAGCGCTACCGGAGCGGTGCCGGTGGCCAGCTGGGTGCGGATTTTGGCGATCGCCAGGGCTTGTGCGGCAGTCGAGAAATAGACCGGTTTGGCATCCGGGCTGGGTGTGCGACGGGCCAGGGCGTGCGCCGGGAAGTCCCGTTCGAGGTCGATCCAGAAATTGCTGGTGATCGGCTCGGCAGGGCTTGCGTTGAGTGCCGGCGCGTCGGGGAGTTGCTCGACCAGCGTGAGGATGAAGCTCAGTTCGTCAGCGGAAAACGAGGCTGGCTGTGCAATTGCCGACAGCAGGATGTTGGTGTACAGGCGCTGGATGCTCGCCGAACCGCGCGGCCCGGGCAACTGTTCGACACCGAGTCGTTGCGCCGTGCGCATGGCGGCGTGCAATTCTTGCCAGAGGCCGGGGCGGGCCGGGGCGGCAACCAGATGATGGATGTGAATCTGCCAGGCGATGGCTCGCATCGCCCGGCGCAGGGAGGACTGTGCGCCGTTGCCCAGGGTATTGCCTTTGGGGTCGAAGAGCGAGGCCAGGGTGTTGAAATGATCCTGGGTCAGGGTCTCCAGCAGTTCGAGGAGCAGTCGGACGCGTTGCCGGGTCTTACGCGGGATCGGCAGCGACAGCACCCTGAGTTGCGGCAGTGCATTGCGCACCAGCGTTTCGCTGTGGGCGTACAGCAGTTCCAGCAGTTTCACTCGCTGGGCCGGCGCAATCGGCGCTTCGCGCAAGTTGAGCAGTTGCTGCAACAAGCCTTCGGTGTCCTCGACATCCGGGTGGCCGTGCGTCAGTGCCAGCCATTCAAGGAGTCCCTTGATGCTGCCTTCACCTGTTGTCTTGCGGTCGCTGCTCTGTGTATCGTCCATGGTTTGCGGAGGATAGCAAAAAACCTGCGCCAGCCCTATCGGCGGGCCTGCGCTTGGTCAATCCATGCCGATCTGGTAAGTGGCTTGTTTTTTATCGATTTGCAGATATAATCTTGCGTCTTTTTCCCAGCTTACGAAAGTCATCCAATGGTTGTTATCCGTCTTGCCCGTGGCGGCGCCAAGAAGCGCCCGTTCTACAACATGGTTGTCACCGATTCCCGTAACCGTCGCGACGGCCGTTTCGTCGAGCGCATCGGCTTCTACAACCCGGTTGCCTCCGGCAATGCCGAAGCCCTGCGCGTTTCCATGGATCGTCTGACCTACTGGCAGCAGAACGGCGCCCAACTGTCGCCGACGGTTGCCCGTCTGGTCAAGCAGCACGCCGCGCAACAGGCTGCCTAAGCCGTTTTGAGCTTGTCCGCCAGCGACATCGTCGTTCTGGGGCGCCTGGCCGACCCCTACGGGATTCGTGGCTGGCTGAGGCTGCATCCCTACGGGGACGATCCGCTGGCCTGGGGCGAAATGCCGGTCTGGTGGGTTGGGCGTGAAGGCGGGCCGTGGCGCGAAGTCGGGCTCAAAGGTCTGAAAGCGCATGGCGACGGTGTGGTCGTGCTGCTCGACGGCGTGCCTGACCGGACCGCGGCCGAAGCGCACAAGGGCCTGCTGGTCGGGGCGCCGCGCGAACTGTTGCCGGTGCCCGACGAGGACGAGTTTTACTGGGCCGACTTGGTCGGCCTAGCAGTGGTGAATGGTGCCGGCGAGGCGCTCGGCAAGGTGGCCGGGCTGATTGAAACCGGTGCCAACGATGTGCTGCGGGTGGTCGGCGATGACGGTAATGAACGACTGTTGCCGTTTGTCGATGCCGTGGTTCTGGAAGTGGACCGCGAAGGCGGCGTGATCCGCGTCGAATGGGGTGCCGACTGGTGATCCGTTTCGACTGCGTGAGCATCTTTCCGGAGATGTTCGCCGCCGTGACGCAAAGCGGTATCACTCGACGGGCGCTGGAAGAAGGGCGCTGGGCCTGGCAAGGCTGGAATCCGCGGGATTTCGCCGAAAACGCCTGGCGCCGCGTCGATGATCGCCCCTTCGGCGGCGGGCCGGGCATGCTGATGCAGCCGGGGCCGCTGGAGAAGGCAATTGCTGCAGCGAAAGCGCAGCAGCAGGCAGCGGGCCTGGCGACTAGCCGGGTCATCTACCTGTCGCCGCAGGGCGCACCGCTGACCCACGAACGGGTCATGCAACTGGCGAGCGGCGAAGCGGGGCTGATCCTGCTTTGCGGCCGCTATGAAGGAATCGACGAGCGTCTGATCGAGCGCTGTGTCGATGAGGAAATTTCGATCGGGGATTTCGTGCTCTCCGGAGGCGAATTGCCGGCGATGGTGCTGATCGATGCCATCGTCCGCCAGTTGCCCGGGGTGCTCGGCGATGCCGCTTCGGCGGTGGAAGATTCGTTTGTCGGTGGTTTGCTGGATTGTCCGCACTACACCCGTCCCGAGGTTTACGAGGGAATGGCGGTGCCTGAAGTGCTGATCTCCGGCGACCACAAGAAAATTCGTCGCTGGCGGCTCAAGCAGTCGCTGGCGCGGACCCGGAAGCGCCGCCCGGATTTGCTGGCGCACCGCAGTCTGACTGCGGAGGAAACGCAACTCCTCACGGAAATTTCCGGAGAGGAGCAATGCGGTGAGTAATGTTTTATAAAAAGGATCTCACATGAACCTGATTCAACAGCTGGAACAAGAAGAAATTGCCCGCCTGGGCAAGACCATTCCCGACTTCGCACCGGGCGACACCGTTGTCGTTCAAGTGAAGGTCAAGGAAGGCAACCGCGAGCGTCTGCAGGCTTACGAAGGCGTCGTCATCGCCAAGCGTAACCGTGGCCTGAACTCGAACTTCATCGTCCGCAAGATTTCTTCGGGCGAAGGCGTCGAGCGTACCTTCCAGACCTATTCGCCGCTGGTCGCCTCGATCGAGCTGAAGCGTCGCGGCGATGTCCGTCGCGCCAAGCTGTACTTCCTGCGCGATCGTTCCGGCAAGTCCGCACGGATCAAGGAAAAGCTGCCGGCGAAGAAGGCTTCTGCCTGATCGACGGTTTGCTGCAGTACATGAAAAGGGGCTTCGGCCCCTTTTTTTCGTCTACGGAAAATGCCGGGCAAGAAAAAAGAGGCCGTAGCCTCTTTGGGATGAATCCGGGCTTGGCCGCGGACATCAGCCGTTTGTCTTGTCCCGCTCGATCAGGGCATAGGCCGAGTGGTTGTGGATCGATTCGAAATTTTCCGATTCGACCACGTAGGCGTCGATGCGCGACTCGGCGTTGAGGCGGGCGGCAACGTCGCGGACCATGTCCTCGACGAACTTGGGGTTGTCGTAGGCGCGTTCGGTGACGTACTTCTCGTCCGGGCGCTTGAGCAGGCCGTAAAGCTCGCAGGAAGCCTCGGCTTCGACCAGTTGCACCAGTTCCTCGATCCAGACGAAATCGTTGGTGCGGGCGGTGACGGTGACGTGCGAGCGCTGGTTGTGGGCGCCGCGCTCGGAAATCTTCTTCGAGCACGGGCACAGGCTGGTGACCGGAACGACGACCTTGGTCGAGGTGACGATTTCGCCGTTACGGATGTCGCCGATGAAGGTGACGTCGTAGTCCATCAGGCTCTGCACGCCGGAAACCGGGGCCGTCTTGTTGATGAAGTAGGGGAAGTTCATCTCGATGTGACCGGTTTCGGCTTCGAGCTTGACGATCATGTCCTGGAGCATGGCCGGGAAGTTCTCGACCGAAATCTCGCGTTCGTGGCTGTTGAGAATCTCCACGAAGCGCGACATGTGCGTGCCCTTGAAGTTGTGCGGCAGGCCGACGTACATGTTGAAGACGGCGATGGTGTGCTGGATGCCGGCGGCCTTGTCGCCGACCTTCACCGGGTGGCGGATCGACTTGATGCCGACCTTGTTGATGGCGATCTGGCGCGTGTCGGCCGAGTTCTGGACATCGGGAATGAGTGTTGTGGTCATTGTGCTGTTCTGTCGGGTGATTGATTGGCCAGGCGTTCGCGCACGCTGCGCACGATGCCGTCCTTGTCGAGGCCGAGCTCGGCGAGGAGCTGACCCTGTTCGCCATGATCGATGAAACGATCCGGCAGGCCGAGACGCAGCACGGCCACGTTCAACCCGCGTTCGGCCAGCACCCGCTCGATTTCCGAACCGGCGCCGCCAATCACGGCATTCTCTTCGATGCTGACCAGCAGGGAATGGTTCCCCGCCAGTTCGACAATCAGTTCGACGTCGAGCGGCTTGACGAAGCGCATGTTGGCGACGGTTGCGTCGAGGACTTCACCGGCGGCGACGGCGGCGCTGACCAGGCTGCCGAAGGCGAGCAGGGCGACGCCCTGGCCCTGGCGGCGGATTTCGCCCTTGCCGAAGGGCAGGGTGTCGAGCTCGGTCGACGGCAGCGTGCCGCTGCCGCTGCCGCGCGGATAGCGGACCAGGCTGGGACCGTCATGAGCAAAGGCGGTGGACAGCAGGCGCCGGCATTCGGCTTCGTCGGCCGGCGCCATCACCGCCAGATTGGGGATGCAGGCGGCGAACGACAGGTCGAAGGTGCCGTGGTGGGTCGGGCCGTCGGCGCCGACCAGTCCGCCGCGATCGATGGCGAAGACCACCGGCAGCTTCTGCAGGGCGACATCGTGGATCAACTGGTCGTAGGCGCGCTGCAGGAAGGTCGAGTAGATGGCGACGACCGGCTTCAGGCCTTCACAGGCCAGGCCGGCGGCGAAGGTGACGGCGTGCTGCTCGGCGATGCCGACATCGTGGTAACGGTCGGCGAATTCACTGGCGAAGCGGACCATGCCCGAGCCTTCGCGCATCGCCGGGGTGATCGCCACCAGGCGCGAATCGGCACGCGCCATATCGCACAGCCAGTCGCCGAAAACCTGGGTATAGGTCAGCTTGCCGCCGCCCTTGCCGCTGGCGATGCCCTGGTCGGCGGAGAACTTGCCGACGCCGTGGTAGAGGATGGGGTCGCTCTCGGCCAGCTTGTAGCCCTGGCCCTTCTTGGTGATCACGTGCAGGAACTTGGGGCCCTTCAGGCCCTTGAGGTTTTCCAGCGTCGGGATCAGGGCGTCGAGGTCGTGGCCGTCGATCGGGCCGTAGTAATGGAAGCCGAATTCCTCGAACAGCGTGCCCGGGGCGATCATGCCCTTGACGTGCTCCTCGGCGCGGCGCGCCAGTTCGAGCAGCGGCGGGGCGAAGCCGAGCATGTGCCGGCCGGCGCTGCGGGCGGCGTTGTAGGTCTTGCTCGAGGTCAGCCGGGTGAGGATGTTGTTGAGCGCGCCGACCGGTGGCGAGATCGACATTTCGTTGTCGTTGAGGATGACCAGCATGTCGGCGTCGCCAACCCCGGCGTTGTTCATGGCCTCGAAGGCCATGCCGGCCGACATCGCGCCGTCGCCGATGACCGCGACGACCTTGCGCGCTTCGCCCTTGAGGCGGGCAGCGTGGGCCATGCCGAGGGCGGCCGAGATCGAGGTCGACGAGTGGCCGACGCCGAAGGTGTCGTACTCGCTCTCGCAGCGCTTGGGGAAACCGGCGATGCCGTGGCGCATGCGCAGCTTGTCCATGCCCTGGCGGCGGCCGGTGAGGATCTTGTGCGGGTAGCACTGGTGGCCGACATCCCAGACCAGGCGATCGGCCGGCGTGTCGTAGACGGCGTGCAGGGCGATGGTCAGCTCGACGGTGCCGAGGTTGGACGACAGGTGGCCGCCGGTCTGCGACACCGATTCGATCAGGAATTCGCGCAGTTCGGTGGCAAGCTGATGCAGTTGCCTGCGTTCCAGCTGGCGCAGGTCGGCCGGGCTGTCGATGGTTTCCAGCAGCGGGTAGCTCATGGTCAGAATTGGCGGTGGCAGATGAAATCGGCCAGTTGGGTAAGGCGGCTGGCACGCTCGCCAAAAATGGACAGCGCCGACAGGGCTTCGGTTCGCAGTTCCCCGGCGTAATCGCGGGCGCGTTCGAGGCCGAGCAGGGCGACATAGGTCGGCTTGTCGGCGGCCTCGTCCTTGCCGGCGGTTTTGCCGAGCGTGGCGGTGCTGGCGGTGCAGTCGAGGATGTCGTCGACGACCTGGAAGAGCAGGCCGGCGCGCTTGGCGAAGCGGTCCAGGCCATTGCGTTCCTCTGCCGACAGCGGCTGGCCGGCCAAGGCGCCGAGCATGACTGCGGCACGGATCAGGGCGCCGGTCTTCAAGGCGTGCATCAGTTCCAGTTCGGCCTGTTCAAGCGGTTTGCCGACCGAGGCCAGGTCGATCGCCTGACCGCCGGCCATGCCGCGCGAGCCGCTGGCGTGGGCGAGCAGGGCGATCATTTCGAGCTGGCGCTCGCCGAGCGGCTGGCTGGCCATCAATTCGAAGGCCAGCGTCTGCAGGCTGTCGCCAACGAGCAGCGCGGTCGGTTCGTCGTATTCGACGTGGCAGGTCGGCCGGCCACGGCGCAGCACGTCGTCGTCCATGCACGGCAGGTCGTCGTGCACCAGCGAGTAGGCGTGGATCAGCTCGACCGCGCCGGCGACGACTTCTAGTCTGTCAGGCGCAGCGCCGGTCAGTTCGCCAGCGGCGAAGGCGAGCAGCGGACGCACCCGCTTGCCACCGCCGAGGGTGGCGTAGCGCATGGCCTCGTGCAGGCGTTGCGGGATCATCTCGCCGGCCGGCAGGAAGCGGCTCAGGGCAGATTCGGTGCGGGCCTGGGTGGCGGCCATCCAGTCAGCAAAGGGAACGCTCACTGCGCCTCCAGGGTTTTGCGGTCGATTTCCCGTGCTTCACCGTTCTCGATGATGCGGATCTGTTCTTCGGCGCGTTCGAGTTGCGCCTGGCAGTGCCGGATCAGCGCCATGCCGCGCTGGTGGGCGGCGATCGAGGCTTCCAGTTCGAGTTGGCCGCCTTCCATGCCGGCGACGATGGCCTCAAGCTCGGCCACTGCGGTCTCGAATTTCAGGTCGGCGATCGACGTCGGATCCATGTCACACAGTCTTGGGGAAACGCGTGAAAATACTCCATCCGGGGTATTTCGGTCAAATTTCAGGATAAAATCGATACCCTTTTTAACCCGCTGGAGGCTCGGAATGTCCGACATGGCGACTTCGTCCCGGTTGGCCCCTGCAGTTTCCCAACTGCCGGTGGACTGGTACTTCGATGAACGGATTTATGCGTTGGAGAAGAAACTCATCTTCGATGCCGGTCCGGGCTATGTCGGCCACCAGTTGATGGTGCCGGAAGCGGGCGATTACCGTACTCAGGAATGGAAGGACCACGGCCAGATGCTGCTCAACGGCGGCGCGGTCGGACCGAATGCCGGCATCTGGCAGATGTCCAACGTCTGCCGCCACCGCCAGGCGATCATGCTGCAAGGCTCGGGCAGGCTCGAAGGGCCGGTGGTCTGTCCGATTCACCGGTGGACCTATGAGCAATCCGGCGAACTGATCGGGGCGCCGCACTTCCCGCAGAATCCCTGCCTGAACCTCGACAAGGTCAAGCTGGAAAACTGGAATGGCCTGCTCTTCAAGGGCCCGCGTTCGGCCAATGCCGACCTGGCCGGCATGACCACCGCGCGCGATCTCGACTTCTCGGGTTACAAGCTCGACCACGTCGAGATGCACGAGTGCAATTACAACTGGAAGACCTTCATCGAGGTCTATCTGGAGGACTACCACGTCGTGCCTTACCATCCGGGTCTGGGCAATTTCGTCACCTGCGACGACCTGAGCTGGCAGTTCGGCGACTGGTATTCGGTGCAGAAGGTCGGCATCACCTCGCTGCTCAAGGAGTCCTCGTCGGCCGTGTACAACCGCTGGCAGAAGGTGGTCCGCGAGTACTACGGCGACCGCGGGCAGACGCCGCCGCAAGGCGCGATCTGGCTGACCTACTACCCGAACATCATGGTCGAGTGGTATCCGCACGTGCTGGTCGTGTCGACGCTGATCCCGATGGGTGTGGACAAGACGATGAACGTCGTCGAGTTCTACTACCCTGAGGAAATCGTCGATTTCGAACGCGAGTTCATCGAGGCCGAGCGCGCCGCCTACATGGAAACCGCGATCGAGGACGACGACATCGGCGAACGCATGGACCGCGGCCGCAAGGCGCTGCTGGCCGAAGGGAAGAACGAGGTCGGTCCGTACCAGAGCCCGATGGAGGACGGCATGCAGCACTTCCACGAGTTCTACCGCCGGATCATGCAGAAGGACATCGAGGCTCGCTGAGTTCCCGGTGAATTCACGCTGCCCAAGGAGGGCGCCGGGGTAAAATCCGGCGCCCTTCGTTTTTTCGAGTTCCCGCATGCAATCCCTGTGGATGATCGCCGCCAGCTTTCTGTTCGCCTGCATGGGCGTCTGCGTCAAGCTCGCCGCCGCAACCCACAACGCGGTCGAAATCACTTTCTGGCGCAGCGCCATTTCCCTGTTGCTGATGTTCGGCCTGGTTCGCCTGCGTGGCGTGTCGCTGCGCACGCCGCACTGGCGCTGGCAGATTACCCGCGGGCTGGTCGGTTTCGCGGCGCTGTTCTCCTATTTCTACGCGATCACGCTGTTGCCGTTGGCGACGGCAGTGACGCTCAACTACACCTCGGCCATTTTCCTCGCCCTTTACCTGGCCCTGGCCGGCTGGCGCATGCGGTCCGGCATGCTCGGTGCGCTGGCGATCGGCCTGGTCGGGGTCGGCCTGCTGCTCAAGCCGACTTTTCATGAAGATCAATTGCTGGGTGGATTGATCGGCCTCGGCTCCGGCGTCCTCGCCGGCATGGCCTATTTCAGCGTGCGCGAGCTGGGCGCGCGTGGCGAGGCGGAAACGCGTACCGTCTTCTACTTCTCGCTGGTGTCCACCGTCTGTTCCGGCCTTTGGCTGGCGTTCGGCGAAATCAACCCGATCGATGCCGACAGCGGCCTCATCCTGTTCGGCGTTGCCGCTTTCGCAACGCTTGCCCAGCTGGCCATGACCCGCGCCTATTCACGTGGCAAGACGCTGCTGTCGGCGGCGCTGGCCTACTCCACGGTGATCTTCTCCAGCCTCGCCGGCGTGCTGTTCTGGGGCGAAGTCCTGCCGACATCGGCGTGGGCGGCAATCGGCCTGATCATCCTGTCGGGTATCGCAGCCACGCATTTTTCCCGTGCCAGCCCGGTGGAGCAGGATTAAACTGGGCCCATAACAACAAAGGAGCAAGACCATGATCGTCATCGACCACAAGAACCACCGCGTCAATGTTTCCGTGTTCGGCGAATTCACGCTGGCCGACTACCGGGAGTTCGAGGAAGTCGTCAATTACAAGATCAAGTTCGAAGGTCCGGTCGACCTGTTTTTCGACCTGACCAAGATGGGCACGCTGACGCTCGACGTCGCCTGGGAGGAAGTCAAGTTCTCGCGCGCCCATGCCAACGATTTCAACCGTGTGGCGGTCGTTACCGATAGCGAATGGGTGACCTGGAGTGCCTGGATTTCGCAGACCTTCGTCAATGCCGACGTGCAGGTCTTCGACGATGCGGCAGCCGCCGACGAGTGGCTGGAGAGCGAGGCTTGAGTTTCGGCACGCTGGTCTCCGTCGCCCAGTTGCAGGCGCAACTGGGCAATCCTGACTGGTGCGTCGTCGATGTCCGCCATCAACTGGCCGATGTCGGCCACGGTCAAAGGGCTTACGCCGAGTCGCACATTCCCGGGGCTTTTTTCCTTCACTGCGACCGCGACCTGTCCGGGCCGATGAATGGCCGCAACGGTCGTCACCCCTTGCCCGATCCGCAGGTGCTGGCAGCCCGCCTGGGTAGCATCGGCATCGACCGGCAGACGCAGGTGGTGGTCTATGACGACGCCCAGGGCATGATCGCCGGCCGGCTGTGGTGGTTGCTGCGCTGGCTCGGTCACGATGCCGTGGCCGTGCTCGACGGTGGCTGGCAGGCCTGGCAGGCAGCCGGCGCGGCGGTCGATGCGATGCTGCCGGTGGCGAAGCCCGCCACCTTTGCGCCGACGCTGCGCGAGCACGCGGTCGATCTGGCTTTCATCACCGGGCAACTCGCTACCCCGACGCACTGTCTGGTCGACGGTCGGGCCAACGATCGCTTCCGCGGCGAGAACGAGACCATCGATCCGGTCGGCGGTCATATTCCCGGGGCCATCAATCGCTTCTTCCGCGACAACCTCGCCGACGACGGCCGCTTCAAGCCTGCTGAACAGTTGGCTGCCGAATGGCGCGAACTCCTTGCCGGTATGCCGCCGACGCAGGTGGTGCACTACTGCGGTTCGGGCGTTTCCGCCTGCCACAACCTGCTCGCCATGGAAATCGCCGGTCTCGCGGGTTCGCGGCTATATGGCGGTTCGTGGAGCGAGTGGTGCGCCGATCCGGCGCGGCCGGTGGAGCGCTGATCAGCTCTCGCGCCTGAGGCGGGCAAGCGCCCAGGCCACGTGCTCGCGCACCAGTGGGGAAGGATCGTTCGACCTGGTCTGCAGGGCGCCGATTGCCTCGTCCGTGGCCGGAGCGTTACCGAGTGCGACGGCAATGTTGCGCAGCCAGCGTTCGTGGCCGATGCGGCGGATCGGGTTGCCGGCCAGGCGGTCGTTGAACTGCGTTTCGCTCCAGGCAAACAATTCGATCAACGAGGCCGAATCGAGGCCGTGGCGCGGGGCGAACTCCGGGTCGCCGAGGCGGGCGAAGCGGTTCCACGGGCAGCAGGTCTGGCAGTCGTCGCAGCCGTAGATGCGGTTGCCGAGCAGCGGCCGGAACGCCTCGGGGATGGCGCCGGCAAGTTCTATGGTCAGGTAGGAAATGCAGCGCCGTGCGTCGACCACGTAAGGGGCGACGATGGCGCCGGTCGGGCAGGCGTCGAGGCAGGCGCGACAGGTACCGCAATGCTCGTCGACCGGCGCGTCGGGCGGCAGCGGCAGGTCGCAGTAGATTTCGCCGAGAAAGCGCCACGAACCTTGTTTCGACAGTAGCAAGGTGTGCTTGCCGCGCCAGCCGAGGCCGGCCTGGCTGGCGTATTCGACTTCCATCACCGGTGCCGAGTCGGAGAACACGCGGTAGCCGAAGGGGCCGATCAGTTCGCCGATGGCGTTGGCCAGCTTCTGCAGGCGGCTACGCACCACCTTGTGGTAATCGCGCCCCTGGGCGTAACGGGAAATGGCCGCCTGGCCGGGATCGTCGGCCGTCCGGTCGTGCGGCAGGTAGTCGAGGGCGGCGGCAATCACCGTGATCGTGCCGGCCTGCAGTTGCTGTGGCTGGGCGCGCAGTTCGAGGTGGCGCGCCATATAATCCATCTCCCCGTGCATGCCGGCGGCCAGCCATGCACGTAGCCGGTCCACGGCGGCGCCCGGTTCGGCGCGGGCCACGCCGATCTCGGCAAAACCCAGTTCCCGGCCGAGTTCGCGGATGCGCGCCTTGATGGCGTCGTAGTCCAGTTTGGAGTCCCGATCATGCATGGCATGGATGTTACCGCTGTTTTTGATTTGCCCGACGAAGCGGCAACCCAGGCCCTCGGCGAAAACCTCGCGCAGACATTGTCGCCCGGCCTGGTGATTTTCCTTGAAGGTGACCTTGGTGCCGGCAAGACGACCCTGGCGCGCGCCCTGATCCGGGCGCTCGGACATGCCGGTCCGGTGAAGAGTCCGACCTATGCTCTGGTTGAAGTTTACGTGGTTTCGAGTTTATACTTGTATCACTTTGATTTTTATCGCTTCGAGTCACCTGAGGAGTTCCTCGATGCGGGGTTTGGCGAATATTTCAACGAAGCTTCCGTCTGTCTGGTCGAGTGGCCCGATAAAGCGGCCGGCTACGTGCCTTCGCCCGATCTGCGCATACACTTGCGGCACGCCGGGTCCGCGCGTGTCGCCGAGCTCGCAGCTTCGTCCACAAGGGGGGCGTCATGCATAAGGACTCTCGCCTCGATCAGCGCCGCCGGCGCTTCCTGAGCTACGCCGGCTCGGCGTTGGTGCTGTCGGTCACGCCGCTGACCGGCCTGGCTGCCAACCGGCCGAGCATCATTGCCGTGCGCATCTGGCCGGCCGAGGATTACACCCGGGTCACGCTCGAACACGACTCGCCACTCAAGTTCAACCATTTCACGGTCGAGAATCCGGATCGTCTGGTGGTGGATATCGAAGGCGTCGAATTCAACAGCGTGCTCGAGAGCCTGGCCAGCAAGGTTGCCGACAGCGATCCCTACATCAAGCTGCTGCGTGCGGGGCGTTTCAAGCCCGGCGTGGTGCGCTTGGTGATCGAGCTCAAGACCCGCGTCAAGCCCCAGGTCTTCTCGCTGGCGCCGGTCGGCGAGTACGGTCATCGCCTGGTCCTGGACGTTTATCCCGAGAATCCGGCCGATCCGCTGATGGCCTTGCTCGAAGGTCGTCAGGAAGCGGTCGAGCCGCTCAAGCTCGATCAGGAACTGGCCAACAACCGGCAAGCGGCCCAGGACAAGGCGTCGTCTCGCGAGCGCGGCGGCAAGCCGGCAGTCAATCGCCTGGTCACCATCATGCTTGACCCTGGCCATGGTGGCGAGGACCCCGGCGCGGTCGGTCGGCGCGGCACCTACGAAAAGAACGTGACGCTGGCCATCGCCCGCCGCCTGAAGGCGCGCATCGACGCCGAACCGAACATGCGCGCCGTGCTTACCCGCGACGGCGACTTCTTCGTGCCCCTGCATGTGCGCGTGCAGAAGGCGCGCCGTATCCAGTCCGACCTCTTCCTGTCGATCCATGCCGATGCCTGGATCAAGCCCGACGCGCGTGGTTCCTCGGTCTTCGTCCTCTCCGAAAAGGGGGCGTCGAGCACCCAGGCCCGCCTGCTGGCGCAGAAGGAAAACAGTGCCGACCTGATCGGCGGCGTCAATCTGGCCAAGACCAAGGATGTGTTCCTGGCGCGCACGCTGCTCGATCTGTCGCAAACGGCGACCATCAACGACAGCCTGAAGCTCGGCAAATACCTGCTCGGCGAGCTTGGCTCGATCAACCACCTGCACAAGGCGCATGTCGAGCAGGCCGGTTTCGCCGTGCTCAAGGCGCCTGACATTCCTTCGGCGCTGATTGAGACCGCTTTTATCTCCAATCCTGAGGAAGAGCTGCGGCTCAAGGATGAGGCCTATCAGGAGCAGATGGCTGACGCGCTGATGCGCGGCATCCGCCAGTATTTCATCAAGCATCCGCCCGGGCCGAAGTCCGGTAGCGGGCGGGCCAGCTAGGCGCTCAGAACAGTTCGACCTCGCCTTTGGCGATCTCGCGGGCGCTCAGCCGGCCGTCGGCAATCAGCTGCTCGTAGCAGAGCACCTGATTGCGTCCGTTGCGCTTGGCGTAGTAAAGCGCTTCGTCGGCCCGCTCGATGACGTCGGTGGGGGTGTCGCTGCTCGCCAGCTGGCTGAAGCCGATGCTTACGGTGACATGGCCAACCCGGCTGAAGACAGCTTGCTCGACGTCGCTACGGAAACGGTCCAGCGTCGCCTGGGCCGAGTTCAGGTCGGTCGGCTGGAGCAGGGCGATGAATTCCTCGCCGCCGAAACGGAACAACTGGTCGTCGAAACGGAAGCTCTGGCGCATCACCTGCGACAGCATGATCAGCACCTCGTCGCCGATCAGGTGGCCGAAGTTGTCGTTGATGCGCTTGAAGTGGTCGATGTCGCAAACCGCCAGCCAGTGTTTGCTGTCCGGCGTCAGGTTGCGGCGGGAAAACTGCCGGTCGTTGCCCAGCATTTCGTCGGAAGCGGCCTGGCCGAGCAGTTCGAACAGGTGCTTGTCGAAGGTCTTGCGGCTGGACAAGCCGGTCAGGGTGTCCGCCTCGCCGTAGTCGAGCAGGGCAATGTGGTTGCCGAAGTATTCGATCAGGCCCATCAGCGTCACCCGGCGGTCAGCCGAGAAGGCATCAGGCAGCACCAGATCGATGAAGTAGATCGGCTCGTTCAGGCGCAGCACCGGGAAGATCACCCGGTGCGAACCATCTGCCAGGTAATCGAGGACCGCCGACAGTTCCTTCCGGCATTGCCTGAGCAAGGGGTCGCGTTCGATCGACTGGCAGAAATGATGGTCGGGCAGATAGGCGTTGCGCAGGAACTCGCCTTGCGGTCCGTAGCCGGCGCAGGCGAAGACGATGGTTTTGCGCTTGCTGCTGTAGCAGCGGTAGATGGTGAGCCGATCGGGGGCGAACAGGTCCATCAGCGCGTCGACCATGGCGGAGTTGATTTCGGTGCGGTCGCGGCGCGCCGAAATTCTCACGACATGATTGATCAATTCCAGCATGCTGTTCGATTCACGCGAAATGGTTTGGCCGGATTATAGCCAGCGCCTTGTCGCCAAGGGGCTGTTTTTGCGCCGATTTGCCCGATCACTGGGCTGGCCTCGGTATAATCGCACTTTTTTCCGATTCCACCCGATGCGCGTTTTTCGCGGTTATTCCCGTCCTGTTCCGGCACCCGTTGCACTGGCCATCGGCAATTTCGATGGCGTGCATCTTGGCCATGCGGCCCTGGTTGCCCGCCTGGTCGAGGTTGCCCGGCAAGGCGGCGTGGCGCCGACGGTGCTCAGCTTCGAGCCGCATCCGCGCGAGTTCTTCGCCCCCGACTCGGCCCCGGCCCGGCTCAGCACCCTGCGCGAAAAGCTCGAACTGCTGGCCGACAGCGGCATCGCCCAAGCGATGATCTGTCCGTTCAACCGGGCTTTCGCTGCGCTGAGTGCAGAACAGTTCATCGAAGCGGTGCTGGTCCGCGGCCTTCAGGTCCGGCATCTGGTGATCGGCGACGATTTCCGTTTCGGCCGCGGGCGCGTCGGCGATTTTGCGCTGCTGCAGGCCGCCGGCGAACGTCACGGTTTCACCGTCGAGGCGATGGGCAGCGTCGTCGTCGATGGCGAGCGGGTCTCCAGTTCCGGCGTGCGCCGGGCACTGGCCGACGGCGACATGGCGCATGCGGCGAAACTGCTCGGCCGTCCCTACATGATGGATGGTCAGGTCGTGCACGGCCAGAAGCTCGGCCGCCAGCTCGGCTTTGCCACGGCCAACCTGCGCATCAAGCACAACCCGCTGCCGATGACCGGCGTCTTTGCGGTCGAGGTCGGCGGCCTCGGCGAGAGGCCGCTGCCCGGTGTCGCCAACCTCGGTATCCGGCCGACCGTCGGCGGCACGCGGCCACTGCTCGAAGTGCATCTGTTCGACTTCGACCGCGACATCTACGGCGCCCACATTTCGGTTCGCTTCGTGCATAAACTGCGCGACGAGCAACGGTTTTCCAATTTCGACGCCCTCAAGGCGCAGATCGCGGCCGATGCCGCGGCGGCGCGGGCTTTCTTCAAGCGGTGAGCAAGCAAATGGCTGATTACAAAGAGA
>Ga0209794_1001558_pt1 | contig 16622 bp, 15 predicted proteins | sample EBPBio232013_DNA_FD_185869 | JGI IMG/M metagenome (GOLD analysis project Ga0209794, IMG submission 185869) | Wastewater treatment Type I Accumulibacter community from EBPR Bioreactor in Madison, WI, USA - Reactor 1_5/23/2013_ DNA (SPAdes)... | ecosystem: Engineered > Bioreactor > EBPR >... | reverse complement strand
GGTGCGGCCGAGGACGATCCCGACGACGTCGTCACCGACCAGTTCATCGCCTCCGCCTTTCCGGACCAGCCGCTCGGCCGCTCCATCCTCGGCACGCCGAAGGCGGTGCGCTCGGCGACGCCCGACAAGCTGCGCGCCTATATGGGCCGCAGCTACCGCGCGCCCAAGGCGGTGGTCACGGCAGCCGGCGCGGTCGATCACGACCGCGTCGTCGAGGCCGTCGCCGAGAAATTCGCGAAGCTCGACGGCGAGGCCCCGCCAGATGTCGAGCCCGGCATCTACAAGGGCGGCGCCGCCACCATCGCCCGGCCGCTGGAGCAGACCAACCTCGTCTTCGGCTACGAGGGCATGAGCTACCGCGACCCCGACATCTACGCTGTCGGGGTGTTCAACAACCTGCTCGGCGGCGGGCTGTCGTCGCGGTTGTTCCAGGACGTCCGCGAGGACAAGGGCCTCTGCTACGAGATCCACTCGTTCCACTGGTCCTATGGCGATACCGGCATATTCGGCATCTCCGCCGGCACCGATCCCGGTGACGCGGTCGAGTTGATGAAACTGACCATGGACGTGCTCCACGCAACCGTCGACGGCGCGACGGAGGCCGAGGTCGGCCGCGCCAAGGCGCAGATGAAGGTCGGCCTGCTCGGCGCGCTGGAGAGCTCCTCCGCCCGCACCGACCAGATGGCCCGTCAGGTGCTCGCCTTCGGGCGCACCTTCGACCTCGAGGAGATCGCCGCCAAGATCGATGCCGTGACGGTCGAGGATGCCCGCGCGGCGGGTGCAAGGCTGGTGCGCTCCTCGCCGATGACCTTCGCGGCCATCGGGCCGAAGCGCGGGCTGGACAAGGTGGCGAAGCTGGCGGAACAATTCCGCTCGACATGAACGCTTCGACCAAGGCCCCGCCACAGAGGCCGCCCGCCGCGAAACCGCTTTCGCTGCTTCGGGCGGTGGGTCTTGCCTACGATCCGCCGGAGCCCATTGTCGGCCGCAAGGTGACCTTGCGCGTGCCCGACATGGCCGATTTCGAGGGCTGGGCGCGCCTGCGCGGCGCGAGCCGGGGTTTTCTCGTGCCCTGGGAGCCGGCGTGGCCGCCGGACGACCTGACGCGACCTGCCTTCCGCCGCCGTGTCGCGCGCTATCGGCAGGACTGGCGCGAGGATCAGGGTTATGCGCTGTTCGTCTATCGCAACGAGGACGGCGCGCTGGTCGGCGGCATCACGCTGACCAATATCCGGCGCGGCGTCGCGCAGACGGTTTCGCTCGGCTACTGGATGGGCGAGGCCTTCGCCGGCAAGGGCTACATGGCCGCCGGCGTCCGGACCCTGATTCCCTATGCGTTCGGGGCGCTCGGTTTCCGCCGTATCGAGGCGGCCTGCGTGCCGACCAACGAGGCCTCGGTTCGCCTGCTGGAGCGGGTCGGCTTCACCCGCGAGGGTCTTGCGCGCCAATATCTCTGCATCAACGGCACATGGATGGACCACACCCTCTACGGGCTGGTGAAGGGCGACCCGCTCGGCTGAGACGATCAGAGGCCGGTGAGGCCCGCACCGATGGTCAGCGCCCAGAGCGAAATCGAAACGCCGGCCGCGTACCAGCCGAACGTGTAGCAGGCCTGCCGGCTGGCGCTGCAGATCAAGCGTTTCGCGACAGCGCGCGGCGGTCGCTCGTCGCGCTTCAGATTGATCCAGATCTCGTTGTACTCGACATCCTGCATGGCGTTCTGCACGGCCCGCAGCACCATGAACACCGCCACCAAGGCGAAGCCGATGCCGCCGGCCTTCATGGCCAGAACCGGCTCGCCGGCCCAGTGATACATCAGCGCCAGCGCAGCCAGTGCCGCGAGGGCGCAGTCGCGCGCCGCCGACTGAAAAGCGCGAAGCCGGATCATTTCCATCGCGACCTCCTGCGGTCTGGACGCGGCAATCGGATTGATGCAGCGCACCATTTCCGATTTTGCGACACAACATGGAACTGCGAATGCCTGCCACGCGGGTCTGTCGTGCCCGAGCCGGGAAGGGTTCGAGCGCGGCGCCCCCTGTCCGGACTTCTCGAGACTAAAGTCTATAATACGAAAGTCTTAATATGATACCGCGGTCAACACCAGCGCGGAGAACACCGGACGCGGGCACGGCGCTCCGCGCGCTCGCAATGTCGTGCGGAGCTTCCGGTTCGGATTGAAGAAGCGGATCGTGTCAGTCGACGACGAACAGCTTCGCGCCTGATGGTGCGCGGGACCGATGGGCTTCGGCGTCGTCGGCCACCTGATAGCTCATGCCGGGCTTCAGCACGAAGACGCGGCCGTCGGCCAGCGTCGTCTCCAGCGTGCCCTCGAGGCAGAGCAGGACATGCCCCTTGGAACACCAGTGGTCGGAAACATAGCCCGGCGAATAGTCCACCATCCGCACGCGGATGCGGTTCTCCGCCGGGCCGAAATGCTGCGTGCGCCAGAGCGCATGTCCGGCATCGCCCTCGTGGCGGGTGGGCTCTACCGATGCCCAGTCCACGGTGTTGAAGGCGATGTCGGACATTTTCATGGGACGGCTCCGGACGTCAGAACAGGTGGATGAGGCCCGGCTTCAGCAGGCCGATGGCCGAGAAGCCGATGCCGACGAGGCCGAGCCCGCCGGCGAGCCAGGCGAGCGCCATGGCGCTGGTGATGACCGCTGCGGAGGCCAGCACGATGGCGATCTGGAACGCCGCCGATGAAATCTCGAAGTCATGGTAGCGCTTGTAGGCGACATCACGCTTCTTCTCGGCCGCGGCGGCCCGGGCTGCGAGCTCGCGCCGGCCCTCGTTGGTCTCCGGCTCGGTGTTCCAGCGGGCCGCATTGGCGCGCCACTGGTCGATCTGGCGGCTCATGGCGGCTTTCACCGCCTCGTCGGTCATCGCGTTGCGGGTGATGGTCATGTCCTCGGCGGCGGTGGTCACCGCCGTCATGCGGATGGTCTTGGCCTGGAAGAAGGCCCAGAGGTTCGAGGCCTCGACATTGGCGTTGAGGGCGTCGGTCTGCGAACTCTTCGCTGCCGTCTCCGCCAGCGCCAGGAACAGCGCGAGGATGGCGATCAGCAGCGCGATCTTCTTGTTGGAGGGGTCGATATGGCCGTGGCCCGACATTGTGTGATTCCTTGGCAGGAACGAGGACGATGAACCGTGTGCCGCGCCGCGATCCCGCGCGCAAGGGGAGTAACGAGGACCTTCGAGGGTTTGCTTGCGACGGCCGAGGGCCTACACAGGATTCATGACAATGCGGACAAGATCGGGCGTCATCGCGGCGTTTGCGCCGGGCCCCCGGACAGGTTGGGCGCCGGCCCCATGAGCGATGCCTGCGACGGCCACGACCATCATCATGACGACGGCGAGATGGACGGCCCGGACTCGCCGCTCGTCCGCTCGCTGGCGCCCTCGCCTAATCACGACGCGCGCAAGGAGCCGGTCAGCCTCCTGATCATGCACTATACCGGCATGAAGGACGGCATGGCGGCGCTGAAGCGCCTGTGCGATCCGAATCCGCCGCGTGTGTCCTGCCACTACGTCGTGTTCGAGGATGGCGAGATCGTCCAGTCCGTCGCGGAGCGGCGCAGGGCCTGGCATGCCGGGATCGGCTCGTGGCATGGCCGCGACGATGTCAATGCGCGCTCCATCGGCATCGAGATCGTCAATCCCGGCCACGAATTCGGCTATCGGCCGTTTCCCGAAGCGCAGATCGAGGCGGTCATCGCGCTGGCGCAGGACATTGTCGGGCGCAATGCCATCCCGTCCGCGGGCGTCATCGGCCATTCCGACACGGCGCCGACGCGCAAGCAGGACCCCGGCGAACTGTTCCCCTGGAAGCGGCTGGCAGAGGCCGGGCTCGGGCTGTGGGTGCCCCCGGTTCCGCTGATGGATGGCCCGTCCTACCGGCAGGGCGAGGAGGGGCCGCCGATCCAGGCCTTGCAGGCCCTGCTCGGCATGGCCGGCTACGGCATCCAGGTCACCGGCGTCTATGATGCGCTGACGGCGGCGGTCGTCACAGCCTTCCAGCGCCACTGGCGACCGGAGCGGGTGGACGGCGTGGCCGACGCGTCCACCCTGCGCACCCTGCGCGACCTGCTGGCGGCGCGATGAAGCGCCGTGGCGGCACACAGGCGCTGGCAGCGCTTGCCGCCGCATTCTGCACCGTTGCGGCCTCGGCACAGCCGCTGCCGCAAGGCTTCGTCCACCTCGCCGACGTGGCGCCGGCGATCCGGCAGGACATCCGCTATGCCGGCTCGCGCAATTTCATGGGCCGGCCGGCGGCGGGTTACCGCGCGGCGGAATGCGTCCTGACGCGCCGCGCTGCGGAAGCTCTCGCCAGTGCGCAGGCCGAAATCGCGCCTCGTGGCCTGACCCTCGTCGTCTGGGACTGCTACCGGCCGCAGCGTGCGGTTGCCGATTTCATGGCCTGGACGCGCGATGCGACGGACCAGCGCATGCGGGCGATCTACTATCCGCGCGTCGACAAGCGCGACCTCAGCGTGCAGGGCTACCTGTCGTCCCGCTCCACCCATTCGCGCGGCTCGACGGTCGATCTCGGCCTGGCCCGCAGCGGCGATGCGGCGGCGGGCGGCACTGGCGCCTGCGCGGAGCCCCACGGCACGCGCATCGACGACGGCGTCCTCGATTTCGGCACGGCCTATGACTGTTTCGACACGCTGTCCCATGTCAGGGCGCCCGGCATCGGCCGCGAGGCGGCGACAAACCGCGCCCTGCTCGCCGGGCTCATGCAGCGCCACGGTTTCCGCGCCTATGCCAAGGAATGGTGGCATTTCCAGCTGCGCGACGAGCCCTTTCCGACGCAGTCCTTCGATTTTCCTGTCCCGCCACGCGGTTCGCGCTGACCAGCCCGTCCCTGCAACCCTTGGAACGTATGCGGGAGTGGCGCATTGTTATGGTCCGGACAGTCGGAGGATCCGCCATGAGCGATGCCACGCAAGCGCCTGCCACTCCCGCAACACCGAGAACCGGCCACTCACTGGCCTCGCATCTCGTTCCGCTCCGCAAGAACTGGGGCTGGCTGATGGGGGCGGGGATCGTCCTCGTCCTGCTCGGCATATTCGGACTGGTGGCGGCCAATCTGTTCACCGTCGTCTCGGTACTGTCCTTCGGGGCGATGATGCTGATCGCCGGCGGCGTGCTGATCGCCGATGCCTTCCGGCGCGAGGGCTGGAAGAGCCGGGTCGCGGTGCTGATCATCGGCGCGCTCTACGTCGCGACCGGTGCGCTGGTCTTCTACAACCCGCTGCAGGCCGTGGTGGCACTGACCATCCTCTGCGCGGCCATGCTGGTCGCAACCGGCGTGCTGCGCATCGTCATGGCCTTCCAGATGCGCGAACTGGTGGTCTGGGGCTGGGTGCTCGCCTCCGGCATCCTGTCCCTGCTGCTCGGCATCTTCATCATGGTGCAGCTGCCGCAGGCCGCGACCTGGGTGCTCGGCACCTTCCTTGCGATCGAACTGATCTTCCAGGGCTGGACCTATATTTTCGTCGCCCGCGCGATCCGCTCGACCTTCGACGGGGTGCATCCGAAACCGGCGGCCTGACCGCCGCCTCATGGTCACCAAATCGTTCACGGAAACCGTTTTTTAACGGCGTGTCGCGTTAATGAGACGTTGACGACACGGGTTCGCGAAGCGGCCTTTGCGGGCGTGATCGTCACGACGTCCGTGATGCCATGCCGGTTCGCAGCGCTGAGCCTGTCCCGCCGCCCCCGCCGCGCGATCTCTTCGCGCGGCTGGCGATTCGGGACCGGTCACGCGCCCGCCGGCGGCCTCTGACGGCCGTTCGGGAGAGGCGGCATATGGCGAGCGGACAGATCAGCGGAGGCGCGGCGGGCGAGGCCCGGCACGTTCCCGTGCTGCTCGCCGAAGTTCTTGCCGCCCTCGCGCCGAAGGCCGGCGAGACGATCGTCGACGGCACGTTCGGCGCCGGCGGCTACACCCGCGCCATTCTCGATGCCGGTGCCGAGGTCATCGCCATCGACCGCGACCCCACTGCCATTGCCGCTGGCGCGCCGCTGGTGGCTTCATCCGCCGGTCGCCTGATGCTCGCCGAGGGCGAGTTCTCCGGGCTCGACGACATCGCGCAATCGCGGGGTCGCGAGACGGTCGACGGCGTCGTGCTCGACATCGGCGTCTCGTCGATGCAGCTCGACCAGGCCGAGCGCGGTTTCTCCTTCCGCTTCGACGGACCGCTTGACATGCGCATGGCGATGTCCGGCGAGAGCGCGGCGGACCTCGTCGCCCGGCTCGACGAGACGGCGCTCGCCAACCTCATCTACACCTATGGCGAGGAGCGCCTGTCGCGCCACATCGCCAAGGCGATCGTCCGCGAGCGCGCCGAAGCGCCGATCACGACGACGAAGCGTCTCGCCGACATCGTCGCCAAGGTCGTGCGCTCCAAGCCCGGCGACATCCATCCCGCGACGCGCACCTTCCAGGCGCTCCGCATCGCGGTGAACGACGAGCTCGGCGAACTGGAGACGGCGCTGGAGGCCGCGGAGCGTGTTCTCAAGCCCGGCGGGCGGCTGGTGGTCGTCACCTTCCACTCGCTGGAAGACCGGATCGTCAAGCAGTTCATGGCGGAGCGCTCGGCCCGCACCGCCGGCGGCTCGCGCCACGCGCCGGCGGCGCAGGTGCCCGATCCGACCTTCACCCTCATCGGCCGCAAGGCGGTTGCCGCCTCCGACGCCGAGGCCGCCGTCAATCCGCGCGCGCGCTCGGCCAAGCTGCGTGCCGCCGAACGAACAGCCGCGCCTGCGAGGAGCGTGCGCCGATGATGCGCTTCATCAACATCGTCGTCGTAGCCGCGCTGATCGTCGCGGCCGTCGTGGTCTATCGCGTCAAGTATGAGGCGACACGTCATGCCGAGCAGGTCGCCAGGCTGCGCCTTGAAATCAATCGCGAGCGCGAGGCGATCACCGAGTTGCGGGCGCAATGGGCGCATCTCAACAGCCCTGACCGCCTGCAGGCGCTGGCTGAGCGTCACCTCAGCCTGAAGCCGCTCCAGATCAACCAGATGCACGACCTCGCCAACCTGCCGGACAAGCCGTTCGTCGACCCGGACCCGATCGGCTCGATGCTGGAGGCGATGGACGGCACGGCCGATCCGACAGCCACCGGCTCGGTCCGCCCGGCCACCGGCGGAGGCGCGCCGCTGCCGCAGCGCCGTCCGGCAGGAGGCCGCTGATGGCTCCGAAGCTCTCCTTCCTGATGCGGGCACGGCTGTTCTTCGCCTGGGTGCTCGCGGGCCCGCAATCCGGGCGCCTGCGCAAGGCCAAGTCGCGCATCCGCCTCGCCATGCTGGCCTTCGGCGCGCTCTATGCGGTCATTGCGACCAGCATGATGCTCTATGTCGTGCGCTACGACCGCAGCCAGGCGGCCGGCGTGCGCAGCGCCGAGGCCGTCTCCGCCACGCGGCCCGACATCCTCGACCGCAACGGCGAGGTGCTGGCGACCGACGTGCGCACCATTTCCCTGTTCGCCGAGCCGAAGAAGCTGGTTGCAAGCTTCGACGTCGACGAGGCGACGGAACTCCTGACCGCCGTTCTCCCGGACCTCGACCAGCGCGAGGTTCGCGAGCGCCTGCGCTCCGGCAAGGGTTTCGTCTGGCTGCGTCGCGAGATCACGCCGCAGCAGCGCGACCAGATCCACCGGCTCGGCATTCCCGGCGTCGGCTTCCTGCGCGAGGCCAAGCGCTCCTACCCGAACGGCTCGACGCTGTCGCACGTGCTCGGCATGGTCAATGTCGACAATCAGGGCCTCGGCGGCATCGAGCGCTACATCGACAATCAGGGCCTGGCCGAACTGCATCGCGCCGGCCTCGTCACCGACCGTTCACAGGCGCCGGTTCAGCTCTCCATCGACCTGCGCATTCAGCATGTGCTGCGCGACGAGCTCGTCCAGGCGCATCAGAAGTTCCGCGCCAAGGCGGCTTCGGGCGTGCTCATCGACGTGAACACCGGCGAGGTCGTGGCTCTCGCCTCGATCCCCGACTACGACCCGAACCGGCCCGCGACCGCCGCCGGTTTCGACCGCGCCAACCGCATCACTACCGGCGTCTACGAGATGGGTTCGGTGATGAAGGCGCTGACCACCGCCATGGCGCTCGATTCCGGCCGGTTCAACATCAATTCGACGCTGGATGCGCGCTTTCCGATGTCGGTCGGCCGGCATCAGGTGAAGGACTTCCACGCCCAGCGCCGCGTGCTGACCCTGCCCGAGGTCTTCACCTATTCCTCGAACATCGGCACCAGCCGCATGGCGCTGACGCTCGGCGGCGAGCACCAGCGCAACTTCCTGCGCCGGCTCGGCCAGTTCGACCGCGTCAATACCGAGATCGGCCCTTCGACCGCGCCGCTGGTGCCGCGCCGCTGGGCGGACATCACCACGGCGACCGTCTCCTTCGGCCACGGCCTGTCGGTCGCCCCGCTGCAGGCCGTGATGGGCACGGCCGCGCTGATCAATGGCGGCCGCCTGATCCAACCGACCTTCCTGCGCCGGACGCCCGAGCAGGTGGAGGCCGCGAGCCGGCAGGTCATCCGGCCCGAGACCTCGGTCGCCATGCGCTTCCTGATGCGGCTCAATTCCGAGCGCGGCTCCGGCCGGCGCGCCGATGTCGAGGGCTTCTATGTCGGCGGCAAGACCGGCACGGCCGAAAAGGTCATCGGCGGCCGCTATGCCAAGGACCGGCTGCTCAACTCGTTCATGGCGATTTTCCCGGCCGATCAGCCGCGCTATCTGTTGCTCGTCACGCTCGATGAGCCGCGCGGCATCCCGGAAACCCACGGCCTCGCCACCGCCGGCTTCAACGCCGCGCCGACGGCGGGCCGGGTGATCGCCCGCGCCGCTCCTCTGCTCGGCCTCCAGCCGCGCTTCGACATGCCGCCCGCCATGCAGGCGATCCAGGCCGGCTACCGCATGCCCGGGCGCTGAGCGGCCTCACAGCCGCCCAACGCCCGCCCCAAGTGCCTGTCCAGAGTGCCTGTCCAGAGTGCCTGCCCAGACTGCGATCCCGAGTGCCTGCCGCTCATGCCAGTGAGCCTTACCTCGCAATGCCCGCCATGCAGCTTTCGACCATTCTCGCCGACGAAACACCTGCCGCTTTTGCCAGCCGTCCGGTTTCCGGCCTGACCGCCGACAGCCGCGCGGTTGCCGGCGGCACGGCGTTCTTCGCGTTGAAGGGCGAGAAGGTGGACGGCATGGCCTATGCCGAAGCCGCCGCGAAAGCCGGAGCCTCCGCCATCGTCACCGACAAGCCCGATGCGCCGGCCGAGGTCGCGGGCGTGCCGGTGGTCCGGGTGGCCAATGCGAGGCGGACGCTGTCGCTGGCCGCCAGTCGCTTCCATGCGCGCCAGCCGGCCACGATAGCGGCTGTCACCGGCACCTCCGGCAAGACCTCCGTCGCGGCCTTCCTGCGTCAGATCTTTCAGGCCGACGGCCACCCGGCCGCCTCCATCGGCACGGTCGGCGTCGTCCGGCCATCGGGCGAGGTCTATGGTGGGCTGACGACGCCGGACCCGGTGACGCTGCACCAGACGCTCGACACGCTGGCCGGCGAGGGTGTCACCCACGTCGCCTTCGAGGCCTCCTCCCACGGGCTCGACCAGCACCGGCTGGACGGTGTCAGGATCAGGGCGGCAGGCTTCACCAATCTGTCGCGCGACCATCTCGACTATCACCACACGGTCGAAGCCTACCGCACGGCCAAGCTGCGCCTGTTCACCGACCTGCTGCCCGCCGATGGGACAGCCGTGGTCATGGCCGGCGCGGAGGGCGCCCCGTTCATCGCCGCCGCCAGGGCGCGCGGCCAGCGCGTCATCGCCGTCGGACGCGGCGACGAGGACAGGAACGGCGGCATCGCCATCCGCTCCGAGGTTATCGACGGGGCGGGGCAGGTGGTCCGCATCGCCGCCTTCGGCCGAGACTGGCAGGTCCGCATCCCGCTACTCGGCAGTTTCCAGGTCGACAACGCCCTGCTCGCGGCGGGCCTTGCCATTGGCTGCGGCGTTCCGCCGGACCGGGCCTTCGCCGCGCTCGAACAGCTCGAAGGCGCCAAGGGGCGGCTGGAATTCGTCGGCTCCAAGGATGGCGCCCCGGTCGTCGTGGACTACGCGCACAAGCCCGACGCGCTCGAAAAGGTGCTGGAGGCGGCGCGTCCCTTCGCCTCGCGCAGGCTCGTGGTCGTGGTCGGCTGTGGCGGCGACCGCGATCCCGGCAAGCGCCCGATCATGGGCCGCATCGCCGTCGAGAAGGCCGACCGCGCCATCATCACCGATGACAATCCCCGCTCCGAGGACCCCGCTGCCATCCGCGCGCAGGTCCTCGCCGGCGCGCCCGGGGCCGAGGAGATCGGCGACCGCGCCGAGGCGATCCGCACCGCCGTCCGAGACCTCGGCCCGGGCGATTTGCTGGTGATAGCGGGAAAAGGTCACGAAACCGGCCAGATCATCGGCTCCAAGACGCTCCCCTTCTCCGATCACGAGGTCGCCGCCGAGGCGATCCGCGATTTCTCCGCTTCTTCTGCCTCGAAAGGGCCTGCCGCATGAGCCAGCAGCCTCTCTGGACCACCGAAGCGCTGGCACGCGCCATGGGTGGCCGCCTCACCGGCAAGCCGGCAGCGACCATCGCCGATATCTCCATCGACACCCGCACGCTCGAGGCCGGCGAGGCCTATGTGGCGATCAGGGGCCATGCCCATGACGGCCATGCCTTCGTGCAGGGCGCCCTCGACAAGGGCGCGGCGGTTGCCATCGTTTCCGAGGAATGGGCGCAGGGCGCTCCTCCCGGCGCCTACCTGATCGTCGCCGACCCGCTGAAGGCTCTCGAGAAGGCCGGCGTCGTCGCGCGAGCCCGCACCGCCGCGAAGATCGTCGCGGTCACCGGCTCCATCGGCAAGACCTCGACCAAGGAAGCCCTCGCGCACGTGCTCGCGCGCGAAGGGCGCACGCACGCCCCGCCGAAGAGCTTCAACAACCATATCGGCGTGCCGCTGACGCTCGCGCGCATGCCAGCGGCGAGCCAGTTCGGCGTCTTCGAGATCGGCATGAACCATGCCGGAGAGATCACGCCCCTCACGCGCATGGTGAAGCCGGACATCGCGGTCATCACCACGATCGAGGCGGTGCATATCGAGAATCTCGGTACGATCGAGGCCATCGCCGATGCCAAGGCGGAGATTTTCGCGGGCGTCGAGCACGGCGGCGCGGCGGTGCTACCGCGCGACACCCGGCATTTCGACCGCCTCGCCCGCGCCGCCCGCGCGGCCGGCATCGACACCATCGTCTCCTTCGGCGAGCACGAGGAGGCCGATGTCAGGCTCCTGCGCCTCGTCCTCTCCGCCAATTGCTCGACGGTCTCGGCGCGGGTGATGGGCACCGAAGTCACCTACAAGATCGGCTCGCCCGGCAAGCACCTTGCCATGAACTCGCTCGCGGTGCTGGCAGCGGCCAAGCTCGCGGGAGCCGACCTTGCCGTCGCGGCACTGGCGCTCGGCGAGACGCGCGCGGTGGCCGGGCGCGGCGAGCGTTCGCAGCGCCGCCTCGGCGCCGGCAGCTTCACGCTGCTGGACGAGAGCTACAATGCCAATCCGGTCTCGCTGCGCGCGGCCATCTCGGTTCTCGCGACCACGCCGAAGGCGGCTTCCGGCCGTCGCCTCGCCGTCCTCGGCGACATGCTGGAGCTCGGCAGCGAGGGCGCGGCGCTCCATGCCGCGGTCGCCGAACCGCTCAACAAGGCGGGCATCGATCTCGTCTTCTGCTCCGGCCCGCTGATGGAAAATCTCTGGAAGGCCTTGCCAGCGCACCGCCGGGGAGCCTATGCCGCGACTGCGGCCGAGCTCGAACCGCTGGTGATCCGCGCGCTCAAGGCGGGCGACGTCGTCATGGTCAAGGGTTCGCGCGGCAGCCGCATGGCGCCTCTGGTCGAGACGCTGAAGGCGAAATTCCCGGCCATCGCTCCGGACGAGCAGCAGGGCGCCGCATAGGTCGTTTCCAGCTCTGGAAACGGCAAGAGTTTCTTGTCGCGTGTGTTCTTGGACGGCAGGCTGGCTCCCGGCCGGCCCGAAAGCGCACCGACGACCCGAAGGACGATTGAGACCGATGTTCGCATTCCTCGCCGAATATTCGAGCGTCTTCTCCCCGCTCAACGTCTTCCGCTACATCACTTTCCGCACTGGCGGGGCGATCTTCACGGCGCTGATCTTCGTCTTCCTGTTCGGGCCGGGCCTGATCCAGCTCCTGCGCCTGAAACAGGGCAAGGGCCAGCCGATCCGCGCTGATGGCCCTGAATCGCATCAGGCCAAGAAGGGCACGCCCACCATGGGCGGCCTGATGATCCTGTCGGGCCTGCTTGTCGCGACCCTGCTCTGGGCCAACCTGCGCAGCCCCTATGTCTGGATCCTGCTGTTCGTCATGCTCGGCTTCGGGGCGATCGGCTTCTATGACGACTACCTCAAGGTGACGAAGCAGACCCATGCCGGCTTCTCGAGCCGCGCCCGTCTCGCGCTGGAATTCGTCATTGCCGGCCTTGCGGTCATGGCGGTCATGTTCATCACCCGCGAGCCGCTCGGCACCCAGGTCTTCTTTCCCTTCATCAAGGACCTGTCGATCAATATCGGCTACCTGATGATCGTCTTCGGGGCGCTGGTCATCGTCGGTTCCGGCAATGCCGTGAACCTCACCGACGGCCTCGACGGTCTCGCCATCGTGCCCGTCATGATCGCGGCCGGCACGTTCGGCGTCATCGCCTATCTCTCGGGCAATGCCGTCTTCGCCAACTACCTGCAGATCACTCACGTGCCCGGCACCGGCGAGATCGTCGTCATCATCGGCGCGCTGATCGGGGCGGGGCTCGGCTTCCTCTGGTTCAACGCGCCGCCCGCCCACATCTTCATGGGCGATACCGGCTCGCTGGCGCTCGGCGGCCTCATCGGCACCATCGCGGTCGCGGTGAAGCACGAGATCGTGCTGCTGGTCGTCGGCGGCCTGTTCGTGCTCGAGGCTGTCTCGGTCATCGTGCAGGTCGTCTCGTTCAAACTGACCGGCAAGCGCGTCTTCCGCATGGCGCCGATCCACCATCATTTCGAGAAGAAGGGCTGGTCGGAGCCGCAGGTGGTCGTCCGCTTCTGGATCATCGCCTTCGTCCTGGCGCTCGCGGGCCTCTCGACCCTGAAGCTGCGCTGACATGGTCCCGGTCGCGACTTTCAAGGGCGCCAATGTCGCCGTCTTCGGGCTGGGCGGCTCGGGCCTTGCCACCTGCGCCGCGCTCAAGGCGGGTGGCGCGCGGGTCATCGCCTTCGACGACAGCTCCATCTCGCTCGAAAAGGCGGCGGCGGCCGGCTACGAGACCGCCGACCTGCGGGGCATCGACTGGTCGTCGGTGGCGGCGCTGGTGCTCGCCCCCGGCGTGCCGCTGACCCATCCCGCGCCGCACTGGAGCGTCGGCCTCGCGCAGGCGAACGGCGTGGAAGTCGTCGGCGACATCGAACTGTTCTGCCGCGAACGACGGGCCACCGCGCCCAGCGCGCCGTTCATCGCCATCACCGGCACCAACGGCAAGTCGACGACGACGGCGCTGATCACGCATATCCTCGCCAGGACGGCACGCGACGCGCAGATGGGCGGCAATATCGGCACGGCCATCCTGTCGCTGGAACCGCCGGCCAAGGGCCGCTTCCACGTCATCGAATGCTCGTCGTTCCAGATCGACCTGACGCCGTCCATCGATCCCTCGGTCGGCCTCTGCCTCAACGTGACGCCCGACCATCTCGACCGCCACGGCACGCTCGACGACTACGCGGCGGTGAAGGAACGGCTGATCGCCGGCATCCAGCCGGGCGGGACCGCCGTCATCGGTGTCGATGACCGCCACAGCCAGGCCATGGCCGACCGCGCGGAGCGGGCGGGGCGCACGGTGGTGCGCGTCTCCATCCGCAATCCGCTCTCCGACGGTCTCCACCTCGACGGCGCGGACATCGTCCGCATGAAGGCCGGCGCCATGGTCCATCGCTTCTCGGTGGCACGCGTCGGCGCGTTGCGCGGCACGCACAATGCCCAGAATGCCATGGCCGCCTACGCCGCCTGCGAGGCGCTGGGGCTGGCGGGCGACGAGATCGTCCGCGCCATGATGAGCTTTCCCGGCCTGCCGCACCGCATGGAGCAGGTCGGCCGCATCGGCAAGGTGCTGTTCGTCAACGATTCCAAGGCGACCAACGCCGATTCCACCGAGAAGGCGCTGGCCGCCTTCTCCGACATCTACTGGATCGCCGGTGGTAAGCCGAAGGAGGGGGGCATTGCCCCGCTTGCCCGCTTCTTCCCGCGCATCCGCAAGAGCTACCTGATCGGCTCGTCAGCGGAGGAATTCGCTGTCACTCTCGGCGGCAACCCGCATGTCATCGCCGGCACGCTGGACAAGGCGGTCGCCATGGCTGCCGCCGACGCGGCGGCTGATGGCGCTGCCGATCCGGTCGTGCTGCTCTCGCCGGCCTGCGCCAGCTACGACCAGTTCCCGAATTTCGAGGTGCGCGGCAAGGCTTTCCGCGACCTCGTTCTTGCCATGCCGGGTATCGAGAAGGCGTGAACCGGCCCTTGCGCGGTTAACGAAGCGTTGAGCGGAAGCCTTTAGATTTCCTTCCAAACGCTCGCCAGTCGGGCAATTCCGGTCGGATATCGGGGACGGCGCATGATCTCCAGGGCTGAACGCACGGCCTTCGGCGAATGGTGGTGGACGGTCGACCGGCTGCTGCTCTCCGCCCTGTTCGGCCTGATGCTGGCCGGCATCGTGCTGTCTCTGGCGGCGTCCCCGGCAGTGGCCCACCGCATCGGTCTCGACACGTTCCACTTCGTCAACCGGCAGGTCTTCTTCCTGATCCCCGCGACGATCGTACTGATCGGCACGTCTTTCCTCTCGCCCTACTGGATCAGGCGGCTGGCGCTGGTCGCCTTTCTCGGCGCGCTCGTGCTGGTGGTGGCGACCCTGTTCGTCGGCGCCGAGATCAAGGGCGCGCGCCGCTGGCTGAATTTCGCCGGCGTCGGCCTCCAGCCGTCCGAATTCATGAAGCCGGCCTTCGTGGTTCTGTCCGCCTGGCTGTTCGCGGAGAGCGCCAAGCGGCCGGAAATGCCCGCCAACATCCTCGCCATGATGTTGCTGGCCGCGGCCGTAACGCCGCTGGTGCTGCAGCCTGACGTCGGCCAGACCTCGCTGATCACGGTGGTCTGGGCGGCGCTGTTCTTCATGGCCGGCATGCGCTGGCTCTGGGTCTTCGGCCTCGCGGGCGTCGGCGCGGCGGGGCTCGTCGGCGCCTATTTCTCGTTTCCGCACGTGCGCCGCCGTATCGACAAGTTCATGGAGCCTGGTACGGCCGACACGTTCCAGGTCGATGTCGCCATCGACGCCTTCCAGCAGGGCGGCTGGTTCGGCAAGGGGCCGGGCGAGGGCACGGTGAAGCGCATCATTCCGGACAGCCACACCGACTTCATCTTCGCGGTGGCGGCCGAGGAGTTCGGCACCATCCTGTGCCTCGTCATCGTCCTGCTGTTCGCCTTCGTCGTGCTGCGCTCGCTGAAGCACGCCCATGACGACGAGGATCCGTTCTGCCGCTTCGCGGTGGCGGGGCTCGCCATGCTGTTCGGCCTGCAGAGCTGCATCAACCTGATGGTCAACCTGCACCTCATCCCGCCCAAGGGCATGACCCTGCCTTTCGTGTCCTATGGCGGCTCGTCGCTGATCGCGCTGGCCTTCGGCATGGGCATGCTGATTGGCCTGACGCGACGGCGGCCGCGCGCCGAGACCATGGCCGAGGTCAGCCACTACCAGGCGAGCCGCGCCTGACATGAGCCAGCCCCTGATCCTCGTCTGCGCCGGAGGCACCGGCGGCCACCTCTTTCCCGCCGAGGCGCTGACCGTGGCGCTCATCGAGCGCGGCTGCATCGTCGACCTCGTCACCGACGAGCGGGCGGAGAAGTATGGCCGGGCGTTCCCGGCGCGTGCGACGCATATTGTCGAATCCGCGACCATCGGTTCGAAGAACCCGGTCGCGCTGGCGAAGACGCTGTTCACCCTCGGTCGCGGCTATCTGCACGCGCGGAAGATCATCCGCGTGCTGAAGCCGGCCGCCGTGGTAGGCTTCGGCGGCTATCCGACCCTGCCGCCAATGTTCGCGGCGACCCAGATGAGCGTGCCGACCGTCATCCACGACCAGAACGCGGTGATGGGCAGGGCCAACCGCCAGCTCTCCGGCCGCGTCTCGGCCATAGCGACGTCGTTTCCCGGTGTGCTGGACGCCGATCCGACACTGGCGAAGAAGGCGGCCTTCACCGGCAATCCCGTGCGTCCCATGGTCATCGAGGCGGCGGCGACCCCCTACGATGCGCCGCAGGCCGGTGGTCCATTCCGCCTCTGCGTCTTCGGCGGCAGCCAGGGCGCGCGCGTCATGAGCGAGATCGTCCCGCCGGCGCTGGAGAAGATCGATCCGGCCTTGCGCGGCCGGCTCCATGTCGTCCAGCAGGCCCGCGCCGAGGACAGGGCCGCTGTCGAGGCCGCCTATGCCCGTCTCGGCGTTGCCGCCGAGGTCGCGCCCTTCTTCGTCGACCTGCCGGCACGGCTCGCCGGC
>Ga0209794_1001556_pt1 | contig 16636 bp, 16 predicted proteins | sample EBPBio232013_DNA_FD_185869 | JGI IMG/M metagenome (GOLD analysis project Ga0209794, IMG submission 185869) | Wastewater treatment Type I Accumulibacter community from EBPR Bioreactor in Madison, WI, USA - Reactor 1_5/23/2013_ DNA (SPAdes)... | ecosystem: Engineered > Bioreactor > EBPR >... | reverse complement strand
TATCACCACAAAGGTTTCGAGATCGTTGGCATCAGCCTCGATCGCGACAGCCTTGCCTGGCGCAATGCCATTCGCACCGACAAAATCAGGTGGCTCCAGTTCAATGAAAACGGACAATGGAATACGGCAACAGCAGGCACCTGGGGGGTGACGCTGTTGCCGACCTCCTTTCTAATTGACAAACAGGGAACGATCATATCCATTGATCCTTCTGCGGCTGAATTGCAACATTACTTGCAGGAAGCCTTAAAATAAACCATATGCGATTTCTATTTCTACTGTTGCTAACCAGCAGCAGTTATTTGCTGCATGCGCAAGAACTGTATGTATTTAGTGAACCCGCCTCCAATATTCCAGCTTATTCAGCTACTGCCAAACTAACGGCCAGGTATACCCGCAGTGCCGAAGGCAGAAACTTTCAGCGCTACAATCCCGAATGGATGATGGGTCTGAGTAAGACAGTGATGCTGAAAACAAGCTTGTCTTTCTCCAATGTATATGCCGATCGCTTTCGGTGGGAATCAGCGAAGGTGTATGCGAAATGGCGTTTCTTGTCGAACGATGGCATTCATCGACATTTTCGCATGGCGGCTTTTGCCGATCTGGCCTATAGCCGCAACAAAGACATGTACTATGATGAAATGAACCTTGATGGCGACAACAGCGGCGCACAAATCGGACTGGTTGCCACCCAACTGCTAGGCAAACTGGCTGTGTCAGGCACTGCCAGTGTGATGCAATTTATGGGCACTACGATGAATCATGGCATTGATACACACGATTATAATAACCTGAGTTATTCATTGTCGGCCGGCTACCTGTTGTTCCCGCGGCAATACGCCAACTACAACCAGACCAACCTCAACTTGTATGTAGAAGCCCTGGGCGCCAAAGGCTTTCAGCAGGGACGATACTTTGTTGACATTGCCCCGGCCATTCAGTTGATTTTTGCGAGTAAAACCAAACTCAACCTGGGTCTGCGGCATCAACTAACCGGTAATATGTTCCGTATTGCTGATAATAACTACTATATCAGTTTGGAAACCAGTTTCTTAAACATCTTAAAAAGAAATAAACATAAATCGTCGACGGATTCGTTATAACAGGGTATCCAATACCCATTTGCATGAAGGCTTTAACCGTTGGTTTGCTGGCGATTGCCCTATCCCAAACCACTACTGCGCAGAAGGTTGATCTTGACCGTTTCTCTTTTACAACGGCGTATCGAAACCTGCCATCCATGCCGGTCGACACATCTTTTCACCGGTATGATTTTCAATTGCAAACCGGCCCGCTGATGCGATTGGCCAGCAACCCAGGTTCAGAAGAAGCCTTGTATATCGAAGGCTGGATTCCCCAGGCAAGCAAGGGTGACCTGACCATCCTGTTGTGGATGGAAGACCTGGTGGTGTTGAAGTCTGATGTAAGTGTGCGCGAAGAAACAAAGAAAGACAAGGCCGGTAATGTAGTGAATCGTTCCAATTATTATGCTCCGGTGCTGACCTATAGCTATGCTGCCCGCATGGAAGTGCGCGATAAAAATGGCAACCAGTTGCAAGCGCGCCAGTTGGTTAACCGGTCGCAGCAGTTTCAATACAAAGGGGCGGAGCATGGCAATCGAATGGCCGCTGCCAATATTTTACTCAACCAGTTTCAGTTGACCACTGAAATCAGTCAACTCGTATTGAATCGAACCATTCGTGGTTTGTCAGATGACCTCACCTGGAACTACGGGTATTCAGAACGCCGGGTAACCGACAATGTGTGGGTGCTCGATAGTCGCAAGCACCCTGCCTATGATGATTTCAGAATGCATTGGGGAAATATTCGCAGTGCTTTGTTTCGCTTGCAGCCTGATCAACCGGTAGACAATATCCGCGAGTCGATCGCCACCGATATCGCTTATTTTGAACAACTGCCATTGAAGTACGATGGCAAAGACAAAAGCAGTCGCAAGTTGCGGTATGCCGCCTATTACCTGTTGTCGAAAATATATTATTACTTCGATGACCCCGATGCGGCCGCATTGGCTGCCAATCGACTGGTGTTAAATGATTACGATTCTCGCGATGGTTACAGCCTCGAAAACGCATCGCGCCAGCTCATCGAATCGTTTCGAATGAATAAACGTTATAGCCGTCATTTTACCCTGCATTATGAAGCCCTGGCATTGGGTTCAAAAAAGTATTAATTTGTCGCGCCATCGACAAATATGCAGTACTACGCGGGTCTTGATATTGGCACTACACATACCAAACTGGTAATTACCGATGCGTTACTTCACCCGGTAGCGCAATGGAAACGCGGCTATCGCAATGGTTTTGGCGCGCGGCTCGATGCCAATGAAATTCGCGCGCATTGTATTGACTTACTCCAGGAAGCGGCCATTGCCCTGCCTGCCGGGGCCAGCGCCTTGTGGATAGGTTTTAGTAGTGCCATGCACAGTTTGTTGTTGGTCGATGAAAAAGGCGAAGCACTCACTGCAGTAATGACCTGGGCGGATAACAGCAGTTTACCCTGGGTAGAAGCAAACAAAGCCGCGGGCGTTTCACTATTCAACCATACCGGCACGCCCTTTCACCCCATGTCGCCCCTGGCTAAATTGGGCTGGTTGCAAGAAACCAACCAACCCTTGCTGCAAAAGATGCACAGGGCCGTGGGCGTCAAAGAATTTATTTGGTTCCACCTGACGGGTGAATGGGAGATCGACCACAGCATTGCTTCAGCAACGGGTATGTTTGCGATCGAAACCAGAACCTGGTACCAGCCCGCCTTGGCGCTTGCCGGTATAAAAGAAGATCGGTTGTCCATGCCCGTTAGTGTATTCCATTCCCGACCGCTTCATACAGTTGATTTTCCCTGTGCCGTTCGGTTGGTACAGGGTGGCAGCGATGGTTGCCTGGCGCAACTTGGTTCCAACCTGTTGCAGCCCGGTGCTGCGGCCCTAACCATTGGCACCAGTGGCGCGATAAGAATTACAAAGCCTACGGCAGATATAGATGCCGGTAAACGACTGTTTACCTATGTGTTGGATGAAGCGTATTATGTGCAGGGGGCGCCGATCAACAACGGTGGGCTCGCCCTGCAATGGTGGAACCAAGAAGTGGCCGGCGGATCCATTGATCCTGCCGCCAGCATTTTGGCTTTTGAACAAGACCTCGCCAACACTGCCGCAGGGGCAGAGGGTATGGTTTGCATCCCCTGGTTTGCGGGCGAGCGTGCACCCGTTTGGGATGCCAATGCACGCGGCAGCTTTCATGGTATCTCCATTGCACATACAAGGGCACATTTTGGTCGCGCGTTGCTGGAAGGCATCTGCTTTCAATTTCGCCTGCTCCTGTTATTACTCGAAGAACAGAGCCGCCCCATCGAGAAAATTTTTGCGAGCGGTGGTTTTACCGGCAGCAAGGCCTGGCTACAATTGATGGCCGATATTTTACAACGCCCCATTCACGTACCGGTGCAGCCCATTGATGCTTCTGCATTGGGCGCCATCGCCATGGCCATGCGCGCAGCAGGTCAGATTGATCATTGGCCGGCATTTGTCGAAGTCAATACACAAGCGGCCGATGTTTACCACTGGCAGGCACAAACGAAGGCGGTTTACGATACACAATTTGATATATTTAGGGAACTATGTCGTTCCTGATCATCCTGGCTGCACTTGGATTGCTTCTGCTGCTCACGCTGAAAAAGGTCATTCCCTTTGTGGCATTAATACTTGTCACCATGCTGTTGGCACTCGCCCTGGGCATGTCGGTTCAACAGATGCTCAAGGCCCTGAGCGATGGTATTGGCTCCATGCTGGGCAGCATGGCATTGATTCTTTGTTTCGGCGCCATACAGGGGCGCTTGCTGGAACAATGCGGCGCCGCCACCGTTATCAGTGAATGGCTCTTACAGCGACTCGGAAAAAAATACCTGCCCTGGGCTGTTTGTCTCATGGGATTTTTAGTGGGCATTCCGCTTTTTTACAATGCAGGTTTCGTGATCTTGCTGCCCTTTGTATTTACCATCGCTGCCAGTGCCAATGTGCCGCTTTTATATGTGGCGATTCCCATGTGTTCATCCTTGTCGGTGACCCATGGCTTTCTACCGCCCCATCCCGGGCCCGTGGGACTCGCCGCAATCTTCCAGGCATCTGTTGGTAAGATCATTTTGTATGGATTGATCGCCGCGATACCAACGGTTTTTATTGCAGGCATTTTATTTGGAAGAACCTTTCGTCACCGCCAACCCATGGCGCCCCCCATTACCAACAAAATACCTACAACGGATTTACCGCCGGTTTCCACCTGTGTGATGATTGCATTGTTACCGGTATTGCTGATCGCTTTGCCAGCAGCCTTGTTACCCTTTATACCGGAGGGCAACTTTATGGCTGGTTTTCTGCACAGTGTGGGCGACCCGGTGTTAGCGCTCTTGCTAACCGTGGCAGTTTCCTCTTATTTTCTGTATTGGCGTCGTGGCAAAAGCACGTTGGTGGTGATGGATCATTATACAAAGGCCATTGAAAGTGTGGCCATGATCATGCTGGTGATCGGGGCTGGCGGCGCACTCAAAGAAGTACTCACCAAAACTGGCGTAGCCAACGAAATCGCTGGTTTTGTTACGCGCAACGCTTTCCCACCGCTTATTGCCGGCTGGCTGGTTGCGGCAGGTATTCGGGTAATGCTGGGATCGGCCACTGTAGCGGGTTTGACGGCGGCCGGCATTCTGGCACCGCTGGTAGCAAGCGGTAGCGTTTCGCCCGAGTGGATGGTTTTATCCATTGGTGCGGGCAGCTTGTTTTTGTCTCATGTCAACGACACCGGCTTCTGGATGTTCAAAGAATACCTCGGTATAACGGTGAAGGATACCCTATTATCGTGGACGATCATGGAATCAATCATTTCTGTTGGCGGCTTACTGATTATACTGCTGTTCTCGAAATTCTTATAGCCTTTGGCAAAGCCGGCGCAAGTCAATCAGCTTTTCCCCTTTTCTTATTTGTTACAAATCGCTTCTACGATCTGCGCTGCGTGTACCCTTGAATTTTCAATGAATAGCCGGTGGGTATTCATGCCGGCACAAATCACCCCCGCCAGGTAAATGCCGGGCACATTGCTCTCATGGGATTCTTCATTCAATACCGGTGTTTGGTATTGGCCGCTGAGTTCAATACCCAGCTTTCGTAAAAAAGCAAGATTGGGTTCATAGCCTGTCATGGCAATCACCCAATCGTTGGCAATGGTCACCAGTCCACCGGGTGTTTCGATATCTACCTCACGGGCACGTATAGCCGAAACACGACTATTGAAATAAGCCTTGATGGATCCCTCCTCGATGCGGTTTACAATATCAGGCCGCACCCAGTACTTGACCCGCTCACCAATTTCATGATCGCGAACCACCATGGTTACAGCAGCCCCCTTGCGCCAGGTCTCCAGGGCAGCATCCACTGCCGAGTTTTGGGCGCCCACCACCAGCACTTTCTGCATAGCATAAAAATGGGGGTCTTTGTAATAGTGGGTCACTTTCGGCAGGTCTTCACCGGGCACATTTAATTTGTAGGGTATGTCATAGAATCCTGTTGCCAGAATAATATTCCGCGCGTAATAAGATTCTTTCGATGACTGTACCAGGAAAACGGCGTCTTCCTTTTGCACGGAAATCACTTCTTCAAACAACCGGATATGGAGTGCTGCATCCACCGCAACGCGACGGTAATATTCCAGGGCTTCAGTGCGGGTGGGTTTGGGATTATTAGATACAAAGGGTACGCCGCCGATCTCCAACCTTTCAGAGGTAGAGAAGAAGTGCATATTTACCGGGTAATAATAGATCGAATTCACCAGGCATCCTTTCTCCAATATAACATACCGCAGTCCCGCTTTTTTTGCTTCCAGTGCACAAGCCAGCCCGATGGGGCCGCCACCAATAATCAGGAGGTCGTAGTCATTTGCCATCCGGCAAATTTAGTCGATCGGCGATATCTTTCCCGATCCGGAACTATTGACCTTCACTTTCGGTGTGCCTTTATAGTAAACATCGCCGCTGCCCGAGATCTTGGCTTCCAGGTAATCTTCGGCCCATACACGCATATTACCCGAACCGCTGGTATTCGTATACACCTCTTTGGCACGCATGCCGCTGGCATCTATATCGCCGCTGCCTTCAATATGGTGAATGGCTTTGTTGACCGCGCCACTTACCACTTCAATATTGCCACTGCCTTCGATGCGGGTGGCTAATTCGGTGGCTGTTAACGCGCCTATTTGTATATCGCCCGAACCTTCGGTCTCCAACCACAAACGTTGGGTACTGATGGGCTGCAGGGCTTTGATATGGCCCGATCCACTGAGGTGAAAGCCTTCGATTTGCGGACCGCGAACAATGATGTCAACGGGTTCGTAGGAGTAAACAACGGTATTGTCGCGCAAACCGATGGTCAATTCCCGCTGATCGTTCATGTGCAATTCAATCACATTGAGAATATTGCGCTGGGCGTGGATCTCCACCGATGGTTGATCCGTTTTTTCATAATAGAGGGTGCCTTTCATGTCTAAATGAAGCTGCACAAATTCACCTACTGTTCTCGTTTCGGTCACGATGGGGCCGTCGCCGTTCACTTTTGTGCAGGCCGAAATACAGATGCTGGTACCAAAGAGAAAAATTGATAACTGTTTCATGGTTGGTTATTTAAAATTCAATTTTGTAATTCAATACGGGAATAATGCCGGTCATATAATAGTCTTTCACTTTGCCGGTGTACACATCATAGCCGCGGCCCCACCGGTTCAAATGATTGGTTGCATTTTGCAAATCGAGCGAAAGGGTAGACGTATGTGATTTGCGATTCCATTTCATGCTTACGCGGATATCAGCGCGGTAGTACGCCGGTAATTGTAGACGATATGCTTCCTGCTCGCGGTAAACAGTATAGCCTTTTTGTACAGACGCTGCAAGGTCAATCGGCGTTTCGCGGAAGCCGCCCATATAAATGAGTTTGACATTTACACCAAAGCTTCTTTTGTTGGATGCGTGCACAAATTCTTTGCCGCTGGTAAGGGTGCTCGCGTAGTTGCCATTAAAGCGTGTGTTTCGCTCGATGCCATCGGCAGCGGTGTACTTACTTTGGTAAACAGCATTCGACCAGAGCAGGTAGAAATTGCGTCGCAATTGTTTTTCCAATGAAATTTCAAGTCCGTAGTTTTTACCCTTCCCTCTGTTTGTCAACGGATCTGTCACAAAACCCTGTAGCAGGTTGAGCGTACTGAAACTACTGGTATCGTACATGCTAACCGGCGCGTTGAATAGCTGCTGGTAATAGGCTTCGGTTCGCAAACGATAGCCGTGATCAAAAGCATGCGTGTATGACAGCACCAGGTGATGGGCGCGGGTCAAGCCCAGGTTTTTGTTGGGATACAGCCAATGGTTATTGGCCGCCAGGGTTTTCGCAAAATAGACGCCCATGGGTTGCAACTGCGAATGGAGCCCGTAACCGAAAGAGAAAATATTCTTCTTGTTCGCTTCCCACCTGATGGCCAACCGGGGCTCGAGCGATCGACTGTGGTTGAGTAAGAATTCCATATAATGCAAGCCGCCGGTCAACAACCATTTTTTGCCTGCCTGCCAGCGCCACTGTGCAAATCCCTGCAACGTATAACTATGGTCGTTGATGTTGATGCGCTCTTCGAGTGGGTCGCCGATATGATCGGGACTATTGAGTAAATAGTCAAAACCAATGCGGGTAAAAATCATACCGGCACGCAGTGAATGCCTTGCATTGAATTTGTAATTGAGTACGCTGTTGGCGGTCCACTTGCGGGTGCTGTATTTTTCCTGGTTGCTATTGATGAGGCTATCAACCGTTTCAGCATACTGTTCATTGTATTTGTTCCCCGACACAGCGTAAATAATGCCGGTTTTTAGCGTCCAGTTGTCACCGCCCTGCACCTGGTGTGTAAGGCCATTGGCACGCGTACGGCTGCTGTACACGCCACTGTACCGATCGAGGTCTGATTCCCATTTTGTTTCGTCTTTTTGCGGATCGTAGTGCTGGCCGCTGCTGCCATTAAAACCGAATAAGCTGATCTGGTGCTTCGCACCCAGCGGTACATAAATATGGTAGGAGAGGTCCTGGAAATCGGTACTGCCAGTGCCAATATCCAGACCCATTTTACCCAGCAATTGCAAGGTGGAATAGCGATAATTCACCAGGTACGAGCCCTTGTTCTTTTTGCTGAAAGGCCCTTCAGCAGCCAGGTTGATACCGAGTACACCAAGTTGCGCACTATATTCTCTTTTTTCATCATTGCCTTTGCGCAGGCTCAAGTCAAATACGCCGCTCAAGGCATTGCCATATTCGGCCGGAAAGGCTGCGGTCATAAAATCTGAAGTAGATAAAACTTGTGCACTCAATATGGAAATACCACCGCCACTACTGCCCACACTGGCAAAGTGATTGGGGTTGGGAATATCCAAGCCTTCCATGCGCCATAAGAGTCCGCCGGGCGCATTGCCGCGTATAATAATATTATTGCCACCATCATCGCCCGTCAGTACGCCGGCAAAGCTGGTGGCCATCCGCGCCGGATCATTCACCGCTGCGGCATATCGCTGTGTTTCTTCTACGCTAAACGCGCGCGCACTCACCAGGCTCAGTTCGTTGAGGGACTTGCTGCGCAGGTTTCGCGCGGTTACTATCACCGCTGCTTCTTCTTTGTACGAAGCATTCATCGGCAATTGCAATACCAGCTCTTTACCTGCATTCACCTGCAGGTTTTCCAAATAAATCGCTTGGTAGGAATGATGGGTGATGGTAAGCGCGCGTGTGCCGATAGGCACTGCATCGAAACGGAAATTGCCTTCCTTGTCACTAATCGTATTTCGATTCAATCCCGGCAGGGATACACTCGCGCCTTCGATGGGTGTTTTGAGTAGTTGGTCAATGATTTGTCCGCGGATGGTTTGCATCAACGCGCGATCTTCTCTTGATCCTTGTGCAAACACCCAGTAGGGTAGCAGTACAAGCAGGATAAAGCTGTTCAAATAAAGCCTGGCCATATTGGTAGTTTATCATCCGACAACTACCTAAGCACTTACCCCTATGCCGTGTTGTATAAAAAAAACTAAAACACATGAATACCGGCCGTCCAGCCCAACCAGCCGGTAAATTGATCATTGATCTTGTGCGTTTGGTAACCCGATGGAATAACCGGCAGTTTCCAACCCGGACTCGCAGCAACAGTTTGATCCGAATACATCGCATTATAAGCCGGCCCTGCATAAATGGCCAGGAACTTGAATACCTGAATGCGGAGGTTTACAGCTGCCCGGTTCCAAACATTGGTATTAGCCCAATTGCCGGTATAACAATATTGTGCGCTCAATTCGGTACTGATACCAACGGTCTTGCCTAACCGAACTTCATTGCCAATGCCATAACCGAAGCTCACTACCCTTTTGCTGGTATCAGGCTGCACGCCACCAAGCAGTATGCTGTAAAAATGATGATTGCCGGTTTTAAAGGCTGCATTAAAAGGCGTGAGTTCGGTGCTGTAGAAAGCCAGTTTATGATAGCCTTTCAATACAATATTGATCAGGCCAATACTGAAACCTGATGAACTATCCACTACATTGATCAGTCCTACCTGCACGCCCTTCAATCGTCGCGCATAGTTCACCAGCCCTGAAACCTGCAGGCCCCGCATGGTATCGCGTACGAAATTGCTTACACCGCTGATCTGCAGGCCCCTGGTGGATTTCATATTTGAATTCGCCACGCCGCCAACTTGTACGCCCCGAACATTACCACCTGTCAGGTTGAAGACGCCGCCAACCTGGAACAGCTCTACATCCTTGCGGTTGATGTTGAAGACGCCCCCAATTTCAGCGCCCTTAACACCGGCACTATAGCCGCCCAATACATTGAACGAAAAATGATTCACAACCTGTGCATTCATCTTGCCGTTCGATGATAAACCGGGTACCAGTGATACCTGAACGGGCCGCACTGTAAAAAAGCGACCCAGGTTCAGGCTCTGCATGCGCAATTGTGAAGAAAGCAGAAAACGGCCCATGGCCGTTCTTTGTACGCGAATGGAATCCAGTTTTTTGTAGAGGTATAAAATACTGCTGCTATCGGGTTGGGGCACCGCGATGAACAAGGAATCGGGTGGCATGATTCGCCCGGGGCCCACAATAACTTGTGCACCAAAAAAATCGGCCGGTTGCAAGGTGACCGCCAGTTGCTGGTTCTGGCCAACCTGTAATCGAACCGTGGTGTCTTCGTAAAACGCTTTGCTAACGGTAACAGCAGCCGTTTTAAATTTTGAACGCAGTTTCAATTTGAAATAGCCCTTGCTATTGGTTAGGGTTGATTGCAGCCGGTCTTTTTCGTACACGCTGGCATCGGTCAGGTGTTCACCCGTTTGGTCGTCGCGCACATAACCGCTCACCAGGTAAAAGGCATTGGTAGATGCCTCCTGGGTAGTAACCAGGCTGATCTGAATGGGCCGGCGCCGGATAATAATATAGTTACCACTTTCGCGGAATTCAAATCCACCCGAAAAAACCAAGGCCAGCGCCGACTGCACGGTTCTTTGTCCACCGGGATAGTCGATCGTACTATCACGCGGTACCAACGCACTGCTATAGCTGAAGAAAAAATTACCTTCATTGCTGATCAGTTCCAATACCTGCTGCACTGTATAGCGGTCAGCCTTCACCGTTATATTCCGCTCCAATAACTGCGCCTGCACGCCATAAGAAAAAAACAGGCAGGCGATAGCGAAAACAAATTTATTCCAGCACATAGTTTTCGTCTATTTTAATCACTTTGAGGTCGAGGGTTTGGGCCACGATCGATAATATCTTATCCAGCGGTTCGTCGTTAAAGCTGGTATTGATGCGCAGGTCGCGAATGGCCGGGTTGTTGATGCTGATGCGACGACCATAGGCTTTTTCCAATACGGCTACCAGTTTCCAAAGGGGGGTATTGTCGCACACGAATTGTTTTTTACGGTAGTACTGGTATAATTGATCAGTTTCTTTTTCGGGTACGAACTGTTGCAAACTATCGTAGGCCGTCAGTTTGTCGCCGGGTAGCAATACGGTGCTCAAGCCATCTCGTTGCACTTTTACTTTTCCGGTGGCAACAATTACTTCGGTAACACCCGGGCCCTGTTTTACATTGAAAGACGTGCCTATAACGGTGATGGTTAGCCGCCCGGCTTCGATGGTAAACGGCTTACTGGTATCGCGTGCCACGGCAAAGAATGCTTCGCCCGTTAAACGCAGGCTGCGTTTTTGGCCCTTAAAATTAGCAGGATAACTGATCGATGATGCTGTATTCAGGGTGACCACCGATCCATCGGGGAGGGGCGCTGTTACGCTGCTATCGGCGCTCGCGATGCGCACGGTAGCGGGTGTTTGCCAGGACCGGAAGCCAAGCCATCCGGCGATAGCCGTGCCTACTACTAAAATGAATACCGCGGCGACACGCCAGAAATTGCCGGACGATTTTTTTTCAACGGGAGCAGGTTGTATTCTTTGCTGAAAACGCTTCCAGGCTTCGTTTACATCTACGGTTGATTGGGCTGCCAACGCGCGACTCTCTTCCCAAATGCGCTGGCGATCGGCAAATTGTTTTTCGTTCTCGGTCGATAAGGCGCGCCAATGATCGAGTACAAGCGATTCCTCGGCACTTGCTTCGCCTGCCAGCCAGCGCACCATCAGCGCTTCGTAATCGATTGGCTCTTGTTGGTTCATGATGGCAGGTTGAATAAAATGAGTAATAGGGGTAGGTAGTCGGCCAGTTTCTCGCGCAATAGTCGCAGGGCCTTGCCCATCTGGTTCTCGACGGTTTTAACGGAGATGGACAACCGATCAGCAATTTCCTGGTAACGCAAAGCTTCGAAGCGGCTGAGTTGGAAAATCGTTCGGCATTGTTCGGGTAGGGCTGACAATGCTTCGTCGAGTTTCGCCTGCAATTCGCTCAACTGTATCCTGCTCGCTGCCGACGGATAATCGACCGGGCGCAATTTGCTGTATTGCTGGTAAGCGGCTTTCACTTTTTCGTGTTTGAGTTGGTTGAGACAGCGGTTGTGTACAGCACGATACAGGTAAGCGGTGGCCGATTGGTTAATGCCCAACTGGTCTTGTTTTTCCCAGAGGTGCACAAACACCTGTTGTACTATTTCTTCGGCCTGGTCCATCTCTTTCAATATGGAAAGGGCATAGGCATGCAGGGGCTTGTAGTAGGTTCGAAACAAACCTTCAAAATCAAGCAATCCCACATCAGTAGGCAATTGCCTGCGCGCCACCCTGGTTAATGCCATGCTATTGGGTTGGTAATGCCGGTTAAAAATAATCGCTTCTGCCAAACAGTCTTTTCAATACGACAACCATTCATCCTTTTACCCCTACGTCTAAATATAATTTTTGTAAGCCCTGGCTTTTATTCACCCAGCCGGGCCAGGATCGCCTTGAAATAAGCTGTTCCCTGTTTGCGGGCAAAGGCAATATTGCGGTCAGGAATCGCTTCGGGATCGCCTTTGTAGTGTTCGAGCGCCTCGTCGATACTGGCTTCACGCAACAAGTGAAACAGCGGAAAAGGCGCGCGATTGGTATAATTGGCGGGATCGTCGGGCGGCGCACCGGCAAACACATACTGCGGATGAAAACTCGCCAATTGATAAACTCCTTCATACCCTTCCTTGAGCAGGGCCGTATCGAGTTCATCTAATTTGTCGAGGTAGTCTTCAAAATCATCGAGTGCATGCGGCACAATCACCAGGGTTGTATCGGTCTTTTGATTTTCATCGAGCCAGGCGGCTTCGGCTAGGAGCAATGCGCGCAGGTCTTCATCTTTTTCTGCTACGCGATAACGGATCAGGTCACGGTCATACACATGCGCTGCAAAGGGACAAAATCCGCAACCAATTACAATGTCGTGCACCCATTGCCGGGTGATATGGATATAAGGCATGGGTCACAAAGTTCCTGTAAAATGTGGTAATATCCAGCAGCCAGGAAACAAACTTGCTGAAAGGTTTCCGGTTAGTTACCGGCCCGCTTGCTGCCATCGGCTTCAATTGATTTGATGCCGTCGATTTTGATGTCGGCCAATTTGTGCGGACCACTATCACCCGTAATAACGCCCGTCGTTTTCAACACCTGGTCAATCTGACAACCCATCGCCTTCAGTGCGGCAGCCACTTTGCCCGCCTGTGTTTTATTATGAACCACGGCGATGAATTTCATGGGGTAAAAGTAACTTTTTGCGGGGCAATGGCGAGTCCGGCGCCGATATCACTTGCCGGCCATTGTAACCGTTTCGCTTGTTGGGTCAATTTCATCCACAGGGCTGCTGCCGTGATGGTTGGGTCCTGATCTGCCAACAACGCCGCGATGCCAGCTACAATGGGTGTGGCCATCGATGTGCCCGATTCTCTGCGATAAGCTTTGTTCTTCCAGGTACTCCAGATATTGACCCCGGGACTGGCAATATCAACTTGCCCGCCGTCGGTGTTCAACCCACCACAAGAGAAATCAGCCACTTTCAATTGTTGGTCGAGCGCAGCCACCGCTATAATCGACGGACAATTGGCCGGATGGCCTACCGGTGATATATAACCGCGGCTGCGCTGGCTTTCGTTGCCGGCCGCAGCGATGATCAGGCAATTGTTTTTCAACGCTTCGGCAGCAACCGATTCATACACTTTCGAGTAGGCCTCACCGATAGACGCTTCGGCACCGAGCGACATAGAAACGATGCGACATTTATTTTCCATGGCCCATTCAATGCCGGCCAGGATAGAAGCATCGGTACCCGACCCTTCGTTGTTCAGCACTTTGCCCACATACAAATTGGTTTGCGGTGCCACCCCATAGCGAAAATGGCGGGTGGCGTGTTTGTCGCCCGCAATGAGTCCGCCGCAATGCGTACCATGCCCATTGAGATCAGTCACCTGTTGCCCCTTTACAAAACTCTTCTTCTTTTTGATGCGTGCTTTCAGATCGGGGTGCGTTGTATCGATGCCGGTGTCCAGCACGGCCACATTGATGCCTTTGCCACTGTATTTCGATTGCAATACTTCAATGGCTTGCATGGCCCAACTGGCAGTGGAATTGTCTTTGAAATCGATGATTTGTTTTTTCTTTTTGGCGAAGGCATACACATAGCGTTCGGGTTCCTGCCATAAAAAATTTTTCGCCGTACTGCTCGATGCCAGCAAGTGTTTCAGGGGCTCGTTGGCTTCTTCGTTGATGATGGCCACTTTAAGTTTATCGAACACGATACCGTCGGCTTGTAGCAGCGCCATGTGCAGAAAATCGCCCGATTTGGCCTTGCTAAAATCGAGCGAGTTGGCGAAACGCAGCGATGCTTTTTTCGCCTGGTTGATGAGCACGCTGGTTTTGGCGGCTGTGTTTAACAGCACCAATTGGCGGCCAGTATACTTTGGCATTGGGCGACCTGCATGTAGGGAGGCAACGGCAATAGCAGTGGGAGCAGCCATAACTTTTTTGGGATAATAGCCGCAAGAATCTTGCCGTAACGATGGGCGGCGAAACTGTACGACTAGGATGACAATTTGTTTGGTTTCTATAAGTTGATTAGCGTATGAAGCATGCCATCGTTTACCAGATCTATAAGCGCAGTTTTCAAGACAGTGATGGAGATGGAATAGGCGACTTGAAAGGCATTGAATCGAGGTTGGACTATTTGAAAAGCCTTGGCATCAATGCTGTTTGGATCGATTATCATGACCATGCGGGCTTTACCAAGGGCGAACCCTCGATAAAAGTGGCTGCGAACTACAAAACAATCTTCATTTACCAGGGCCGTCCATTCACCGGGCCGGAAATCCCGAAAATCGAAGGATACCGGCCGCTGGTCGAAGACATTCTTTCGCGGGGGCAGGATTGGCCATCTTTGTATTGTCAAGCAACCGAAATCCTATCCACTGAAAGCCAACGATCCGATCCATTAAAAAACCGTAGAAATCCGAGCAGAAAAATCATTGTCCAGTCCAATTATCCGTTGAAAGTTCAGTTGAAATCGTCTCGTCCAAAAGACTTAGCCGCTCCCCGTCCAGGAGCGGTTTTTTTTATGCGTTTTATTAGCCTTGAAAAAATTACCTTGCTGCTATAGCCGTTAAAGCAACCTGCCATCGGCAATTTCCATTACATAATTCTTGGTCGATATGCAAACCATTGCCAGCATTCTAACCGCCGTCGTTGCTCTGGAACACCTGTATATTCTATGGATGGAAATGTTTGCCTGGGAAACGGTGGGCAAAAAAACATTCCGCGGCGCAATGGCCGAAAATATGTTTACACCTACCAAGGGCATGGCGGCCAACCAGGGGCTCTACAACGGGTTTTTAGCCGCCGGTTTGATCTGGTCTTTCCTGATAAAAGACCCGGCCTGGCAAATCAATGTGCGGTTGTTTTTTCTAGGCTGTATTTCAATTGCCGGCATCTTTGGTGCGCTGACGGCGAGCAAGAAAATCTTCTTTGTGCAGGCGCTACCGGCCCTCTTGGCCATGGGCCTTACACTCTATACAACAGGTTGGCGTGTATAAATGCCAGGAAATAATTTTTGTAACTTACCCATGTATATACAGTGTTATGAAAAGGCGAACTTTTATTTCCCAATCAGTTGCTGCCAGTGCGCTGCTGGCTTTTAACCAATCCGCTTTGTTTGCTAACAAGCCCGCTGCTGCCAGGCTTTCCTTCTCTACCCTTGGCTGCCCCGACTGGTCTTTTGACGAGATCCTCCAATTCGCTGTTACACATCGTTACCAGGGCATTGAAATACGTGGCATCCAACGAGAAATGGATTTGCCCAAATCGCCGGTGTTTGCCAACCCGGCGGCGATCGAAAAAGCAAAGGCAGCCTGTAGCGCGAAAAAATTGAAAATCGCAACGCTTGGTTCTTCTTGCGAACTGCACCATGCCGATGAAAAGAAGCGCCAGGAGAACTTAGACAATGGCAAGAGATTCATTGATCTCGCTGCCGCACTGGGCCAGGTAAATGTGCGCGTTTTTCCCAACAGCTTTGTGGCGGGTGAGGACAAACAAACAACGATGGATCGCATTGCTGCGGGCTTACGCACACTCGCCGATTATGCCAATGGAACAAAGGTGAAAGTGCTGATGGAAACCCACGGACAACTGGTGTGGACAGCCGATGTACTGGCCATCATGCAGCAGGTAAACCATCCACACGCCGGATTGGTTTGGGATTTTTACAATATGTGGACGGTAACCAAAGAAGCACCTGCAACAGTGTACAAGGCCTTGAAACCCTATATCTTCCACTGTCACCTGAAAGATTCGATCAAAAAAGACGACAAAGAAAATTATGTGCTATTTGGCCAAGGGGAGGGCCCGGCCAAAGAAGCCATCACGGCCCTAAAAACCGGCGGATACAAAGGATTCTATTCCTTTGAATGGGAAAAATTATGGCATCCGGAAATTGCAGCACCCGACATTGCACTCGCCGATTTTCCCGATGCCTTTGCCAAAATCTGGCAGCAAACAGCCAACAACTAGTCAATGAAGCAAAAATTTGCCGGAACAATTGCGCTGTTGGCCTGGGCGGCTGTCGTCATACAGTTTTTCCTGCTGATGAAGAATCGCACTG
>Ga0209794_1001555_pt1 | contig 16647 bp, 14 predicted proteins | sample EBPBio232013_DNA_FD_185869 | JGI IMG/M metagenome (GOLD analysis project Ga0209794, IMG submission 185869) | Wastewater treatment Type I Accumulibacter community from EBPR Bioreactor in Madison, WI, USA - Reactor 1_5/23/2013_ DNA (SPAdes)... | ecosystem: Engineered > Bioreactor > EBPR >... | reverse complement strand
ACATGGACGAGATCAACCCCTCCACCGCTGGCCAGCTCAAGAGCATCATCGAGCGCATCGAGAACCTTGAGGAAGAAAAGCGCCAGATCGCTGCGGACATCAAGGATGTCTACGGCGAGGCCAAGGCCAATGGCTTCGACGTGAAGACCCTGCGCAAGATCGTCTCGCTGCGCCGCAAGGAAGCCAACGAGCGCCACGAGGAAGAGGCGCTGCTGGAAACCTACCTGCGCGCGCTGGGCATGGAATGAGCCACAACGGGTTTGAAACGAAACAGGGCGCGAAAGCGCCCTTTTTTATGCCTTGAAACAGGTTTTACCGACCAAGCCGCGTGAAGCCGCCGCTGGCGTCGATCTCGCGCACGAAGCTGCCGGAGAAGCCGAGGCTCGGCATGTATTTCTGCGCAGCGAAATCCTGTCCCGCCGGCGCACGGCCTGCCTCTGCCGGGCGGGCGGCCACCACCGGCGGCACCGCCAAAGGTTTCTGTCCAGCAGCACGCGCATTGGCGCGCCCGGCGTCCAGCGCGGGCGGGGGCACGGCAATCTTGGCGGCCGGCACAGGCTGGGCCTTCGGCGCGGCAACGGGCAGCGTAACGCTCGCATGGCGCTGGGGCGGCAACGGCGCGCTGACAGCGGCATAGGCATGGGCCGCGGGCTGCACCACGGTTTCCATCTTGCCCTCACCCCCACGCAGGACACCCGGCAGCGCTGCCGTGCGCAGGGCTTCGGGGCGCGCCGGCGGCAGCGGCGCGGAAACGGCCGCAAGAGTTGCGGTCACAGCGGCGGGCGCAGCCGGTGCGGGAACGCTGGAGGCGCTCGCGAGCGCGAAGGAACCGGAGGCTGCTCCCAAGCCGCCCGGACGCTGCGGCGGCAATGGCAGGTTCGAAGGCTCGATGCTGGCGACCATGGCGGTAAAGGCCGCGCCGCGCGGGCGGATCGGCGGCAGCGGCACATTGCCCACCGGCTCGAAACGGCTCAGACCCGTCGCACGCGGCAATTGGTCCTGCCGGGCATCTCCCTTGGTATCCAGTTCCCGCAAGCCGCTGGTGCGGGTCTCGCTCTGTCGCGGTGGCTCCACCACCGCTTGCGGCAGGGAAGCAACCGCCACAGGGCGGCTGGCCGGGGCTTCCGCCGGTGGCGCAAAACCGGGGTTCATCGGGTTGTCCGCGCCCCCTGCAAAAGCGCTCACGCTGCTGCCGGGGGCAGAGCGCGCGCCGCGCGCATCGGCCACGCGGGTGGCGGCGCCTCGACCGCGACCCCGTGCCGGCGTCGTGATGGCCTCGTCCTCGCCCTCTTCGCCGCCGCCAAAGAGCAAGGCCCAGAAGCTCTTGCCCGAGGTGACGGTCGCGTAATCCAGCGCCGAGCCGCCGCGCGCCTGCACTTCGGCCAGGGCGGATTCATAGTTGGCGAGGGGCTTGCCATCCGCCGGAATATGCACGGTCTTCCCGTCGGGGAAGATGCGCTCCAGCGCATCGCGGCTCATCTTGGGCCAATGGCGCACCGAGCCGACATCGAGATGCACGAAGGGCGATCCGGCGGAAGGGTAATAGCCGACACCGCCCCGTTGAAGGCGCAGGCCGATCTCGCGCACCTTGGCCACGGACACGCCGGGAATATGGATATCCATGGCGTTGCCGCGCATGTGCTGGCTTTCCTTCGCCACCGCACGCGATCTGCGGCGCAGCATGGCGTTGGTGCCGGGCGAACGATAGGCCGACATGATCTTGATCGGCTCTGTCGCCCCGACCTCGCGGTAAACATGCCAGACAATGTCGAACAGGTTGGGCGACATCGCGATCGGCTCATCCACGCGCCAGTCGCGCAGGAACCAGTTGAGCTTTTCCAGCGCCGAGGAGTTGAACGAACCGCCACTCTTGTAGGTGATGGAGATCGTTTCGCCGGTGTGGGAATGCACCATGGTGAGCGAACGTGTTTCGCCAACGGCAATGGCGTCCTGCGTGCCGGTGGAGGCCAGCATCACACCCGCGAGCACACTGGTCCCGAGCAGGGCGCGAAGCCTACGGCTGCCGACAGCTGCGGAATAGCGCTCGAGAAACGCCAACACTCTCTCCCGTACGACAGACCTCTTCTGGCCCTGCCTGAAAATCGTGGCCAAAAGAAGCCAGAGGCCAAGAAGCCGCGTGATGGTTAACGAACCCCTAAGCCTTACTGGATTTGGCAGGCTAGCATCCTGCTCGGCCTGCGCAATGATGAAGATCACATGCGCTTACAGCGCCAATGCGGCCTTCAGACGCGCATCATGGCCGTAAAGATCACGGTAGCGATGCACCGCCCCCGAATCATCCACATCCACCGTAAAATAAGAAAGGTGGACGTTGATCTTGTCCGCCAGCTTGATCATCCGCTCACCCCGCCCGACCATCGAACGCAGTTGCGGCTCGGAGAAACCGCCCGACTGGCTGAGCAGCTTTTCCGCCAGCGCGAAAGGCTTGTCCACGCGCACGCAGCCATGGCTGAAGGCGCGCGTTTCATTGGCAAACAGGCTGCGGTTCGGGGTGTCATGCAGATAGACGGCATGGCGGTTCGGGAAGATGAACTTCACATGCCCCAGCGCGTTGCGCTCACCCGGCGGCTGGCGCACCGAAAGCCCGGAGCGCGTCTGCACCACTTCGAACCCACGCCGCGCGGCATAGGACGGATCGGAGGCAAGGCGCGGCAGGAACTCCTTCTTGATGATGGAGGGCGGCACGAACCAGGAGGGATTGACGATGACATGGGCGAAGGTGTCCGAGAACACCGGCGTCTGCGTCTCCGGCTTGCCCACAATCACCCGCGCCTCATGAGCCACCGCGCCATTATCCATCAGGCGCAGCTGGTAAGCGGGAATATTCACGAACACATGGCGCGCCCCCAGCTCCGGCGGCAGCCAGCGCCAGCGTTCCATGTTCACCAGCAGGGCGGCCTTCTGGGTGCGGCGGTCGTTCGGTACGGCCTCGACGCTGACCGGTGTGGTGCGGTTTTCCAGCGCCGCGCGGGTGCGCGGGGTCAAAGTGCCGCTGGCTGTCAAGCCGTTGGTGCGCTGGAAGGCGATCAGCGCCGCCTTCACATCGGCATCGAACACATTGCTGGCGGAGGCCGGCATATTGAGACGGATGCGCAGGTTCGGCACACGCGGATCGACCTGCCCCAGTTTCATCGGCCCACCGGCCATGAAATCGGGCGGCAGGGTCGTCTCGGGGGTCGGCGCGCCGGGCGCGGAAGCCACATTCGCTGTGATCACCGGCACCACCGGCTCATTGAGGCGCGCAAGCTCCGCCTTGAGGCGCTTGAACCCGGCATGCTGTGGCTGATAGGCCTCCAGCGCCCCCTGAACCCCGTTATCCGAAACCTTGTCCAGCGCCTCCAGCACCTCGCCGGGCGCGGGCAGGTACAGCGTCGGGGTCGTCAGGGCGGAAACGCGCGCCGGTTCAAGGCGTCCGCCACGCGCATCACGCGCATAGAGGAAAGCCGCAAAAGCACTGGCGAGTTCGGTCTCGACGCGCGCCTCGGCTTCAATGGTGCCACTGCGGCGCGCGGGCATCACCGCCATCAGGCGGGCCGCATCCAGCCCCTCGGTCTCGGCGGCGGCCAGCGTGCGCGAGAGCGCCTCGACCTTGGTCGAGACGCGCCAGACACCCGCGCCCTCCTCGACGAAGAACGGCTTGCCGCCGCGCGCGGCATAAGCTGAAACAAAACCGGCGATCTCCTCCGGCTTCAGGCGATACTTGACCTTGCGCGCCTCAAGGAACGCGCGGATCGCGGGCTCTTCCACGGCACCAGCTACGACAACGGCGGCCTCAGGCTTCGCCTCGGCAGGTTTGATTTCGGCGGGTTTGCTTTCCAGAGGCTTGGCCTCGGCGGCCTTCACCTCCGGCACAGGCGCAGCCGCCTTGGGCGGCTCGACAGCCAGCGCCATATCCGGCGGGGGCACCAGCGGCAGCACCGCCTGCTCGGCGGCATCGCGGCGCGACACCTCAATGCGGAGCGTTGACCCCGGACGCGCACCCGGCAAATCCAGCGCCAGAACGGCGGAGGATGCCAGCAAGGCAGCCACCAGTGCCACCGGCCCCGAACGCCAACCACGCGAACGTGAACCCCGAGCCATCAGGACCATGTGACAGGCTTTCCTTGCCATGAAACGCGAGGCGATTCGCCTTGCGCCGAAAGATTGTCGGAAGGGCTGAATTCGTCGTCTGAAAGCGCAAAAAGGTCAAGCGCTTTCAAGCACAACGCGCCTCAGGCCACATCCTTGTCGGCTTCCGCCTCATCCGCGTCGATGCCCAGTTCCTTGAGCTTGCGATAGAGCGTCGAGCGACCGATGCCGAGCTTGCGCGCCACCTTGGACATCTGCCCCCGGTAATGCTCCAGCGCGAAGCGGATTGTATCGCCTTCCACCTGATCGAGCGGGCGCACATCGCCGGTCTGATCGAGCAAGGTGAGCGCGGAAGGATCACGGATTTCCACCCGAACGATCTCGCGCTCCGGGCTCACCGGACGCACGGCGCTGAGCGGCGGAATCTCGACGGCATAGCCCTCAACCACCTGCGCAACCTGGGGGAAATCGGCCACGCCGAGTTCATCGCCTTCGCACAGGATGACCGCACGAAACATGGTGTTTTCAAGCTGGCGCACGTTGCCAGGCCAGTCAAAGCGCTGGAGAAGATGCAGCGCCTCCATCGAGATTCCGCGGATCGCACGGCCTTCCTCTGCGGCAATGCGGGCAAGGAACCGCCGCGCCAGCGCCGGAATATCCTCGCGGCGGTTCCGCAGGGGGGGGATGGAAATGGGGAACACGTTGAGGCGGTAATAGAGGTCCTCGCGGAAACGCCCCTGTCGCACCGCCTCGATCAGATCGCGGTTGGTGGCCGAGATCAGGCGGATATCGACCTTCACGGTCTTGCGCCCGCCCACAGGGTCAACCTCGCCTTCCTGAATCGCACGCAGCAGCTTCACCTGCGCTTCGAGCGGAAGTTCCGAGACTTCGTCGAGGAACAGCGTGCCGCCGCTCGCCTCCACGAATTTGCCCGCGTGCTTTTCGGTCGCGCCGGTAAAGGCGCCCTTCTCATGGCCGAAGAGAATGCTCTCAACCAGATTCGAGGGAATGGCACCGCAGTTGACGGTGACAAACGGCTTGCCCTTGCGATCGCTCGCGCCCTGAAGCGCCCGCGCAAACACTTCCTTGCCGACGCCGGATTCCCCCTCCAGCAGCACCGGAATGCCGCTTTTGGCCGCGCGTTCACCCAAACGGACGGCGCGCAGCATATCCGGCGCACCGGAGGCAAGGTCATTGAACTGCAACGCGCCGGAGCTGCGCTTGGAAAGGCGACGGACCTCCCCTTCAAGCGCATCGACGCGCATCGCATTCTTGATCGACACAGAGAGGCGCTCAGCCCCCACCGGCTTGACCACGAAATCGACCGCGCCAGCGCGCATCGCGCTGATCACGGTTTCAATCGAACCATGCGCGGTCTGCACGATCACCGGCGGGCGATCCTCCACCTCGCGCAGGCGTTCCAGCACCGCCATGCCGTCCAGATCCGGCATCACCAGATCGAGCACCATCACATCGACATGCGGCTTGGTGCGGTCCTTCACCCGGTCGAGCGCCTGCGCGCCCGATTCCACCGCCTCCGCCTCATAGCCGAAGCGCTTCACCATTTCGGTGAGCAAGCGGCGCTGAACCGGGTCATCGTCAACGATCAGAAGGAAGGCGGTCATGAAGGGTCTTTTCTGCCAGGCGGGGGAATCACCCGCTGTTTCATTCCGGGGCATTGTGCGGAACGGGCGTAAACGGGTCGTAAATCCTGATGCACGGTTTTTGTGTTGCGGCCACAAAGCGGCTTTCGCGCGTCAACCCCTCGCCTTGGCAGGCGCGCCGACATATGATTCGACTAACGCCCCCTCGCTCCTTGCCCACGGATGATATGATGACTGACGCCGCTGCCGCCCTCGGCACCCTGCCCGAATGGAATCTGACGCACCTCTATCCCGGCATGGAGAGCGCGGAATTCGCCCGCGACTGCGACGCCATGGTGGAGGAGTGCAAGGCTTTTGCCGCGCGCTACAAGGGCAAGCTGGGTGACCTCACCGCCGGCAGGCAAGCCGCCACAGCGCTCTATGAGGCCATCCGCACCTATGAGGCGATCGAGGATCGCATGGGCCGGATCATCTCCTATGCAGGGCTGATCTATTCCACCGACACCACCAACCCGGCGCATGGCAAATTCTATGGCGACACGCAGGAGAAGGTCACCAACGCCTCCTCCGACCTGCTGTTCTTCACGCTGGAGCTGAACCTTGTGGACGATGCGGTTCTCGATGCGCTGATGGAGCAGGCCCCGCTCGATCATTACAAGCCATGGCTCGTCGATCTTCGCCGCGACAAACCGCACCAGCTGGAAGATCGCGTGGAGCAGCTCTTCCACGAGAAATCGAGCACGGGCCGCGCCGCGTGGAACCGCCTGTTCGATGAAACGCTCGCCTCGCTGCGCTTCGAGATCGACGGCGAGAGCCTGCCGATGGAACAGGCGCTGACGCGTTTTCAGGACGCGGATGAAAACAAGCGCAAGGCCGCCGCCATGGCGATTGCCAAGACGTTGGGCGAGAACGTGCGCCTGTTCACGCTCATCACCAACACGCTCGCCAAGGACAAGGAAATCTCCGACCGCTGGCGCCATTTCGAGGATGTGGCGGACAGCCGGCATCTCGCCAACCGCGTCGAGCGCGAGGTGGTGGATGCCATGGTCGCCGCCGTCGAAGCCGCCCATCCGCGCCTCTCGCACCGCTATTACGCGCTCAAGGCCAAGTGGTTCGGCAAGGAGAAGCTGGAGTTCTGGGATCGCAACGCCCCGCTGCCCAAGGTGCCCCAACGCGCAATTTCATGGGATGAGGCGCGCGACACCGTGCTCGACGCCTATGCCGGCTTCGCCCCGGAAATGGCCAACATCGCCCGCCGCTTCTTCGATGAAGGCTGGATCGATGCCCCGGCGCGTCCGGGCAAGGCACCGGGCGCTTTTGCCCATCCCACCGTGCCGTCTGCCCACCCCTATGTGCTGGTCAATTATCTCGGCAAGCCGCGCGATGTAATGACGCTGGCGCATGAGCTGGGCCACGGCGTGCATCAGGTGCTCGCGGGGCCCAACGGCGCGCTGATGGCCCCCACCCCGCTGACGCTGGCGGAAACGGCCTCGGTTTTTGGGGAGATGCTCACCTTCCGCAAGCTGCTGGCCGCCACAACCGATCCTGTGCAGCGCAAGGCGCTCCTCGCCTCCAAGGTCGAGGACATGATCAACACCGTGGTCCGCCAGATCGCGTTCTACACCTTCGAGCGCAAGGTCCACACCGAGCGCCGCGCCGGGGAATTAACCAGCGATCGCCTCAACGAGATCTGGATGGAAGTGCAGGCGAAAAGCCTAGGCCCGGCCATCAACCTCTCGGCGGGCTACGAGACCTTCTGGTCCTACATTCCGCACTTCATCCACTCGCCCTTCTATGTCTACGCCTATTCCTTTGGTGATTGCCTCGTGAACTCGCTCTACGGCGTCTATCAGAAGGCGGACCCGAAGTTCGTGGAGAATTATTTCGCCCTGCTGGCGGCGGGCGGCACCAAGCACCACTCGGAGCTTCTCGCCCCCTTCGGCCTCGATGCGCGCGATCCGGCCTTCTGGCAGATCGGCATCTCGGTCATCGAGGGCATGATTGCCGAACTGGAAGCCATGGAGGCCTAGTCGCAAAGCGCAGCGGCCCCATGTTGAACGCATGAAGGATGATGAGACAAACAGGCTGAGTGCCCGCGCCACACGCTATGCCAAGGTGGGGGCCAATCTGGGCGGTGTGGCCGCGCGCATCGGCGCATCCATGCTCACGGGGCGCACATCTGCTGGAGACCGCGCCAATGCCGCAGCGCTCACGCGTGCGCTGGGCGGGCTCAAAGGGCCGCTGATGAAGGTGGCGCAGTTGCTCGCCACGATTCCCGAGGCCATTCCGGCGGAATACGCCGAGGAGCTGCGCCAGCTTCAATCCGAAGCCCCGCCCATGCCCTATGTCTTTGTGCGCAGGCGCATGGCGGCGGAGCTGGGGCCGGATTGGCTGAACCGCTTCGCCAGCTTCGAAAAAGAGCCTGCCGCCGCTGCCTCCCTCGGACAGGTGCATCGTGCTGTTGCCCACGACGGAACGCACCTTGCCTGCAAGTTGCAGTACCCGGATATGGAAAGCGCGGTCGAGGCTGACCTCAAGCAGCTGAACATCCTTTTTGCCCTGCAAAAGCAGATGGATGGCGCTATCGATACCGCCGAGATCAAACAGGAAATCGCCGATCGCATCCGCGAGGAACTCAACTACACGCGCGAAGCCCGCCACGCGAAGCTTTACGCGCAGATGCTCGCGGATGAGCCGCTGATCCGCGTGCCGCGCGTGATTGACGATCTCTCCTCAAAGCGTTTGCTGACACTGGAATGGCTGGAAGGCGAGAAGCTGCTGAGCTTCAAGGATGCGCCTGAGGAGATCCGCAACCGCATCGCAACCGCCATGTTCATGGCGTGGTGGCACCCGTTTTCGCATTACGGTGTCATCCATGGTGACCCGCATCTGGGCAATTACACCGTCTTCCGGCGCGCGGATGGCGAGGCCGGCGGCATCAACCTGCTCGATTATGGCTGCATCCGCATTTTCCCGCCCCGCTTTGTCGAAGGGGTGGTCAATCTCTACCTCGGCCTCAAGGAAAACGATGAGGCGCGCACCCTCCACGCCTACGAGACCTGGGGCTTCAAGGGGCTGGATAAATCCCTTGTCGAGGTTCTGAACATCTGGGCCCGCTTCATCTATGGCCCTCTTCTGGATGACCGCGTGCGCACCATCGCTGATGGCATTTCGCCCGGCCAATATGGACGCAACGAGGCGGCCAAGGTGCATCAGGCGCTCAAGGCACGCGGGCCGCTCACCATCCCCCGTGAATTCGTTTTCATGGACCGCGCGGCCATCGGGTTGGGCGGTGTCTTCCTGCACCTGAACGCCCGCCTCAATTTTTTCGAACTCTTCAATGCGCAAATTGCAGCCTTTTCACAGGAAACTGTCGAAAAAAGGCAGAAAAACGCGCTTGTATCCAGCAATTTGACGGCATAGCCTCCCAAGGAGCAATTGCACCGTGTTTGACTTTAGGCTAGAGCCAGAAAAACGAGACTTTTTTTATCCCAAGGGGGGATCCTATGGCCAACACACACGAAGTGCCCGCGATGGACTACGCCGAACACAACAAGACCTATTCCTTGTTCATCGGCCTGATCAAATGGGGCACCGTGTTCTCGGTCGGCTTGACGCTGTTCATCGGTGCCGCCACCGGGCTCATTCCGTGGCTCTTCTTCCTGATCGTCACGGCTGCGCTCACCGGCGCGGTGGTGAAGTTCTTCTGAGCCCTTCCGGCTTTTCCGCCCTCGCGCGGAAGGTTGCCGTCCATCGATCCTGTCTTTAGCCCGGCCCGCCCCGCGAGCCGGCTCCACCGGCCTTGTGCGCCACGGGGGGACCATGCGTATTGCCATTTTGGATGAATCCAAGAACGATGAACCGCGCGTTGCCGCAACGCCGGAAACCATCAAGAAGCTGAGCGCGCTGGGGGCTTCCTTCGCCATCGAGAAGGGCGCGGGTCTGGCCTCCGGCCTTGCCGACGCGGATTTCGAAGCCGCGGGTGCCACCATCGCCAAGAACGCCGCCGAGGCCTTGAAAGAGGCGGACGTCGTCCTTGCCGTGCGCCGCCCCAAGGGTGAGCTGGCCGGCAAGATGAAACAGGGCGCCCTGCTGCTGGCCGCCATGGACCCCTATGGCAATGCCGAGGCGATCGAACCCTTCGCCAAGGCCGGTGTCGCCGCCTTCTCCATGGAGCTGATGCCGCGCATCACCCGTGCGCAGGTCATGGATATCCTCTCGTCGCAGGCCAACCTTGCCGGGTATCGCGCGGTGCTGGATGCCGCGGCGGTTTATGGTCGCGCCTTTCCGATGATGATGACGGCGGCGGGCACGGTGCCGGCCGCGCGCGTCTTCATCATGGGCGCGGGCGTTGCCGGTCTTCAGGCGATTGCCACCGCGCGCCGCCTCGGTGCCGTGGTGACGGCAACAGACGTGCGCCCCGCCGCGAAAGAGCAGGTTGAATCGCTCGGCGCGAAGTTCGTCGCGGTCGAGGACGAGGAGTTCAAGCAGGCGGAAACTGCCGCGGGCTATGCCAAGCCGATGTCTGCCGAGTATCAGGCCAAGCAGGCCGAACTGGTTGCGGGCCATATCGCCAAGCAGGACATCGTCATCACCACGGCGTTGATCCCCGGTCGCCCGGCCCCGAAGCTCGTCACCAAGGCCATGGTCGAGAGCATGAAGATGGGCTCTGTCGTGGTTGATCTCGCGATCGAACGCGGCGGCAACTGCGAACTCTCCGTCGCCGACAAGATCACCGACCACAACGGCGTCAAGATCATCGCCAGCACCAATACCGCCGGCAAACTGGCGCAGACGGCGTCCTCCCTCTTCGCCAAGAACCTTTTCGCCTTCCTTGAAACCATGATCGACAAGGGGAGCAAAACTCTCAAGGTCAACTGGGAGGATGAGCTGGTGAAGGCGACCCTGCTGAGCAAGGACGGCGCGCTGGTCCATCCGATCTTCGCCCCCAAAGCCTGATCGCCCCGAATTTGGCCCACACCTGAAGTGGAGCAAGAGATATGTCGAACACTCCCCAGCAACTGATCGAGCAGGCCAAGGCGGCGCAGGCCGCTGCCGATGTCGCGCTCGCCAAGGCGCAGGCGGCCCTCGCCGCCGCCGAGAAGATGGCGGACGGCGCCGGCGCTGCCGCCTCCGCCCTCACCGGCGGCGCGGTGGACCCCACCATCTTCCGCTTCGCCATCTTCGTCATGGCGATCTTCGTGGGCTATTACGTGGTCTGGTCGGTCACCCCGGCCCTGCACACCCCGCTGATGTCGGTCACCAACGCGATTTCCTCCGTCATCGTGGTCGGCGCGCTGCTCTCGGTCGGCGTGGCGCTCACCTCGGAAGGCACCGGCTTTGCGCGCGCCTCGGGCTTTGTCGGCCTCGTGCTGGCCAGCGTGAACATCTTTGGCGGCTTCCTCGTCACCTCGCGCATGCTCGCCATGTACAAGAAGAAGGGCTGAGCCATGTCCGCCAATATCGCCAACCTTCTCTACCTCGCCTCCGGCGTTCTCTTCATCCTTGCGCTGCGCGGCCTCTCGCATCCCTCGACCTCGCGTCAGGGCAACATGTACGGCATGGCCGGCATGGGCATCGCGATGGTCACCACGGTGCTGCAGGCCCCGCCCGCTGATTTCGGCGGCTGGGCGCTCGCCATTCTCGGCCTCGCCATCGGCGGCGGCGTCGGTGCCTACATGGCGAAAAAGGTCGAAATGACCAAGATGCCGCAGCTTGTGGCCTTCTTCCACGCGCTCGTCGGCCTCTCGGCCGTCTGCGTGGCGGCGGCAGCGCTTTACGCCCCGCAGGCCTTCGGCATCGGCAAGATCGGCGCCATCAAGGGCGGCTCGCTGTTCGAAATGGCCCTCGGTGTGGCCATCGGCGCGCTGACCTTCACCGGCTCGATCATCGCGTTCCTGAAGCTTGACGGGCGCATGTCCGGCAAGCCGATCATGCTGCGGCAGCGCCATGCCATCAACATCGGCCTCGCGCTGGGCATCCTGTTTTTCATCTATGCTCTGATCGCGGGCGAGAGCCACGCCTCGTTCTGGATGATCGTCATCCTCAGCCTCGTGCTGGGCGTGCTGCTCATCGTGCCCATCGGCGGCGCGGACATGCCGGTCGTCGTCTCGATGCTCAACTCCTATTCGGGTTGGGCAGCAGCCGGCATCGGCTTCACGCTCGGCAACCTCGCGCTCATCATCACCGGCGCGCTGGTCGGCTCCTCGGGTGCCATCCTGTCCTACATCATGTGCAAGGGCATGAACCGCTCCTTCATCTCGGTCATCCTCGGTGGCTTCGGCGGCGATGCCGGCGCAGCAGCCGGCGGCGGCGAGAAGGAAAACCGCCCGGTCAAGCAGGGCTCGGCGGATGACGCGGCCTTCATCATGAAGAACGCCTCCAAGGTCATCATCGTGCCGGGCTACGGCATGGCACAGGCGCAGGCCCAGCACTCGCTGCGCGAGATGGCCGACCTGCTCAAGAAGGAAGGCGTCGAGGTCAAATACGCCATCCACCCCGTGGCGGGCCGTATGCCGGGTCACATGAACGTGCTGCTGGCGGAAGCCAACGTGCCCTATGATGAGGTCTTCGAACTCGAGGACATCAACGCGGAATTCGCGCAGGCGGATGTGGCCTTCGTCATCGGCGCGAACGACGTGACCAACCCCGCCGCCAAGACCGATCCGCAATCGCCGATCTTCGGCATGCCGATCCTGGATGTGGAAAAGGCCAAGACTGTCCTCTTCCTCAAGCGCGGCATGGGCTCGGGCTACGCGGGCGTCGAAAACGAACTCTTCTTCATGGACAACACCATGATGCTGTTCGGCGACGCCAAGAAGACGACCGAAGCCATCGTGAAGGCCTTCGCGCACTGACAAAGCGCCACCGCCGCCCTAGAGTTTCCTCGAGGAGATTCGGGTATGCGGTGGCTCAAGAGATTGCTCGTTCTGGCCGTCGCGCTTTATGGCGCGGCGGCCTTTTACATGTGGCACCAGCAAAGCGCGCTCCTTTATCCGCGCGCCCCAGCCGCCATCCCCGTCGCGGGCCAGAACATCCCGCGTGCCGAGGATACCGCCTTCACCACACGCGACGGCACCGTATTGCGCGGCTGGCGTGTCCCGGCAGCGGGGCCGGACGCCCTCACCTACCTCTATTTCCACGGCAATGCGCGCGGGCTGGATCGTCGCGCAGAGCGCTTCAAGCTGATGACGGCGGACGGCTCCGGTCTGCTCGCCTTCGGCTATCGCGGCTATTCCGGCTCGGGCGGCGAGCCCAGTGAAGGCGCGCTCATCAGCGATGCGAAGGAGCTTTACGAGCGTCTCACCAAGGAGGTGGGCGAGAGTCGCATCGTACTGGTGGGGGAATCGCTCGGCTCGGGCATCGTGGCGCAGCTGGCGCCCGGCAAAAGCCCCCGCGCCATCGTCCTCGACAGCCCCTTCGTCAGCGTGCTGGATCGCGCCTCAACGCTCTATCCCTGGCTGCCGGTGTCCTGGCTGCTCAACGACACCTACCGCTCGGATCGCTTTATCGGCGAGATTTCCCGCCCGATCTTCATCGTCCACGGAACGGAGGATCGCGTCACCCCGGTGGAGGACTCTGCACGTCTCGCGGCGCTCGCCAAACCGGGCGTTGTCACGCGCAAGGTCTATCCCGGCGCACCCCACGTCGTGCCGTGGAATCTCGGGCCGGACAAGGATGTCCCGGCCTTTCTCGCGCAGGTCAAATAGCCGCCCCATCCAAGAAAAAAGGGGCGCTTCCGCGCCCCTCAAAATCAGCAACGCATCCGCGATCAGAAGAAGCCGCGACCGCCACCCATCCCGCTCTTGGCCACCTTGTTGCCGGGATCAAGCGCCAGCGCACGCTGGAAGCTCTCGGCTGCCTCGTTCTTCTTGCCCTGCTTCTCCAGCGCGATGCCGCGATAGGCCCAGGCGTTGGCGTTGCGGTTATCGACATTGAGCGCCGAGTTGAAATCATCCACCGCCTGATCAAGCTTGTTGACGGCAATCAGGCTCTGGCCACGCGCGAGGTAAGGCGGCGCCACATAGGGGTTGCGATCAATGGCGGAGTCGAAATCCGACAGCGCCAGCTGCTGCTGGCCCTGCGCCTGGTAGACAAGACCACGACCATGATAGGCCTCGGCCCCCGCGGGATTGAGCTGGATGACCCGGCCAAGATCCGCGATCGCCTCAGCGAGCTGGCCCTGCGCACGGTACAGATTGCCGCGCCCGAGATAGGCGGGATGATAGCTCGGGTTCGAGGTCAGCGCGCGATTGAAATCCGCCAGCGCCGCATCGTTGCGACCCATCTGACGCCAGGCCAGCGCACGATTGGTGTAGCCCGGCGCGAAGTTGGAATCGAGCTGCACCGCCTTGGTGAAGTCGTTGACCGCGTCCTGATACTTGCCCGCCTTGGCGTAAGCCACGCCGCGGGTGTTGTAGGCCTGCGGATCATTGGGGTTACGGGCGACCACATCGGAAAGCGAGGCAATGTTGGTGCCTGCCGCCTGAAGCGCCTGCGGATCGTCCACCTCGGCGATCCCGGTGGGGTTCAGCCCGCCGACAGTTTCGCACGCCGCAAGGCCGGCTGCGAGCGCAAGGACCAGCGCAAAACGGGAAAGGCTGCGCGAGGCAGGGATGGAAGCGGTCATCGGGTTCATCGCATCCTCTTTGCGTCTGCTCATGTTCAGGCCCGAGCGCGGCACCGATGGGCATGTTCTGGCGGAAAATGCTTATCCGCTGCTTAAGTCTTTGGCGTGCGGGGCACAATGCCTAAAGTCATCCCCCCCCGCAACGCGAAAAAGCGCCCCCTGCAGGGCGCTTTGCTTGTTTGAAGCCATAAAGCGGGGCGCGAAAGCGCCGCCAAGCCTTACTTCTTCTTGGCAGCAACCGGGAGCAGACCCTCGCGCTGGAGGCGCTTGCGGGTGAGCTTACGGGCGCGGCGGACGGCTTCGGCCTGCTCGCGCGCCTTCTTCTCGGAGGGCTTCTCGTAATGGCCGCGCAGCTTCATCTCGCGGAAAATGCCTTCACGCTGCATCTTCTTCTTGAGGGCGCGAAGAGCTTGATCGACGTTATTATCGCGGACGAGGACCTGCACGTTGGCTCCGTTCGTTGAGAATGCGAAGAAAAAGGCGACCCAAGCCGATGGGCCAAATCTGACGCGGGCGTATATCAAAGCGCGCCTGCGATGTCCACCGCCCAAAACAGGAAAAAAGTGGCTTTTTTCTTAGCCTAGAAGGCGGTTCACATGGCCCATTTTCCGGCCCTCGCGAATCTCGCGTTTGCCGTAAAGATGCAGGTGCGCGCGCCCGTCCTTCAGGTAATCGCGCCAATGCGCGGCAGCCGGCCCAACCAGATTGATCATCTCGGCGGGGCCGATGGAGGAGGCATCGCCGAGCGGCCAGCCCGCCACAGCGCGCATATGCTGCTCGAACTGACAGGTAATCGCACCGTCCTGCGTCCAGTGGCCGGAGTTATGCACGCGCGGCGCGATCTCATTGACGATCACCGCACCGCCTTGCGCATCGATCAGGAAGAACTCGACCGCGAAGACACCGACATAATCGAGCGCGCCGGCGATCTTGCGGGCGATCTCAATCGCATCGCGCGCTGCTGCCTCGGAAATGTTCGCAGGAACGGACGAGCGATGCAGGATATGATTGCGATGCTCGTTCTCGGTCACCTCAAAAGGCGCAAAAGCCCCGTCACACCCCCGTGCCGCCACGACCGATACTTCGCGGTCAAACGACACGAAGCTTTCGAGGATGGCTTCCTGCCCCTTCATCGCCTTGAGGGCGGCGGGCGCATCTGCGGGGGTCATGATCTTGGCCTGCCCCTTGCCATCATAGCCGAAGCGGGTCGTCTTGAGCACGGCGGGGGTGCCGATCTGCGCCAGCGCCGCATTCAGCGAGGCTGCATCGCTCACGCGGGCATAATCCGCCGTACGCGCGCCCAGCGAACGGGCGAGATCCTTCTCGCACAGACGGTCCTGCGCCACTTCGAGCGCCTTGGCGCCGGGACGGACAGGCTTCAACCCCTCCAGAAAGCGCACGGTTTCCACCGGCACATTCTCGAACTCATAGGTAATGGCCTGAACCTTGGCGGCAAAAGCGGCAAGCGCTGCCTGATCGGTATAGGCTGCAACGGTATGGGCCGCACAGACCTGAAAGGCGGGGCTGTCCGCCTCTGGCGCGTAGATGTGGCAATTCAGGCCCAGACGGGCTGCCGCCAGCGCCAGCATCCGCCCGAGCTGACCGCCGCCGAGAATGCCGATGGTGTCACCGGGAGACAGAGCGGCGGCTTTGGGCATGCCTTCAGATCCTTGCGGTCAGTCCTGCGGAAATTCCGCGACGGAAGCGGTTTGCTTGGCGCGGTAAGCCTCGACCTTTTCAGCGAGCGCGGCATCGTTGAGCGCCAGAATGGCCGCGGCCATCAACCCGGCATTGGTGGCCCCGGCCTTGCCGATGGCGAGCGTGCCCACCGGAATACCGCCGGGCATCTGCACGATGGAAAGGAGCGAATCCTTGCCCGAGAGCGCCTTGGATTCCACCGGCACACCGAGCACGGGCAGCGAGGTCAGCGAAGCGGCCATGCCCGGCAGGTGGGCGGCGCCCCCGGCCCCGGCGATGATGACCTTGAAGCCAGCGTCCTTGGCGCCCTTGGCGAAAGCATAGAGACGTTCAGGCGTACGGTGGGCCGAAACAATGCGCGCCTCATAGGCGACGCCCAAGGCATCGAGGGCTTCGGCGGCATGGCGCATGGTCGGCCAATCCGACTGGCTGCCCATGATGATAGCGACGGTTGGCTTCACTTCACGACCCCCGGAACCTCGCATCCCCCGGAACGCTTTCCGCGCGCGAGAAAGAAGCTGTGCGGGTTAGGCGAAACGGAGCAAGAACGCAAGCGTGAAAGCACGCTCGAAGCCCATTATGCAATGATATCCGGCGTCAAACGATCCGAGAGCACAATCAGCCGGT
>Ga0209794_1001553_pt1 | contig 16690 bp, 13 predicted proteins | sample EBPBio232013_DNA_FD_185869 | JGI IMG/M metagenome (GOLD analysis project Ga0209794, IMG submission 185869) | Wastewater treatment Type I Accumulibacter community from EBPR Bioreactor in Madison, WI, USA - Reactor 1_5/23/2013_ DNA (SPAdes)... | ecosystem: Engineered > Bioreactor > EBPR >... | reverse complement strand
TTCGGCCGGCTTCAAGACCACGCAGTTACCGGCGCCGAGCGCGGGAGCGAGCTTCCAGGCGGCCATCAGGATGGGGAAGTTCCAGGGGATGATCTGGCCGACGACGCCGAGCGGCTCATGGATGTGATAAGCCATGGTGTTCTCGTCGATTTCCGAGATGCCGCCTTCCTGCGAGCGCAGGCAACCGGCGAAGTAGCGGAAGTGGTCGACGGCGAGCGGGATGTCGGCGTTGAGCGTTTCGCGGATCGGCTTGCCGTTATCGACGGTCTCGGCGTAGGCGAGCAGTTCGAGGTTGGCTTCGAGGCGGTCGGCGATCTTCAGGAGGACGTTGGAGCGGGTCGTCGCATCGGTCTTGCCCCACTTCGGGAAGGCAGCGTGGGCGGCGTCGAGCGCCAGCTCGATGTCTTCGGCGGTGGAGCGGGCAACCTGGGTATAGACCTTGCCATTGACCGGGGTCACCACGTCGAAGTACTGGCCCTTGACCGGGGCGGTCCATTGGCCGTTGATGAAGTTGTCGTACTTGGCCTTGTAGGCGATTTTTGCGCCAGCGGCGCCGGGGGCTGCGTAGATCATTTATGTCTCCATTATTTCGGGATGATTGCGGGCAAGTCCTTGGAAGCCGGGTATCGCTTGCTATCGAACTTCTTCGTGACTCGTGCCTGTTATTTCGCATAGGGCGTGCCAGGCCGTTGTCTGGGAGCAAACTTCATATAAAACAATGTGTTATATTTTTTCTGCTCGGCGCTGAGCATTCCGTCGTGCTCAATTGATCAACGCCTGTTCAAATGTGGAGCAACCGGCGCCGGAAAAAAAACAGGGCGCCTGGTGGCGCCCTGAACAGATGCGGAGGAGCATCTGGTGCAAGAGAAGCGGTGAAGCGCGCCCATCGGGCGCGCCGGTGGATCAGAAGCTGTGCTTCATGCCGATGGCGAAGCCCTTGACGCCAACGCCGCTCAGACCGAGCGAGTTGCCCATCGGGTTCATGGTGAAGCGGGCGTTGTTGTCGTTCTTGATCTGACCGTAGTCGGCGTAGAACTCGGTGCGCTTGGACATGCTGTAGCGCGCACCAATGGCCCACTTGCTGGCGTCGGCGTTGTTCAGGGTGCGGTCCTTGACCTTGCCGTAGCCGGCCATCGCCTTGAAGCGGCCGAAAGGAACTTCGGCGCCCAGGAACCAGTTGCGGCGGTTGTAGCTCTGGCCGGCAGCCAGGTTGCCCAGGTTCTGATTGCCCGGGGTGACGGCGTCGAGGTCGATGTTGCCGCCGATCAGCGAATTCGGATCGCCCTTGATGATGTCGTACAGGCCGGAGACCTTGACCGCGCCGAAATCGTAGGAAGCACCGGTGGTCAGCACGTAGAGGCGATTGTTGGAGTAACCGACGGCCCTGGTGGTTTCGTAGTCGAGGTCGACGCTGAGCGGGCCGTTGGCGTAGATCAGGTTGGCGGAGAACAGGCGGTCATCGCCGTTGTTGCCGCCGTTGGCGACGCCGCCCACGGTGTGTACGCCGTTCAGGCTGCCTTCCGCGCCCTGCGTGTTGGTGGCGGTCGCCAGGATCAGGGTGAAGCCCTTGAAGGCCGGCGAGATGTAGGCCATGGCGTTGGTGGCGCGGTCGTACTGGGTGGTCATCGAGGTGAAGTTGCCCATCGAGTAATTGCCGAAGGGGCTGTACTTGCCGTAGATGCCGTAACGCAGGCCGTCGAGGTAACCGGCGACGACCGTGCCGAAACCGCCGGTCAGGCCCAGATACTGATGGCCTCCCAGAACCGGGCCGCCGCCGATGTCGGGAGCGAAACGGTACTGGATGTCGAACAGCGCCTTGAGACCGTTGCCCAGGTCTTCCGTGCCCTTGAAACCGATGTGGCTCTGCGAACCGGCGCTCTGCAGTGCAATCTGCGACTTGATCGCCGGCAACGCGCCGTTGTTGCCGCTACGGTACATCCAGCCCATGTCGATGCTGCCGTAGATGGTGACATTGCTCTCGGCAAAGGCAGCGCTCGATGCGGCGGCGGCAACGGCCAGCGCGATGATTTTTTTCCTCATGGATTATCTCCTGGTGTAGTGCATTGCATTGATATGTGCCGTCGGGCATACGTGGCGGACGGCTTTCCCCCTTGCCATTGCCGGGCAATGGCGTGGCGCCGCCTTTAGTGCGAAGCCCGTGCCAGGATTCGGAACAAAACGGCAAAACCGCCACCGGGCGGGCGTTTGCAGCCGTCTAGGGGTTTCCCCGGAGGGATGGCCACCGGATCGGCAGCCGTTCAATTTCTGGACAAGTGTTCAGGGATGGAGCGAAACGGAACAGATCGTTTGCTGTCGCAGGGCACAAAAAAACCGGCCACGCGGGCCGGCTGTTCGTGAGCGCGGGGGCCTTACTCGCGGTAGAAGCCGACGCCGATCAGGCTGTTGCCTTCGCGGCGGATGAAGGTGCGCTTCTTTTCGACGGCGTTGGTGACCGGGTTGCGCCACACGTAATCGACCGTGCCTTCGCCCTTGGCTTTGGCCAGGTCGAGCATTTCGCGGATCAGCGGCTTGCCTTCGACGTCGTGCAGGTCGCTGGCGTCGGTGCCGGTCCATTTCGGGTTCATGCCGTGCGCTTCGAACTTGCCGCTGCCCAGGTTGACGGCGAAGACGTAGAGGTCGTCGCGCACGAAGCGGCCCTTGCTGTCGTTGAAGCTGGCCAGGGCGGTGGCCAGGCCGCGCTGGCGGATTTCGGCGCTGGCGGCGTCGAGCAGCTTGCGCGCATCGTCGGCGCCGGCGCGCACGGCGTAGTAGCCGACGCCGAGGATGTAGTCGCCCTGGCGGTGCAGCCAGGCGAACTTGGGTTCGACGCGATTGCTCTTGCGGTTGAGCCAGACGTAGCCGATGCGCGCTTCCGGCTGTTTCTCGGTGACTGCGATCATCTCGCGGAACAGCGGCAGGCCGGCGGCGTCGACGCTGTCGAGGACCTTGAGGCCGATCAGGCTGTCCGGCGCGGCGCCGTTGGCGACGTAGGTGCCCTGGCGGTCGATCACGTAAACATAGAGGTCCTTCTTGACGAACTGGCCTTTCGGGTCGCTGAAGGCGGCCCAGGCTTTTTCCGGACCGTTGGCCTTGAGGTAGGCGACGGCCTCGTTGAACAGGGCGCGGGCTTCGCGCGGCGTTGCGTGGTCAGCGGCTGCGGCCAGGGTCGAGGCGGCAGCGAGCAGCAGGGCGCCCAGGCAGCGGGCGAGTGACGATGACTTCATTGTGGTCTCCGGGTGTGGTGGATGGTTATGGATTCAGGCGCCGAGCGCGTGATGGATATCCACCAGGCCGTGCCGGGCAGCCAGGTGGAGCAGTTTGAAATCGTTGTCGGCGTCGAGCTTCTGGCGGATCAGCGTGAGGTAGTTGAGGACCGTCTTCGGGCTCAGGTGCATCGAGCTGGCGATGCCGCTGGCCGATTCGCCATGCACCAGCATGCGCAGCACCTCGAATTCGCGCGGCGTCAGGTGGGCCAGCGCGCCGTCGCCGTCGATCGCCTCGGCGGCCAGGACCTGGGCGATTTCCGGGGAAAAGACGCGCTTGCCGGCGGCGATGCGGCGGATGCCGTCGATCACCTCGGCCGGTTCGCTGTACTTGGTCAGGTAGCCGTGGGCGCCGCTGCGCAGCGCCTGGGTGACATGGCCGGCGCCTTCGTGCATGGACAGGACCAGTACCTTGAGCGCCGGCTGGCGGGCGAGCATTCCGCGGATCGCCTCGATGCCGCTGCTACCGCGCAGGCTGAGGTCGACCAGGGCAACGTTGGCCACGGTGCGCAGGGCCAGCGCGTTCGCCTCGTCGGCGCTCGCCGCCTCGCCGACCACCTGCAGCCCGGGCTCGGCGTCGAGCAGGCGGCGGTAGCCGTTCCTGACCACGGCGTGGTCGTCAACCAGAATGATGCGGATCATCTTGTTCTTCCTCCTTTGTCTCTTCCTCTTGCAGCGGCAGGCTGACCTGCAACTGCACCCCGCGCCCCGGCCCGCCCGCCACCTGCAGGCGGCCGCCGACCATGTCCAGGCGCTCGACCATGCCGAGCAGGCCGCCCTGGTGCGCCGGGCGGTCGGCCGGCAGCCCCTGGCCGTCGTCCTCGATGCACAGCAGCAACTCCGCTGCCCGGCACTCGATGCCGACCCGGCAATGGCGGGCGCCGCTGTGGCGCACGACATTGGTCAGCGCCTCCTGCACCACCCGGTACAGCGCCAGGCTGGCCGCCTCGGCCAGCGCCGGCAGGGCGCCGGCCAACTCAAGCCGGAACTCGATCCCCGTCCCCCGTTGCTGCCAGTTGCCGACCAGTTCGCGCAGGGCGCCGGCCAGACCGTCGGCTTCCAGCCCGTGCGGTCGCAACTGGCCGAGCATGGCGCGCAACTGCAGGCCGCTGGTACGCACGTCGCGGCGCAGTTCGCGGGCGCATTCGGCGAGTTGTTCGCCGCTCAACTGGCCGGCGTGGCGCTCCAGGTAAGCGGTGGTGATGCCGATGGCGGTCAGCGTCTGCCCCATCTCATCGTGCAATTCCCTTGCCAGGGTCTTGCGCTCGGCTTCCTGCACCTCGATCAACTGGCGGGCGAGCTGGCGCTGGGCGGCGCGCGCGCTGCCCAGGGCGGCGGCAAGAATGTCGATGGCACCGGCGACGCGGCTGAATTCGCGCAGCGCGAAGGCCGGCAGGCGCGCCGCTTCCTCGCCGCGCGCCAGCCGCTGCAGACCGGCCTCCAGTTCGCGCACCGGGCTCAGCGCGCGGTGTGCCGCCCACCAGGCGACGAGCAGGGTTGCTCCAGAATAGAGCAACAGGGTGATGCAAAGTCGAACAGTATCGTCCAGCCGCTCGTCGATCTCCGAATCCGGGTTGGCGACGACGTACAGCGTCTGCCCGCCGATGTGCACGGTGCGCGGCGTCGGCCGCGCCGCCTCGGGGGCGAGCAGGGCGGCCAGCCAGCTGCGTTCGGCCGGCGCTTGTGCCGTCGCTTCGATGCTGATGTGGCGCAGCGGCGCGTCGCGCAGCAGCGCCTGCACTTGCTCGGGCGAGGTCCCCGGCTGGCTGGCGGCGACCAGGATGTCCACCAGGTGGGTCGAGGCGGCGACTTCGGCGTCGAGATCGCCGCGCAGCGAATGCAGGTGGATGGCCACGGCCACCACCAGCAGGCCGCCGAGCAGGGCGCCGAGATAGCCCACCAATCGTCGTCTGAGATCCACTGCGCCCCCTTCTTATTGTCATGGGCGAGGCTGAGCAGGTTTCGTACCGAGCGCGCGGAAGGTCGGGAATTTTTCCCGGTTTGCCAGGGAGCTTCTCCCGGGACGGGGGGCAAAAGCGCTTCCTATACTCGGCTCGCCTGTCGGAATGGACAGGCCGCCCCCGATCCATCGGGAAGCAGACGACACCTTTCAGGAGACAATAAAGATGGCAACAACCCGGTTCAATCCCCGTCCGACCCTCATCGCCGCCCTTGTCGCCGCCACCCTTTGCGCCCCGGCGATGGCCGGCAGCAAGGTGAGCTGGGAAGACATCCTCAACGACGACAAGACCACCCAGGACGTGCTGTCCTACGGCCTCGGCCTGAAGGCGCAGCGCTTCAGCCCGCTGGCCAAGGTCAATACCAAGAACGTCGAGCACCTGGTGCCGGCGTGGAGTTTCTCCTTCGGCGGCGAAAAGCAGCGCGGCCAGGAAGCGCAGGCGCTGGTCCATGATGGCGTGATCTACGTCACCGCCTCCTACTCGCGCATCTTCGCCATCGACGCCCGTACCGGCAAGCGCCTGTGGGAATACGAGGCCCGCCTGCCCGACGACATCCGCCCCTGCTGCGACGTGATCAACCGCGGCGCCGCCATCTACGGCGACAAGATCTACTTCGGCACGCTCGACGCTGCCATCGTCGCCCTCAACAAGGACACCGGCAAGGTCGTCTGGCGCAAGAAGTTCGGCGACCACAAGGTCGGCTACACGATGACCGGTGCCCCCTTTGTGGTCAAGGACCAGAAGAGCGGCAAGGTGCTGCTGGTGCATGGCTCGTCGGGTGACGAGTTCGGCGTCGTCGGCTGGCTGTTCGCGCGCGATCCGGATACCGGCGAGGAAGTCTGGGCGCGGCCGATGGTCGAAGGCCACATGGGCCGCCTGAACGGCAAGGAAAGCACGCCGACCGGCGACAAGAACGCGCCCTCGTGGCCGCGCGACAAGGACGGCAAGCTGGTCGAAGCCTGGCATCAGGGCGGCGGCGCGCCCTGGCAGACGGCCAGCTACGACGTGGACAAGAACATGGTGGTGATCGGAACCGGCAACCCGGCGCCGTGGAACACCTGGCATCGGACCAAGGAAGGCGATGATCCGCGCAACTGGGACAGCCTGTTCACCTCCGGCCAGGCCTATGTCGACGCCAGCACCGGCGAACTCAAGGGCTTCTATCAGCACACCCCGAACGATGCCTGGGACTTCTCCGGCAACAACTCGGTGGTGCTCTTCGAGTACAAGGACCCGAAGACCGGCAAGCAGGTCAAGGCCTCGGCGCACGCCGACCGCAACGGCTTCTTCTTCGTCACCGACCGCGAGAAGCTGGCGACCGGCGCTGGCTACCCGAACAAGCCGACCTCGCTGATCGGCGCCTGGCCCTTCGTGGATGGCATTACCTGGGCTTCCGGCTTCGACCTGAAGACCGGCAAGCCGATCGAAAAGGACAACCGGCCGCCCAAGGTCAAGGACGGCGCCGAGAAGGGCGAGTCGATCTTCGTTTCGCCACCTTTCCTGGGCGGCACCAACTGGATGCCGATGAGCTACAGCCCGCAGACCGAACTCTTCTACATCCCGGCCAACCACTGGGCGATGGACTACTGGACCGAGAAGCTGACCTACAAGGCCGGCTCCGCCTACCTCGGCCAGGGCTTCCGCATCAAGCGCCTGTTCGATGACCACGTCGGCATCCTGCGCGCCATCGATCCGAAGACCGGCAAGATCGCCTGGGAGCACAAGGAGAAATTCCCGCTCTGGGCCGGCACCCTGACCACCGCCGGTGGCCTGTTGTTCACCGGTACCTCGGACGGCTACGTCAAGGCCTTCGACAAGAAGACCGGCAAGGAGCTGTGGAAATTCCAGACCGGCTCGGGCATCGTTTCCGTGCCGGTGACCTGGGAAATGGACGGCGAGCAATACCTCGGCATCCAGTCCGGCTACGGCGGCGCCGTACCGCTGTGGGGCGGCGACATGGCCGACCTGACCAAGCAGGTGACGCAGGGCGGCTCGGTGTGGGTGTTCAAGCTGCCGAAGGCGCTGACTCAGGCCAAGCGCTGATGGCAGGCGGCTACGGGCCGCCTGCAGTCAACCCCTGGCCGGTGGAAGCCGGCCAGGATCGCCAATGCAATGGAAACCAGACCATGTTGCGATATCTGTTCGTTGCCCTGTTGTCCGTGGCCGGAGTGAGCGGCGCCATGGCCGCCGAAGAAGGGGAGGACCCGCCGGTGATCAACGGCTGTCCGATCTGGTCGCACACCCGCTGCCCGGGGGGCGACCTGCGCCATGCCAACCTGGCCGGCAAGAACCTGGCCGGTGCCGATTTCCGGGGCGCGAAGATGGCCCGGGTCGACCTGCGCGGCGCCATGCTGGCCGGGGCCAATTTCGACGGAGCCGACCTGACCGGTGCCCGCCTGGGCAAGGTGGCGGCACCGACCGCCAGTTTTCGCGGCGCCCGCCTGGTCGGCGCGGACCTTGAGCATGCCCGCCTGTTCCGGGCCGATTTCACCGATGCCGACCTGACCGGCGCCACCCTGGAAGCGGCCAAGGCCAACTTTGCCTGGTTCGAGCGCGCTCGCCTGGTCGACGCCAATCTGGAGGAGGCCAAGTTGTTCACCGTCAATCTGCGCGGCGCCGACCTCAGCGGCAGCTTCCGCCGTTTCGCGGTGTTTCAGGATGCCGATTTCACGGGCTGCACCGGCTGCCCGACCGACTGGTGATGGCCATGAAGAGACGACTGCATCTACTGTTTCTCGGCGCCTGGGCCCTGTTGTTTGCCGGCGCCTTGCACGCGGCCGAGATCGCCCAGCCGCCGGTGGTTGACGATTCGGCACTGCCCAAACTGGGCAATGACTGGCGCGAGAACAATCCCTACCGCGGGCTGCCTGCCGCCTACGATGTCGGCCGCAGCGCCTACAACCAGTCCTGCGCCCGCTGCCATGGCGCCGATGCCGCCACCAATGCCGCACCGGCACCGGATCTGCGCAACCTCAACCGGGCCTGCCGGCGCATTGTCAGTGCGGAACTGAAAGCCCGCTGCCAGGCGGACAAGGACGCCTACTTCGCCAAGACCGTGCGCCAGGGCAAGATCATCGTCGGCGTCACCCACATGCCGCCCTGGGACGGCGTGCTCAAGCAGGAGCTGGCCTGGGCGATCCAGGTCTTCATCGAAGCGCAGGCGCGCGGGGGGCGCGAATGAGGCGCTGGTCGTCGGCGCAAGAAAAACGGCGCCCGGGCCGAAGCCGGGGCGCCGCTGTTGCCGGACCTTGTGCCCGGTCAGGATGGTGGCGTTCAGCCCTTGTGCAGCTTGAACACCCACACGGAACCACCCTGTTCGAGGAAGTTCACGCGCTTGGCGACATCGCCGCCCCACAGCGGCACGGCGCCGCCCCAGCCGGTGGTGACGGCGATCATCTGTTCGCCGTCCTGTTCCCAGGTGACCGGCGGTGCGACGATGCCGGTGCCGACCTGGAAGGACCAGATTTCCTTGCCCGTCTTTGCATCGACGCCCTTCAGGTAGCCCTCCGGCGTGCCATAGAAGACCAGACCGCCGGCAGTGGCCAGCGCGCCACCCCAGAGCGGGGCGTAGTTCTTGTTCTCCCAGACGATCTTGCCGGTGGCCGGATCGACCGCGCGCATGACGCCGATGTAGTCGTCGTGGATGGCCTTGATGGTGAAGCCGGCACCGAGATAGGCAGCGCCCTTCTTGTAGGAGACCGGTTCGTTCCAGATGTCCATCGACCACTCGTTGGCCGGCACGTAGAAGAGGCCGGTCTGCGGGCTGTAGGCCATCTGCTGCTGGTTCTTGCCGCCGAGGAAGGACGGCGCCGAGAAGACGACCTTGCCCTTCTTGCCATCAACGCCGGCCGCCGGGTCACCCGGACGCCCTTCCTCGATGTAGTTCGGCCGGCCGGTTTCCAGGTTGATGCTGCTCGCCCAGGTGATCTTCTTGACGAAGGGGAAGGCGTTCAGCAGCTTGCCGTTGGTCCGGTCATTGACGAAGAAGAAGCCGTTGCGGTCGGCCTTGCCACCGGCCTTGATCAGCTTGCCGGTCTTCGGGTCCTTGTAGTCGAAGGAGACGAACTCGTTGACACCGTCGAAATCCCAGCCGTCGTGCGGGGTGTTCTGGTAGTGCCAGACGATCTTGCCGGTGTCGGGGTCGATGGCGACGGTGGACGACGAGAACAGGTTGTCGCCTGGGCGCAGGTGGCTGTTCCACGGGGCCGGGTTGCCGGTGCCGGCAAAGATCAGGTTGGTTTCCGGATCGTAGGTGGCGCCGTTCCAGGTGGCGGCGCCGCCGGTCTTCCACAGGTCGCCGGTCCAGGTGGCGTTGAGGGTGCCGGAAATGCCGTTCTCGATTTCCTTGCCGTCCTTGTCGTAGGTGTAGCCCATGTGGCCTTCGACGGTCGGGCGCGTCCACAGCAGCTTGCCGGTCAGCGGGTCGCGGGCGTCGATGCGGCCGACGGCGCCGAATTCGCCACCGGAAACGCCGGTGATCAGCTTGCCCTTGGCGATGATCGGGGCGGCAGTGGCCGAGTAGCCGGCGGCGTAGTCGGCGACCTTCTGCTTCCAGACGACCTTGCCGGTCTCCTGGTTCATGGCGACCAGTTGCGCGTCGAGCGTGGCGAAGATGACCAGATCGCCGTACAGCGCGGCACCGCGGTTGATCACGTCGCAGCAGGGCATGATGCCGTCGGGCAGGCGGTGCTCGTACTTCCACAGCTTCTTGCCGGTCTTCGCGTCGAAGGCGAACAGGCGGCTGTAGGAAGCGGTGACGAACATCCGGCCGTTGTGGATCACCGGCTGCGATTCCTGGCCGCGCTGCTTCTCGCCGCCGAAGGACATCGACCAGGCGGGAACCAGGTTCTTGACCGACTTGGTGTTGATCTGCGTCATCGGGCTGTAGCGCTGGCCCTGGGTGCCGAGGCCGAAGCTGACCACATCGCCGACGGTTTTCGCGTCGTTGAGGATGTCGGCGTCGCTGACCGTGGCGCTGGCCGGGCTGCCGGCGATGGCGAGCGCTGCCGCGAGGGCGAGCCCGAGCAGGTGCCGGGGGAACTTGTGACTGTGCATGGAACGTCTCCTTGTTTGTGCGTTGATTCAGTCGCGGCCGTGTGTGCTGCCCTGGAACGGTCCCCGACGAGACTGGCAGACTGCAAGCCTTGTGCCATCACCCCGACGGCCTCGCGCAAGCGCCCGTGGACAAGGCGCTCGGGGCATCGTGCCGGCGGCGCCGGATGCGCTGGCGGTTGCTGAAATTGCTCACAACTGTTCAAAACTTGCACAGCGTCACTGCTGAGCCCGCGGGCTGATCCTTCCCCGCCCTGGCCTGCCGGCTTTTCCTGAAAGCCAATCGAAAGCCACTCTCCTTATCTTCCGTTGCCATGCAGGGCCTGCGCATCAGCCCCTGCACCGATCAACAAACAAAGGAGACGATCATGATGCTGAAGAAAACCCTGTACGCCGTTGCCACTGCCCTCGCTTTCAGCGCCGGCCTGGCCCAGGCCGAACCGGCCAAACCCGAGTGCATTGCCCCGGCCAAGCCGGGCGGCGGTTTCGACCTGACCTGCAAGCTCGCCCAGAGCGCCCTGCAGAACAGCAAGCTGCTCGAAGCGCCGATGCGCGTGACCTACATGCCCGGCGGCATCGGCGCGGTGGCCTACAACACCGTGATCGCCAACCGGCCGGCCGAAGGTGGCACGATCGTCGCCTATTCGGGCGGCTCCTTCCTCAACCTGGCGCTCGGCAAGTTCGGCAAGTACACCGAGGACGACGTCAAATGGCTGGCTGCTGTCGGCGCCGACTACGGCGCGGTGATCGTCAAGGCCGATTCGCCGTACAAGAACCTCAAGGAACTGATCGAGGCAACGCGCAAGGAGCCGGGCAAGGTGGTGTTCGGGGCCGGCGGTTCGGTGGGCAGCCAGGACTGGATGAAGTCGGCACTGATCGCCCGCGAGGCCGGTGTCGATCCGAAATCGATGCGCTACGTCGCCTTCGAAGGCGGCGGCGAGGCCATCACCGCGCTGATGGGTGGCCACGTGCAAGCCTACTCGGGCGATGCCTCGGAAGTGCTCGGCCACCTCAAGGGCGGTCGCGTCAAGGTTCTCGCCATCCTCGCCCCGGAACGCCTGAAGGGCGAACTGGCCCACATCCCGACGGCGATCGAGCAGGGCTACAACGTCGACTGGACGATCACCCGCGGCTTCTACATGGGGCCCAAGGTCTCGGACGCCGAGTACAAGTGGTGGATCGCCGCCTTCGAGAAGCTGCAGGGCAGCCCGGAGTTCGACAAGCTGCGCGCCGAGCGCGGGCTGTTCCCGTTCAACCTGACCGGCGACAAGCTGACCGCCAGCGTCAAGCGTGAGGTAGCCCGCTACAAGGTCCTGGCCAAGGAACTCGGCCTCGCCGCCCAGTAATTTCGCTCAACGGCCCCGCCACGGCGGGGCCTTTTCCGGAGATTGCCATGAGTGAAAGAATCCTCGGCGGCATCCTGCTGTTCGTCAGCGTCATCGGCATCTGGCTGGCACGCAGCTTTGAAGTGACCATTTCCTACGAACCGGTGGGGCCACGCGCCTTCCCGATCACCGTCCTGATCCTGCTCGGTATCAGCGCCGTCGCCCTGATGTTCGAGAAGAAGAGCGACACGGTCTGGGCGCCGCCTGCCGTGCTGCTGCGCATCGGTGCGCTGTTCGTCGTCGTGCTCACCTACGCCTGGCTGTTCGACAAGCTCGGTTTCATCCTCGCCACCAGCCTGATGGTGATCCCGGTTGCGCGCTTCTTCGGCGCCAGCTGGCAACAGGGGATCGTCGGCGGCGTCGGACTCGGCGCCGGCCTGTTCATCCTCTTCGACCGCCTGCTCGACGTCGCCCTGCCGACCGGGCTGTGGCTCAATTCCTTCCTGGGGTAAATCATGGACAGCACATTTGCATTGCTGATGCAGGGCTTCGCCGTCGCCGGCACGCCCGAAAACCTGATGATCGCGCTGGTCGGCTGCTTCCTCGGCACCATCGTCGGTCTGCTGCCCGGCCTCGGCCCGATCAACGGCGTCGCCATCCTGCTGCCGATCGCCTTCGCCATGAAACTGCCGCCGGAATCGGCGCTCATCCTGCTGTGCGCGGTCTATGCCGGCTGCGAGTATTTCCGCCATCCTGATCAACGTGCCCGGCGACGCCGGCGCGGTGATGACCACCATGGACGGCTATCCGATGGCGAAGAAGGGTATGGCCGGTCCGGCACTGTCGATTTCCGCGCTGGCCTCGTTCTGCGGCGCCTTGCTCGCGACCGTCGGCATCGTCCTGTTCGCGCCGCTGCTCGCCGAGTGGGCGATCGCCTTCGGGCCGGCCGAGTACTTCGTGCTGATGGTGCTGGCCTTGTGCTGCCTCGGCGGTCTGGTCGGCGATTCGCTGCCGAAAGCGGCCATCGCCTGCCTGGTCGGTCTGCTGCTGTCCACCGTCGGCATCGACTCGAACAGTGGCGTCTATCGCTACACCTTCGACGCGCTCCACCTGCAGGACGGCATTCCCTTCATCGTCATCGTCATCGGCCTGTTCGCGGTCAGCGAAGTCATGCTCATGCTGCAGCAGGCGCATGCCGGCAGCGAGCCGATCTCGATCACCGGTCGCCTGATGTTCAACCTGAAGGAATTCCTGGCCGTCAAATGGACGCTGCTGCGCTGTTCGCTGGCTGGCTTCTTCATCGGCGTGCTGCCCGGCGCCGGTGCCACCATCGCCTCCGCCATGTGCTATGCCAGCGAACGCCGCATGGCGGGCAAGGACAGCGATTTCGGCAAGGGCGACGTGCGCGGCGTGGCGGCGCCGGAAGCGGCCAACAACGCCTCGGCCAACGGCTCGCTGGTGCCGATGCTGACCCTGGGCGTGCCCGGTTCCGGGACCACGGCGGTGATGATGGGGGCGCTGACGCTGTACAACATCACCCCCGGCCCGACCCTGTTCCAGGATCAGCCGGTGATCGTGTGGGGCCTGATCGCCTCGCTGTTCATCGCCAACGTCATGCTGCTCTTCCTCAACATTCCGCTGATCCGCGTCTTCGTCAAGTTCCTGTCGATCCCGAACTGGCTGCTCGTGCCGGGCGTCGCGGCGATCTCGATGGTCGGCGTGTACGCGGTGCATGGCAACACCTTCGACCTGGTGCTGGGCACCGTCATCGGCGGCGTTGGCTACCTGCTGCGCGTGATGAACTTCCCGATTGCGCCCTTCATCCTCGGTTTCGTGCTCGGCGACATGATGGAGCAGAACCTGCGCCGCGCGCTGTCGATCAGCAACGGCGAAGTCAGCGTGCTGTTCGGCAGCCCGATCGCCATCGGCCTGTGGGTCGCCGCCATCGCCATGCTGGCCGGTCCGCGCCTGATGAAGATGCGCGAAAAGCGTGCCGAGGCAGCGTTCGGCTGAGCACCTTCCATCTCCTTGCTGCGCCGTAGTCCCTGCGCGTGGCGTTTTTGCGGGGCACCTTCGGGTGCCCCTTTTTTGCGTTGCCGTCAGTCGCCGGCAAGCGGCAGTTCCACCTCGACGCACAGGCCGCGGCCGTCGTCGCCGTCGCGCAGGGTGATGTTGCCGCCGTGGGCGAGACAGATTTCGCGGACGATGGCGAGGCCGAGGCCGCTGCCGTCCACGTCGCCGTGGCCGAGGATGCGGTAGAAGCGGCGGAAGACATTCTCGCGCTCGCTCTCGGGGATGCCGGGCCCCTGGTCGCTGACGCTGATCACGGCTTTCCCCTGCCAGCTTGCCACTGCTGCCGTGACCTGGGAGTCGGCCGGGCTGTAGCGGATGGCGTTGTCGATCAGGTTGGCGACCATCTCGCGCAGCATCGGTGCATTGCCGCTTTCGAGCACGGTGGCTTGCGGCCATTCCTCGAACGCCAGATCGATGCCCTTGTTCAGCGCCAGCGGCACCAGCTCCATGGCAACCTCCCTGACCAGGGCATTGAGGTCGACCGGCGCGCGCTCGTCCATCAGGCCGTTGACCGCTTCGGCGTGCGACATCGCCAGCATCTGGTTGGCCAGCCGGCGAGTGCCGCGGATGCTGTGCAGCAGGCTGGCGAAGGTGCGCTGCATTTCCTCCGGATCGCTCTGGCGCAGGCCGTATTCGGCCTGGGTGCTGAGCACGGCGAGCGGCGTCCGGATCTGGTGGGCGGCGTCGGCGAGGAAGCGCTTGCGCGCGGCGAGCATGGCCGACAGGCGTTCGGTGTGGTGATTGATGGCGTCGATCAGCGGGCCGACTTCGCTCGGCACGTTGTCGGCGGGCACCGGGGTGAGGTCCTCGTCGCTGCGCCGGCGGATGGTGTCGCGCAGTTCGAGCAGCGGTCGGAAGGCGCTGCTCAGGGCAATGACGATGAGCAGGGCGCCGACGCCAAGCAGCAGCAGTTGCCGGCGCAGGCTGTCGATGAACAGGTCGCGCGCCAGCCTAGTGCGCGAGCCGGTGGTTTCGGCGAAGACGATGGTCGCCGCGTCGCCGCCCTGCAGGGCGGGATCGTAGAGGCGCTTGCGCATGGCGCCGAGGCGAATCTCCTCGTTGCGGTAGTTGCCGTTGACGATCAGCACTTCGCCGCTTTCGCTCAGCCCGGCCGGCGGCGCCAGCTCGGGGTAGCCGGTGAGCAGGGCGCCGGAGGGCGCGATGACGGCGTAGTAGATCCTCTCCTGGGCCTTGTCCTCGAACATCTCGAAAGCCGAGTAGGGGATGTTGACGTGGATTTCGCCGGCCACCGAGTGGGTCTGCTCGGCGACGGCCTTGATCGATGCGGTCAGCGACCGGTCGTAGGCGCGGTTGACCGCTTCCAGCGCGCCGCGATACGACAGCCAGGCATTGACTGCGAGCATGACGAAAAGCGGCGGCAGCAGCCACCAGACGATCCGGCGGCGCAGGCTGTAACGCGGTCCGGTCCGGGCTTCACCGGGCATCGGGGAGCGACCGCAGTAGCTGCGCCAAGCTCAGGCCTCGGCGAGCAGGTAGCCGAGACCGCGCAGGGTGTTGATCACCACCCCCGAGCCTTCGAGTTTCTTGCGCAGGCGCGAGACGTAGATCTCGATCGCCTCGACGCGGGCGTCGGTGTCGAAATCGAAGACCTTCTCGAACAGGGCTTCGCGCGCCACCGGGCGGCCGCTGCGCGAGAGCAGGACTTCGAGCACGGCCAGTTCGCGCGGGGTGAGCGCCAGCGGCTGCTCGCCGATACTGGCCAGGCGCGTCGTGGTGTCGAATTCGAGCTGGCCGATGCGGACCTTGGGCACCAGGTTGCCGCTGCGCCGGAGCAAGGCCTTGATCCGCGCTTCCAGCTCGCTCAGGTCGAAGGGTTTGGTCAGGTAGTCGTCGGCGCCGGTGTTGAGTCCGCGCACCCGCTCCTCGGTGGCGCCGCGCGCGGTCAGCACCAGCACCGGGGTGGGCACGCCCTTTTCGCGCTGGCGCAGGCGGCGCAGGACTTCCAGCCCGTCGAGGCCGGGCAGCGACAGGTCGAGGATGACCAGATCGTAATGTTCGGTGTGCAGCGCATGATCGGCGTGGTCGCCGCGGTCGAGCACGTCGAGCACGTAACCGGCCTGGCGCAAGGCCTTGTTGACCCACTGGGAGAGTTCGGCGTGATCTTCGACCAGGAGCAGGCGCATGGGTGAAAGTAAATCGAAAGCTTGGACGGGGATTATCATCTCGAACAACAAAAAACACCATGGCACCGGCCAGGTGTGATTGGAGGAGAACGGATGATTCGGAGAACTTGCCTGCTGGCCATCGCACTCGGTGTTTGCATCGCCGCGGTGCAGGCCGAGGTTCTCCCGGAAAACCTGGAAGCCGGCCTGCCCGAAGACCGGGTGGTGATCTACGCGGCGACCGACCAGAACATCGTGCAGCCGCTGATTGACGATTTCGAGCAGCGCCACCCCGGAGTCAAGGTCGAGTACCACGACATGCACTCCAACCTGCTCTACCAGCGCGTGATCGAAGAGGCCCGCCAGGGCAGCAAGGCCGACGTGGTCTGGAGTTCGGCCATGGACCTGCAGGTCAAGCTGGTCAACGACGGCTATGCGCAGCCGCACCGTTCCCCGGAAACGGCAGCGCTGCCGAGCTGGGCGGTGTGGAAGAACGAGGCCTTCGGCACCACCTACGAACCGGCCGTGTTCGTCTATCACAAGCCGGCGCTGCGCCGCGACGAGCTGCCGCTCACCCATGCCGCGCTGATCGAGCTGCTCAAGCGCAATCCGGAGCGCTTCAGGCAGCGCCTGGCAACCTACGATCCGGCGCTTTCCGGCGTCGGCCTGATGCTCCATACCCAGGACGCGCAATCCAACCCGATCGTCTTTTGGAACCTGGCCCAGGCGCTCGGCGCCAAGGGCATCCGCGCCTATGCCACCTCCGGGGAAATGCTCGATGGCATCGCCAGCGGCGAAACCCTGATCGGTTACAACGTGCTCGGCTCCTATGCGCTGACCCGGGCCAGAAACGATCCGAGGATAGGCGTGATCTGGCCGCAGGATTACACCCT
>Ga0209794_1001552_pt1 | contig 16701 bp, 14 predicted proteins | sample EBPBio232013_DNA_FD_185869 | JGI IMG/M metagenome (GOLD analysis project Ga0209794, IMG submission 185869) | Wastewater treatment Type I Accumulibacter community from EBPR Bioreactor in Madison, WI, USA - Reactor 1_5/23/2013_ DNA (SPAdes)... | ecosystem: Engineered > Bioreactor > EBPR >... | reverse complement strand
ACCTTGTGGCCGAGCATGACGGGCACATCGTGGGCTATTGCTATGCTGGCAAATATCGCCCGCGCCCGGCCTATCGCTTCACGGTGGAAGATTCGATCTATGTCTCGCCGCGCATGCATGGGCGGGGTGTGGGCCGCGCCCTTCTCGCCCGCCTCATTCAGGAATGCGAGGTGCGCGGTTATCGCCAGATGATCGCCGTCATCGGAGACAGCAACAACCTCGGCTCCATCAACCTGCACAAGGCGTTGGGGTTCAAACACACCGGTGTGGTCAAGGATGTCGGCTTCAAGTTCGGCCGCTGGCTTGATCAGGTGACGATGCAGCGGGCGCTGGGGGATGGCGCAAAAACAAAACCCGAATAGGGAACATTTTGAGGGCGCGCGGGTTGATCTGGCAAAAGGCGTGCCTCCAATCGTCTTGCTGCCCAAGGGTCCCCCCACCTCAGGGCAAAAAAAAAGCCGCGGTTCCCACCGCGGCTTTTTCTTTTCGGCAAGGCGCAGAAGCGCTCACTTCACCGCAGTGACGATAATCTCGATCTTGTAATCGGGCGTCACGAGCGGGGCCTGAAGGGTGGCGCGGGCGGGCGGGTTCGCCGGGTCGATCCACGGCTCCCACAGCGCGTTCATGGCGCCGAAATCCTTCATGTCCGCCAGCAGGATCTGCGCGGTGAGAATCTTGGACTTGCTGGAACCGGCGAGCGCGAGCAGGCGGTCGATTTCGGCCAGAACCTGCGAAACCTGCGAGGAAATGTCTTCCTTCGGGTTCTTCGCCACGATACCGGCGAGATAAACCATGTCGCCATAGGTAACAGCCTGCGACATGCGCGGGCCGGGTTCGATGCGGGTGATGCTGGCCATCAAGGGCTCCTCTCGAAAATGGAACCCTGCCCTTAGACCATTTGCGAGGGCGCTGGCTACGGGTTTACGCGGGGAAAATGCGCAAATACCTGGCCATCACGCCCAGTCCTTCTGCACATATCAAAGGGCGAAAAATAAGGGGCATTCCCCCCAGAATGCCCCAGGTGCCCCCAAAACAGGGGCAGGAGGAACCGGTCAGCCCGCCAGAGCGTATTGCACTTCCGATACACGCGGCAGGCGGCACGCCGGGCTGGTGATGTCCTGCCCGATCCGTGCGAGGAAATCACGCAGCACCGGTTGGGACGAGCCGAACCGGTTGGCGAAGTGATGGAGCATCTGCACTTTGGCCGCGAGATCGGACGGCACCTCAGCTTCGTCATCCAGAAAACCATGGGCCCATTGCTGGCACGCGCGACGAGTAATGGTGGCGTTGGAGAGCATCTCGATATCGCCAAGCTCATCGGCGGCAAGCACAGAGGCGAAAGCGCCGGAAACGGCAGAGAATTCCCCCTCCAGCAACTCATAGGCATAGCCATCCGCCATCAGGAGGAAGCCGGTCACGCCGAGAGAGACACGCTCCTCGGCCAGATCGGACAGGCGAAGCGAGAAAAACGATGAGGACGGCGAAGCGAGGCGCGCGCGATAAAGCAGAGCAATGTCCATCTGGCTTCTCCCTCTTGTGGGGTTTTGTCGTCGTCTTCTACTCCGGCGCGAATCGCGCAAACCACAACTGAATTAGCTACCCCCGGTTGCGTTTTGTCAACATTCCTTACGCAGTCGTTAAGCAGCCAACACGCCGCCACCACGGCACAACCAACCTACTGCAATGCAGCACAAAACAGCACCAAAGCCGCCATGGCCGTCCATTTTTGAGCAAAATCATTGCAAGACAAAGCATTAAAGGACAATATTCCGCGAGGATCAGGGCCAGATCAATACTGAGATCACCACAACTCATTGCGCGCACCAGTTGCGCACGGAGGTGGTATTTCAGGCTTTGAGGGCCTCACGCGCAGCAACAATCGCGCCCGTCAGCGCTGCCCGTGCCAGCGGCGAGTTTCGCCAGCAGGTGCCGCCAAGACGCGCGGCGATCTCGCGGCTCAGCACCCCGGCATCCTGTTCGGCCAATGTCGGAAAATCGGAAATGCCCGCTTCTTCGAGCCGACGGATCACCGTCGGCCCGACACCTTTGACAGCGAGCAGCAGGGCGCGCTCTTGTGCGGAAAACGCTGCCATTACATCCGGAAGACGCCGAAGCGCGTCTCCGGAATCGGCGCATTGAGGCAGGCCGAGAAGGCCAGCGCGAGCACGCGCCGCGTCTCAGAGGGCAGGATAATCCCGTCATCCCACAACCGCGCGGTGGCGTGATAAGGCGATCCCTCTTCCTCGTATTTGGCGCGGATGGGTGCCTTGAACTTTTCCTCCTCTTCGGCGGACCAGCTCCTGCCCTCAAGCTCGATGTTGTCGCGCTTGACCGTGGCCAGCACGGAAGCGGCCTGCTCGCCGCCCATCACCGAGATACGGGAATTAGGCCACGAGAACAGGAAACGGGGCGAATAGGCGCGCCCGCACATGCCGTAGTTACCCGCACCGAACGAGCCCCCCACCAGCAGGGTGATCTTGGGCACTTCCGCAGAGGCCACCGCCGTCACCAGCTTGGCACCATCCTTGGCGATCCCGCCCGCCTCATACTGGCTGCCGACCATGAAGCCGGAGATGTTCTGGAGGAACAGCAGCGGAATGCGGCGCTGGCAGCACAGCTCGATGAAATGCGCGCCCTTCATGGCGCTTTCCGAGAAGAGAATGCCGTTGTTGGCGATAATGCCCACGGGAATGCCATGGATCGAGGCAAAGCCCGTCACCAGCGTGGTGCCGTAAAGCGCCTTGAACTCATCAAAGCGCGAGCCATCGACGATGCGCGCGATGACCTCGCGGATGTCGTACTGACGCTTCAGATCCGTCGGGACCAGCGCTTCCAGCTCATTGATATCGTAAAGCGGTGCCTCCGGCTCGGAGAGTGCAATATCGACGTTCTTGCGCGAGTTGAGGTTGGCCACCACCCGGCGCGCCAGCGCCAGCGCATGGGCATCATCCGCCGCATAATGGTCCGCCACGCCGGAACGACGGGCATGGACATCCGCCCCGCCCAGATCCTCGGCGGAAACGACTTCACCGGTCGCGGCTTTGACCAGCGGAGGCCCCCCGAGGAAGATGGTGCCCTGATTGCGCACGATGATGGTCTCGTCCGACATGGCCGGCACATAGGCGCCGCCCGCCGTGCACGAGCCCATTACCACCGCGATCTGCGGAATGCCCGCGCCCGAAAGACGCGCCTGATTGAAGAAGATGCGGCCGAAATGCTCGCGATCCGGGAAAACATCGGTCTGATGCGGCAGGTTCGCACCGCCGGAATCAACGAGATAGACGCAAGGAAGGCGGTTCTCGCGGGCAATTTCCTGCGCGCGCAGATGCTTCTTCACCGTCATGGGATAATAGGTGCCGCCCTTGATCGTGGCATCATTGGCCACCACCATCACCTCGCGCCCCTCGACGCGGCCCACACCGCAGATCATGCCCGCGCCGTGGATATCGCCCTCGTACATGCCGTTGGCAGCCAGCTGGCCAACTTCGAGGAAAGCCGAACCGGGATCAATCAGCCCCTGCACGCGATCCCGCGGGAGCAGCTTGCCGCGTGCGGTGTGGCGCTCGCGCGCTTTTTCCGGCCCGCCGAGCGCTGCGATGCGGCGTTTTTCCACCAGTTCGGCGCGCAACTCGTCCCAGGCTTTGGCATTGGCCTGCGCTTCGGCCGAACCACGCTCGAATGACGATTTAAGGATGGCCATGCTTCCCCCGGCAATATCTTATGTTTGTCCGTTTGGGGCGCATTTTTAGGGGATAAACCGCGCCATTCAACGCAAAATACCGCCCTTGCGGGGCGGTATTTTCGCAATTTCTGTCATCTCAGGCAGTTGACAGGCGCTGTGCCTGTGCTCACGTCAGCGTCCGAGCACGGGCCGCAGCTTGTCGATGTTATCGGTCGAGGGAATGCGCCACGGCTCGGCCACCGCCGCCTGATACCACATGTGGAAGGCGGGCAGGTTGAGAATGGCATCGACATAATCCGCCGCATTGCGATCCACCGGAATCTCATACGAGCGGATGCGCGCCGCAATCGGCGCAAACATGGCATCCACGGCACCGAACTCGCCAAAAAGGAAATGGCCGTTGCCGCCAAACTCGGTGCGCATCTGCTTCCACTGCGCAATCAGGCGCGAGACATCATTTTCCACATCGGCCGTCAGGCGACGCACGGCGCGACGGCGCAGGTTCATCGGGCAATGGGCGCGCAGCGCCTGATAGCCGGAGTGAACCTCCATCGACATCGACCGGGCGAGCGCGCGCAGCTCCTGCTCCTCCGGCCACAGCTTGGCCTCGGGGTGCTTGTCGTTCACGAACTCGATGATCGAGAGCGACTCCCACAGGATGAGGTGGCCGTACTTGAGCGCCGGCACGAGTCCCGTGGGGGAATATTGCAGGATCTGCTGCTTCGAGTTCGGAAAATCGAGCGGGATCAGCACCTCGGCAAAGGGAACGCCGGTGGCCGCCATGGCCAGCCAGGGGCGCAGCGACCAGCTCGAATAATTCTTGTTACCGATCACCAGTGTCAGCTTGGGCGGCCACTTGTGCTGTACACCGATATTGGTGCTGGGCATTTTTGCTTCTTCCTTATGACTTTTCCGGCAAAATCACCGGAGCGCCGGATTTCTTCCAGGCGCTGAATCCACCATCGACATGGGCGACAAGCTCCAGTCCCATATCCTGCGCCGTGCGCGCGGCCAGCGCAGAGCGCCACCCGCCACCACAGAAGAACACGAAGGTCACATCCTTCTGGAACTGCGGCTTTGCATAGGGACTTTCCGGGTCGATCCAGAATTCCAGCATGCCACGCGGGCAGTGGAAGGCCTCGGGAATGCGCCCTTCACGCTCCAACTCCCGCGGATCACGCAGATCCACGAACAGAACACTCTCGCGCCCGTGCAGCGCACGCGCCTCGTCGAGGCTCAGCGTCGTGACCATGGCATTGGCCTCGGCGACAAGCGCCTTGAACCCCTTTTTTATGGTGGGCGGCATGAGCGATCCGAATCGAGACAGGAAGTCTTCAGAGTTGTAACGCCCATCAAACTAACCGCAATCCTTTAGCGATGTATTGAGGTCATCCCGCCTGTGTCGACTTTGTGCGTCGTCTCGAAAAAGAGATAAATTTTTCAGCAGCATGAGAAATCCAGTTTCGCGAAATTCGGCAAGGTCGGCACCTCGTTCGGCACGAACGCCTTGACGGGACTGACGCCAGCCTGCACCTCAGGAGCCATGACCGGGGACGATTCTCACTCGATGGACGCAGCCGCCCTGCGCGCAGAACTTGTGCGGCAGATCGGCGCGCTCGCGCCGGGCAAAAGCCTGTGCCCGTCAGATATTGCCCGCGCGCTGGGTGGCAGCCACCCGGATCAGTGGAGCCGCCTGATGCCCGGCGTACGCCGCACCGCCATCGACATGGCCAAGAGCGGTCAACTCGTCATCCTGCGCAAAGGCAAGATCGCCGACCCGGATGATTTCCGCGGCGTCTATCGCCTCGCCCAACCACGCCACGACTGATTTCGCGCCTTACAAAAGGGTATCGAACCACCCTCGCGCCAAGGGGCGCGCAGGGTTTTCGTCTTATGCCTAAATTACTGCAGTTTTTAAGCTATTGGGGTGTCGGTCGGTTAACTCAGGAATTTAGACAAATCGAAATTCCCCTCAGGCATTCTCCGGGGCTTCAGAAGGATCCGGAGCTGCAGAATGGCACCGCTCATCAAACGTCTCGGCAGGTTCACGCGCAATCGTCGCGGCTCAATCGGCGTGACGTTTTCACTAGCGATGATCCCCATTGTCACGGTGTTGGCGATGGCCACGGATTATTCCAAGACTCTTGGCAGCCGCTCGACGCTCCAGCAGATTCTCGACGCCTCCGCCTTGGCGCTCGCCAAGGATGGCGATGTCGACACCATGAATCCCGCGCAGGTCAACGCACGCGCCATGACCTATGCCAAGAAGGTCGGCGGCATGCCGGTGGAGAGCCTGCAGATCAACGCACGCGTGAATTCCAAGGAGGTGGTCATTGACGGCACCGGCCTCGTGACCCTCAATTTTGGCGGCTTTGTCGGCATGGACAAGATGGCCGTGAAATCCTCGGTCACGGTGTCGCGCCAGTCTTCGACCAAGCTGGAGATAGCGCTGGCGCTCGACAACACCGGCTCGATGGCACAGTCCGGCAAGATCACCGAGCTGAAAAAGGCCGTCAAGGCGCTGGTGACCTACATGCAGGATCCTGCCAAGAACAAGGCGCCCACCAAGATCGCGATGATCCCCTTCACTACGGCGGTGCGGGCCAACAAGAACGATCTGCCCGATTGGATCTTCGCGGAGCCGCGCCCCAACAACTGGAACGGCTGCATCACGGATCGCGACGAACCCTATAATACGAATGACAGCCCGCCAGTTGCCGGCAATGCTGCCACGCTCTTTCAATGGGGCACATGGGTCCAGCGATACAACAACGGCAACCATTATGGCTGGGGTAACGGCAACGGAAACCAGCCGACCTGGGAGTATCAGGCCGTCTCCTGCGGCAACCTCGCGGCCATGATCCCGCTGACCTCGGATTTGTCCAAGATCAGCGATGCTGCGGACACCATGATCGCATCCGGCATGACCAACGTGACTCTCGGTTTCACCTGGGGCATGCACGCCCTGACGCCGAGCGAGCCGATGACAACGGCGAGCCCGGAGGGTACGGAAGGGCTGGTGCGCGCCCTGATCGTGCTGACCGACGGCGAAAACACGCAGGACCGCTTCTCCTACGATTCGAGCCAGATCGACGCCCGCACCCGCGCAGCCTGCGCATCGGCCAAGGCGAAGGGGCTGACAGTGTACACCGTGCGCCTGATCGACGGGAACGCCAACCTGCTCAAGGGGTGCGCCTCAAGCGCGGAAAACTACTACAGCGTCACGCAGGCTTCCCAGCTGACGCCCGTTTTCGAAAAGATCGCCGGGCAGCTCAGCAAACTGCGCATCGCGCGGTAAGCGCCACAACCATCGCTGAAATTTGCGAGGACGACGCCAAAAAGCGTCGTCCTCGCTGTTTCCGCACAATCCATTTCAGACTTTATACAACTTTAGATTGTAATTACGGGGCATGACACACGCTGTTCTTGCCTCCCTCAGATCTGTTTTCCGCCGCTGGAAAAACGAGCGGCAGGGCTCAATCGCGGTCATGTACTCGCTCGCGCTCATCCCTGTCATCTCGCTGTTCGGCTTGGCCGTCAGCTTTTCGGATGTTTCAGAAAAGCGCTCGCGCTACCAGCGTATTGCCGATGCTGCCGCGCTTGCCGGTGCAACGGCCTCGGCAACCGACGCGGACTCCGCCCGTCAGGCCCGCGCCAAGACATGGTTCAACCAGCAGGCGAAGGAAGCCAACCTGCCGGTGGCCACAGTGAATGTGGCAGTCACCAACGGCAATGTCGTGGTAACGGCAACCGCTAACTACAGCCCGAAATTCTCGGAATTCCTGCCCGGCGGCTGGGAAATCTCTGTCACCTCAACCGCACAGCTCGCGACCGTGACCATTCGCCGCGTGCTCGATGTGGTCTTCTGCATCGACGCCACCGGCTCGATGCAGAACACCATCAACTCGGTCAAAGCGCGCGCCAACAGCTTCTCGGACGACCTGAACAACGCGCTCACCACGCGCGGGCTTGAGAAGTTTGACTACACCCGCATCCGGGCCGTCTTCTACCGCGATTTTGCCGTCGATGACGACACCTCGACCTATTACTGGGGCTATGGCTGGTACAAGAACCCTAAGCCTATGTCGAAATCGGCTTTCTTCGAGATGCCCGCGGGCAAGAGCAGCCTGACGACCTTTCTGGGCACCGAGAATGCGGCTGGTGGTGGCGACCTTCCCGAAAGCGGCTACGAGTGCATCAACGAGGGCATGAATTCCGCTTGGTGGAAGAAGAACGACACCATTCCGGGTACCTCTTACAAGGCCGATGCGATCTATCCCGTCATTGTGCTGTGGTCGGATGCCGACGCCCTGCCCATCAATCACGGCCCGTCGGTCGGCAAGCCGCTCTACCCGGCCAACATGCCGCGCTCGGTCACCGGCTTTGTCGCCAACTGGAACAATTCGGGTCTGATTGATCAGGCCAACCGCATGCTGGTGCATTTCGGTCTGTGCAACAACAACTCATGGTCCACCGCCCGTTCGCTGGCCGGCTACATGTGCGGCGGCACGCTCAACGACGGAAACACCAATATGGTCAACAAGATCGCAGATGCGATGGTGGTTCGCTACAAGAACCTCAACGCACGCCTCACACGGTAGCGCCGGGTCGGCCCCCTCCCCCCGGCAATCGATGGCGCCGGCGATCAACCCCGATCGCCGGCGCCATTTGTTTTCAAGCCTCAGGCGTATTTGCCGAACAGCTCGCGCCCGATCAGCATGCGGCGGATTTCCGACGTGCCAGCCCCGATCTCGTAGAGCTTGGCATCGCGCAGCAGGCGGCCCGTGGGATATTCGTTGATGTAGCCGTTGCCACCCAGCAGCTGGATGGCATCGAGCGCCACTTTCGTGGCTTTCTCGGCTGCATAAAGAATGGCACCGGCGGCATCCTCGCGCGTGGTCTCGCCGCGATCGCAGGCCTTGGCCACCGCATAGACATAGGCGCGGCAGGCGTTCATGCCGACATACATATCCGCGACCTTGCCCTGCACCAGCTGGAACTCGCCGATGGAACGGCCGAACTGCTTGCGCTCGTGCACATAGGGCAGCACGATGTCGAGCGCCGCCTGCATGATGCCGAGCGGGCCTGCCGCGAGCACTGCACGCTCGTAATCAAGGCCCGACATGAGGATATTGACGCCCTTGCCCTCATCCGAGAGGCGGTTCTCCTCAGGCACTTCGCAATCCTGAAACACCAGTTCGCCGGTTTCCGAGCCACGCATGCCAAGCTTGTCGAGCTTCTGCGCCACCGAAAAGCCCTTGAAGCCTTTCTCGATGATAAAGGCCGACATCCCCTTCGGACCCGCAGTCGGGTCCGTCTTGGCATAAACGATCAGCGTCTCGGCGGAAGGACCATTGGTGATCCACATCTTCGAGCCGTTGAGGATGTAGCGATCCCCCTTCTTCTCGGCCTTCAGCTTCATGGAGACAACGTCCGAGCCTGCGCCGGGTTCGGACATCGCGAGACCGCCCAGATGCTCACCGGAGATCAGCTTGGGCAGGTAGCGCGCCTTCTGCTCCGCATTGCCCCAGCGGCGAAGCTGGTTCACGCAGAGGTTGGAATGCGCGCCATACGACAACCCCACCGAAGCGGAAGCACGCGAGATTTCCTCCATCGCGATGCAGTGCTCCAGATAGCCGAGGCCCGAGCCGCCATCTTCTTCCGGCACGGTGATGCCGAGCAGGCCCATGGCGCCGAATTCCGGCCACAGATCCCGCGGGAACCAGTCCTCGCGATCCACTTTCTCCGCAAGCGGCGCGATGCGCTCCTGCGAGAAAGCCGCCACGCTTTCGCGGATGGCATCAGCGGTTTCACCAAGGTCGAAATTGAACGGCTTCGCGGCATTCGCGATCATTTCAGGCAGTCCTCCCTTTTCTTCTGAATCTATGGTTGGCACGCCTCAAATGTCGAAAAAAGGGCTTTACCTGACACGCGTACAAAGAATTTTTGCATCACAAAGGTGTGTCGCTTAACCCATTGCGTCGCCCGAACTGCCATAGTGCCGCTCAAGTTGTGTCGCAGGTCGGCACGGATAGCACACGCCAGAACGCCGCACCGGGGGAAGAATGCCGCAAACCGCCGATCAGGATCGCCCCGCGCTTCTGGCGCGGCTGGGCGCGATGCTGGCCCGCGGGCGAGGCCATGCGCTGGCAGCGCTGGGCGTGCGTCTTTCGGCGGCTGGCCTTGCTTATCTGCTGCAAATCCTGCTCGCGCGGGTGCTCGGCCCGGCTGATTACGGCACCTACAACATCACGTGGAATATCCTCACCATCGGCGGTTTTCTGGCCACGCTCGGCTTTTCCGAGCTGGCGGTGCGTTTTCTGGCGCAGTACCACGCGCGCAACGAATTCGCGCTGGCCAGCGGTTTCCTGCGCACCGGGCTTATGGTCACCACGATCGGCGCGCTGATGGCCGCACTCGCGGGCTTCCTGATGGCCCCGCTGATGACGCAGGCCTATGGCCCGCTGGCAGAAACCCTGTTGCGCCTTGGCCTGCTCGCGCTGCCGTTTTTCGCCCTCACCGATTATCTCGAAGGTGTCGCCCGCTCGCAGGGCTGGACCATCCGTGCCCTCACCCCGCCTTATGTGGTGCGGCAGGGGCTGATCATTCTCATCGTGCTGGGGCTGGCGGTGGCCACTCCGCCGGTTGCACCGCAGACCGTGATGCTCGCCACCGTCATCGCCAGCGCACTGGCCGCGCTCGCCCATGTGCTGCTGGTGTCGATGCCGGTGCAAAAAGCGTTGCCCAGCACCCCCCCGGCCTACGATCTTGCCGGCTGGCGCAGGGCAGCGGGGCCCACGCTTCTGGCCGATCTCGCCATGCTCGCCCGCCTCAATGTCGATCTGATCGTGCTGGGCCTGTTCGTATCACCGACGGAAGTGGGCCAGTATTTTGCCGCCACCCGGCTGGCTTCGCTGCTCGGACTCATTGAATTCGCCATTCGCGCCGGGATGGGCCATCGCTTTGCCCGCGCCGCGCAGGAAGCCGATCCGCTCGCCATCGCCCGTGTTTACGGCGAGGCACGCCGCATGGCCTTGGTGCCGGGGTTGCTCGCCAGCCTCGCGCTGATGCTGGCCAGCCCCTATGTGCTGCGCATTTTCGGGCCCGATTTCGTGGCAGCGAGCCCGCTGGCCGCCCTCCTGATCACCGCCGTTGCCCTGCGCCTTATCATCGGCCCTGCCGATGAAGCGCTCGCCATGTCCGGCCATCCCGGCCTTGTCTGGCGCGCCAACGGGCTGGCCGCCCTCACCATGGGCCTTGGCACCGCGCTGCTGGCCCCGCATCTGGGCGCTAGCGGTGCCGCGCTCGCCAATATTCTGGGCGCGCTGACCGGCGGCCTCCTGGTGCTGGTCTATCTGCGTCGCCATCTGGGCATTCATCCGTTCCGCCGGGAAAGGGTCACGCCGTGAACCCACCGCTTTCGACACGGCTGGCCCCGGTGGAGGCCTTTGCCGCCGAGCGTGAGGCCTGGGCAGCGCTCGAACGGACCAGCCTTGATCCGAACCCCTTTTACGCGCCCGATTTCATGATCGCCTTCGCGGACCACCTTGAACGCCCGGGCAAGATCCGGATCCTGAGTGTACACAAGGGCGAGCGCCTTGTCGGGCTGCTGCCGCTTCATGCGCCGCCCCTCCGGGAGGGTTTGCCCTTCTCCGCTGTCAGTGCGTGGTCGAACCCCTATGTCTGCCTGACAACGCCTCTTCTGGCCCCCGATTGCGCCGCCGACGCCCTGCGCGCCATGCTGGAGCGACTGGATTCCACGCCAGCCCTTGGCCCAACACTGAGCCTGCCGATGCTGCCCGTGCAACGTCCGACCAGCGCCTTGCTGGAAAAGATTGTGCAGGAGCAGGGGCGCAGCGAAGTCACGATCTCCCATTATCCGCGCGCCGTTCTCGCCCCCCTGCCCGGCACAGATTTCCGCGAATATGTTGCACAGGAAAGCCTCAACTCCCGAAAGGATTTCCGCCGCCGCGAAGCGCGCCTGCTCGCCTTCGGGCCGATCGAACACGCCGTTTACAGCGAACCCGGCCCCCGGCGTGCCGCCGCGCTGGAGCAGTTCCTGCGGCTTGAGGCGGCGGGCTGGAAGGGGCGCCATCGCACCGCCCTCATGAGCCGCACGAACAGCTTCGGTTTCATCCGGCAGGCGTTTCGCCAGAATACCGGTCTGGAATACGAGGTCGAATGCCTGAGCGCAGATGGCATCCCCCTCGCCATGAGCCTCAACATGATCTCAGGCGGCGTCATTCACACCTTCAAGCAGGCATATGACGAAACCTGGCGCCCCTATGCGCCCGGCAAGCTGCTGGATCGCAGGGCGATCCACCGCGTCACCGCCACCGGTTCAGGGCTCTCCTTCGACAGCTGCGCCCTGCCGGGCTACCCGATCGAGGACATCTGGCACGAGCGCATGGTCATCGCCCATCGCCTCATCGGCCTTGGTACCTCGGCCAAAGGCCCAAAAGTCGGTGTTGTTGCCCACCGCGCCATGATGATCCAGAAATGGGTGCGCCGCATGAAACGCTGGCGCAAGCGCTGGCAGGGCACCAGCGCGCCCAAAGCACCTGAGACAGACTCCGGTTAGTCGTTGCCCGCCGGTCAGTCGTTGCCGCTGTCGAGCCCGGCGACGCGCGGGCTGCGCACACCATTGAGGGCAAGATAGCGCTGCCAATCCGCGCGCGACCCCGCAAAGGCATTGCGATCCACCGGCCCCTTGATGCCCGGCACCCGCCCTGTGGTGGTGAACTGCCAGAACTTCCAGTGGCGACCGTTGTACTTCTCGTGCGGCTCCGCTGCGACCGAGCGCAGCCAGAAGTCGTTCGAGAGCGGATGCCCTTCCAGCACATCGGCATGGAAGGTGATGTCGGTGTAGATCACCGGGCGCTTGCCCGTATGATCCTGCATCGCCTTGAGCATGATCGCGATTTTCTGGCGGGCCAGCGCCGGATCAATCTTCTTCGGGCAGGTCTTGGAGTGGCCGTTCCACTCCACATCCAGCACCGGAGGCAGCTGATCGGCATCGCGCGGCACGTTCTGCTTGAACCAGGCCGCCTGCTCCTCGGCCGAGCGGCACCAGAACACAAAATGATAGGCACCGCGCGGAACCCCTGCGGCTTTGGCGCCCTGCCAGTTCTGATGGAAGCGCTCATCGATGTGATCGCCGCCCTCCGTCGCCTTGATATAGGCGAAGGCCGTTCCGGCACGCTTCACTTCAGCCCAGTCGATATCGCCCTGCCATTTGGAAATATCGATGCCGTGCACGGGGTAGGAATGCGCACGCACCACACCCGGATGCGGCTTGGCATCGGATTTCAGCGGATAATGCGCGGCTTCATACGAAGGACCGGCGCAAGCCGTGAGCAGGAGCGCGCCGACAATGGCGGCAAAACCACCCTTGAGGCGCGGAAGGGAAAAGGAGGATACGCGGGACATGTTCATGATCAGGCAGCCTGTTCGGCGGAGGCTTTGGGGTCGGCGGGCGGAAGCTCGACCGGTTTGGCAGCGAAACGAGACGGATCGATGGCGGAAACCGGGGCAGGACGCCCGAAAAGATAACCCTGAAGATAGGTGCAGCCCGAGGCCGCAAGGAAACGATGCTGTTCTTTCGTCTCGATGCCCTCACCCACAACCTGCATGCCCAGCGAGCGCGCGAGCGTGACGATGGAGGTGACGATCATCGAGGATTCGGGCTTGTCATCGAGGCTCTCGATGAACCCGCGGTCGATCTTCAGGATGTCGAACTTGAAGTTCATCAGATAGGACAGCGAGGAATAGCCCACGCCGAAATCGTCGATGGCGAACTTGACGCCCGTGGTGGCGAGATCGCGCATCACTTCGGCAACGCGGTCGCCCTCATCGAGCAGCGAGGTCTCCGTCAGCTCAAGGCACAGGCGCGTCGGCGTCACGTGATGCTTCGCCAGCAGCGAGCGCACGTAATCGGGGAAGCCCTCGGTGATGATCTGGCGGCCGGTGGCATTGACCGAGATGCGGCAGTCCCCGAAGGGCGCGAGTTCTTCCAGCGCACGGTCGAGCACAACATTGCCCAGCTGGACGATGAGATCGGACTGCTCCGCCACCGGGATGAATTCACCCGGCGAGATCATGCCGCGCTTGGGATGGTTCCAGCGCACCAGCGTCTCGAAGCCCGCAATCTTCTCGCCAGAGAGCGCATCGACGATCGGCTGGTGATAAAGCGCGATCTGCCCCTCGGCCATGGCAGAGCGCAGCTCGCGCTCCAGCAGGCGGCGGGCGATCTTCTCTTCCTTCATGGTGGAATCGAAGATCACGGCCTGGCCGGAAGCGCTGGATTTCGCGGTAGCGACGGCAAGATCGGCCTGACGCAGCAGTTCCTCGCCGGTGCCGCCATGAATCTGCGAGCAGGAAACGCCCATGTGAACGCCGATATTGGCACCCTTTTGCAGCGCACTGATGCGCGTACGCAAGGCGCCCTTCACACGCGCGTGCAGCGTCTCGAGCGTCGGCCCCGTGATCGTCCCCGGCACCAGCGCCACGAAAGTATCCCCGCCGAGGCGCGCGAGGTAGGCTTCACCCCCCAGAACACCGCGGAACACCAGCGCCGACTGCACCAGCACTTCATCGCCGATGCGATGGCCGAAATACTCGTTGACCCACTTGAACCCCTCAAGGTCCAGCATGATCAACGTAATGGGCATTTCCTTCATGCCCTCGGCATCCAGCTGCTTGAGCAGGTCAAACAACGCGCGACGATTGGGCACGCCGGTGAGCGGATCGGAATGGGCAATGGCCTCAACCGTCCGGATCTCCTGCAGGAAGCCATTGCGCACCTTGGTCCAGTAGTTACGCAGGCCCGTCAGCACCAGAAGGCCGGCGGCCAGCAGCAGCACCATGGCGGGCAGCACATAATTCTGGACGACCGGCGCGAAGCGACGCCCCTGCCAGCGTAGCGGCGCAACGGCCTGCCCCTGAAGGCCCATCAGCACGATCTGCCCGTCGAACTTGGGCGTGCTGGAGGAATTGAAGGCCCGCGCGAAGGGCAACAGGCGGATATTGAGTCCTTCCAGCGTGCGCTGGAGCAACTCGAAATCTACAAGCTGCACGGCCATGACATCATGGTCACCCGGCATCAGGGCGGCCAGCGCCACGGCTTCGCGACCATTGTTGCCCAGCACCACGAATTCGGCAGGAAGCTCGGCCTGATCGGCGCGGCCCAGCAAGGTCGCCAGCTGGGCAAGGCGCTGGCGCGTGGCGGAATCGTCCAGCAGCTGGAGCAGGCGCGGCTGAGAGGCACGGTCGGCATCAACAGGCTGGTTGTCGCGCAGCACAAGCCGGTGTTGCGGCTGCCCGCTCACCCAGCGGGAAAACGCGCCTTTGTCACGCGGCAGTTCGGCGCGGAATTCAGCAAGAATGGTGGCGATCTCGCGCCGGATAATGGTGGTTTCCGTACCCAGCGCGCTCATATCCATGAGTCGCGAGGTCCAGGCGAACAATGCGACCAGCGCGAGCGCAACCAGCGTGACAGAGATCACGCCAATATCCAGCACCCGAATTAGCTGACGCCCTTGCATCAGGAATCTCCCGCACTCCCGACAAGGAGGCCATGTCCCCCGGAGCGATGTCCCTTTAACGACGTGAAGACTCTTTTACGCGAGATGCAAAGATTTCGCTAACAAACGCGGAATCGCAAGCGTTTTCGAGCCTTTGTCAGCCCAGTCCGAACCAGAGGGTCGCAACACCCAGAAAGGCGAAAAACCCAACGATATCGGTGACTGTGGTGACAAAAGTGCCCGAGGAAAGGGCCGGATCAGCCCCTACTTTCTCCAGTGCCAGCGGAATCAGCACACCGGCCAGCCCCGCCGCCACCATATTGACCAGCATGGCGAGGCCCGCCACCAGCCCCAACTCAGGGTTGGAGAACCAGAAGGCCGCAACGCCCCCCAGCATGATCGCGAAGGCAAAACCATTCAGCAGCCCCACCAACGCCTCGCGCCACACGATGCGTGGCGCCTGCCCCAGCCCGATGGCATGGGTCGCCAGCGCGCGCACGGCCACAGTCATGGTCTGGGTGCCGGCATTGCCGCCCTGGCTGGCGACAATTGGCATCAGCACCGCCAGTGCGACCATCTTTTCCAGCGAGCCTTTGAAAAGATCGATCACGGCGGAGGCAAGAAAAGCGGTCAGCAGGTTGACGAACAGCCACTGGAAGCGCGCGCGGGCAATGGTGAACACATCGTCCGAGAGTTCTTCGTCCGTGCTCACGCCGCCGAGCGCGCGCATGTCCTCTTCGGCCTCCTCTTCGATCACATCGACGATGTCATCGAAGGTAAGCACGCCCACGAGCCGCCGTGCGCTATCCACCACCGGGATCGAGACAAGATTATAGCGCTTGAACATCTCGGCCACTTCGGCCTGATCATCGCTCGCCTCGGCCACCTGCTCGGCATCGTCCATCAGCGCATCGAGCTTTTGCGAACGCTGCGCCCGCAGCAGGCGGTTCAGCGGCACACGCCCCACGATCCCGCCCTTGGGGTCAACGATGTAAAGCTCGTAGAACTCATCGGGCAGATCGCCGGTTTCGCGCAGGTGATCAATCGTCTGCCCCACGCTCCAGAACGGCGGCAGCGCGATGAAATCGCTCTGCATCAGGCGCCCGGCGGAATCCTCGGGGTATTCGAGCGAACGCTCCAGCGCCACGCGCTCGGGCGCGGGGAGGTTTTCCAGAACCTCGCGCGCATCCTCCGGCTCAAGATCCTCGAGGATGTAAACCGCATCGTCCGATTCGAGATCGCGCACGCCCTCGGCGATCTGGGCGTTGGGAATCTCCTCAAGGATCTCCTCGCGCACCGTGTCGTCGATTTCGGTGAGGGCGGCAAAGTCGAAATCCTTGCCGAGAATCGAGATCAGGCGGGGGCGGTCTTCGGCGTCCAGAGCCTCGATCAACTCACCAAGGTCCGATTCGTGGAGATCCGCCGCCAGCGCGCACAGAAAATCACGGTCCTGCGCAGCAATCGCGGCCTGCACCGCTTCCACGAAGGCGGGGATGA
>Ga0209794_1001550_pt1 | contig 16715 bp, 17 predicted proteins | sample EBPBio232013_DNA_FD_185869 | JGI IMG/M metagenome (GOLD analysis project Ga0209794, IMG submission 185869) | Wastewater treatment Type I Accumulibacter community from EBPR Bioreactor in Madison, WI, USA - Reactor 1_5/23/2013_ DNA (SPAdes)... | ecosystem: Engineered > Bioreactor > EBPR >... | reverse complement strand
CCTCGATATCGATCGGGTCTTTGCCCTTCCACAACTGCGCAAAATCGGCCGCCATCACAAAGCAGGTCGACTGCGTTTCGCCCACAATCATCGGGAAGGCCGAGCATTCGCCCACGCCATAAAAGCCGGCATCGGTGTGAATGCGGATAAACACATTCTGCGCATAATCCATCGTGCCGGTAGCGATGGTGAATGCTTCCATCGGGATACTTAGCCGATAGATATCAATATGGGTTATTTTCATGCTAGTACTAAACAACGAATCTCATTAATTTTGCGCATACAACAGCAACACATGGATCCAGTACAGGGTATTTCATTTGATAATACCGAAAACGCATTCGCCTATAAATCGGACAAAAGCCTCCGCAAAGCCAATTTTCTTTTCAGCAGCATGGGTTTCGGCTGGCTTGTAAATTTGGGCACCCGTCTTACGCCCTGGGCTATTAAATCGGGCTTGCCCATCAGGGGGCTTATCCGCAATACCATCTTCGAGCAATTTGTGGGTGGAGAAACCTTGCCGGAAACGGCTTCGGTAGCCCGGAAGCTGGGTGAATACAACGTGAATGTGATACTCGATTATGGCGTGGAAGGGGGCGATTATGGTGAACAAGGCCTGGATCATGCTTGTGATGAATTCATTCGCGTGATTGACTATGCTGCCTCGCAACCGAATATTCCGTTCATGAGTATCAAGATGACGGGTATTGCACGGTTTGGCCTGTTGGAAAAACTGGACGCAGCTGCTACCGCAAAAAGCGGCTTTGAAGGAAAAGTGCATACCGAAATTTTGAGTGCCGAAGAGCGCGCCGAATGGGATCGGGTTGTAGCTCGGCTGAACAAGATTTGTGCCGATGCGGCCGCCAAAAAAATCGGCGTGCTGATCGATGCAGAAGAAACCTGGATCCAGGATCCGGTCGATGCACTGACCATGCAAATGATGGAACAGTACAACAAAGAAACCGCGATTGTTTTTAATACGGTGCAATTGTATCGCCACGATCGATTGCAATTTCTAAAAGACAGTTACCAAACGGCGGAGCGCAAGGGATTTATACTGGGCGCTAAACTGGTTCGCGGCGCCTATATGGAAAAAGAGCGCAAACGCGCGGATGAATTGAAATACATCGACCCGATTCAGCCGAACAAAGAAGCCACCGATCGCGACTACAATGCCGGCGTTGCCTTTTGCATTGATCATATTGAACGCATTTCGCTGATTGTTGCTTCGCACAATGAATTCAGCAACCTGCAGGCAGTTCGGTTATTGCAAACGAAACGGCTCTCGCTGTCGCACCCGCATATTCATTTCTCCCAACTCTATGGCATGAGTGATAATATCACATTCAATTTGGCGAAGGGTGGTTGTGCGGTGAGCAAATACCTGCCCTTTGGGCCTATTGGCGACGTGATTCCCTACCTGATGCGGCGTGCACAGGAGAACAGCTCGGTAGCCGGGCAAACGGGTCGGGAACTCGGGCTGATCAAAAAAGAACTGAAGAGGAGGGCGAAGGTCTAAGCAACCAAACGATGATGGCGTTGATTTTGCGAAACGGCTTATATACCATCGGGTTCTTTTTATTGCTGAACCCTGTTTGGGCGCAAACAGAAGCACCGAAACTCAAGATCGTGCCGTTAACAGGCGACTTTTATATTTATACGACCTACAATCAGTATGAAGGAAATAAAGTGCCGGCAAATGGCATGTATTTGGTTACAGACAGCGGGGTTGTATTATTTGATACTCCCTGGGATAGCACCCAATTTCAGCCATTGTTAGACAGCATCGAACACAAACACCATCTGCCAGTAATCATCTGCATTGCCACACATTGGCATAGTGATAGAACCGAAGGACTGGAATACTATAACAAAAAAGCTGTTCGCACCTACACAACGGCTTTGACGGATGAACTGAGTGCAAAAAATGGCAAAAAAAGAGCTGCATTTTTGATACAGAAAGATTCACTGTTCAACGTTGGACAATACAGCTTTGAGACCTTTTACCCCGGAGAAGCACATACCGCAGACAATATTGTGATTTGGTTTGACAAACAAAAAATACTCTACGGCGGTTGTTTAATTAAGGGCGCTGACGCAGAGAATTTGGGTTATCTAGGCGATGGAAATAAAAAAGCCTATTACGCAACCTTGCTAAAATTAAAGGCACGTTTTCCCGATCCAAAGTATATCATCGTTTCACACAGCGACTGGCATATTTTGAAGTCATTGTCGCATTCCATTAAATTGGCAAAAAAACTTCGCTAAGGTTACCGCCAGGTTTTTGTAAGGCTGTTTTGGTGTCAACGCGTGGTTGCGACCTTACTGCAACGCTACGGCGATTATTTTTGTCAACCGGTCCATTGCCCGGCATTGCTGTACCAACTAGACAATTTTGGTACATTTAAAAACGACAATGGGTGCCGTAAATTTTCCTGACCATGCATGATAACAGTATAGAAGCCTCGATTTTTCGTTTTTTGTCGCAGTATAGTTATGATGAAAAAGACCTGGATTATAGCTTGCTCGATCAATATATCCAGTCCTTACAAATGATGTCGGTTGTCAGTAACTCGGGCGTAAGCGTTTTTTACATGAATAAAATGGAAGTCGCTTTTATTCAGCCAATTTTGGCAGCTTGTTAGGGTATTCGCCGGCCGATTATGCCAACGACAATTACCGGTTTTTTGAAGACAAGATGCACCCGGATGAAAAGCAGCGACTGGCGTTGACTGGTATTAGTTTGCTGAAATTATTCGACGCATTTTCCCCGCAAGAGAAAATGAATCACAAGGTTATTTCCGCCTACCGAATGCGCAATGCCGAAAACAAGTATATCCAACTGGTTGAACAATACCAGGTGCTTGCCCTCGATAAAACCGGCACTATGTAATCAAATCAAGTTGTATGCAAACGATTCTGGGTGCTAACGGACAAATTGCGGAAGAGTTAGCGCGGGTTTTGCGGCGCGATTTTACGCAAGATATTCGTTTGGTTAGCCGCCAGCCGAAAAAAATAAATGACACCGATTCGTTGTTTCCGGCGAATCTATTGGACGCGGCTGCAACCTTACAAGCGGTTCGTGGCAGTGAGGTTGCCTATCTGACGGTAGGGCTTCCCATGAATACGGCATTGTGGGAAGCACAGTTTCCGGTGATGATGCGCAATGTGATTGCTGCCTGCAGCGAAGCGCAAACCAAACTGGTGTTTTTTGATAACACCTACATGTATCCGCAGAATGGAAACCTGCAAACAGAGGAGACAGTGTTTGCACCGGTGGGCAGAAAGGGCCGCGTGCGACAACACATAGCAGAGATGTTGCTGGCAGCGATGCAGGCTGGTCAAATTGAAGCGGTGATCTGCCGGGCACCCGAATTTTATGGTCCGGCGAAAACCCAAAGCATCAGCAATACGTTTGTTTTTGATGCCATCCGCGCAGGCGAGAAACTGAAAGTACCGTTGCGAGATGATACTCTGCGTAGTTTGATTTGGACACCTGATGCCAGCAGGGCAACGGCACTGATTGGTAATACGCCGGATGCATATGGACAAACCTGGCATTTGCCCATTGATGAAGCGCGACTCACTTACCAACAATTCATTGGTCTGGCAGAAGACGTGTTTGGAAGATCGCTTTCGTATCGGGTCATCTCAAAATTTGTTTTCAGGGTGGGCGCTTTGTTCATTAGCCGCGTGAAGGAGCTGTTGGAGTTGTTGCCGCGTTATGAGTCGAATAATTTGTTTGATTGTACTAAGTTTAAGCGACGGTTTCCAACATTCGATAGTACCAGTTTCCGAAAGGGCATCGAGATAATGCGAGATGAAAAAAGCCGATAACCGGGGCTGTATTTCTTATTAACTACTACCAATTTTATTAACTAGTATCAATTCTATTAACCAGCATCAATGCACATCCGCCGCCGCAAAGGCCTCCGCAAAATCACGTTTCTGGTATTAACGGTATTCCTGCTGTTAAACGGGGTCGCTTATATTCACGCATATAAGTTCACCCATTTTGCTGCGCCAGGTACAAGTAAAACGGCAAATCCGCAGGAGCTCAGTTTTGTGGAGAAGCTGACAGTATTGGCCCTTGGCGTCAGCAATCCCAGGCCAGAGAATAAAATACTTCCCCGGTCGCCGTTTGAAACAATTGTGTTGCAAAGCAATGTAACAATTGAAGGCTGGTATTTGAAGCATCGGGATAGTTCAGTGCCTGCAAAAGGCGTGGTGCTGATTTGTCACGGGTATGGTGGTGAAAAGTCGTCGATGCTCGATAAGGCGGCTATTTTTGATAGTCTGCAATACGACTGCCTGCTGATTGATTTTATGGGCAGCGGCGGTTCGGCTGGAAATACCACTACAATCGGATTTAAAGTAGCGGAAGAAGTGAAGACAGCTTATGAATACTTGGTTCAGCGCGATGGTCTTCCTGTATACCTGTTTGGCACTTCCATGGGCGCAGCGGCTATTCTAAAAGCAGCAAATGACTACCAGTTACATCCCGCCGGCATTATGATAGAATGTCCTTTTGGTAGTATGTATGAGACGGTGTCTGCTCGGTTTAAGAATATGCATGCGCCGATATTTCCCATGGCGCGATTGTTGGTGTTTTGGGGCGGAGTGCAAAATGGATTTTGGGCATTTGGGCACAATCCAGCCGATTATGCGAAAGCGATTACAGTGCCAACTTTGTTGCTGTGGGGCGAACGAGACAAGAATGTGTCCTATGCTGAAACCCAAGCTATATTCTCCCACCTGGCCGGCCCTAAACAATTGAAAACATATCCACTAGCGGGTCACGAAAATTACTTGATTAAATACCGGTCGGCCTGGTCAAGCGATATCAGCCAGTTTCTGCAAATGCCATCGCAACAGTTGAAACAATAAAAAATAGCTTTAAAAAAATCACCAATCTGGTTGTCACTATCCTTATCTTAACGACGTTCATGCGTGAAGTGGAAAGTTGGTATTGCAGAATTGAAGCAAGTATATTTATGAAACATCCCCTGCAAAAGCGAGTCATTACAATTTTTATCGTTAGCGTATGGATCGTGAATGGCCTGTTTTGTAAAATATTGGACCTAGTACCCCGGCACCGATTAATTGTGGCGCGTATACTGGGCGAAAACCATGCGTCGATGCTAACGGTATGCATTGGTGTAGCCGAGTTGGGGATGGCTCTCTGGATTGCAAGCAGGAAAATGACGCGGTTGAATGCATGGGTTCAAATTGTAGTTGTACTGGTTATGAATGTGCTGGAGTTTCTACTTGCGTCCGACTTATTATTATGGGGCAGAGGCAATCTGGTATTCGCGATTTTATTTGCACTACTTATTTATTATAATGAATTTTGCCTGGTAGACTAATCAAACAGCGTTGCCGGAATGATCTTATGTTTAAAAAATCATCCTTTTGCGGTAGAAGCTTTTTTTGAGCAGTCAATCGTGTTGACTTTTTCTTTTCCCAGTAGCATACTTAGTCGATTTATACCTCCCTGTTTAACACTGGATACTTTTAACCATGATACGGCTTTTTTGGCAGTGGCAATGGTACAAACGAGGTCGCTACGCCCAAAGGGCTTCCCGGCTTTTTTAGGCAGGGATTTTTTTCTTGTCGGTTACCGTGTGTTCGTGCGCTATAAAACTGCCGCTGGAAAAAACCTACGCGGTTTGTATATTTTGAAATCGGAGACAGATTCAGCCGGCATGAATTTTTTTGGCAATATTTTTACCCACTATAAATACAGCACTACTGATATTCTCCGCGAATCGAATGGCGACACCCTGGTATTGTCGTCTAAAAACGCGGGGTTTAAGGTGGCCCTTTCTACTATAGACAACCCGCCTTTGCCGGCACAGTCGCCTTTTGCCGATTGGAAGGAAGCGCGGCGGTTTGCCGGTCCACTTCCATTTACCTTTACGTATCAGGCAGAAAAAAAACAGGTGTTGATGATAGAAGGTGTTCGCGCAAATTGGGTGCCCAGGCCCTTGGTCGTCAACGATTGGCGATTTGATTATTTTGTGGCAGTGGGATTGGAAAATCCCGTATTGGCAAATGCGTTTGTGATTGAAAACATCCCTTATTATTGGAAAAAGGGGAAAATAGAGTTATGGAACCATCACGAAGACCCTTTCAGGGTGTCTTGAATATTGTAAACTTTAATCGTCATTTCTATTATGGCGGATTTATAGCACTAGCTGTCATTATTGGTTGCTTTTTGTATTTCTCCTGGCCAACCTGGTTACTGTGCACAATTGTATTGGCATTTTTGTATGGGCTAATTGCCCCCTTGCTGGTGTCGGCCTATGTGTATGACTTTTCGGGGTTTTATGATTTTAATTGGTTGCAGGCGATTCAACTGCCTACTACTTCACCAATTGAAATAGTCAATATAAATGCAGGATTTGATGAGACCAGTTTTATCATCAAACAAAAGTTTCCAACGGCACAGCTTCGTGTTTTTGATTTCTACAACCCCCAACGGCATACGGAGCCGGCCATTGTGCGGGCCAGGAAACTGGGCTGGGTCTATCCTGGTACAGCACAAATACAAACGAATTGTATCCCTTTGCCCAATGCCTCGGTTGATGTATTATTCCTGCTATCGGCTGCGCACGAGATACGCACAGCGCAAGAAAAGGGCGTGTTTTTGAGCGAATGCAGAAGGGTTTGCAAGCCGGGTGCCAGCGTCGTTATGGTGGAGCACCTGCGCGACCTCCCTAATTTCCTGGCGTTTACCATTGGGTTTACTCATTTTTATGCTGCCAGGGTTTGGAAGCATTCTTTTGTGGCGGCCGGTTTTTCTTCTTGCGCGGAATCAAAGTTTACGCCCTTTATGTCTATTTTCACCTGCCATCCATAGTAGCCTGAATATGGAAATTCATGTATGCTTTATCGGCGTTCTTTTGGTTCTTCTTGCCCTCCTTCATATTGGCTTCCCCCGATATTTTAATTGGGAACAGGAACTAAAAACGCTGAGCCTCATCAATCGGCAAATGTTGATCATTCACTGCTTTTTTATTGCAATGGTGTTGTTGTTGATGGGAATTCTCTGTATAAGCTCCGCTACTGAACTAACCCAAACTTCGATCGGCCGGAAAATCTGCCTTGGCTTTGCCATTTTCTGGACCCTGCGACTTCTTATCCAGTTTTTTGGTTATTCAGCATTGTTGTGGAAAGGAAAAAAGCGGGAAACATTTGTGCACTTCTTATTTGCCTTTCTATGGACTTACTTCAGTGCAGTTTTTTGGCTTGTATATTTTAAAAACTAGCTGCTAAAAAACTAGCTGCCTGGCCAACTGTCTACACCTACAATATGCATTAAAAAATATGCATTGAAATAAAATTAGCCTACCATTTTCCCTCCATTAAATCTCCGTTCCCCTGCGATCTCTGCGAGAAACAAACCGTCTTTGTGCAAAAAACCACCGAAGTGAGCACCAATCCATGCCTCACAACAACCCGACAATCTCCTCCAAAAACCGCTGATCCACCTCATCAAACTGATTCAACTTCTCACTATCCACATCCAACACCCCAATCACCAGCCCGCCGCGGGAAACTGGCACCACAATCTCTGACCTCGACAAACTACTACAAGCAATATGCCCGGGAAACAATTCCACATCAGGCACCAGTAAGGTTCGCCCTTCCGCCCAGGCTGATCCGCAGACCCCGCGGCCTTTCTTGATGCGCGTGCACGCTACCGGTCCCTGGAATGGCCCCAGCACCAACTCATCGGCCACTACCCGATAAAAACCCACCCAAAACCAGCCGAATTGCTCTTTCAAAGCCGCCACTACATTGGCCATATTGGCGATTTCGTCAGTTTCACCCGCCAGCAGGGCCTTGATTTGTGGAATCAATGTGGAATACTGCTCCTCTTTGGAGCCGCTTGCGATCTGTAGGTCTTCTGCCATCCTCTAAAGATACCTATCTTGCACACATGCAACCCTACCTGCAGTTATTGCAACATATCCTTGATACCGGCGTTGAAAAATCAGACCGCACCGGCACGGGCACCATCAGTTGTTTTGGTTACCAAATGCGCTTCGACCTGCAAAAAGGTTTTCCGCTAGTGACCACCAAAAAACTCCATCTCAAAAGTATCATTCATGAACTCTTGTGGTTCCTGCAAGGCGATACCAATATTGCTTACCTGAAAGAAAATGGGGTGCGCATTTGGGATGAGTGGGCCGATGCCAATGGCGACCTCGGACCGGTTTATGGAAAACAATGGCGTAGTTGGGCAGGTGCCAACGGTGAAACGATCGACCAAATCAGCGAGGTACTGAACCAGTTGAAAAAAAATCCTGATAGCCGTCGCCTGATCGTGAGTGCCTGGAACGTGGCCGAATTGCCGCAAATGGCCCTCATGCCTTGCCATGCCTTGTTTCAATTCTATGTGGCCGATGGAAAACTGAGCTGCCAGTTGTACCAGCGTTCGGCCGATGTATTCTTGGGGGTGCCTTTTAATATCGCTTCCTATGCTTTGTTGACATTGATGATGGCACAAGTAAGTGGTTTGCAACCCGGCGAATTCATCCACAGTTTTGGCGACGTACATATTTATAGCAATCACCTCGAGCAGGTGAAATTGCAACTTAGCCGAACGCCTTTCGCCTTGCCCCAAATGAAATTGAATCCCGCCGTGAAAGACCTGTTCGCCTTTCGCTTCGAAGATTTTGAATTGCTGAACTATGAATCACATCCGGCCATCAAAGCACCGGTGGCTGTTTGAAACCTTGCAAAGACATTCGCTTGATCTAAAACACAGGCTATGCGTTTGAATATGGTGGTGGCAGCTAGCGAAAACAATGTAATTGGCAAAGACAACCAATTGCTGTGGCGCCTGCCGAACGACATGAAATTTTTCAAGAATGTTACCTGGGGACTGCCGGTGATCATGGGTCGCAAAACCTTTCAGAGCCTGGGCAAGGCCCTGCCGGGAAGAACAAATATTGTGATCACGCGCAAGTCCGATTTTCATGCGGCTGCCATTACTGTTGTTAGCAATATTGACGATGCCGTGTCGGCTGCCAAAACAGCTTTCGCCAAAGAAATTTTTATCATCGGCGGCGCCGAGATCTATAAGCAAACCATGCCGATGACCGACCGAATTTATATTACCCGCGTGCATGGTAGTTTCGACGGCGATAGTTTTTTTCCCGAGATCGATCCGACGATGTGGCGACTGCATTCGCGACTCGATTTTCCCGCCGATGAAAAACATGCCTACGGTTATAGTTTTGAAGTGTGGGATCGAACCGCCCCGAAATCCTAATCCATGTCCGCGCCTTTTTCGAACTGGCAGATGGCTGGCAAATGGTTGCAGTATTACCTGACCGCTTCTAACGGTCGCGGGCACGGTATTCATTCTCCCTTCGTGTACCAGTTTGTTCGCGGACTGCTGATGGACAAATCTGTCGATCCCGCATTCGCCAAAATAGAAGCACTGCGTTCCCAATTGGAACATGATCGATCCACCCTTGCGGTGCAGGACTATGGCGCGGGCAGCGCTGGCAACAATGCGTTGCAACGCACCGTCTCTTCGCTCGCTATTCATGCGGCCAAATCGCCCCGGCTGGCGCAATTGCTGTTTCGATCGGTGCAGTATTTCAAGCCGGCTTCCATTATAGAACTGGGTACTTCGCTCGGTATCTCCGGCGCGTACCTGGCCAGTGCTGCACCCAATACTCCTGTTTATACACTTGAAGGGGCGCCCGCTATTGCGCAAAAAGCAGCCGCCAACTTTCAATCGCTGGGCCTGCACAATATTTCGGTTATACCTGGCCGTTTTGAAGACAATCTTCCGGCGGTGATAGCAAAAACCGGAACGGCCGACCTCGTCTACCTCGATGGCAATCACCAATATGCGCCGACGGTTGATTATTTCCGTTTTTTTCGTGATCACCGTAAAAACGATACCCTGCTGATCTTCGATGATATTCACTGGAGTGCCGGTATGGAAAAAGCCTGGGCCGAGATCAGGCATGACCCGAGCGTTACCTGCAGCATTGATCTGTTCTTTTTGGGCTATGTGTTTTTTCGGGAAGAAAATAAAACGCCCGTGCATTTTACGATCCGCTATTGATTAACCGAAATAACCATTACTTTAGAGGGTAAGCAATACCGGTAGTATGATCATCGCTGTATTGAAAGAACCAATACCCGAAACCAGGGTCTCCCTATTACCCGAGTCCCTTCCTGCACTTATTAAAGCCGGCCACGAAATATGGGTCGAGAAAGGCGCCGGCCTGCTGGCGTACGCGCCCGATGAAGCCTATGTGGCGGCTGGTGCCAAACTGATCGACCGGCCATCCGCCGCAGGCGCGCAAATCGTTTTGTCGATTCATCCCGTTTTTGACATCGCTGCTGCCAACCAGGTATGGATTGGTCAGTACCAACCCCTGTATCAACGCGATGCCGTAGAAGGATGGGCCAACTCAGGTGCCACGCTTTTCAGTCTCGATATGTTGCCACGAAGTACCCGTGCCCAATCGATGGACATACTCAGTTCGCAAGCCAATATTGCCGGATACAAAGCAGTATTGCTGGCTGCGTCTATGTATGGCCGTTATATGCCTTTGTTTATGACGGCAGCGGGTAGTGTGGCACCCGCAAAGCTGTTGGTGCTTGGTGCTGGTGTAGCCGGCTTGCAGGCCATTGCCACTGCCCGCCGGCTCGGTGCTGTGGTGGAAGTATTTGACACCCGCCCGGCCGTGAAAGAAGAAGTCATGAGTCTCGGTGCGAAATTCGTTGCCGTAGAAGGCGCTGCTGATGCCAGCCAAGCGGGTGGTTATGCCGTTGAACAGACAGAAGAATTTAAACAGCGCCAAAGCGAGGCCATTGCCGCGGCCGTGAAGAAATCAGATATTGTCATTACGACCGCGCAGATTTTCGGTAAACAAGCACCATTGCTCATCAACACCGCCATGATCGAAGCGATGCGCCCCGGATCAATCATCGTTGACCTGGCTGCGTCAACCGGTGGTAATACTTCACTCACGAAAAACAACGAGACGGTTAACCACCACGGTGTTACCATTGTGGGTGATTCCAACCTGGCTGCCAGCATGCCTTCTGATGCCAGTAAATTATACGGCAAAAATTTGCTAAACTTTCTCGCCCTGATCCTGGCCAAAGACGGCAGCCTGCAATTGAATTGGGAAGACGAACTCGTAAAAGGCGCCTGCATTACCCATAACAAGCAAATCGTTCATGAACGCGTAAAACCCGTCACCGCATGACCCATATATTAGACGCCATTGCTGCACACCAGGATTATATCTATATCGTGGTGCTGATGATTTTTCTCGGTATCGAAGTGATCGGTCGCGTACCCAGTGTACTGCATACGCCCCTGATGAGTGGCGCCAATGCCATTCACGGCGTAGTGATTATTGGTGCCATCATTGTGATGGGCAAAGCGGAACCCGATAATTATGTAGCGCTGGTTCTCGGTTTTTTAGCGGTTATATTGGGAACCCTAAATGTGGTTGGTGGTTTTGCAGTGACCGATCGTATGCTCGAAATGTTTAAAAACAAGAAAGCCAAATAGTATATGCCGATCCTAACGCTGATATATTTGTTGGCTTCGGTGAGTTTTATCGCCGGACTCAAAATGCTTTCTAATCCCACCACGGCTCGTCGCGGTAATTTGATTGCCGCTGCGGGCATGTTGCTGGCCATCGCAGGCACCATCTTTGGCTATCACGATGAAACCGGTAAATCACTGGGCAACTATGGTTGGATATTCGGCGGCATTTTTATTGGTGCTGTTATCGGAGCAGTGTCTGCGCGGAAAGTGAAGATGACTTCCATGCCCGAAATGGTAAGCCTGTTTAACGGGATGGGTGGTGCTTGTGCGGCCCTGATTTCAATCGTTGAATTCAATCACCTCGTAAAAGCGCCACCAGTTGATAGTCGCGCGGAATTGTTGATCATACTAGCCGGGCTATTGATCGGTACCGTTTCTTTCACCGGTTCGATGGTTGCCTGGGGCAAGCTGAATGGTAAAGTAAAAGACTTCGCTTTTCCGGGGCAGCATTATATCAATATGATAGTATTGCTGGCTGCCATTGCCATTGGCGGCTGGATGCTGGCACATAATTTATTGAGTGCGCCCTTGTTTTATACCATCCTGGTACTCTCCATTGTTTACGGATTGTTTTTTGTACTGCCCATTGGTGGTGCCGATATGCCGGTGGTGATTTCCATTCTCAATTCCTTTACCGGTGTGGCTGCCGCCTGCGGCGGATTTCTGTACGACAACAAAGCCATGCTCACGGGTGGCATATTGGTAGGTGCCGCTGGTACACTTTTAACCATCCTGATGTGCAAGGCCATGAACCGGAGTTTGCTCAATGTGCTGATCGGTTCTTTTGGCGGTGGCGCAAAAGCGGGTGCTGACAACGCTGGCGCACAGGGAATCTATAAAGAAGTGAGCTTGTCTGATGCAGCGGTGGTATTGGCCTATGCCAACAAAGTGATGATTGTTCCGGGTTATGGCCTCGCGGTTGCGCAAGCACAACACGTTTGTCATGAACTGGAAAAATTATTAACGAGCCGCGGCGTGGAAGTGAAATATGCCATTCATCCGGTGGCAGGGCGCATGCCCGGACACATGAATGTATTGCTGGCAGAAGCCGATGTGGCCTATGAAAACCTGCTGGAGATGGAACAAGCCAACGAAGAGTTTCCGTCGGTGGATGTGGTGATGGTATTGGGTGCCAATGATGTGGTGAACCCGGCGGCCAAAAATGATAAGAACTCGCCCATCTACGGCATGCCCATACTGGAAGTAGAATTGGCCCGCAGTTGCATCGTCAACAAGCGTAGCATGAAACCCGGTTATGCGGGCATAGAAAATGAATTGTTTTTTAGTCCGCGTACGTCGATGCTCTTCGGCGATGCGAAAAAGGTATTGCAAGACCTGGTAGCCGAGATCAAAAACATTTGATGCTTCCCGAATCATTTTTATCTTCTCTACATAAGGCACCGGGCTTCGATGCGGAAAAATTCAAAGCGGTGCATGCTTCCGGCGAACAAGTGGTATCTATCAGGGTGAATCCCGCCAAATGGAAAGAGGCCAATGGCTTATCGTTTCCATTAGCAGCAAAAGTTCCCTGGAGTCAATATGGCTACTATTTATCGGCGCGGCCCTTTTTTACTTTCGAACCCTGGTTACATGCCGGCGTTTTTTATGTGCAGGAAGCCAGTAGTATGTTCCTGGAACAAGCTATTCGGCAAGCGCTGCCAGCAGACCAGCCCGTGCTCGCATTGGATGGTTGTGCGGCGCCCGGTGGCAAGTCTACTCATTTATTGTCGCTATTGCCCGAAGGCAGTGTACTCGTGAGCAATGAAGTGATTAAATCGCGTGTTCATGTGTTGGAAGAAAATATATTGAAGTGGGGGAGTGTCAACAGCATTATCAGCAACAGCGATCCTTCGGCATTTAATAAACTCGACGCCGTATTCGACTTATTGGTAGTAGATGCGCCTTGCAGCGGCAGTGGCTTGTTCAGGCGGGATCCATCGGCCATTGAAGAATGGAGCAGCGACCTGGTAAACCTCTGCAGCCAGCGCCAGCAAAGGATCCTGGCAGATTACCTGCCGGCATTAAAACCCGGCGGCTTATTGGTGTATTCTACCTGCTCGTACAGTGTGGAAGAAGATGAGGCCATTGCCGACTGGTTGATAAACAATTTTGAGCTGAGCACGGTTGCACTGCAAACAGCGGAAGATTGGCATATTGTGGAGACCAGGTCGCCCGCGGGTGCTTACGGTTATCGCTTTTACCCCGACAGGCTGCAAGGGGAAGGTTTTTTCATGGCCGTTTTTCGCAAGAAAGAAGCAGCAGCCAACCATGCACGAGTGGCTTATAACAAACAGAAATACGAAGCCGTAACCAAAAAACAATTGCCGTCGCTGGCGCCCTGGCTGCACTTGCAAGCACCCGCCCGTTTTTTTCAGTTGCCCGCAGCCATTCATTGTTTTACTAACGGTGTGGAACAAGCGCTTTCACAGTTGCCGGGCATCTACATCAAAAATGCGGGCATCGTGATGGGTAAGATGGCCGGAGAGCAATTAATTCCCGATCCGGCGCTGGCCTTCAGCCAGGGCTTGCATGCAGCGCTTCCTTCGGTATCGCTCGATCGCGAAGAAGCATTGCAATACTTGCGTAAAGAAGAGATAAACCCTGCAGCCCCCTTTAAAGGTTGGTCATTGGTGAAATATGAGCACCAGGCCCTGGGCTGGATCAAATTATTAGGAAACAGAGCCAATAACTATTTCCCCTCGGCCTGGCGCATCCTGAAGGCGGCCGACCGTCGGTAATTTGAAGGGAATAACCGATATTTGAGGGGAGTAAAATTCATTTCCTTATGTTGAAGACACCGTTTCTGTGTTTAGTGCTTGCATTTTCCATCACTGAAGCTGTTGCCCAGCCCAGCCTCCAGGTGCAGGGAACGGGCACTGATCTTTATCTCAACCATAAAACAGAAGCCAAAGAAACCTGGTACAGCATCGGTCGCACGTACAATCTTCCACCAAAAGAAATTGGCAGTTACAACAGCAAAGACATCAATGCGGGTTTATCGGTTGGACAGCTGGTGAAAATTCCGCTGACTACCGTCAATTTTTCGCAAAACGACCAAAAAGCGGCCGATGAAGTATTGGTGCCGGTTTACCACAAAGTGAAAGAAGGTGAATGGATGTTTCGGGTTAGCACCAACCACAACAAAGTGCCCATTGAATCGCTGGAGAGATGGAATAATATCAATCGCAACCAGGTGAAAGCCGGCATGGACCTGATTGTGGGTTATCTCAAAGTAAAGAAAGACCAAAGTGTGCTGGCATCGGCCAAGCCCGCTTTGCTGGCAGCGTCGGCGCCGACAACAGCGGTTTCTGCACCAGTGGCTTCGTCATCCGCCACAAAAGAAAACAAGCCCTTGTACACACCCGCCAAATCAGAAACTTCACCTGCCAAAACGGAAACCACCGTTGCCACACCGGTAACCACTGTTCCAACAGTGGTTGCGTCGCCGGCTAGTACAGGTCGCGAGATTTCTTTCAATGGCGGCTATTTTAAAACCCAGTTTTCCAATGGCGGCCGGTCCAGCAAGGGCGTAGCGAATATTTTCAGGAGTACGAGTGGCTGGAACGATGGAAAATATTATGCCCTGATGGACAATGTTCCCATCGGCTCCATTGTGGAAGTAACCAATACCAGCAACAACAAAACAGTGTATGCGAAAGTGCTCGGCAATTTATCAGACATCAAAGAAAATGCTGGATTGACGATTCGAATCAGCAATGCAGCGGCAGCAGAATTGGGCAGTGGCGCGGTAAAATTTACCGCCGAAGTGAAGTACTGATAAGGGTTTCCCTTTATTTTTGTTCTACATACTCTATAACCCAAATCTAACACCATGAGAAAAAGCTTATTGGCTTTTCTGCTGCCATTGTTTTTTGCCACGCTTGCCATGGCCCAGGAGGGCGGAAATGTACCATACCTCGGCCTTAAGGCTGGTATAAATGCCTCTACTTTTCGTTTATCAGGTAAAGTGCCTGCGGGTCAGGATGCGAATATTCGCTTCCTGCCGGTTGCCGGCGTGTTTGTAAACCTGCCGCTCGCCAACAGGTGGTCGGTGCATACAGAAGTACTTGCTTCCTGGATGGGCGCGACCGTGAAAAATGCGGGCCGCGATATTAAACAAACGCTTGCCTATGCGCAGATACCGATGACGATCAAGTTTCGGGCTACTGAACATGTGAACCTGCTCGCGGGACCGCAAGCAAGTATTCTCATGAAAGGCAAACAAAAAATTCTGGGCACAGAAACAGGTAATTCTGACGATATGCGTGCGGATGAATACGCTGCCACGGCCGGTTTCGAATGGTGGCCTGAATACCATTGGGTGTTTGGCGCCCGGTATATCCATGGATTCACCAATGTGCGCGGCAATGACCTTGTTGGCAAGTGGGAAAACCGTGCTATTCAGTTTACGGTTGGTTATCGTTTTGGTACCAAAGAAAAGCCCCTGCCACCTTTGCCACCACCGCCACCACCACCTGCTGATCGCGACCACGACGGTGTATTGGATTCGCTTGATGCTTGTCCCGATGTAGCGGGCCTTGTTGCGCTGAAGGGTTGTCCCGATAAAGACAGTGATGGTATTACCGATGCAGCCGATAAATGCCCCGATATACCAGGCTTAGCGAAATACGACGGCTGCCCCATTCCTGATACGGATAAAGACGGCATCAACGACGAAGAAGATAAATGTCCGTCGGTGCCCGGTGTGGCCAAATACCAGGGCTGTCCCATTCCTGATCGCGACAACGATGGTGTGAATGACGATGATGATCGTTGTCCGGATCTGGCCGGCCCTGCTACCAATGGTGGATGTCCCACACTGGAAGCTTCTAAATTCAATGCCAGTGCTGTTCAGTTCGTGACCGGTAGTGCCAACCTAACTGCCGTTGCGAAGAAAGAGCTCGACAAAGCCGCACGTATTTTGAACGAACAGTATCCGCAGTTGAAAGTGGAAATCGGTGGTAATACAGACAATACCGGCAAGCCCGAAGCCAATATGGTACTGAGCCAGAAACGCGCCGATGCGGTGAAAGCGTATCTGATCAAAAAGAAAGTGGACGAAAGCAGGTTAACGGCTGTTGGTTTTGGCCAGGACCAGCCGATTGCTGACAATGCG